>BNJU01000354.1_pt1 | contig 67485 bp, 123 predicted proteins | sample 8539281 | NCBI WGS metagenome assembly BNJU01 (sample SAMD00202456, study PRJDB9452) | human saliva metagenome | isolation source: human saliva | place: Japan
GGAAGCTACGTATTGCTTCCACGAGTGCGATGAGAATCACACGTATCCCCTGATGGACGAAGCGCCTGCGACCGTCGACAGGATCCTTCTCCGATAGGAGCACGGCGGGCCTGCTCGAGGACCCCAACGTCACGCTCAGACAACATCTGATTGAGAGCTCGGCCACGGCGCCCCGACCTACGTGCTCTGCGAGCTCACCGCCTACGACCATCCCGCGCGAAGGCACGCCTTGAGCAGATCGACGCCATCCTCAGCTCCCCGGCCAGGCGAGCAGATTCAACTCCGCCGCACCGAGCCCGGCAAGGGTTCCGATGTCGGCGGCCCTGACTGACCGCACACGCGCCGCAACAAAGATCACCAACGGCACTAAGACGTTCATCACGTCCACAAGTGCCGTATCTGATCATCATGTGCCGCGATGTCGATAACCCCGACGTCATCAGCGAATTGTCGATATGTTCAAGCCCGCATCGAGCTGTCCCTGCTGCCCAAGTCGGGTTTTCGCATGGATTCCTGCTGCGAGGTCTATCTCAATCACGAGATGGAGGAGAAGACTTCTTCATATTTGAAGGCAACGGTTAACCGCGGCATCGCTGACTTCACTGAACGCTGTTTGTCGGCGCTCGATGGGACGGCGATCTGCGCGTTCGAAGATGCCGCGAAGCACGCCCGGCAGCGTATCGCGTTCGGCAAGCCCGCTGTCGCCCGCGCTTCCAGCTCAACACGCTGAAGTTCTGCACCATGAAGATCAAGCTCGACGCCATGAAGCGGCGCGGCGAGCATGCCTGGAACGCCGACAGGAAACGTGCGGGGAACTACGATGCGCGTGGCGTGCGGCCGCATGTAAGTACCATCAGCGAGATCCTTCGAGGTTAATGATGACAGACTGCGGCGTATCGCGGTCGAGCGAAAGCATCGGGTCAACCGCATCTGGCGCGATCGGTGCGTCGACCGCGTATCCCGCGGCACCTGACGAGATGATGATCTCACCGTGGGCAAGGCGGCCATCGTCGTTCCGCCCGTGGGTGTGCCCGCACGTCCACGAACGATTCGAAGAGGCGGAGCGCGGCCGCCGATACCGCTGATGCGCGCGACGACGGCACGTCGCGCTCCGCCTTCATACGAGGTGAGACCACACATGACACTTCCAACCGAGAAGTTTCGTTCAGTCCTTGATATGTGAAAGTCGTGTATGCAGCCGTCGAAGGATACTGTCCCAGCGCATGGACCATGGCCGACTGGGGCGCTGACGTCGTCTGGGCTGAGAACAATGCGTTGCGACACCGTGCGCGACACGAAATGGGTCAAGAGGCTGAGCGCTGCACCAGCGTTCTGCTTGATGTTGAACTACTTCAGCGATGAGGGCAAGAGGATCATCCGCAGGCTCTGCTGCTGACGCCGATATCTTCATCGATATGTCGGTGGCGAACGTGGGCGCGCAAGGCATCACTGATGAATTCCTGTGGGAGCATGAATCCTGCTTCGTGATCGCCCATGTGTCCGGGCGCCGGGCTGACCGCGATCCGGCATGGTTGCCGCGCTTCCACGACCTGACGGTACGCGGCGTATCAGCTACAGAGCCAGGAACGGCACGCCCGAGCAGCTGATGAATCCCGGTCCGCACGGAGACTACATCAATTCGCTCATGCTGCCCGCGAAGCCGCTTCGCGGCGCTGCGCAAGGCCGACCGCACCGGCAGGGGAGAGCATCGATTTCGCGATGTACGAGATGCCGTCACCATGGGCCAGCATACCTGGTCGATTACTTGAACGAAGGAATCATTCGCTGCGCCCCGGCGCCCGCAACCAGAATTGCGGCATCGGCGAATACGCCTGCAGATTGTTTATCGGGCTGTGCCTGTACGGCGTCAGCCGAACAAGTACTGCTCAATCATCGGGCTCGCTACTTGGGGACCGAGGACATTCCTGAAGACTGTTCCGCCCTTGTGGCTCGAACCCGCATGGCGTCTGAGATCGATACCGACGCCCACGCCCGCACAGTAAGTTCGACATCGAGCGCGATTTGAGACTGGTATCGCCCAGGTCGTGAAGGAATTGATCTGTCGAGGAAGAGCATGAGTTGCGCGAGAACTGGTTTTACTGGAGATGGAAGACGGCGGGCGTCCAGGGCCTGAACGTCTCTGAAGTTCCAGCAGATGCCCGCCAGGTTCGGCGTCCGCCGTTTCCTGGTGGTGGACACGGGCCGACGTCCTTGCGGAAGATCGGCCATACGCCCGACAGATCGCAGACCCGATACCGCAGGGACAGAAGACCGCGTATATGTTTTCGCGGTCGCCTGCAAGTGGCTGGCCCGCATACGTCGCGGCCGCGATCGACAAAGGCGATAAGGCGTCATGCGTCTGTCCGACAGAGAGACATTAGCAGGTACCTTGGTGGGATTTGGGCCCCGGTTGAGCTGCGGCGATCGGTGCTTCCTGCGTTCCAGGCATGCGACGCTTTGACGAGGTCGTCTACGCGCGAGTTCTACGCGTATTGCATGACACAACTTCCTATCGAAGACGGAAGGCTGGAGAGAACAGCAGCGGTGAAGCAAAGGCCCGAGTCGATTGCCGCCCTTTGCCATCGCGACAGGCGGTTTCAGTGTTGCTGAATATCCAGTATAAGCTGATGAATGCAAAAGCCTATCGAACGCTAAACATAGGGCGCATCATCACGACCCTTGACGGAATACTGGCTGATGGGCGCGAAGGATCGGCGCCATGTCTTCGTCTGTACGTGAGCCACGCGTCGGACGAACGCTTTCGCCCGATCGATCGATTTCGATGCTGCGGTCGCGCGCACCGGACGCGCTGGTCTGAGGTCAGCCCCAGGCAAGCGGCGACGTCGTCGAGATCATGTTCACGTCGGGGACGACCGCCGGGCAATCAAAGGCGTGGAGGACCATGCCACCAAAGAGGGTAGGCATGATGCTGGCAGTATGCCATGTGCGGCCGACGTCTTCCTGACGACGATGCCGGCGTTCCATTCGAACTTCCAGCTCGCCGCCCCGACGCCTGCAAGCTCACGGCAGAGCGACCTCACCCGTGGCCAAATACAGCGCGCGAAGGTTCTGGGTCCCAGGTGTTTATGGCGCCACGTCACCAGATGGTGTCCAGATGGTGAAGACCACGCTGATGCAGCCGGTCGATGCGCACGAGCGCGACTTTCATCGCCTGAGAAGCGTCCAGTACTACCTTCCTGATGAAGAGGTGAAGTACTTCGAGGATCGGTTCTTATGCGCGTCTTCAGAACTGGTTACGGGCTGACCGAACGTCTGCTGGGCGGCGAGGAGCTCTTTTCGAGCGGGGCCGGCCTCGGTCGGCGCGCGCGGCACCGGTACGCTATCGAGGTGGAGCAAGGCGTCGACGGCCCGTGCGCCTCTTCCGCGAAGAAGGGGATTCAGGTCCAAGGCGTTCGGAACGACGCGGCGAAAGCGGGTACTATCAGGATGCGGCCGCACCGCGCAGGCGCTAGACGGCGACGGATACTCCATACTGGCGACGTGGGCGTCTCGATAGCGGATGGCTCTTCAACAGACCGCGATTCGAACATGATCAAGCGGGCGGAAGGAGAATATCCGCCGCCAGCGCAGAGCATGCGATCGCTGGAAATGCCCAGAAGGAAGCTGTCATCGGCGTCGCGGATCCTGTGCGCGACGAGTACCAGTGGAAGGCGTTCGTGGCATAGCCGGCGCGTACCGTCCGCTGACGAACCGGTCGTTCTGGCGCGCAGCCTGCGGATTGCTGGGAAGGTTCCGCTTCGTCGTTTCGTCGATGCCCTTCCGAAGACGAGCGTGGGGAAGGTCGCCAAGAAGCTCTTCAGCGAAGAATAGGCCTTTCGCATCGATGGGCCGGCGCTTGCCGACGGCAGGCGTTGCGGTTCCGCATCGGAAGGAGAGAGGTTGCTTCGGCGCGCTGCGTTCGCGCCGCGAATCCGACAAGGAGGATGCGCCCATGAGCGATATCAAAGGCAAAACCAGGTCGAGTCCGCTGGGTTCTGGTCCGACTGTTCCGATCCCTCCATCGTCATCGACGATGTTCCATGACCTGTTTTGCGCCGCGTCTCGATCTTCTCAAGCGAGGCTCTCGACGGATACGTCCTTTCGCTGATCGGCGTGGTACTGACGCAGATCAAACCCAACCGATCGACGCTGAGCGGAGCTGCCGGAGCCCTCACGGCGCGGGCGCATTCTTTTCGAACGATATTCGGTGGGCATTCCGACCGATGCCACGGACGCAAGCGGCATGTTCAGCCTGACGTGATCGCCATCGGGGTCTTCTCGGTCCCAGCGTCTTCGCGACGACCCCGCCTCAGTTTCCATATAGCCGCCCGTTTCGCCGTCATTCTTCGTCGGAGCGATTCACCGATCGCCACGTCGCTATCGCGAATACATACGCCGCAAGCACCGGCGATCGGGGCTGCTCGCGCCACTGGCGCCACGGTGGCGGGTTCGTCGATACGCCCTGTACCCGTCAGACGGAGTACTGGCGTTGGATGCCGGAAGCGCGGTTATCTCCCTGCGCCGTCCTGCTCATCGACGGCATGGCATTCCCGAATCGCCCATCTGGCTCGCCTGAAGGTCGATAGCGCGTGCAGACTGTTGAGGACATCTACGGTCCGGCGTCGAGATCCCGCACGAAGACGTCACGGAGAAGATCCTGGGGCGGCTACAGAGCGGATACCTCAGCGCATGCTCTACGTCGCCATCATCAGTTGTAATGTGCCGATGTATGCGATCTACATCTTCGGAATCTCTGACATCATGTCCGCTCGGGCTCGGCGAAGGCAGGGCCCTCCATCCTCGGCGAAAGCGCCGGAGCCTGTTCTTCGTGGGACGATACCGGGCGATGTTCTGCCTGAATTTTACGGGGTTGCAGGAAACTCGTCATCCTCAGCCTTCCATGATACCACGGCCGTCGTCCGATTCGCTGACGCTCGATGTACGTCGTCGCGCTGGCCTTACGCCTTCTTCAGCGAGGCCGGAATCCGTGGCTGGTCCGAACGAGCTGTTCCGACCTCGGTGCGCGCTTCTGTGGTTTATATCGCCATCGCCTTCACGCGCATTCACTGATCGCGTCGACCGGCGCTGTTGCCTGGAAGCCTTCGGATCAGCAGACGATGCCACGGTGCTGGGCCGGGGACAGGGCCAGGTCGCATATCATGGCGCTGGAGACCAAGGGCAGACGTTTTGGAGTCGAGCTTCAGAGGGTCGCATCTTGTACGAAGGGTGCGATATGGACGAGGATAGTCGGCGGCGGGTCGCTATAAGTACGATCGACTGCCGTGTTGAGGCCAGGACGATCGCGCCACCGTCGGGGCCATACGCATTTCCGGACAACGTCCGCGCGCGCCCGGCCACCCCTGTCCGCGCTCGCCGCGGTCGGGCGGCCTCTGGATCCTTCAGGTTCGTGGCGCGGCGTCTGAAGAGGACGCGGCGGCGGGCGAGCGCATCATCGATGCGCGTACCGCGACGGCGGAAGCGTGAAGGGGCTTTCATGAATGCGAGCGATACCGACGGAACAGTTTCGACATGAGGATTGATTTTGTGGAGCGCATCGCGCGCATGATCGAAGATGGCATGTGCGCGATGCGCACGGTCGTCGCGTTCATGACCGATCGCACCTTCGCCCGCGACGGGGAGCGTGCTGGATGCTTACGTGCGTCGGCTCGGCGCGATCGTTAGAGGAGAACCGCACCGGAATCCCGAAACGAGTCGGCTTCGTCTTGGGGTGCGGTTCGATCTGGGGAGTGCGGTCGACAGGCCGCCTTTTTCTGGTCCATGCGCGTTTGTACGGCTGTCGTCCTTCACCGCTTAAACGGCTTCGCCTCAGGGACGAGGACCTGCGGCTGCCTCGGGCACGTGCTGTGAAGTTCCTGGTGTTGCGCCCCATGGCCACGGTCGATCCGTTATGCAGGAGCGATGACGTCTGGGGTGATGATGGCGATGCCGAGCGCGAGCAGCGCGGAGTTGAACGCCATCAAAAGTGACGAACGAGCCGGCCCAGCCGCTCGGATCAGGACCCCGGCTCAGCTTGCAGGTTCGATGTTTCGAGGTCGATCTCCGTCAGACGCAGATGTCGGCGACTTTATGATGGCCGAGCCTGGGCCCATCGCTATTCCCACATCGGACTCGGTGCTATGGGAGTCGTCTGCACCGTCGCCCACCATGGCGACCACGTAGCCTCGGCTTTGAGCTCATCGGAGGATAGGCGAACTTGTCCTCGGGAAGCATGTCGGCCTGAATTCATCGATGCCGCCCGTCATACGCGCCTGCCGTCTCTCGGCGTCGCCGGTGTTATGATGATCTTTCTGAAGCTGAGCGCAGCATATGCAAGGAGCACTTTCGCATTGTCCTCAGCGATCCTTGAGCCCCTGACGCTGACAGTGCCGTCGACCGCCAGATAGGGGAGCGGGGAGAGCCCGTGGAATGTTCGAGCTTTGACGAGCGCGCAGGAATTCCACGCTCGTCTTCCACGAGGCGGCGCGATCCGATGACGACGCGCTGCTGCCGAGCGATGACGCGATGCCGCAGACGTATTCGACTTCGGCGTGGCGCTCGGTGATGCTTACGCCCGTTCGCGGCGGCGTTCACGACGGCAGCGCGCGACGGGAATGCTCTTCCAGGCAGGCGGGCCAGGACGGGAGGATCCTCCTTGCCATTCCGGGGACGATGGGGTCGATCCGCACAGTGAGCTTGGGCGTGGCTTCCACAATGTGCCGTCTTAGTCGAAGACGATGGCGTCGTGGCTCTCATGTGAAGGTCTCGAAGTGTTTCGCCCTTCACATGACGCCCATCTTGGTGGAGTGTTGTTTCATGGCGGTCATGACCGCCACCGACCCGGTCAGGGGCCTTTGAGTGCGCAGGAATAATCGACCATGAGGGCGCTGACGTCTCTGATGCGTCGCGTGGCGGAGCGCGATGATGCCTGCGAGCAGGAAGTTGCGGCAACAGACCCGATCCGGCGGCGTGTTCCATGTGCCACCGGTGCCCGGATTTCAGGGCATCCGATTGCTCCACCATCGACGATGCTGCGCAGGCGGGCGTCGCCCCGCCCGGACGGACGCGCACGAAGATCTCGCCGTCTTCGACGGTGGTGCTCAGTACACATCGTCTCCGACGCCGCGCGATGGCGTGAGAGCGGCTTGCCGCGAGCGTCGCCTGTTGACGGCGGCCTGCCGCGTTCGGATCACGCCGACGCTGATGGCTATGCCGGTGCGCACGACGATCGTAGATCGCCCCGCCGCAAGACGACGTCGAGAGATCCCTGGTCGTCTTCGATCTTCTGCGCGCGCTTCGGGAATGTCGAGCAGGGACGTGATGAGCTTAGCCCCTGACGCTGCGTATCTTCGCGAACGTTTCTCCGACGTTGAGCAGTAAAGATGGTCCGCCGGCTGTCGCGGGTCTTTGATGAACGACATGGCGACGCCGCGGCGTCGAGCACGGGGACGGTCAGCCGCCTTGAGCAGCGTCAGTCGACGCGGCTTGCGAACGCAGGAACGCGGCGACCGTGAAGGCCGCGCGATGGGCGCGGAAGGGAACCAGCGCTGCTGGAAGTACGCCGATGAGGTTCGCCAGATTCAGGAAGATGGTATGCGCGCGGGGCCAGCGTGGATGGCGTATTCGCTGGTGGGCCTTCTCGATGTCGGGTCGGGCTGATCGGAGCACAGGTGCCCGGATGACTGACCTGCGCGCGCGCCTCGATACAGGCGGTACTGACCGCCATCAAAGCAGAAACCGTACCCGCACCTTTATTGCCATACCGTGCGCGATGGTGATGAGTTGGCGTCGATACTGCGTTCGGGACGCGACCATGCAGTCCGAGCGCATAAGCGCCCGGAAATCTTTCTGATGCGTATTGCATGTCGCAAGCCCTTGCGATGCGTGCGGGCGGCGGCCTGATATGAATCGGCTACAGCCTGCGAGGGCCAGCTGATTCAGGAAACGTCTGCGCGAGGCGGTCAGGCCGGGTTATTCGTCTCGGCCCGGCGCGGCGCGTTGATGAGTTGGCTTTGAGACGATGTCGTCGACCCCGGCCTGGCCTGCCTGACGATATCTTCGTAGCTCTGCTTGGCGCGCAGTCCGCAGCGACGCCTGATAGCATTACGCGGGTCGGTTTTCAAGGCCTCAGGCCGAGGGTGCTGATGAGGAACCATCCGATGAAGCCCATCTTCTTTTCCGAACATATCCGCATCCTTTCTTAAAAAAAAATCTGCGCAGCTGTCGGACGCAGCAGCCTTCGAAAGGTCGCGAACGATCTCTTGGCAGTGTTATATCACAATGCGCCGCGGTTAATCGCGGTAAAACATGAAGTCATCCTCATAACAAATACAGGTCAAATGCGGCGCGGTACACTTGCAATCTTTCCTCCAGGCTGCAGCAGGTTTTCGACGTGTTTCCAGGTCAGGCGCGATGCGATTCGTCGCGAGTTCAGCCGGAAAGGTAAAGATTCAGGTAACTTGCGCCGCGAACAGTTAGACTCGGGTGCGATCGAGGGCGCGTATCGCGCGCCGACGCACGGATGGGCGATCGGTAGCCGTGCGTCGGCGCCCGTCGCACCCGTGAAACAGTTTTCAGAGGTGAGTTTCTTCATGAATGCTCAACGGTCGTCGCCGTCATCGTCGTGCTCGCGTTCTTTCACGGGCGTCGCATGTCTGCCGTGGTATTTCGGAACAAGGGTGCTGCGGGCGGATCCACGAAACCGTACGCGAAGAAGTTCGCGAACGTGACGGTCGAAGACACCGACGAGTCGCACTATCCCTGCGCTCGAGCTTATGATCGGTGTAAGGACCTGTTGCACTGCGGTATCGCGCGTGGGTCGAGAACGTCATCACCAGCCCGCCGGACGCCTGGGCCACGGTCGATACCTCGAAAGCCGTAAGGGCGCATGGTTCGCTCGAAGCAGCCTCGATCAGATGCCGTCGATCCTGTCGATGGCCGCTATTACATCATCTTGCCTTCCCAAAGAGTACTTGCGGAGAACCGAGCGACGCACGGGCTTGCGGGCGAACGGCCGTCGTGCGCACGGACGTTCCTGCGCAGCGTGACGCCGTCGTCGCGCCCACCGCTGATACTGCGTGCGAGCGTCTGTCCGCATCGCTGGCGCCGCGCCGTCCTGTCCACGCATCCCTATACGGTATAATCCCCTCCCATGCCTTATCTGCAGCGCCGCTGCTCCGGCACGAACCGACGAGGGGGAACGACGGGTCATTCGCAAGATGACGAAGGCGGAAGAGTTGATCATGTACGACGTGGGCAATTCCGCGTTCAAAGGTTTCGACGGCCTTATCCTATTTGTTTCAGCTCGATCGCCACAGGAACGTCGTTGTGGCTTGGGATACGCTGAAACCATCGCATCGCTTGCCATCGCGCTCGTCATGCCCGCCTCGGCAGCCCGCCGACATGAAGGGCATGCAAGCAGGCTCGTCGCCGGCACGGTGGGCACAGGCGCTGTCGCCGCGGCTCGCCCGCTCGAGCGTAACCACCCTGCTCGTACGTGACGCGTCCATCATGCTCAATTTGTCCGGCGGTGGTCTTCATGACGCCCTTCTGTGGACGCTACCGACGAAGACCGGTTCACATCATCTCCAGCAACGGTTATGCCTGGGCTATCTGGAAGCACCGTGCCCTCATCGCGCCCAGGCTCATGCTGCGGGTCGATCGGGTTGTCAACGCTGACGGCCATGAAGTCGCCTTCGCCATCGGCGCTCTGGTGATCGCAACATGATTCTGACGCAACGTATCGTCGCATTTCATGAACGCCCGAGCGTCTTCGCGACTTCCGTTCAAGGGGCCTTGCGACGCTAAGAACATCTGGCGAAACGTCGCTGCGCTACTTCATCCTCGCGTACTTTTCTATATCGACGGCGTGTATACGATCATCCGTTTGTCCACGAGCTACGGCACCGATCAGATTGCCTGACCCAGCTGTGCTCGCGCTTCTGGTCACGTGTCGCCTCATTATCGTCTACGGACGCATATGCCTGCTCGGCACCAAGCGCATGCGCGTTTCCGTGGGCATTCTGGGCCGCCGCATCACGTTCTTCGCGGCGCTCTTCATAGCGCCGTCGAGTTCGATCCGCCATCATGGTCGGCCTGTTCCAGGCGGCATCCAGGCGCTTTCGCGGTCCGAATTGGCAAGCTTCGTGCCGAAGGAGCACAACGAGTATTTGGTCGACATCTTCGGCAGCATGTTTCATTGCGAACGTTCTGGTCAGCATGACTGGTGCTGATGCCGAGCTGACCGGCGGTTTTCGCTCGTGCTCCTGTTCGCCGTCGGATCGCCCGTGTGGAAGGTTCCGATTCCGTGCCGACGGGGCTTCCTATGGGTAGGGAAGGCGCCGCGCGACGCCGTCCGAGCGGGCGACGCCCGGAAGATATCTCGCGCTGCGGCGCGCCGTATGTAGCGGTTCGGCGTTGCGCTCCCGCGCCATGCGCCCGCGGCTGCCCGGTCGTGAGCCGTCTTCGCGGTTTTGTGCCTGGAAGGCAACGGAGCGTTTAATGAGTGCGCAGAATCTTCCGAGCCGCTTATTTCATCGCCGTCCCGTTAGGATGCCCTACGAATAATGAGGATACAGACCCGCGAGCGATAAGCTCCCGGGTCCGCTGAGGATGATAAAGAGCGAAGGCGCGGATCGCGAAGCGCAATCCCATCGATGAGCTGTCGTCCGGGCGATGGACGCACCTTCGGCTCCGCATCCGCGGATGAGCTCGCCCAGGATGCGGCGTTCGGTTCAGCCGCCGCCCTGACGCAGCCTGCAGCTCTCCCGGAGCCGCGTCCCGGGTCTTCGTATCAGCAGGCGCCCGCCCAGCTGTTCTCCGAGGGTATGCCGCCGCAGCCCTCGCAGTCCTTTCAGCCGCACGGCCTGTTCAAGGTGGGCGGCGCTTCCGCTCAAGGCCCGTCTTCCAGCCTTCGACACGTACGCGTATCGGCAGCCGGAGCCGACGTATCAGGCCGCGGCTCAGCAGCCGCCCGGAGCAGCCTTCTTCGCGCCTCGCAGATGCCGGCAGCAGGCCCGATACCAAGCGTCCGGCCCGCGTCCTATCCGCCCTCACGGGTATCGGGATCCCGCGCCCGCGTGAAGGATCACGTCGTCGCCGGGCTCGCCATCTTCTTCGGCGCTGGCCTCGGCATCCATAGTTCATCTTGGCTACCGATGCCCGGATTCATCATGCTCGCATCACGCTGCCGAGGACGGTCACCTCGGCCTGCATCGCCATGGGGCATCATCGGCGTCATCATGCATCTGGTACCTGACGCGTTGCAGCTGGAATTGAGCAGCCTCACGTCTGGTGCCGAAGAGGGAATGGTTCAGACCCGCCGTCGCTTCTCCAATGCCCGACCTCATCTGTAAGTATTCAGAACGTAATGGGGTAGAATTCGAGCTATCCAATTATCGAGCGGGCGAACCTGGAAAGGTATGGTGGTTTATGGCAGTCTTGAGACCTTGCATGTCCGCAACATCGTGTTGGTTTGGACAGGATGGTGCGGGCAAGACTTCAGAGCAAGAATGTTTATATTCGCCAGACTTCGCGCATGGGCACGACCTACGACGGCAATCCCATGATTACGATCCTGAGAAATCATGCAAGTTCACGATGAGCAATTCCATCGCCCTATTCTATAACGACTATAAGATCAACTGCTCGACGTCGAATATCCTGATTTTGTCGGCGATATTGCCCGCCACGATGGAAGCCGCCGAATACGTCTGTCATCGACGCGTTGCGTCCGCAGGTCATGACCACGTTCAGGCACGAAGCCGAACACATGCGCCTGTCGCGTTCCGTCTTCGTCAACCATATCGACCGCGAGAAACGCCAGCTCGACGTCATCATGGCGCAGCTCATGCGCGCTTCGGCACGGTTCAAGCCGTCACCATTCATCGGCGTCGATCGCGAATCGCGGCATCATCGACGTTCTTAAGAAGCGCATTACACGACGGGACAAGGATCGCGTCGAGAGATTCCGCCCGGAATACGCCGACGTGGCGCAAGCCGCGCGCGACAAGCTCTGCGATCTGGTACGAAGCCGACGACGAGCTCATGATGAAGTATTCGACGGCGAGGACAGCTGACGCAGTGTCGAGCTCGAAAGCCTGTTCGACAAGGCCATCGCCCAGGAGCTCTTCATATTCCCGTGTTCGTCGGCTCGACCATCATCCTTCAGGGCATCAAGAGCCTGATGACGACATTTGCAATTCTTACTTCCGCATCCGGACGGCGCACGGCCCCATCGCGCTGGCTGACGGCGGCGATCCGCGTCACTCAAGGGCTAATCTCAGCAGCCTGCGGGCTTCGTGTCTAAGACCGTCCGATCCGCACGGCCGTCTGAGCTGTGAAGATCATCTCGGGCACCTTCGCGCCGGGCGTTGAGCTTCCATCAACGCGCGCGCACGCGCAAGAAGGAGCATCGGCCACATCGATATCATGGTCGGCAAGGAGACGCGCGATGCAGCGCGTTCGCCGGCGACATCACCGTCATCCCTGCGCTTACCGAGACCCGCACGGGAGACACCTTTTTCATACCGGCGATCGAAATCGCCCGCTCCCGTTCCCGAGCCTTCAGATCCGTGGCGACCGCCGCTGAGAAGAAGAGAAAGTTTCGGCACGTTCCTGGCTCCGCCTGACCGAGACCGACCGATTATTCGGCGTCGAGCGTCGCGAAGAGACGCATCAGACCGTCAATACGACGATGGGCGAGGCGCAGGTCGAGACCACATCTCAACCGCCTTCGAAGGAACAGGCCGGCATCGACGTCAGGTTTGCCGACGCGCATCCCGTATCGCGAGACCATCCGCGGCATGTTGAGGCGCAGGGTCGCCACAAGAAGCAGACTGGCGGCCCCGGCCAGTTCGGCGACTGCTGGTTGCGCCTTAACCGAATGCCGCAAGGCTGGCGGAATTCGTGGATGCGATCAAGGGCGGTTATTCCCGGCAGCTTGGTTCTGCCGTCGACAAGGGTGTTCAGGTTACCGAAGGGTTCTCGCGATATCCGATGAGGATATCATGCACGTACGTGACGGTCGTATCACCCGGTCGACTTTGAACGTGAGATGGCGTTCAAGACTGCCGCGCGCATCGGCTTCAGGCCGCATGCGAGAAGGCCGATCCTGTGGGTGCCGATTTTGCGCTGGCTATGAGCATCGGTCGGAGAGGAACGCCGGTCCGGTCATGGGCGATGTGTCCACGCGCCGCGGCCGCATCATAGGCGACCGATTCCGATGATCAGGGAAACACTGTCATGGTGCACCTGTATGCCGAGGTCGTCACCTGCGAAGGACCTACGGTGCCCGCGCGGCAGCGCAGCTATTCCATCGAGGATCGAAGGCTACGAGCAGGCGCCGCCCGACGTCCAGAAGAAGCTCGTGGGCGCATCAGGCACGCAGGGCTGCGGGAACTCGGCGCGTTTCGGCGCGCCTGTGCGCATGCGCCCTGCATCGGCATCGCTTTGAATGCGGCGCCTCGTTCGGCGACGCCGTTTCGTAGTTCGGAGGGCTCCGGTGCGGGCCGGAGGCCCTTTTCCATGCGTCAAGGCGAAGTCGGATGATGCGCAGGGAGCGAAATGCGGCGATGGCGACGGCCCGCGCGCAGTGAAGGCGCGATAGGTGCGTCGAAAGCGCCGGTGCCGCATGCGTCACAGTTCGTGCGGACGCAGTCTGATGCGGTCGTACCGCATCCACGCGCGAGATGCGCTCGAGTGCCATGCCAGCTCAACAGCTGCGCGCTGGTCAAAGGTGGTTGCGGCGTCACGGCGACAGGTGCCGTCGGCGTTCAGCAAGGCGACCTTCCGCGCTAAAAAGGATGGGCTGATCGGGATGGCGGCGTGGTCATGACCACGGCGCACCCGCGTTCGGTCGGTTCTTTGCAGGCATGAACGCGGATCTGGTTGCCGAAATCAAGCGCGCTCAGTGGAAGCTGTCGAGAGAGTGATCGCTTCGGATCCCAGCACGATCGCGCGCGCCACGTGCGACGGGGTGAAGCGAGCTCGCCTCCCGAGGTGCGACACGGTGCGGTCGGCGAGCTTCAGTGATCGAGCTCGGCGATGATGCGCCTCCACGCGCTCGTAATCCTCCTCTTTCCGGCACGGCAGGCACGCCGATGCGCGGTGCGGCGCGCAGTGACCGGGTATTCGCGTGCGTATGGCCACATATGTCACGGCGATATGCTGGCGCACGTAGCCGATATGCGCGGCAAGCTCGCGCGCCGAGTAATCGCAGACGGGGACGTCCGTCGCATCTACGGTCTCTCGGTCGGCGTCGCCAGCCCGGCGATGCAGCTCAGCAGCGTCGATTTCCCGCGCTGTTCGGTCCGGAGCAACGTGAGCATCTGCCCTTCTCCGACGGCGAACGATACGTTTCCTGAACACGTCGCCGCGGCGGTTCCGAATAGCGGAACGCGAGGTCTTGAACTTCGATCGAGTGCCAGCGCGCAAAGCCTTTCAGACGGATTCGTCGATCGATCGTCGCGTTGTGACCAGGATAGTAGCTGAAAATGGGCGCACCGACGGGCCCGTCAGAGTGCCGAGGCGGTATTTCGTAGCCCGATATAAGTTTGCGGCGAACAGATCGACCACCATCATGAACGCGGCGGCGACTGAGGATGACGTGATGATGCCGTTTGTCGGAACCCACGATGCGCCGCGTCACATGCGGAATGATGAGGCTGAAGCCCAGCTGATGGTGCCGGCGATCGAGACCGCGCTTGCCGTGAGCATGTCGACGTGACGATGATGACGGCGCGTTCCGCGCTTCAGGTCGACGCCCGGCGACCGCGCGTCCTGCCCGCTGCCCGACGAGGTTGAGACGCCAGCGCATGGCCACGAGCGACGACGGCGGCGACGATTGGCGACAGCGGTGTAGCAAGACACCTTGAAGTCGACTTTCGCGATGGATCCGAGCTGCCAGTACACGATCCGGCAAGCTGCGTGTCGGGGTCGGCGACGTATTTTCGCCGAGGATCGACGACATGAACCCGCCTACGATGACGCCGCCGGAAAAGCACCATCATCACGTTCGATCGGCGGTACGCATGAGCTTTCGGGATATCACGGTGAGCGAACACGGTGGTCAAAGCGCCGACCGTGAACGCGAAGATTCTGCGCTTTGCCAGGTGTTCGCGTACAGCAGGATCGACAGGCGGCGCCGGCGCATGCGCCGTACGACACGCCGAGGATGTCGGGCGAAACCAGCGGATCTCACGAATACGCCCTGATACGAAAAGCGCCTGACAGCGACGCCGCACCGGCGAGGAAGGCGGGCGACGACGCGCGGCAGGGCGGATGTCTGCGATGACGTTGTATTCATTGGGCGTCCAGGTCGCTTCTTGCCCCGTGAACGGCGACGCGAGGATGGCGAGCGTCGCTGCCATCGGTCGATGAAAGCGGCCGACGCCGAGCGATACCACGGCGAGTAGGACGACGACGTTTCCGCATGCGGCAAGGACGATGCCGAGGGTATCTGCCGGTGCGCCTTCGACGGTCGCGTCTTCGGCGGCAAACCTTCCGGGCGGCTCTCCCGGAAACGTGCGGCCCGCGCATGCCTTCGAACGTCCTGGCGGTTCTTCCGACTTTGGCCGCGACTCCTGAGACCACGACGACGACCATCACCGACCTTATAGGGCGATCAGGTCGAGTTCCATCGACAGATCAACACGATCGCCGATCTGTGGCATGCGCACTGACCAGAGTGCTCTCATGCTGGGCGCAGGGACAAGCTGGTAGGCACGTGACCGAGAACTCTAGAAGAGCGCGGTGGCGCAGGTCGGTATCCGAGGATCAACGACGTGGAAACGCTGGTCACGGGAAGCGGCGCGGGCGAAGTGGAATGAGGAGAGGCTGAGCGCTCCAGCCCGACAAGTGTCGTAAGTTTCACGTCCGACGAAGAGGTGACCGCGAGACGCTCGGCGCGGGGTCCACGTACCGCCAACGCCGCGTTCCAGGACTACGAGGGCCTGCGCAACGACGTCATGCTCCTGACGGCGCAGATCCTCGGCAGCGAAGCCCAGGACATCGCTCAAAGAGTGGGAGAAGATGCTCGACGAGAACATCGATCTCGGTGGCCAAGCACGCATGAAGCGACGTGGCCGACGCCGATGCAGACGAAGAGTCCCTGCATATCGTCCAACGGCAAGGACTACAAAGATGGTCGACGGCAGGGCACCATCGTCGACGAATGATCAAGCTGGCGGCGTCAACGCGATCGACAGATCGGCAACTGCGTCAGCCGAGTGAGGAGATCGGCGCAGAGTCCTGATGTCATCATCATCGGATCCGAACCCTGATCAGGTCGAAGGCCCTGAAGGCCGACAGCGCATGGACAGGCGTGAGGCGTGCGAACGGCGCCGTATACGCCAGTGGCGTCCGGCGTGTCCCTGGGATCGTTGCTTCGGAGAGGAAGGCGCTGCAGGTTCTGTGGGCGCTGGCGCATACTGAACCCGACACGTTCTCCGACATCGACATGTCAAGGAGGTCAAGTTGTTCTGGCTGGATCTGTTCCATGGCTTCGCCATGACCGATGATCAGGCACAGATGATGCTCGCGGGAGAAATAGCCCGCGTAGCCGCCTCGCCGATAAGGCAGGGCGAACCGCGATGGACGATGTTTCCTGCGCTTCGCGATCCGACGGGCGATGCCTGCGGGACGAGAGCACAGATCGGTCGCGCGATATCGTGCCACCTGCCCGTTCTCGGGATCGAGGGCCGCATCGCAACGGCGGCGCATCGCTGCCGCCGTTCGTACGTCATGCTCGCAGGCCGCTGCCAGGCATGCCCGATGGGAGCTACCGCGCGTTGGAACCTCGGCACCGAGTGGCCGCCGGCCGATCCGCCGCGCGGGACGTCCCGGCCTGCCGCTGCTCGCGGCTTCCCGTCGAAGGCCTGCCGCTGCGCTTCCAAGCGCCTTGGCCGTCGCGGTCCCGGCGGCCGAAGGGGCGTCTCGCCTTCGGAGCGGCGGGCGGGGCGAGACCCGCGTCCTGCGCGCTTTCGAAGACGCTTGATCGCGCGCATCGCCTCCGCGTTTCGCGTCCCTGCGAAACTCGTTTCGAACGTCGAACTTTGCGGCCGAAGCGATCGTCGGAGCGGTAGCGGTCGTTCTTGCCGCGATCGCCTCGACGCGCCGCCATGCCGAAAGCTTCCTGCGCCCGTCATGCTTTTGCTGAGGAGCCTGTCGTCCGAACCCGCCTCGAGTCGCGAATCGTGCTCGGGCGCCTTTGGCCTCTTCGCTTTTGGAGAAAATGCCGCGTAATCGTGGGTATGATCGCCTTTGGGGCAGGGAACGTCCCGCCGAAGCGGTCGACCGCGCTTCAGGGCCGCGATCACGGTCGGATGCGCCTGCGCGTTTCTTTTTCTTGCCGTCTTTCCCGAACCCCTTTGCCGTGGTGCTTCTTGTCGCCGTTCTTGCGAGAGCGCTTCTCATCGCTTCGGCGAATCCGCATTCGACTTCTTGTGTGAACGGCGATCCGCGTCAAGCGCTCGTCGCGATCGTCCACGTGCTCGAGCCCTTCGGAACGACCATCCGCCTTCGATGCTTTGCGGCGGTCCTTCTCGCCTTCTTGCCGCGGGCATCGTCGTCGCGCTTTCGCGCTTGCCGTTGCGACCCCTTGCGGTCCTTGTCGCGACCGCGGTCGTCCTACCGCGTTCTTGCCGCGTCCCGCGCGCGCTGCTCATCGTCCACGGCGCGGCGAGCGCATGTGTTCGCTGACAGGCTCCATCGCATCATCGCTCACGGCGTAAATCGAGGACCTCGATAGTCTGATCGATGAATTTCCTGGATATCTTCAGCAGGTGCGGGTATCGGGCGTGACGGAAGGACACGGCGTATCCGCGCGCGCGGCGCGGCCCGTGCGCCCGATGCGATGGACGTCCTCGGGCATCATGGGCAGGTCCGTGAGTTGATGACGTAGTCGACTTCGGGCACGTCGATGCCGCGCGAAAAGCACGTCGGTGGCGACGAGCACGCGTCTTGCCCTCGCGGAAGTTGTCGAGGCGCGGGCCCGCTGGGCCTGCGAACGGTCCGCATGGATGGCCTCGGTGGCGATGCCGATCTTGCGCAGGCGTTTCGTGCGGTTGTCGGCGCCGCCCTTCGTGCGCGTGAACACGATGACGCGGAATCCGCCCGCGTTCCCCGGACGAACGAGTTGAGCAGGGCGGGCTTCGACGATCGGTCGTGATGACGACTGGTCGATCGGGTCGGCCACATCGCCGCGATGGGCGATCCTCGATGATCTCGGATCCCTGGCAGCGAGAATAACGTCCTGCGAACGGTCGATGGTGGCCGAGAACGCAGCGTCTGGCGTTCGGCAGGGATGGCATCGAGGATTTCGCTGACCTGAGGGCCAGCCCATGTCGAGCATGCGGTCGGCTCTCGTCGAGGACGAGCTTCTCAACGTTGCCGAGGTCCGCCGCGCCCTGACGCATGAGGTCGAGCAGACGCCCCGGCGTCGCGATGATGATGTCGGCGCGGTCCTGACTTCTTGATCTGCCATATCCGACGCCGCGGAGCCTGACGGTGCTGTGGTTCGTGCGGCGGGCGATGGGCGCGCAGGTATCGGCGATCTGCTGCGCAAGCTGCGCGTCGAAAACGTCACGATGACCATGAGCGGACCTTCGTCGGCTCGTGCCATAACTGGTCCAGGTGGGAAGGAAAATGCGGCCGTCTTGCGGTGCCGGTCTATGGCGGCTCGATGAGGGTCGCGCCCTTCGAGCACGACGGGGATGACGCTTCTCCGAACCGCGGGTCGTCGAGACACCGAGGTCGACGACGGCGGAGAGCTTCTCGGAAAGTCGAGGTCATTGAGTAGCTGATGTTCCTTGTAGCGAGTGCGTTCGGGTCGATTCCGCCCGATTGGATAGGGAGCGTGGGGCATCCCGTGAGACAGCACAGTATGCCTGTCATCAGGCGTGTGCGGGGCGCGTACACAGCCATAAACTATGAGGCCTGATGTGTGAACCTCGACGTCCCACGGCGTTCGCTCTCGGCCTTCCGGTGGCCTTCCGCCTCGCGCTCGCTTTTCGCGCAGGAGCTGCGGAATCCCTTTGAGGGGATCGAAGGGCATGAATATCTTCGCGCGCGGGCCCCTGCTCTGCGCGCGATGCGGCTCTTCGTCGGATCATGCACCGCTCTATGGCCTATCTGTCCGTTCCGTTCGCGTTGCGTGGCGCATTCAACGATCTATGCCTTTGAACAGGGAATTCTTCCGTATTTCCGCTGGATGCCGACGACGGCTTCCTGACGTCAGCCGTCTTCTTGGACGCTGGCCGTGCGGAAGAGGCCGGGCTGTCCGGTCTTCATCGCTATGCCGTTGAACGTGATCATGGTGGCGGATCGAGCGTCTTGGGTCCACGCGGTAGCCGAAGACGTCCATGGCGCGTCTATCAAAACCCGTCGCGAATTCGTGGGGCGAGGAAGCCTCGACGTTCCTCCGTCGTCGAGCATGAGGCCCCGCTTCGTTTCGCATCGCACGCCGAGCGTCGAGGAATCCGCCGTAGGCCCCTGCGCCACCATGTCCGTCGCGCTCGCGTCGCACATCTCGCTCGATGACGGTCCGGGCATCTCGTATGCATAGGGGCGGCTGAGGACCTGGGCGTTCGTGACGATTTCGATGCGGCCGGATGAGCTGATGTCGTCCATCGTGACCGGCTCGATGCCCCAGGCATGGTCGATGAGGTTTCGCATCCACGCCGAAGATGTCGTAGAGACTGTCCCGATCGGGGTAGAGCGCGAGGCTGGCCCATAGTGTCTATCCCCAGGTCGTGCAGTAGCGTCGCGCGGTTCCGGCGCCCAGCGCCAGAAGTCGATGATAAGGAAATGATTCCAGAGCGTCGCACGATAGCGCCCTTCGTCGAGGACGCCGAAGAAATCGGGGCTGCGCTCGCCGATATGTCGAGCGCGACTTGGCGAGGAAGAGGTTTGGGGCCGACGCCGCAGGTAGCCGAATGCCTGTCTGCGCCACGATGTCTTCGCGGATGCGATTCTCCAGATCGATCGCATCGGTATGGTAATAGGGAGATAGCTCGTCACGTCTACGAACGATTCGTCGATCGAAGTGAGACGTGGATGTCCTCTCGCGATGTAGCGCAGCAGGATGGCGTAGATGTTCGCGGAGTACTCGATGTAGAGCGCCACGCGCGGAGGCGCCATGAGGTAGTCGAAGGCTTCGGGAATCTCGAACACGCGGCAACGGTTGCGCACGCCTTTCGCCTTGAGGGAGGGCGAGCCCAGGCATATGGTCTTGTCTGTGCGTTCGGGGTCGGCGACCACCAGATCGGTCGTCATAGGATCGAGACCGTGCTTCGACGCATTCCACCGAGGCGTAGAACGATTTCAGAGTCTATGCAGAGATAGAGCGTCCTTCGTCATGCGCGCGCCGCCTTCCCGGGCACCGTCCATTCTCGCCCCCTTATACGCTACAAATGTTCTATATGCATGATACCATGCTCCAGGAGGAGAGAGGGAAAGAGGAGCGCGGCATCGCCGGGAGCGCATCGCCTGCATCGTGCGCGAATCGGGCGTCGCGAAATCCGCCGTTCGTCCGCCGCGGCCCTCGGTGAAGCGAGGACCGCATGCGACGAAGGCCGCGCGATCGCACGGCCCTTCGTCCGAGCTCAGGAATCCCCGGTGGTCGCCGGACGCGCCTGAGCATGCGCGCCGCGGGTAGAGCATCGGCGGCTACTCGTCGACCAGATTCGGGTTGAAGCGCAGGCTCAGGCAGGAAAGGCCCCCGTCGATCTTGCGGTACTCGGAGGTGTCCACCACGATCGTCTTATAGCCGAGGTCCTGGACCGCCTTGAGCACGGTCGGATAGCCCTCGGGTACGATGACGGTGCCGTTCATCCAGATGCAGTTCGCGCCGTAGGCTTCCTCTTCGGGTACGACGATGCGGTTGTATTGGGCGAATTCAGGCTTGTCGATGAATTCGCCGGAAACCAGCATGTTGTTGTCTTCGAGGTAGTTGACGCCGGTCTTCAGGTGCAGCACGAGCTCCAGCGGCACCTCGACGCACGTAAGGCCCCAGCCTTCGAGGATCTCGGCGAACTGACGGATGCCCTCTTCGTTGGTACGGGCGGAGCGGCCCACATAGAACGTGTCGCCGACCATCACGACGTCGCCGCCTTCGAGGCGTGCCGGGCGATACGATGCGCTTGATATGGTCGTCGTCGAAGAACTGGCGGATGGTGGGTTCCATTTCCTTGGCTTCGCCGTTGCGGCTGCCGGCGCGATTGTCGATGATCGCGCCCTTGCGGGTGATGACCGCGGTGTCTTCGACGAAGCAGGAATCGGGATATTCCTCCATCGCGGGAAGGACGGTGACTTCGACGCCGCACTGCTTCAGGGCTTCGATGTAGGCGTCGTGCTGGACGAGCGCCTTTTCATAGATGGGCTGGCCGAGCTCGGGCGCGCTGGTGATGCTGCGTCGCACAGCGACGGCGCCGGGCGGCGACCACGATGACGTTGGTGAAGTTCATGTCCTATCCTCTCAACGGATGCGCTTGCAGCCTTCGGCACGTCTTCGCAAGCGCTTTGCACGCCCATGATTGTATACCTCTGGATGAATAAAATACGGAATAATTCACGTAATTTTGCATAAAAAGACCGTTAAAAGCCGCAGGTTAAGCCCGAATAAATATGCATGATGGCATACGAAAACCGCCATGGGCCGCGGGTTGATGGAACCGCGTCGGCGCCATGGATGCGACGGAAGCCGTGCGGACGGATTCGCGTTCGCTGCCGGCAATCCGTTCTTTACGCTCGCAGCCATCCTTCGCGCTGAAAGAGAGACTCTCGATTCCGAGCCGGTGATGCCGTTCACGATGGAGCTCACGATGCTGGATGATGATGCTCGCGAGAACGCCGACCGAAATTCGTGATCACGAAACCTCACGTCGAACAGCCCGTTGGCGATGCCGGATGCAAGGTAGAGGACGACGGTGTTGATGACGAGGTAGAAGATGCCGAGCGTGAGGACGGAGAAGCAGGGCTCCGATCTGCAGGATGGGCTTGACTGAGACGTTGAGCAGCGCGAGCATGAGCCCCTACGATGGCGACTGGCACGCAGGTGCTCGTGGTGTTGTCCAGGCCGATGCCGGGACGATCCACAGCGCCGCGGCGACGGCTGATCGCGGTGGCGATCCAGCGTCCGATGAAACCCATGGTTCTGCTCCTTCCAGCGTGTTTTCCGGGGTCGAGCGCGCTCGACGTGCGTTTCCGGGATTATCGCACGTGCGCGGAAGCGTGGGGCTGCTGGCTCCCAAGCGTTGCGCGACCGTGAACGAGCGTCGCGTCGCGGTCGGGTCACGTGCGCTGCGCTACAATGCACCGCATGACCGAAGCCCCGCATATTCCTGTCCTATAGACCGCCGCCGTGGAGGATGCACCGATTACGGGTGCCCTACGCCCGGCAGCTCGCGCGCAAGCGCGAAGCCGTCACGCCTGTTCGCCGAATCTCGATGGGCTCGAGGTGGCGCCCGTGCTCGGCATGGGCATGTGCCGCTGCACTATCGGGAACAGGTCGTCTCGCCCTTCGTGGGCGTCTACGATCACCAGGCGCGTCGCCGGCGCATCCTCTGCGGCATGTACGAGCGCGGCACGCATCGCGTCATCGATTCGAGCGAATGCCTCGGATAAGAACCAGGTCGCCAAGGCGATCATCGAGTCCGTCCGCCAGCTTATCGCCGAAGCTGCGCATCGAGCCGTACGACGAAGATGCCGATGCGGAGCTTCCTGCGCCATGCCCAGGGTGCGCGTCGGCCACTCGTCGGGCGAGGTCATGGTCACGCTTAGTGACGCGGGACGAGAGCATTTCCGCAGGAAAGCGCCTCGCACGGGAGCTCGTGCGCCGGCATCCGCAGATCACGACCGTCGTGCAGAACGATGAATACGCGCGCACCAACGTCATCATGGGCGACAAGGAACGCACGATCTACGGCGGCTTCATCCTGGACGAGTTGTGCGGGCTGAGCTTCCCGCATTTCGTCACGGTCGTTCTACGGGTGAATTCCGAGCAGACCGAGGTGCTGTACCGTACCGCCGTCGAGATGGCGGGCCTGACGGGCGAGGAGACCATCCTCGACGCGTACTGCGGCACGGGCACGATCGGGCTTGTGGCGGCGAAAGAGATCGACGGGAAGCCCGGTGCCAAGCGCCCGATCGGCGTCGAGCGGAGCGAATGGATGCCGTGATCGATGCGCGCACTAACGCGCGGGCACAACGGCATCGGGTCGGCCGAATCTCGCCGACGACGCGGGCGCGTTCATGCGTCGGCTGCCGCGGAAGGCGGGTCGGTCGACGCAGTGTTCATCGGATCCTCCGCGCGCGGGGCGACGCCCGATTTCTGAAGGCGGCGTCCTGCTCGCGCCGCGGCGCATCGTGTACGTCACCTGCAATCCCTGCGACGCAGCTGCGCGATGCCCGATACCTATGCGATCACGGAGTATCGTCTGGATACGCGCAGGCCGGTCGATATGTTTCCCCGACACCGAGACGTGGAGACGATCGCCCGCTTCGTGCTCGAGGGCTGATGGTCGCCGTAGTGCGACTTGCAGGAAATTTGCCATCGGGATGGAGTCGCTCCAGCGTCGGGTGCAACTGACCGACGTATAGATTCTCATCAGTACGCACGGCTTCCTTGCATCGATTCATACGCAAATTGGGGTTGCACGCAATTCATATCCGAATCCTTCCTGCGCGCCATCCGCGCAATGGTAAGATGGGGCGCACGCGACCGCGCTTCTCCAAGGAGTGATTCCATGTCCATCCATCGGCGTCGTCGGATTGCCCAACGTGGGCAAGTCCTCGCTGTTCACGGCCCTGACCAAAAGAGGCCTCGCGGCCAACTATCCCTTCGCCACGATCGACCCGAACGTCGGCATCGTGGCCGTGCCGATGCACGCCTGGACGCGCTCGCGCGATCGACCATCCGGCCAAGATCGTGCGGCGACGGTCGAGTCGTGGACATCGCAGGCTCTTGTGGCCGGCGCCAGCCAAGGGAGGGCCTGGGCAACAGTTCCTCGCGAATATCCGCGAAACCGATGCTATCTGCGAGGTCGTGCGGTTCTTCTCCGACCCCAATGTGGAGCACGTCGCGCACAAGGTCGATCCGCGCAGCGACGTCGACACCATCAAAGACCGAACTCATCCTGGCCGATCTCGGCACGCTCGAACGCGCCATTCCGCGCCTGGAGAAGGAAGCGCGCGTCGCGACAAGGCCCGGCGCCTTCAGCTCGAAGTCGCGAAGAAGGTCGCCAGAGGCCTGAACGAAGGCCATCGTGCCCGCACGCTCGGCCTGTCCGTCGAGAAGCCGCGGCCGTGAAGGATCTGTGCCTGCTCACGATGAAGCCGATGATGTACATCGCGAACGTGGACGAAGGTTCCGTCAATGTCGAGCTCCCGGAGATCGACGGGCAGCGCCGTTCCCATTTCCGCCAAGATCGAAGCCGATCTTTCCGAGCTGGATGCGGAAGACGCGCAGATGTTCGTGGAAGAGCTCGGCATCGAGGAGGCGGGCTCGCACGTCTCATTCGTGCGGCATACGGCCTGCTCGGGCTGGGAGGCTACTTCACGAGCGGGGAAACCGAGACGCGCGCGTGGACCATTCCCGTCGGCGCGAAGGCGCCGCAGTCGCCGGCGTCATCCATTCCGACTTCGAGCGCGCGGCTTCATCAAGGCCGAGAGACGGCCTCGTTCGACGACTACGTGAGCCTTGGCGGCGGGTGCCGGCTGCCGGCGGCGCCGCCTGCGCCAAGAGGGCAGGACTACGTCGTGCAGGGACGGCGACGTCATGCACTTTCGTTCAACGTCTGGGGCATGCCGTCCGTCGATGCGCACGGCGCATCCGCCCTCGTCGTCCCGTTCCCGCCGCGCCTCCATGGACGACGCGAAGGCAGCGCTGCGCAAGTACTATGGGTACGATAGCTTTCAGGCCTGGCCAGAGGCATTGATTCGTGCCGTGCTCGAAGGGCGCGACGCGCTCGGCGTCATGCCGACGGGCGCGGGCAAAGTCGCTCACGTACCAGATCCCGGCATCGTCATGCGGGCTGAGCGCTCGTCATCTCGCCGTTGGTGTCCCTCATGCACGATCAGGTGCGCGGGCTGGTCGACGCCGGCGTGCGCGGGTCGTATATCAACTCGAGCTTCTCGCCGGCCGTGCAGGCGGATCATGCGCCGCGCCCGCGACGGCGCGCTACGACCTCATGTACGTCGCGCCCGAGCGCCTGTCCGACCCGACGTTCACAGCTTCGTCATGGGCATGGAGTTCCCCTCATCGCGATCGACGAAGCGCATTGCGTATCGCGGTGGGGTCAGGATTTCCGACCTTCCTACCTGGAGATCCTCGATTCATCGACGCATACGGCGTCGCCCGCGGGCTCGTCCGCCGTCATCGCGCTCACGGCACGGCCACCGAAGAGCGCGCGACGACATCGCTGCGCCTTGCAGGGTTGACGGATCGAGGTCGTGGTCACGGGTTCGACCGTCCAGAACCCTGCGCTTCTCCGTCGAGCAGATGAACCCGAAGGCCAAACGCATGCGCATCGCGTCGTTCGTCGCCGCGCATCGGCGCGAAAAGCGGCATCGTGTGCGCGACGCGCCGCGGGTGGAGGAAGACGGCGGCGTTCCTGCAAGAGCATGGCTTCTCGGCGGCAGCGTACCACGCGGGGCTCTCGCCGACCGAACGCACCGAGAACCGAAGCGGTTCATCGACGACGACGCGCTCGTCATGGTGGCGACCAACGCCTTCCGGCATGGGGATCGACAAGTCGAACGTGCTCTATGTGATCCACAACAATATGCCCAGAGCCTGGAAGCGCGTATTACCCAGGAGGCCGGCCGCGCCCGGTGCGACGAGGATCCGTCGGAATGCCTGCTGCTCTGGTGCGACAGGACATCTCCGTGCCGCTACTTCATCGACTCGCCGACCGAGAACGGCAATTTGACCGAAGAGCGAGGCGCGGGCGAGTGCATGCGGCGCAGGTCAAACTTCTGAATGCGATGATCGCCTACTGCCGCACGACGGGATGCCTGCGCAGGTGCATGCTCGCCCTACTTCGGCGACGACGTGCGGCCGATCCGTGCGGGAACTGCTCGAACTGCCAGGGGAGTTTCGTCTCGATCGATATGACGCAGGTCGCCCGCGCCTGTGTGGCATGCGTACGCGGGTGGGGTATCCGTACGGCAGAGACCGTCATCGCCGACGTGGTGCGCGGGTCGAAGAGCCAGAAGTGACGGACGGCGGATTCGATGCGCTGGCGAGCTACGGGAGCGTGCGTGCGACGGCATCGGCGGTGAAGGACGTGATCGAGCTGCTGGCGACCGAGGGCGTGCTGGACATCTCCGCGGGCCAGTACCCGACGGTCGGGCTGGGAGCGCGCGCGGGGGCCGTGGATGCGGAGGACTTCTCGCTTTTCCGTGAAGGTGCCGCGGCACGCCCTGATGCGCAGGGCGACCATCTGCGAAGCGGGGTCAGTCGGGTCGTTCGCCGCCGTGGGCGCAGGTGCGGGCGTCGGGTCGGACGCGCTGTTCGAGCGCCTGCGCGCGTTGCGCAGAACATCGCCGCCGCACGCGAGCTTGCGCCGTACATGGTGTTCACCGACCGCACGCTGCACGGCATGTGCGACAGGATGCCTTCGACCGAGATGGAGATGCTCGAGATCAACGGCGTGGGCGCACGCAAGATGCGCATATACGGCGATGCCTTCCTCGCCGAGATAGCCGCCTGGCGTCAAGAGATGTAGAACGAGGCGAGGATCCGAGGCGCGGCAGCATCCTCACAGGTCGTTCAGAGGGCGTCCAGGGTCGGCCACAAGACGATTCCTCCCGCGCATCGACCGCGTCCTCGTAGAAATACCACCAAAGTATCCTCCGACGTGCGGGGGCCTACCTGCGCGGCGATATCGTCGTGGAGCCCGTAGTGGTAGGTTGCCAGACGCTCTTTCTCGGGCATCGAGGGTCCGACGCAAGTCCGTCGTCGACGCCTTGGGCTGATCTCTCTATGCCCAGGCAGGCATCAGGGTGTATATCGCCGAGCCGTTCAGCGCAGAAGGCCAGCTCTCGGCGCTCGGGTGCTGGGCGGGCGAGCACGCCGTTTCGTGAGACCGAGAGGAAGACGCAGTCACGTCGGGAACGCTTGCCGCCGCCTGCGCCGCGCATAGGGGAGGTCGCCTCCCAGGGCTGATCGTAACGGTCGTGGGAGGACCAATAGTTGAAGGTGACGGCGGTTCTGCCGCCGGCTGCGCGAACTCACGTCGTGAGCGGCGCGCGCTGGCGTTGATCTGCGATGGGGGAGCTTCCGGCCCAGCTGCCGTTCAGTTCGTTGCCGATTTCCCAGGCGCGATGTCGTCGCCGAAGGCGTCCATCGCGTCTGGGTGCGCTTCGCGATCCATGAGGCCGAGCGATCGGGGAGATCGGTGGAATCGATCACCTGGATCATGATGTCGGCGTGCGGTTTCAAGGCGCGACCGCTCGCACGCAGTCTTCGAGCGGACGTTCGGAATCCATGAGGTGTACGGTCAGGCGGTTCGCGCTCGATGAAAAGGACGGCTGCCGTTTCTTCGATGTCGTCGAGGGTCGACGGTGACGCCGCGCAAGATGCGGGACGGCATCTCGGTGCCGCCGCGCGTGTGCGATGCGCAGGCGCTCGTCGCGACGGCGGCTGCGCCGGCAAGCGTTGCAGCGGCGGAGATCGTGAGGAATCTGCGGCGGCTGAGATCGAGGAATCGCAGGCACCTCCCTCGACTGGCAGAGCGGGCTGACGGGCGCGCTCGATTGATGTAGCCGGCAGCCAGGGCGCAAACATCGAAGGTTCCGCGCATCGCGTTCTTCGCAAGAGCTTGCGTATACGGGCATGGAGGCGACGCGGCGGAAAGCCCCGACCGTCTTCGCTCTGCCTCCATTTGCTATCATGTCAGGTTGCAACACGTGCGCCCGGGCGTTTTCGCCCGAAGCGCGGCCGCGGCCGTCCGGCAGCACCTACGGGGCGGCACGGAAGGATTCCATATGCCGAACTATCTGACCGAGGAAGACGTGCGCTCCATCGCGCCACGTACGCGCGCGTCGGCCTGGACGACGCCCAGCCGCCAGATCGGTCGACCTCAACAACATCATCGATACGCTTCAGCCCATCGCGGGTTCGACCTCGACGGCGTCGAACCCATTCCACCCGATCGGATCGCTGTCAGCGTGTGCGCGAAGACGTCGAATCCGGCGCGTCCTTCACGCAGGAAGAGGCCGCGCGAACGCGCCCAAGCAGCAGGACGGCTGCTTCCTCATTCCCGCGATCCTGGGCGGAGGCGATCAGTGATGGCGCACCTGACCGATATGACCGCGGCCTGCATCACCGAGGGCTCGCCTCAGGAATTCTCTGCGCGCGGGTCGCGCAGGCAGTCTCGACCATATGGATGCCGCCGGGCCCAAGATCCACGCCTTCCTCGAGCGCACCGATGCGCTTGCGCTCGATGCCGCCGACCGTCGATGCCGCCATCGACCGCAGGCACGTTCGCCGATCTGGGCCGCTTGCCGGCGTTCCCGTCGCGTTCAAAGACAACATGAACAGGAGGGCACGCATACCACCTGCGTCCACGATGCTCCGAGAACTACGTCGCGCCTATACCGCCACCTGCGTGCAGCGCATGCTCGATGCGGGCTCTGCCTGCCGCTCGACAGCTCAACATGGACGAGTTCGCCTTCGGCTCCTCGACCGAAACTCCGCGTTCGGCGTCACGCGCAATCCGTAGGGACCTCGCCCGCGTGCCCGGCGGGTCGTCGGGCGGTTCGGCCGCCGCGGTCGCCGCGAGCATGGCTCTGTCGTTGGGCTCCGACACGGGCGGCTCAATCCGCCAGCGGCCCGCCTGTCTGCGGCGTCGTGGGCGTGAAGCCCACCTACGGCATGAGTGTCGCGCTACGGCGTGGTGGCCTTCGGCAGCTCTTGACCAGGTGGGTCCGTTCGCCCGCACGGTGGCCGACGCCGCGTCGGCGCTCGATACGCTCGTGGGCCGCGATCAGCTGAGATTCCCGTCGGAGAGGCGCCGACCGACTTCGCGCGAGCAGCCGCCAGGATAGTGCGCGGCATGCGCGTGGGCATCGTCCGCGCCTTCATAAAAGCTTCGGTCTCACGTCCCGAAGTCGCATCCCGCACGGCCGAGGCGGCGCGCGCCTCGAGCCGCCGGCGACCCCTCGTCGATGTCGAACTCCGCATTCCGAGCCGCCATCAGCGCTTACTATGTGCTCGGTCCCTGCGAGGCGTTCTCCGAACCTCGCGCGCTTTCGATTCCGTGCGCTACGGCGCCTGCGAGCCCGGTTATGCCGATCTGCGCTGCTCAGCGGAAGCGAGCCGTGCCGCCGGCTTCGGCGCCCGAGCGCCGCATCCTTCTGGAGCTACCTGCTCTCCGCCGGCGTCTACGATCGGTACTACTATCCGGCGCAGCAGGTGCGCAGCGCTCATCACGCAGGATTTTCGCCCGCGCGTACGAATCGTGCGACGTCATCCTGATGCCGGCCAGCCCGCATGCCGCGTTCGAATTCGGCGCGCTGTCCGACCGGCGCAGATGTGTCTGTCCGATATCTTCACCGTGCCCATCAACATCGTGGGCAACGGCGGCGTAAAACGTGCGGTCGGCTGGAAGTGCCGACACGGGCATGCCATCGGCGTGCGCTCGTGTCTCCGCAGTTCGAAGATCGGAATATGTTCCGTGCGGCCGCGGCTCTGGAACGCGCGTACGGCGCGGCCGGCGTCGCCCCGCGTTCAAAACGGGTGGTGGCGTGAAGGCGCTCGAAGAAGTCCTCAAAGAGACTGGAGGCCGTGATCGGCCTGGAGATCCATGCCGAGCTCGACGCTCGATACGAAGATGTTCTGCGGCTGCATAGCTCGAGCACGGCGCCGCGCCCAACGCATACGTGCCCCGTGTGCCTGGGCCTTCCGCGCGCTTCGGTGCCCTAACAAGGCGACCATCAGATCCATCGTGCTCGCCCGGCCTGGCGACGAACTGCGACGTCGGAAGCACTCGATGTTCTACCGCAAACTACATGTATCCGACATGGCCAGAACTTCCAGACGACGCGGGCCCCATCGCGCTTCTGCGGGGGAGCCTGGATCTCGGGTCGACGGCGCAGGCGTGGCCGAACGCATCGATGTGGACGGCCTTGGGCGCGGCGAGCCGCGGCAACGTCGATGACCGACGACAGCTACGTCGCGCGTGGGCATCACGCGCATCCATATGGAAGGATGTACCCGGCAAGATGGTGCTATATCGGCGGCGACGAAGGACGTATCGCGGGCGACGCACAGCCTGGTCGACCACAACCGCGCAGGCATGCCGCTCGCCAGAGCTCGTGACCGAGCCGACCTGCACGCGCACGCCGAGGCACGCCTGTTCATGGGCTGCGCCAGATCTGTCTGGCCATCGGCATCTCCGACTGCTCGATGGAGGAAGGATCCATGCGCTGCGACGGCAACGTGTCGCTCCGTCGGCGCGGGCGGCACCAGCTGGGCACGCAGACCGAGCTCAGAACATGAACTCCTTCAGAACCTGCGACGGCCTGGCGCTGAGATCCGCCGCCAGGGCGAAGGTGCTCGAAGGGCATCATCTATCAGGGAGACCCGCCATTGGGATCCCGGCCAAGCGCACGATCGTCATGCGTGTGAAGGAAAGCGACCGAGCGATTACCGCCTGTTCCCCGAGCCCGACCTGGCTCCCTTCGACCTGTCCGACGAATTCATCGAAGGCGTGCGCGCGCCTGCCGAGCTGCCGACCAGAAGAAGCGCCGCTACCGGGACGCCTTCGGGCTGTCCGCCTACGATGCGCGCCACCTGATCGAGGCATCGCGCGACACAGTGGTTTCTTCGAGGCCCGCGATGGCCTGCGCGAACGACGTTTCGCTCGCCAAACCGCTCGCGAACCTGGTCATCAACGACGTGACCGCGCGCGCATGAACGCGGATGCCGATTTCGACCTGGCCTGGTCTCCGCTCACGCCGCAGCAGCGCCTGTGCGATCTGGTGAAGCTTCTGGCTGCCGACGACATCTCGTCGAAGCAAAGGCAGGAGGTCTTCGCCGCCATCATCGACGAAGATGCCGACCCGAGCCGCCATCGTCGAAGCGCGCGGCATGCAGGGCAGGTGAGCGACACCGCTGCTATCGAAGCCGTGATCGACGGGTCATCGCCGAAAATGCCGATGCTGTCGAACGGTATCGCGCAGGTAATGTCTGCAGCTGATCGGGTTTTTCGTCGGCGGTGCATGAAGGCCATGCGCGGCCAAAGAATCAAGGTCATCAATCGGATTCTTGCTCAGAAGCTGAAGTAAGGCCCTTCGGGGAATCGTCGATCCGCACCCGGATGCATGCCCGCCATCGGTATGATGGCGGGCATTGCGTTCCACCGTATCGATTGGAGATGCATGAGCAATTCAGGCAGAAGGTCAAGACGCATTATCGCGGCACCCTCGACGACGGCACGCAGTTCGATTCGAGCTACGATCGCGGCAGCCTATCGTCACCTGCGGCGCCGGCCGAATGATCTCCGGCTCGATGCGGCGGTCGTCGATATGGCGCTCGGCGAAGAAAGTCGGTCCATATCCGGCCAAGGATGCCTACGGCGACGTATACGAACGGGCCGTTCAGAGATTCCGCGACCAGGTCCCCAACGCCGATCAGCTTCCCGTCGGGGCGAGCTGATTGTACCGCTTCAACGGTCCGTGACGGGCCCATGCCCGCCAAGGTCGTGTCCGTCACGATCGACGAGTCGTGCTCGATATGAACCACGAGCTCGCCGGCACGGATCTCGCTTCGACATCGAAAGCAGGCTCGTCGATAGGTCGTCCTGTGATTTGGCAGGAGTACGGAGGGCTATCTCCCTCTGCTGCCTTGTTTCCAAGGTTTCGATGCTCCAGGGCGATCAGTTCTTCCCTTGTCGGCGACGCCGTTTCTGATAAAGTAGTAGCTTCAGATGGGTCTTGACCGTGTTCTTCGATATGAAGGAAGCGCTTCCCCACCGAGTCGGCGGTAGCAATATCGCTGAGCCAGGCTTCGAGGGACGTTTTCTCCCGTTCGGAAGGCCGTTGTGCCCGGCGATTGAAAGCCCGAGCGCCTATCGCCGCGATCGCTCTGTCCCAGCTTGATCCATGACCGCTTGCGGAATGACGAGCTTTCCGCAAGCGAAGCTGGCAGAAAAGCGACGCAGCGAGAACGCGACGGCTGAAGATGCTCAACAGCTGCGGATCGCTTGCGGAGCTGAACGCGAACGCGCCGCGAGTCCGGCGACAAATGCCCACCTGGCCGGCAAGCCAGAGGGAGGTCAACGAAGATCCGAGCACGGGCGGCCTGCGGCGATACGGTCGCTCTGGCATCGCGGCCCAGACAAGCACGCGGAGGTGTCGAAGCCGCCGCATGTGCAGCGGAAGCAGCCATGCGAACGCGCGCGCGACTGTCGAGCGATCCGGCTGTCGCGCCAGACCGCCACGAAGGCGATTGCCGCGGAAAAGCAGGGCGAGGACGGTTCCGGCGCACGGCCCTGCCGCGGATGACCGCAAAGCGCGGGCGGTATGCGATGGGCGCACCGGTGAGGATTTGTAGCGGGCGAGCGCGGGGAACGGAGCGGTCCGGACGCAGAAGAGTCTGCGCGGCAAGGAAGACGGTGGACGAGCAGAGATCCTATCGGGCTGATGACTGGCCATGGTATCGGCGACCAGTCATGGGCGATGTGCGTCGCGCAGAGGCGCGCGCGCTGCGAGGGTTTATCGTCGTCGCTGATGTTCCGATGATGAAGAACCTCGCGCCTGCGCGCGACTGCTATACGACGGCGGATATCGAAGGAAGCGCCGAGAAGACCCGAGAGAAAAGAGGTCGAGCACCGAGATTCCACACGACTGCAAGCAGGGATCCTGCGACCGTAGCGCTCCGACATGCGACGGGTCGATCAGCGCGCCGAATGTGGCGAGAATGCTTCGATGATCAGGATAAGGCCAGCCACGCGCCGCCTACGATGGCGACGAGCGCCGCTCCGACGTAGGGGATCGCGGGATGCATGGATCCCGCGACGGCATCGGGCGCGAGAACGAAACGTTCCGCGCGAAGAAGCGAGTGCCGGGTACGCCCTCATCGAGAGCGTTTCGGCGAGCGATGAGCGATGCGCCGGGTCAGCATAGCAGGCATCGCGCAGCAATGCGGAGAGGCGAGGAAGGAGAACGCGACCACCATCGGCACGAGGAAGAATCCGGTCTCGTCCGAGGCGAACGGCGTCAGAGCATTACGATGTGGCCTGGCATGTGGATCAGGCCGAGATCCAGCGACTGACGCGTATCGGCCGCGGCATGGCGTCAAACCGGCTGCGCATCGGTTCACCTCTCCTCGGCGGTCGCACGCTCGTCCTGATGGTACCTCATAGCAGATCGGGTATGCGACGAGATCGGGGGTGCGCGTGCGAGCGCGCACCCCCGATGGAGAGTCACCCCTGTTGCAGGGTTTCTGAGGAAATTCTACTCGTGGAATGCGAGGAGCGAGGCTGAAGCTGGGCGATTTCTCCTGCGATGCGATCCACGAGCAAGGTGCCTTCCGTCCAGGCAGCCTGGGCTCATGTGCCCGATGGCGGGGTGGCATACTGGACGATGAATCGTGCCTGCGTCGTTGCTGGCGGCGGCGCATGGAGGGCGGGTATGGGGTTCATGCTGTCGTCGAGCGCTGTGGTGGTCGGCGTTGATGTCGTTAGCCCGTCACTACTGGCAGAGGCCGGGATTCATCTGCGTGGTATCGCACGACGACCTGCGCATAGAGGGCGGTATCGCATCTTATTGCCACCGCCAGATTCGCGGATCTTTCGCAAAATCGTCGTCCTAGCACGGCGGCAGCGGCGAAGCCCTGATAGCGCTTGATCTCTTCGATGGCCGCCTTCTATTGCCTTCGTCCCCAGACGCCGACGGCCTTCAGAGCTCTTCGATGGTGTTCGCGCAGTAAACCTTCGCGATGGAAAGGCAGGAGACGTTTGCAGGATCGCTGCCAGGCTGCGGCTTCCATCTCGCTTACCGTTTTTGGCCAGCCTATCTCTCGGCGGTAGTCGACCATGCTCATGGCAGGGCGGCATGCTGTAGACGATATCCTGCCAGTTGGCATCGCTGATGGAGACGACCGCGCCCCTGGGCTGGCGAGAACCATGATAGGCGGATCCTTCGGCGCCGCGGCATTTGTTCGTCGCAAGCGCTCCCTCTTGGTTGAGCAGCGCTCCGGGCTAGGCGCTCGGGGCGGCTGCCAGTGTTCATGCCCTGCATGCGGGCCCACTTCGATATGCCCCGGCCCAGACGCCCTCGCGATCGCCGATCCGTCGCGGTCGAGACACAGGGGATGCGCCTTGCAAGCTCGATGTCGCCCATGGATTCGGCCAGATGGCGGTACTCGTCATTGATGTCGCGGGCATATCCTCGTTGCGGCGAAATCGCCCCGCCGGTCGATATGACGCCGCGCGTTCCGTGAACCGCTTGCACGGGTCATCGGAGGTATCCTGACGATCACGCTGGAAAACGCGCGGATGAATCCTTCTCAGATACTCCGCATGATGGCCGAACATCCAGTCGACGCCTTGCGCCCGGGATTCCTCGCAGGTCTTCTTCTGATGATTTCGGCCAGCTCCACTGGGAAAGCTCCATATCCTTATCGCGAAGACGATGGTTCCCCAGATAGTACGTATGGCCCGAGGGATCCGACGACGATCCGCTCGTCAGGAGACAAGCCCTACGTCGGGTGGCGCTCGTCCATCAATCGGCGCCCATATCCTCGATAACCTCTTGAGCAGCGCGCGGGTGATCACGTAGTCGATGAGTGAGCCGCTGATTGTTTGCGACCCTGGTTTGCGGCGGAACGTCTCGCGCATGAAATCCTGCGGATCGATGGTTCGAGCGCCGTGCTCAAGCGCCCATGGGCAGTTGATCGTCCCTACTTCGTATCCGATGTGAGCGCGTTGTCTTCAGGCTGGCTTTCGATGACCGCGGCTGCAAGCCCGTTTCTTCGCCGCGGGCGTGCCGCCCACGTTCCTGTCTGGCGCCGCCGACGACGGCGATGTCGTATGTCGCCGTCCGAGATCCGTCCGTCGTCGACAGGGTCCGGCGCCGTATGACCGCCGCTGCGACTGCCAACGCGGTTTGCCGGCGCGGCCGGTGAGACGGCATCCGCCACATCGCTTCCCTGCAAGGCTTTTCCGGTTCGCCGCATCCCGCAAGTCCCAGGCGGCCACCGACGCAGCGGCGATGCGGCCTCCGAAGAACGTCGGCGAGTGAGTTCCTTGCCATGCTGCTGATTGCGTTTCATGTCCATTCCTCTGATGTCTCCATCAACTTCTTTTGCGACGTTCCCGCCGACACGTGGTTCAGACCGGCGGTTCGACGGTTCGATCCGTTACCAGAGAGGAATGCGCGGGCGAATGTATGCCTGGGCAAGGGATTTTCCATCGGCGCGAAAGAGTGAACGATGCCTGGAAGAACGAATCACTCTTTCGGGGTGATGGCCGAGATGCCGCGCGAGGGATCTATCAGCCATCGAAATCTCCGCGATTTTTCTCCGACGTGACTTGTTCTGCGGAGGATGAATGCTATCATCAGGGCGTTCGATATCAGGGTCGGATGCCTGACGTGTTCATGGGCGCATTCTTGCAGATTCGCCGCACAATCATCGCATATACCCCCGAAACGATGCTCGCATTGCAGCCGACTGCGGTTGGAATCTTCGCCCCATCTGGAACGGGCTTTCGCATCTCAGGCGAGAGGCATGCAGGAGTCGGATACGCGTTCTCTCGTCATGGGCGTTCGACGTCACATCCTTCGAAGAAGAGGAAGACGTGAAGTTCTTTTGGATACGGCTGATCTTGACCTTTGAGATCGAAGAGGCCCGCCAGCTGCGCGCGCTCGCGGGCGTGACCACCACCACTGACGCTCTACTCCGCATCAGCGCGGCAAGATCGACGGATTCCATGACCATATCGCCGCATCTGCGACGGTAATGGTGGACGGGCGGTCAGCGCGCGGAAAGCGTCGCCATGACGCGCGAAGACATCGTCCGCGACGGACGCATCCTCGTCTATCCATCGCGGAACGTCGTCGTCAAGATCCCGACCATGGTCGGAAGGTCTGTGCCGCATGTGCCGCACGCTCGCCGACGGGGCATCGCGTGAACATGACGCTGTGCTTCTCGGTCCGCGCAGGCCATCCTCGCCACGCCCGTGCGGCGCGTTGCATCTCGCCGTTCGTCGGCCGCTTCGACGATATCTCCGAAGACGGGCTGGCAGCTCGAAGACGTCGTCACTGCCATCGGCAGTACGATTATTCCGACAACACGGTCGGCGGCGAGCAGGTCGAGGTCATCGCCGCGTCCATCCGCGGTGCCAACCACGTGACCGGCCAGCCGCCCTCGCGGGCGCCGATATCGCTGCGGTGCCGTTCGGCGTGCTCAGGAAGATGGGTCCAGCGTCCCTCTGACCGATCGCGGTATCCGAATCGTTCGCTGAAGGATTGGGAGAAGGTCGTGGTTACATGAGCCAAGAAGAGTGACCTCGCCTGAAGCCGCCGTTTCGGTTTCGATGAACGAAGAGCCCGGAAAAACGCGTCCGCACGACGAGGAGAAGGCCGAAGTTCCGCCGCGAGCGTCGCGGCTGCCCGCAGGCATAGCCTGCCGACGGGCGCCGAAGCGTCGCCGCGGCCGCCCGCGCAAGGTCAGGCGAAGAGAGGCGCCCGGCGGCCGCAGCCTGCGAAACGCCGCTCCTACGACCGGGCCGGGCCGTGCGCGCTCGGCGTGCCAGGGCTAGACTCCGGTCGCCTGCCGCCGATGCTCGGGCCGCTTCGGCTGCGGAAACGCCCGCCGACGAAGCACGCGAAGCGCCGTCGCGGCCGTCCGCGCTGGAGTCGAGGCCTGAGGCTGCTGCTGCGCCCGCCGTATCCGCGCAGGCCGCGTCCGAGCCACGCAAGGAGAGGCCCCACGCCGCCCACGCAGCGGCGAGCCCCTGCCTGCATCGGCTGTGGCCGCCGTATCCGACGAGGATATCCAGCGCGAGATGCGTTCGCGCCGTCGCACCCGCGCGCCGCGCGCGTGATCGAAAGCGGAGATGCCGCGATCGCTCCGCGCAGGAGACGCGTCGAGGGCGCCCAAAGCGGCACGCCGGCGAGCGGCGAGCGCCGGCGCACGGCGATTCTCGCGACCAGCGTCGCTCGCGCAAGGGCGGCGCAATCGCGAGGCCGCGACTCCTCGTTTCGACCGCTCCGACAACCGTCCCGGCCGCAATGACCGCGTCGCCAACGATCCGGGCGGCAACGGCGGGGCAGCGTTCGAGCAGGCACGGCCATCAGTTCGACCGCTCCGACAGCCGTTCCGGCCGCAGCGACCGCTTACTGCGACGATACCGTCGTCAACGTCGCGGCCCGCAACGGCCAGATCAGCCGATGCAGCCGACCTTCTCCGCGAGGCCTACTGCCGCCATGAAGGTGGCCGAGCTGCGCAAAGAAGGCCGCCGAGCTCGGTCGTACCTGGGCCTGAAAAGGCCGAGCTCGTCGAAGTCGTGTTCGGGCTTCGAGAGGCCGACGGCATCATCGAAGCCACGGGCATCCTCGACGTGATGCAGGACGGCTACGGCAACTTTTGCGCGTGAACGGCTGTCTGCGGGCGAGGCACGACGTCTACGTCGGCGCGGCGCTCATCCGCCGCACTGGGCTGCCGCAAAGGCGCGACCTGGTCAAGGCCAGACGCGCCCGGCGACGCCCGAACGAAGCATAAGTACGCGGCGCTCCAAAACGTCGAAGAGACCGTCAACGGCACGCCCGTCGACGCGCTCGGCCAACGCCCGCGCTTCGGCGACCTGACGCCCATCTTCCCGAACGAATGCCTGCGCATGGACGCGGACGTTCCACCACCACGGCGCGCGTGATCGATCTGGTGTCCCCGATCGGCGGGGCCAGCGCGGTCTGATCGTGTCTGCCCGCCCGAGCGGCAAGACCACCATCACTGAAGGATATTGCGGCTGCCATCGGCGCGAACAATCTGAAGTGCATCTTATAGCCAACGCTGCTCGTGGACGAACGTCCCGAAGAAGTCACCGACATGCAGCGCTCCATCAAGGGCGAGGTCATCGCATCGACAGCTTCGACATGCTGACCGAAAAGCCATCGTCGTCGTCCGAGCTCGTCATCGAACGCGCGAAGCGTCTGGTCGAAAACGGCGAGGACGTCGTCGTGATCCTGCTCGACAGCTTGCGCCTCGCCCGCGCGTACAATCTGGCGCAGCGGTACTCGAGGCCGCACCCTGTCCGGCGGCGTGGTTCCGCCGCGCTCTATCACGCCGAAAAGAAGTTTCTGGGCGCCGCGCGCAACATCGAAAGGCGGCGAAAGCTGATCTATCCTCACGCATCCGCCCTGGTGGACACCGGATCGAAGATGGACGAGGTCATCTTCGAGGAATTCAAGGGCACCGGCAGCATGGGCTCAAAAGCTCGGCCGCAGCCTGGCCGAGCCGCCTGCATCTTCGACGTCGAGTCCGGTCACGTCCGCGCGCGCGCAAAAGAGGACCTGCTGCGCTCAATCCTCAGGGCTCCACGCTCATCTGGGCGGGTGCCGCATCGCGAACGGTATGTAGATCAACGCCGAGCGCGCGATGGACATGCTCATCAAATCGCTGGCGCCAGACCGGCTAACAACCAGAGTCCTGATCCGCACCGCGAGGTGGACTGAACCTCGCGCGAAACCAGGAGACTTCCGAATTCTGACGCGACTTCGGATACTTCGTTCGGAAGGCGGCTTCATCGCGAAGAGCGCGTCTCCGAGAGCGGTGCGCGCCTCACCACTCTCCCTGAAGCGAGATCGACATCATGCAGGCAGGAAGAAGGCCAGGAAACCCGCATCAGTCTCCTGGCCTTCTTATCCAATCGGTGCCTTCGTCCGGAACGAATGCGGCGTTTCCGCATTCGATTTCGCTTAAAACCGTGCGACTCCGGACTCGCGCGCGGCTTGCGCGACCGCGCGCACGGCGGCATGCGCGTTCGTGCGTCTGCGAGAGAGAGGAGAGAGGAGAGAGAGGAGGAGGAGGAGAGAGAGAGAGGAGAGAGAGAGAGAGAGAGGAGAGAGAAGAGGAAGAGGAGAGAGAGAGAGAGAGGAGAGAGAGAGAGAGAGAGGAGGAGAGAGAGAGAGAGAGAGAGAGAGAGGAGGAGAGGAGAGAGAGAGAAGAGAGAGAGGAGAGGAGAGGAGAGAGAGAGAGAGAGGAGGAGAGGAGAGAGAGAGAGAGAGGAGAGAGAGGAGGAGAGCTGACGCCGGGAATCACATAGTCCGCCGAGCGTGCCGCGTCATCGACCAGATCGGCGATCGCGCGTCGCTGCGACCATCATGTCGTCGTTGATATCGCTCGCACGTACGTCGAAGCGCCCCGCGGAAGATGCGGGGAAGGCGAGCACGTTGTTGATCCTGGTTTCGGGAAGTCGCTGCGTCGTCGCGGCGACAGTACTGCGCTCGGCAGCGCCTTGGTACTCGGCAGGCAGGATCTCGGGGATGGGGTTGGCCATCGCGAAGACGATCGGATCGTCGTTCATCGGAGGCGCACCATGTGCTGCGTGACCACGCCGGTGCGGACACGCCTATGAAGAGCATCAGCGCCTTCGAGGCATGTCGGCGAGGGACCCGGCGCGTTTTCGAGAGGTTCGTGACTTCGGCGATCGCTTCGCTTCTCAAATTCAGGCGAACGTCCGGCGTAGATGGCGCCCGCGCGGTCGCAGATCACGATATCCTCGACGCCTAGGCGCAGCGCAGGCTTCGCGATGGATGTGCCGCCGCGCACCCGGCTCGTTGAACATTTCTCGCGCGGATGCCGTCCAGGGTCGCGGCCGGTCCGGCGCGCAGGCGTTGATGAGCGCCGCGCAGGTGACCACGGCGGTGCCGTGCGCTGGCGTCGTGCGTGGAAGACAGACGTCGCAGATCCTCTTTGAGCTTCGATTCGATTTTCGAAAGCGGCGCGGCGCCGCGATGTCCTCGAGGTTGATGCCGCCGAAGCTGCGGCGATGAGTGCACAGTGTCGACGAGTCCTCGTCCACATCGTTGCTGCGCATGCAGAGAGGAAGGCATCCACGTCGGCAAACGTTTTGAACTGAGGCGCATTGCGCTTCCGCGGCGGGCATGCCCATGCTCAGGCCGATATCGCCCGAGTCCGAGCACAGCGCTACCGTCGGTGACGACAGCCACGAGGTTGGCGCGGCGCGTGATAGCAGACGTACGAGAGAGGTCGAGCGTCGTCGGCGATGGCGAGGCACGGCTCGGCGACGCCCGGCGTGTGAGGCGACAGCCAGAATCATCCGGCGTCGTGACCTCGGCGCGGCTTATGACCCTCGATCTTGCGGCCCATGTTTCGTGCGGATCCAACGCGAGGCCGCTTCCTTATCCATGCGGGTGCCTCTATCTCTTCGAGTCCGTTCGGCCGACGCTACCTGAGCCGTCGACGTATGCGACGAGCTGCGCCATGTCGTCGATGCGCTGCGGTTCGCCGAAATCGATGCCGAGCTGATCCTCGAGCTCGCAGACAGGCTCGACCATGTCTGAGCGAGTCGATGCCGAAAGAAGGCGAAGGTCGACGTCTCGGTGACGCTTTCGGGTCGATGTCGAGACGGTCGTTGAGAATCGCTTTGATGGTTGCGAGGTGTCCGCCGGACATCCCTTTTCGAGTGATGACTGAAGCCATTCTAGCACGCAAGCTTTGGGTCGGTTTTCCAGGCTGCGCGAGTTCAGCGCGATATTTGCGCAAAATGTGGTGCCAGTGCCCTCGTTCGATGCGCCTTGCGCTACGGCGGCGTGTCAAAAGCGCCCTGCCCGCCCCGTGCCCGCACGCGCTTCGCTATCTTCACAGTGAGATCGAATTCCAAAGAAGAGTGATCGATATGTCGGGCGAAACCAATCCGATGGGCCAGGCAACGCGGTCCGTGCGCATCCTTCGGCCCCCGCGTTCCAGACTCAGAATCCTTCCTCGCCATCCGCATCCGGCCGACCTGCGCCCGCGCGCAGATCGTGCAGCTCAAAGGGCGAGTGCGCCGGGCAGCAGCCGTTCGGCTCGGCAGGTCCCGCTGCGCTACGCGGCTGGCGCATCCGGACATGACGGACCGTCCGGCGCTTCCGCGGTACTCTGCGCACGCGGCTCCCACTTTTGCACGCAGGCGGTCTCGGCCGCACACCTTCGCCGCAGAGATTCGCGGGCGCCGCGCTCGCCGTCGCCCTCAGGGGCCGGCGGATTCGCCACCCTGCCAGGCCTTCATGCCCCACGAGACCGCTGGAAGGCTCGCTTGACGGCGCGGCGGCTCCGCACGGCATCTTCACTCCAAGGGCGCGACCACCATCAACGTCCAGCGGGAAGACGCGACGCTCGCATCGGCCGTCCTGTCGAAGCCGCTGCCCTCCATCGATGAGCATCGACGTCTTACCCCTCCGGCTCCGAGGTCGCATCAAGGCCTGCGATTCAGGTTCGGCTCCTCGTCAGTCGGCAGCTTTTCGTCCCTCGGCTCCGGCGTCGGTGCTGACCGAGGTTGGCGGATACATCGTCTGCGAACTATCACGTCGTGGAGAGGGATCCGAAAAGCTCGAGGCCACGATCAACGGGACGGAGTACGATGCCAAGCTCGTCGGCGGCGACCGATCTTCCGACATCGCCGTCATCAAGGCCGACGCCGCGGTGCCTGTCGCCGATAGAGATCGTCGTCACTCCGACCTCGGGTGGGCGACTGGGTCATGTCGCTCGCAACCCTTCGGCCTTGAGAATTCCGTATCCGAGGGCATCGTGTCGGCGCTCCAGCGCTCCACCACCATGACCGACCAGGTCCACCGGCGAGGCCCTCGTCTATCCGAACTTGCCAGTCCGGACCGACGCCACCATCAATCCGGCGGGCAATTCCGGCGGCGCATCGTGGATTCCGAAAGGCGAGGCTCGTCGGCATCAACTGTCGATCGCCTCACGGTCGGATCGAGCTCGGGCGTCGGATGCATCATCCCACGTCAGATTACGCGATGAACATCGCCCGGCTTGAGATCATGAACGGCGAAACCCCACGCATGCTCTAGCTCGGCGTTTCCATAGTCCGCGATCGACAGCTCGATGGCCCGGCCGTTACGGCAGCATCAAGGAGAGATTCCGGCGTCTGCGATAGGCCTCGGTCTGCGAAGGCACTTCCGCCGCCGAAGCGCAGCGGGCATCAGGGAGGCGACGTCGTCACCTCGTTCGAAGGAAGCCCGTCTCTTCGCCCGAAGCTCATGATCGCGTGCGTTCGGTGTGTCGGCGATACCGCCGAGTGGGGCTGAACCGCGACAGGGACAGGATTGCCGGTATCTCGGTGACGCTCGGCTCCGACGAGATGGATCTTTCGCGCGGCGAATCGTCCCGCAGCCCAGAACAATGAGCCTTACAGAACAGCTACCGCGGCGGCAACGGCGCCTGGCGAGCGCCGGATGCGGCCAGAAGACGGCCAGAGGGACCAGCGGCCTGCTCGATCAGCTGCTCCGATAGCTCCGCACCTTCTTTCCGCGCCGCGCCTGCGGAAAAGAAAAGCGCGCGAGAGGGCTCGCGGCCTGCAGGCTCGCGTCCTTTATCGTGCAGATAGCGGCAATCGCGTGAAAAGGTCCCATACATGCCAGACGGCGGGTATAGATACGGTCGCGTGCTGCTGAGGCTCCGGCGAAGCCCTCATGGGGGCGCCGGCTGCAGCATCGACCCCAAAGATCATCGATTCCCTTGCCGTCGAGATCCAAGGAAGTCGTCGACGACGGGGTGCAGGCGCATCGTCGTCGGCGGAGGCGACTATCTTCCGCGGCGTCGCGGGCAGCGCAGGAACGGCATGGACCGCGCGCAGGCCGACTACATCGGCATGCTGGCGACTCGATCATGAACGCCCTTGCAGCTGCAGGACGGCCTGGAACGCGCCGGCGTCGTGAGCCGCGCGTCCAGTCGGCCATCGCGGATACATCGGGTCGCGGAAACCTACATCCGTCTGCGCGCCATCCGCCGCTGGAGAAGAGACCGCGTCGTGATCTGCTTCGCCGCCGGCACGAGGCAGCCTTATTTCACCACCGACACCACGGCTGCTGCTGCGCTTCGAGAAATCGATGCCGACTGCGCGGTGAAGGCCACGAGGTCTGACATCCGTTCCGATCCGGCGAAGAACCCCGATGCCGCGCGCTACGAGAAGATCAGCTACCTCGACATTTCCTGACCAGGGCTCAACGTCATGGACGCCGCAGCCACTATCGCTGTGCAAGGACAACGATATGCCCTGCTCGTCTTCAACCTGACCGCGCGGGGCAACATCGTCGCGCGCTCGGGGCGACAACGTCGGTACCCTGGTCTATTGGAGGAATCAGGATGAACGAAGGAAATCATGCTCGAGCCGGAGGGGCTGGAAAAGAGGCTCTCCAACCTCAAGGCCTTCGCCGGCGTCCGCACCGGACGCGCCGAACGCGATGGTGCTCGACAAGGTCAAGGTGGACTACGCGGCGTTCCCACGCCGGTCAGCAGATGGCCGCCGTGAAGGTCCCCCGACGCCCATATGCTCACGATCGAGCCGTGGGACAAAGTCCGCTGGTGCGCGCGATCGAGGCCGCCATCCTGAGCGACCTCGGCATCACGCCGTCGAACGACGGCAGCGTCATCCGTCTGCCGTTCCTCAGCTCGCGAAGGAGCGTGCGTCGCGAGCTGCCAAGACGTGTCCGAGAAGGCCGCGTCGCGGTGCGCAAGGCCCGCGGCGCCGCCAACGCGCCGTCAGCTCAGAAGGCGTCCGAGATATCCGAGGACGACGCGCGCCCGCGACGAAGGCATCAGAAGCGACCGACTCCCTACATCAAGAAGGTCGACGAGATGTTCGAAGAAGGAAGCCGAGCTGATGGCCATCTGAGCTGCGGCTCTCGATCGGAGCCCCCATCGTACGGAGGACGTCGTGTTCCATAAGGCCTTAACCGACGTATTCCCGATCGCCAGCGGATCTCGATCCCGGAGCACTCGACGAGCGCGCGCGTGCCCGACATCGCCGTGTCATGGACGACAACGGCCGCTGGGCCAAATGCGCTCAATCGCTGCGCGGGCACAAGGCGGCATCGAGCCCGTGCGCGAGACCATACGCTGCGCTATCCGACGGGCGTCGATATCTACCGTCACGCGTTCTCGACCGAGAACTGGAAGCGGCCGGCGACGGGTCGTCGAGCATGACCTCTTCGCGAGGCCATGCTCGCAGGGGTCTGACGGCGGCGAGGACGAACGTGCGCGTGCGCACGATCGACGTCTGTCGCTCCTTCCGGAGGACACGCGCGCGCGTTCGGGCGCGCGTGGGATCGAACCTGCGGCTGTAGCCGGGGCATGACCTGAACGTCGCGGTGAGCTACGGCTCGCGAAATCATGCGCGCGGTGCGCGCCGTCGCCGATGCGGCGGTCGCGGCGGCGGCAGGGGCAGACGCTCGACGTCACCCCGAGCTCTTCGAACGCGGTATCTACAGCCGGCATCCCCAGTCGACTCGGTATCCGCACGTCGGAGACGTCTATCGAGACTTCCTGCTGTGGCGGGTCGCGTACCGCGAGTTCTGACGTGACGATGCTCTGGCCCGTTTCGATCGCTTCACGAGCGCTGCGCCTGCCTGACTTCCAGCATCGCGACCGCCGCTTCAGGGCGTTCGATGACCGAGGCGAAAAAGGAACCGACGAGAGACGCAGACCGGCGAAGAAGAGCGATCTCGGCGTGCGCTTCGCGTCGGGACCATCTAGCTCGTCTCCCGTCGGCCTGATACTGCCGGCACGGTCACGACCCTCGTGTACTTCTGCGTCGTGGCGGGGCTCGTCTCGTAGCGAGTTCTTCGGGCTGCTGCGTCGCGACGCCAAGCGTCCCAACGATCGCTCGGCATCGTCGGCGTGCTGTATCCTCCTGTGATGTGGCTGTGCACGGCTTCGTGGGCGTGGGCGTGCCGATCATCCTCATTCTGGCGCTGCTCATCTGGTACGTGTTCTATTCCGTTCGCGCGTCGTCGACGTGGGCGTCCATCTTCGTCGCGCTCTACGCGGGGTTCCTGCCGTGCGGCCTGCTGCTCGTGCGCGGGCGGTCAGGGTTCTGGGGAACGATCACTGGTGCTCGGGATCATGTGCGGCGTCTGGCTCGGCGACGTCTTCGCTATCTGATCGGCCGCAGGTTCGGGAAAGCACAAAAGCTCGCGCCGCGCGTCTCGCCAAGAAGACCTGGGAAGGCCATCGCGGCATGGTCGCGTCGGTGGGGTGTGGTGCGCCATAGCTAACTCATCCCGCCGGTGGACATGGGGTTCGTGGAAGCTTCCGCGTTCGGCGTCCTCTGCGGCCTCGCCGGCTCACTGAGGCGATCTTGCGGAAAGCAGTTCAAGCGCAATTCCGGCGTCAGGATTCAGGCACCATCATGCCCGGGCACGGCGGCATGATGGACCGCGTCGATTCCACTGATCGCGGTTTCGTTCGTCTCCGCGTTCCTGCTGTTCGGAGGAGGGTGCATTCCCTATGTCCTGTCAAAGCGCATCGCGATCCTGGGAGTCCTGAGGCTCCATCGGAACGCAGACGGCCGATATCGTCCGACGCCATCCCGACAAGCTCGAGATCGTCGCGCTCGCGGCGAATCGCAGCGTCGATGCCGTCGCGGCGCAGGCCGCGGAATTCGGCGTGCGCCGCATCGCGTTCGGGGACGAGGCGCTCGCGGGATCGCCGGCCCCTCGACGCCCTGCCTGAAGGGGTCGAGGTATCGTTCGGGCGGATGCCCTCGTCGACCTCGTCGCGCTCGACGAGGTCGATTGCGTCGTCGAACGCGCTCGTCGGCGCGGCCGGCATGCGCGCTTCGTACGAGACGCTGCGCCACGGCACGCAGCTCGCGCTCGCGAACAAGGAAAAGCCTCGTCGTCGCCGGCGACCTCATCATGCCGCTCGCCCGCGCGCGCTGGACGAGGAGGCCGGGCATCCGGGCGCCCTCATGCCCATCGATTCCGGCACGGCGCCATCTACCAGTGCCTTCTGGGCGAACGTCCCGAGGTCTGCGCTGTGGGTCACGGCGTCGGGCGGCCCGTTCCGCGGCAAGACGGCCGGCGAGGCTCGCCGACGTCACGTTCGAGGCCCTCGCGCATCCGACCTGGCACTGGGTCCGAGATCACGGTCGATCCTCCACGCTATGAACAAGGGCCTCGGGTCATGCGGGCCACCACCTGTTCGACATGCCTACGACCGCATCCGCGTCGTGGGTACGCAGCCCAAACGCCATCCATTCGATGGTCGAATATTCCGACGGCAGCGTGAAGGCGCACCTCGGCACGACCGACATGCGCATCCCGATCAGTTCGCCTGAGCTGTCCCGATCGCTGGGACGCCCGGTCGAGCCGCTCGACTTCACGCGTCTGGGCTCCCTCGAGTTCTACCCGTCGAGCGAGGACGTTCCGCTGCTTCGCGCTCGCGCGCCGCGCATGGCTCACGACGGGCTGCCCCTGCCGCCATGAACGCCGCCAACGGGGTCGCGGTCGCGCCGCTTTCCTGGCGGAGGCTGCGGCTGGCTCGACATCGCCTCCTGCGTCGAGCACGTCATGGACGCCCATGCGGTCGAAGCGGTGGAAAGCCTCGACCAGCTCTCGCGCGTGGATGGCGGGCGCGCGTGCAGGCGAGGCGCGTTCCTCGCTGATGCGCGCACGCACGCGTAAACGAGCCGCATCCACGCGAACGTCATTCTCATGGTCTTCTACCTGGCGGTCGCGCTCCAGGCGCTCGTCTTCATCCACGAGGCGGCCGCTTCCTCGCGGCGCGCCGCGTTCGGCGATGCGCGTGACCGGTTCATGCTCGGCCTGCGGTCCGAGCATCGGATTCACCTGGTGCGGCACACGCTTCGGCGTGACAGCCGTGCCTCTCGGCGGATACGCAGGTTTGCGGTATGGGCCGGGTGCTGAAATCCGCATATGGAGCGCGCGCTGGCCTTCATATCCGCGCGCGGCACATCTCGCCGACGATTTCGCCGCGGAAGCGGCATCACGACCGGAGGCCGTCGAGACGCTTCTACGCGCTCGAGGAATGGGGCTGCGTCGTCGGGCCGAGCGCGCCGATGCGCACAGCGTCTTCCGCACCCGTGCCGCGCGCGACGCCGCGAGGACGAGTCCTCGCCGAGGGCGCCCGCGCCTTCGAGCGATGCGCACGAGCTGTATCTGCGCGAGCGAGCGCAGACCTATCGCTCGCTGCCGTTCTGGAAGCGCAGCGTCATCCTGCTCGCAGGCATCGCGATGAACCTGCTGTTCGTCGTCGTCGCCTTCGTCGCGGTCTATTCCGTCTTCGGCGTCGACATGGCGGATGCGCGGGGCGCTCTCAACCACGTCACGATTCGGTCTGGCAGGCGGTGCTCGGCAGCTTCGCGTACATGGGCCAGGTCGTGATCGCCGTGGCGGGGACTCAATCCCGCCACCGTTTCCGACACCATGTCGAATTCCGTGAGCGTCATCGGCATGGCGGTCGTGTCCAAACAGTACGCCGATGCCGGTCCGCTCGCGTTTCTGTTCTTCATGGCGATGATCTCGGTGTCGCTCGGCATCATGAACCTGCTGCCCATCCCTCCGCTCGACGGAGGGCGCTTCGTCATCGAGGTTTTCAAGAAGATCACCGGCCGCGTGGTGGGGTATCGGGCCATGAACGTCGTGACCTTCGCAGGTCTTGCCCTTATGCTGGTCTTTTTCGTCGTCATGTTGAATCAGGACATCCATCGGTTCATATTCGGTGAGATGTGCGGCGCACCGCCCTGTTTCACGTCCGTCCTGCGCGATGCAGGCGGGAAGAGATCTTATGGAACCAACGGCCACGGCGCCAAGCCGAACCAGCGCACGCAGCGCTTGTCCGTCGGCGGCGTGCCTGCTCGGCGGCGGCGCCCCGTGCGTCGTGCAGTCGTGCTCAACGCGCCTGCGACCGACGTCGAGGCCAACCTCCGTGAGATCGCCAGACCTCGGGCCGTCGGCTGCGAAGTCGTGCGCATGGCGATCCGCGGCGTTCTGTCTGGACGCCTTCGAGGTATGCCGCAAGCCCTCTTCCCATCGTCGCCGACGTCCATTTCGATGCGGGGATCGCCATCGAGAGCCGCCCGTCGCGGCGCGGCTGCGCATCAATCAGGCAACATCGGATCGTGAGGAAAAGACCGACGCCGTCATCGATGCGGCGCGCGGCCCGCATCCCCATCACATCGGCGTGAACGCGGGATCGCTCGACGACGCCCTGAGGCGCGGACCGACCTGACGCTTCCCGAAGATGGCCGCGTCCGTCGAGGAATACGATGCGTCATTTCGAGGACCGCGGCTTCGGCGACATCGTCGTGTCCGCCGGCGCACGACGTCATGACCACGGTGCGCGCCCATCGCGTGCTCGCGCGAAATCCCGAGATCCCCTGCATATCGGCATCACCGGGCCGGGACGCTGCTTCAGGGCGTGGTCCGGTCGCCAGCGGCCTGGGCATCCTGCTCGAAGAGGTCATCGGCGACGCGATGCGCATCTCGCTGACCGACAGCCGACGGCCGACGGTCCGCGCCTGCTGGATGCTGCTTTCGGCGCTCGATCTGCGCCGCCGCGGCCAGATCATCAGCTGCCCCACCTGCGGGCGTTGCCGAGGTCGATGATCCCTATCGCCAAGGCGATCGAGGACGCCTGGCCACGTCGGCGAAGCCTCAAGGTCGCCGTCATGGGCTGCGTGGTGAACGGCGGGCGAGGCCGAGGCGCCGATATCGGCGTGGCTTTCCGGCGCGGGCGCGGGCGTCATCTTCAGGGCGGCTCCACCTTGCGCAAGGTCGATGAAGGCGATATCGTCGAGACCTCATGGAAGAGATCGACAAGCTCTGACGGGTGTCGCGGCCCGCCGCGACACCGCCTCTTTCGTGCGCGCGGCCGGACCGTGCGCGGTGCGGCATCCATTCCGAACGAACGGGGCCCGACGGCCCCGAATCCGACTCGACAGGACGAGAAAGACCGGACGATGATTCATTTCGCACGCACCCGCGTCGCTGAGCGAGCTGTATATGCCCACGATCAGGAGGATCCGGCGGATGCCGACGTCACGTCGGCGAGCTGCTCTATCGCGCGGGCATGCTGCGCAGGAGGCATCGGGGCTGTATTCGTTTCTGCCCTGGGGATGCGCGTGCTCCAACAAGCTCGGGCCATCATCCGCGAGAGATGGATCCCACGGCGCCCAGGAGATCCTGATGCCGTTCGTGCGGTCGTCCGATCTCTGGCGCGGCGGCCGCTGGGGGCGTGCGGCGAAGAGATGCGCAGCCGACCGCCACGGCAACGAAGTTCGCTGCTCGAGGCCGACGCATGGAGGTCGTGACCGACCTGGTCAAAAACGAACTGCGCAGCTACAAGGACCTTCGCGCAACCTCTATCAGATCCAGCTCAAGTTCCGCGACGAGCTCGAGTGTCGCCTCGGGCTTCTGCGCAGCCGCGAATTCATCATGAAGGACGCCACGGCTTCGATGCCGACCGCGAGGGCTCGACGCGAGCTGACGCATGCGCGAGACCTACGAGGCGTCTGCGACCGCGGGGCTCGAATACCGCATCGTCGTGGCTGATGCGGGCCAGATCGGCGGAGACGGCGGCACCGAGGTTCATGGTGCTCGCCGACAGCAGCGAGCCAGCTCGTCTATTGCGACTGCGGCTATGCGGCCGACGTCGAGGCCGCCGCCTGCACGCCTGCTCCCGTGCCGTACGTGCGCGCGCGAAGGAAGGCATGCCCGCAGGCGACGTGCGGGAAAAAGGTCGCTACGCCGGGCGTCCATACGATCGACGAGCTGGCGGCGTTTCTGGGCATTCCGCCGCCGCCTGCATGAAGGCGTTTTCGGGCAAGGACGGCGAAGGCGCCGTCTGGGTGCTCTTCGTTCCCGGCGACTACGAGGTCAACGCGAGATAAGGCATCGAACCTCCTCCGGAGCTTCGCGCCCCTCACCGAGACGAGATGAAGGACGCGGGACTCGTCAAGGGATCCATGGGACCGGTCGGCCTGCCCGGCAGGCGTGAAGGTCGCGGCCGATGCGAGCATAGGGCATCGAGCGCTGGGTCGTCGGCGCGAACGGGACGGGTTCCGCTTCGTCGGCGCCGCCCAGGCGACGACTTTCAAAGGTCGATGCCTGGGGCGATCTGTGCACCGTGCGCGAAGGGACGCGTGCCCGCAGTGCGGCTCGCCCCTGCGCAGCACGCGGCATCGAGGTCGGCCAGATCTTCAAGCTCGGCGACAAATATTCCCCGCCATGGGCGCCCACGTTCATGGATGCCGACGGCTCCGGAGAAGCCGTTCATCGCGGGATGCTACGGCATCGGCGTGTCGCGCGCGATGGCTGCGGCCGTCGAGGCAGCAACGACGAGCATGGCATCATCTGGCCCGCCGCCATCGCGCCCGGCCATGTCGCCGTCATTCCCCTGTCGCGAAACCCGACGAGGTCACGGCCGCGGCCGAGAGAGCTGCGGGCGCGCTGGCCGATGCGGGCCTCGGTGGTCATCGACGACCGCGACGAACGCGCGGGCGTGAGTTCAACGACAACGACCTGATCGGCTGGCCGGTCCAGGTGGTCGTCGGCAAGCGCGGCCTGAAGGAGGGCGTGGTCGAGGTCAAGGACCGCGCGACGGGCGAGAAGAATCGGTGGCTCTCGATCAGGTCCTTTCCGCCGTCGAGCGGGTCCTTTCCCTAGGGGCGCGGGCCCGCGTCGAGCGCGCGCGTTCGCACGGACGGACGCCCGACGCGAGCGAATCGCATGCGTTTTCGAGCCTTTCCGTGCGCAGCGCTTCGGCACGGCGCTCGGAATACGATGTCGACGAGATCTCGAACGGGGATGCCGAGGATGGAATTGCTTGCGCCGGCGAGCAGCTGGGAACAGCTCGAATGCGCGGTCGCGTTCGGCGCCGACGCGAGTGTATCTGGCACGCCGCGCTACGGCATGCGCCATCGCGCCGACAGCTTCGCCGGAGCGGATATTCCGCGTGCCGTCGCCTTCGCGCATGCTCGTGACGCGGCGGTGACGTCGGCCAACGCCATCATGCTCCGACGCGGATACCGACGACCTGCCCCGCTATTTCGCGATGCTGGCCGACGCGGGCGTCGATGCGTTCATCGTCGCCGATGCGGGAGCCATCGCCATCGCCCGCGAAAGCAGCTCCGCGTCGCCATCCACCTGTCCGCAGGCCTCCGTCATGAACGCCGCCGCGGCTCGCCTGTACACTCGCTCGGCGTGACGCGCATCGTCGTCGCGCGCGAGATGGGCCTTTCGGCCATCGCCGAGATGCGCCGGCGCCTGCCCCAGGCATGCAGATCGAGACGTTCGCGCACGGATCGATGTGCATGGCCTATTCGAGGACGTTGTCTGATCAGCGATTATCTTGTCGGCGACGGACGCAGCTGCCAACAAGGGCAACTGCGCGCAGCCATGCCGATGGGGATATGCGCTCGTGGAGCGCACGCGTCCCGGGCGGTCGTTCGACATCGGAGGAACCGCCGGCAGCCGGCGGCGCCGGCGCATCCGCCCCTGCCGAGTCGTTCATCGCGAGGCTCGAACGACATGTGCGTGCTCGAGCACCTCGACGACCTTGCGGCCGCCGGCGTCGGCAACATCAGATCGAGGGGCCGCGCCAAAGGCGCCTATTACGTCGCCGCGGTCGTGAACGCCTACCGCCGCGTGCTCGACGGCGAGCCTGCGTCCGTGTGGGCTTCGAGCTCGAGACCGTGACCACAGACCCTATTCCACGGGGTTTCTACTACGGCGATCCGGGGCCAGAACGCCGTATCGGACCAGCGTGCGGGCCTACCGCATGGTGGCGCGCGTCGCGCGAGGATCGATGCGGCCGCATCCGGGACCGGTCGGATTCCGTCTGCCGAAGCATCCGACGGCCCGGGCGCCGAGGCATCGGTTCCGAGCGCGCGGCCGCCGCAGCACGCAGGGCGATACGCGCGCGTCCGGCGCGAGGCTGCTCGTCTGCCGCAACCGGTTTGCCGAAAGGCGACGTCGTCGAAGCCCTGCGTCCGGCAGCTCCGATCCAGATCGTTCGGGTGAAAGACCTCGTATGTACGCCTCCCGATTTCGACCTTGACCGACGTGCGCCGCGATGCGCCGATTCCATCCTCGGCCCCGACCCTGCGCGTCCGGGCGGGCATCTCGTCAAGGTCGATGTGGCGAACCGCACGATGGAGCGCTATTCGTGCGTCGCGCCTGTGCGCGCCTTTCGCCGGGCGATATCCTCCGTACGAAGGCGTAGGCGAAACGACGAAACGCATGCCATTCAGGGCCAACAGTTCTCTGCATATAGTAAGATTGGGGCCGCAGGTATGACGGCGGCACCGAGACCATACGTCTCTGACGAAAGATAGGAGCCAGCCATGGGTCAGAAGGCCGAGAGACGCTCGACATCTCATTCGACGAGTTCTCCAGTACCTGCGCGCCCACACGCGCATCTTCATGGACGTCGAGGGCGGGTCGTACTACCTGACCCATACCGACGGGTATTGGCGAGCTCAGGATTGCGCGGTCATGAACGACAAGGGCCATTTCACCGACTGTTCGGACCTCGTCCCACGTTGAGCGAATTCCTAGGTCTCACCTGGCTTGACGGAAAGAAGATGAAGACGTCTTCGACGAATCGACGTTCTATAAAAGCATCCAGGATTAACCGTCGCGCCCGCTTCGGCGCTTCGCGAGGATCGAGACGCGGAAGGCGGGCCCGAGGTCCCACCTTCCGGTTTCTGCCGACGCTCACGCGCGTGCAATGTTCGACACGCAGGGAAAAATCGTGTATCCTGACAATCCTTCAAACTTCGTCGCGGCCTGCGTTCGCCCTGCCCGCCGCACGATGCGCACGCACGCGCATGGCATGAATCGGAGGGTTCATCGTGAAATTGGTCGTAACCGAGAAGAACGACGCAGCTCAGCAGATATCGTCGCTGCTCGGAGGCACGCGCCCGAAAAGCCGACAAGGTCCATAGCACGCGGTCTACCGTCTGACGGTGGACGGCGGAATGGGTCTGCATCGGCCTGCGCGGCCATATCCTCGAACGATTTCGTCCCTTCGATCGTCTACAAAAGAGTCCAAAGGCTGGCAGGCCGTCACGGCCGACGGCGAGGTCTTCGACCACGCTGCCCGCGCATCTTCGAAACCTCCGTTCAAGACCAAGCGCAAGCCCTTCACGGCCGACGGCGTGGCGCTCAACACCTGGAAGATGGACACGCTCCCGTATCTCACCTACGCGCCCATCGGAAGCTTCCCAAGGAAAAGGACATCATCCGCAGCCTGAAGAACCTCGCCAAAGAAGGCCGACGAGGTCATCATCGCCACCGACTTCGACCGCGAAGGCGAGCTCATCGGATCCGACGCCTTGAGCTGCATCAAGAGGTCAACCCGACGCCCCCGTCGCGCGTGCCCGCTATTCCGCGTTCACGAAGTCTGAGATCGAGCATGCCTTCTCGCACCTCGTCCCGCTCGACGTGAACCTCGCGCAAGCGAGGGAGAGCCGTCAGGACATCGATCTGATCTGGGCGCCGTGCTCACGCGCTTTCTGACCATCGTGAAGTTCGCGGGGTATGGCAACGTGCGCTCGTCGGTCGCGTCCAGACGCCGACCCTCGCGCTCATCGTCGCCCGGGAACGCGAGCGCATGGCGTTCGTGCCGAGATTACTGGGTGGTGAAAGGGCCTGTTCGCCGATGGGGCGGATGAGTTCAAGCCACGTACGCGCAGAAGCGCATCTCGGACAAGGCCCAAGCCGATGCCGTCATGGCGCATGTCGAGGCGTCGATTCCGCCGGGTGTCGGCGATCGGGAAACGTCGGCGCACCATCGCCCGCCGGCCCCGTTCAACACGACGAGCCTGATGGCCGCCGCCGCCAACGAGGGCCTGTCGCCGCGCGCACGATGCGCCTCGCCGAGGCCTCTACATGGCCGGCATCATCAGCTATCCGCGCGTCGACAACACGGTCTATCGATTCGCTCGACCTGGCCGATGTCGTCCGCGTCCCTCTCGAAGATCGACGCCGCCCCGTACTGCCAGAAAGCTCCTGTCCAGGGCGCGCTTTCCGCCACGCGCGGCGAAGCGAGACCACCGACCATCCGCCATCACCCGAGCGCCGGCCGATTCCGACTCGCTCGATCCTGCCCAGTGGAAGCTCTACAACCTGATCGCCCGCCGCTTCCTCGCCACGCTCTCCGAGTCCGCCATCACCGAGACACGAAGGGTCGTTCGATGTGAACTCCGAGCCGTTCGGCACGAGCGGCGTCATCACGCAAAGCCGGGCTTCAGGGCCATCTATCCGTACGGCCGCAGAAGGATGTCCAGCTCCCGCCTCGAGCGAGGGACGAACGGTCGACTTTCAAGAGGCGCGGCCTGCGAGAGAAAGCAGACCCAGCCGCCGGCGCACTAGTTTCCCAGGGCGTGCTCATCAGGAGATGGGAAGCTCGGGCTCGGCACCAAGGCAACGCGCGTCCATGATCGAGCGCCTGTGCCAGGTGAAGTACATCCAGAACGATCCGATCGAGCCGACCAGCTCGGCATCGCGGTCTGCGACGCGTTGAGCAAGTTCGCGCAGATCACGAGCCCCGACGCGACGGCCACGCTCGAAAGGGACATGAACAGGATCGCCGAGGGCAAAAAGGGCGGCAGGGATGTCGTCGACCTCTCGCGCGCATCTGAACGACGTCCTCCGCGAGCTTCTGCCGCACCAGGAAGAGGTCAAGGACGCGCTCGCCGACGCGGTCGCTGCGGACATACGTGGGCCCGTGTCCCAAGTGCGGACGCGACCTGCGAGATCCGCGCATCCAACAAGACGCATTCCATGTTCATCGGCTGCGCGGGATGGCCGGAATGCGACGTCACGCTATCCGCTGCCCCAAGGGCAAGATCGAATCGATGGAGGGCGCTGCCCGACCTGCAGCATGCCCAGATCAAGGTCACGGCGCTTCCGCTCCAACCGCGCGCGTCAGTGCATCGATCCGAGCTGCTCGACCAACGTCGAGCCCGATCTCGTGGTCGGGACGTGTCCCGGCCTGCGCCGCGAGGCCTGGACAGAAAGCTCGTTGCACGACGAACCCTCGCGCTCAGCGCTTCATCCGCTGCGAGAACTACGAGGAATGCGAGACGAGCTATCCGCTTCCGCGACGGGAAAGCTGACGGCGACCGACGAGGTCTGCCCGGATTGCGGGGCCCCTCTGGTCGTCGTCACGACGGCGCGCGGCCTGGAGCTCTGCCCCAACTTCGGCTGCCCCGGCAGAGAAGGCGAAGGCATCGGGCGCGCGCAAGGGCGGGGCCAAGGCCAAGGGCCGAGCACGCGCGCGATCGGCGTCGAAGACGAAGTAGCCCTCGGCCCGCGCGACGGCGAGACGCATTCGGTCAACGCGAAGGCGAGGGCGGCTATAGCGCTTCGGCCCGCGCGACGGCGAAACGCATCCATTCCCGATGCGACGATGCCCCAAGGCCTCGGCTTCCGGTCCGCGCAACGCGAAGCACCTGGCGACCAGGTGGAGCAGGTTGTGATGGAGACGCGCTCGTCCCTGCACGACCTGCTTTTTCGCATCTATAATGCTCGGTTGCGTCTGGTTCTGTATGGATACACCCGGGCGCGTGGGCAACTCGGAGCCGTAGATCCGCACCTCCCATATGCAGGTCAAGCGACAATCGGGTCCCACGAACGCGAAGATGGCTTTCGGTGTGCGTCGGGTTCCGGCGTGCGATGGGAAGCCGAAGAAAGGAAAGACATGGGAGTCAAACGGTACAAGCCGACCAGCCCCGGCCGTCGCTTCCAGATGGTCTCCTGACTTCGCAGAGATCACGACCAGCACGCCGGAGAAGTCGCTGCTTGCGCCTCTGCCCAGAAGGCGGACGCAACAGCTACGACCGCATCACCACCCGCCATCAGGGGCGGCGGCAACAGCGCCGTTACCGCATCATCGACTTCAAGCGCAGGAAGGACGGCGCGTGCTCGCCAGGTCGCCACGATCGAATACGATCCGAACCGTTCCGCCCGCATCGCCCTTCTGCACTACGCGGACGGCGAAGCGCTCATCCTTCACCCGAAGAGACTGAAGGTCGACGATACCATCACCTCCGGAACCGGTTCCGACATCAAGCCGGCAACGCTCGCGCTCGCCGACATCCCCAGTCGGCACGCTCATCCACGCCGTCGAGCTCCAGCCCGGCCGCGGCGCCGCGCTCGCCCGTTCCGCAGGCACTTCCATTCAGCTCATGGGCAGGAAGAGGCAGCTACGCCATCCTCCGCACGCCCTCTTCCGAGATGCGTCGCGTTCTCCTTACCTGCCGCGCCACCATCGGAGAGGTCGGCAACGCCGAGCACTCCAACATCAAGATCGGCAAGGCCGGCCGCAACCGCTGGAAGGGCATCCGCCCGACCGTCACGCAGCACCGTCATGAATCTGTCGACCACCCGCACGGCGGTGGCGAAAACAGGGACAAGACCGCAGGCCGCCATCCTGTCAGCCCGTGGGGCGTGCCTACCAAGGGCCATCGCACCCGCAACGCCAGAAGGCTTCGAGCCGCCTGATCATCCCGTCGCCGCAAGTAGCGCGCGACGTTACGATGGAGAGAACGTGAGCAGAAGTTTGAAGAAGGGTCCTTTCGTCGAACCGCGTCTCGCCAGTCGCATCCAGGCCGCTGAACGCCTCCGGCGAAACGTCATCAAAACGTGGTCCGCGCCTCCACCATCTTCCCGAGATGGTCAGCGCGATCTGCCGTCCACGACGGCCGCAAGCATGTCCCCGTATGCATCACCGAATCCATGGTCGGTCACAAGCTGGGCGAATTCGCCCCGACCGCACCTTCCGTGGCCATGTCAAGAAGACGAAATAAAAGGGAGTGAGCACTCATGGAAGCAAGAGCCACTGCTAGTACGTGCGTGTGAGCCCCCGCAAGGCCCGCATCGTCGTCGACCAGGTCCGCAGCGAGGATATCCGCGTGCGCGCGAAATCGTCGCGTTTTTCCGAGCGCGCCATCGCCGAGACCGTCGGCAAGGTCATCGACTCCGCCGTCGCCAACGCCGTGAACAACCACGGCATGAGCGACAGAATCTCTTCATCAAGGCCGCCTTCGTCGACGAAGGCCCCACGATGAAAGCGCTTCCGCCCCGCGCGAAGGGCTCCCGCGTCGCCGATCCGCAAGCGGACCAGCCACATCACCGTCATCGTCGCACCCGGAGGAGGCATCGCATGGGCCAGAAAGTAATGCCCACCGGCTTCCGCCTCCAGTATCACCGAAGACTGGCGCAGCCGCTGGTACGCCGATAAGGATTACGCCAAGACCCTCGGGGAACGACCTCGCCATCCGTCGTTTCCTCGAGAAGAAGCTCGCCCGCGCCGCCGTCTCCAGATCGAGATCGAGCGCGCCGGCGACAAGACCAAGATCATCGTCACGACCGCCCGTCCGGCGTCGTGATCAGCAGAAAGAAGCCGAGATCGACGCGCTCCGCAAAGGAGGTCGCATGGTCGCCACCGGCCAGGTCAACATCGAAGTCATCGAGGTCAAGCGCCCGAGCTCGATGCCACGCTGGTCGCCCGCTCCATCGCCGAGCAGCTCGAGAGCCGCGTCGCCTTCCGCCGCGCGATGCGCAAGGCCGTCGAGTCCGCCCGCAAAGACGGCGCGCTCGGCATCCGCATCCAGTGCTCCGGCCGTCTGGGCGGCGCCGAGATGAGCCGTCGCGGTGGTACCGCGAAGGCCGCGTCGCTCTGCACACCCTGCGCGCCAAGATCGACTACGGCTTCACCACCGCCTCCCGACGATGGGCTCCATCGGCGTGAAGGTCTGGATCTACCATGGCGAAATGCTGCCGGGCGGCAGGTTTCCCCAACCCGGCCCTCGAGGGCAGCTCGCGCCCGAGCCGCGGCCGCCGTGGCGACCGCAACGAAAGGAGTGCTAAATAATGCTGGCTCCTAAACGCGTGAAGCACCGCAGGTGCAGCGCGGCTCCATGAAGGAACAGGCCAAAGGGCGGCACCAGGCTCAACCACGGCGAATACGGCATCCAGGCGCTCGAAGCCCACTGGATCACCAACCGCCAGATCGAAGCCGCGCGTATCGCCATGACCCGCGAGATGAAGCGTGGCGGCAAGGTCTGGATCACCATCTTCCCGGACAAGCCGATCACCCAGAAGCCCGCCGAGACCCGCATGGGTTCCGGCAAAAAGCAACCGAGGGTTGGGTCGCCGTCGTGAAAGCGGCCGCATCATGTTCGAGATCGGCGGCGTCGAGGGACGAGGTCGCGCGCGAAGCGCTCCGTCTCGCCATCAACAAAGCTGCCCATCAAGTGCAAGATCGTGACCAAGAAACGGGCTGCTGAATAATGAAGGCTGCAGAAGTTCGTGAGCTTTCCTCCGACGACCTGACGTCAGCAAGCTCAGGAGGCCCGCGCCGAGCTGTTCAACCTGCGTTTCCAGATGGCAACCAGCCAGTTGGACAATACGGCTCGCGTGAAAGCAGGTCAAGAAGGACATCGCGCGCATTCAGACCGAAATGCGCGCTCGTGAGATCGCCGCTGCCGGCGCGTCGAAATAAGGATGAGTGGGATCGATGGTGAAGAAACCCGTAACTCCCGCAAGGTCCGTCAGGGCGTTGTGGTAAGCGCGAGTCAACGACAAGACCATCGTCGTGAAGGTCGAGTCGCGCAAGCCGCACCCGTGTACGGCAAGATGATGACGACCACCAAAGTTCCATGCCCATGACGAGGCGGAACGAATGCGGCGTCGGCGATACCGTCGAGATCATGGAGACGCGTCCTCTGTCCAAGATGAAGCGCTGGCGTCTCGTCCGCATCATCGAGAGGCCAAATAGTTCGCGCCCTCTGCGTGATCTAGTATCGGAAGGATTTCACAATGAGTTCAGATGCAAACCATGCTGAACGTTGCGGACAACTCCGGCGCTCGCAAGGTGCAGTGCATCAAGGTCCTCGGCGGCTCCAAGCGCCGCTACGCTAACCTGGGTGACGTCATCATCTGCAGCGTCAAGGAAGCTTCTCCCAACGGCTCGGTCAAGAAGGGCGAAGTCGTCCGCTGCGTCGTCGTGCGCGTCGAAGCAGATCCGCCGCAAGGACGGCAGCTACATCCGCTTCGACGAGAACGCCGCCGTGCTCATCGGCCAGGACGGCGCCCTCGCGGCACCCGTATCTTCGGGCCCGTCGCACGCGAACTGCGCGACAGAAGTACATGAAGATCGTGTCTCTGGCACCTGAGACGCTGTGAGGGAGGTGCACAGGATATGAACAGCATGCGTATTCGCAAGGGCGACAAGGTCGTCGTCAGTAGCGAGCAGGACAAAGGGCAAGGAAGGCGTCGTTCTCCGTGCCATCCCGACCGAGGCAGCGCGTCGTGGTCGAAGGCTGCGGCATGGTCAGAAGGCCGTCCGTCCACCCAGCAGAACCCCCAGGGTGGCATCACGCGCGTCGAGGGCCCCATCCACGTGTCAACGTGATGCTCGTCTGCCCGAGACCGGCAAGCCGACTCGCATCGGCATCCGCCGCGATGAAAACGGCAAAGCGCATCCGCGTCAGCAAGGCAGGCAACTGCGATATCGACTAGTTCGATCGCGTAATCGTCGGGGCCGAACCGTTCGGCCCCGTTCCATGGCCCCTGCCGGCATCCGGCATGGGACGCAGGGTCGACAATCCTGCGTTTAATTCATCGAAAGGAATGTGCGATGACTGCACCTCGTCTGAAGGAAAAGTACCGGTCCGAGATCGTTCCTCAGCTTGAGAAGGAACTCTCGATCGACAACATCAACGAAGTCCGCGCCTCGACAAGATCGTCATCAACATGGGCGTCGGCGAAGCCTACTCGATTCAAGCGAGCTCGACGCCGCGATGAACGATCTGCGCGTCATCAGCGGCCAGCAGCCCTGCGTGACCCGCGCCAAGAGTCCATCGCGAGCTTCCATATCCGCCAGGGCATGGCCATCGGCTGCAAGGTCACGCTCACGCGGCGACCGCATGTGAGAATTCCTCGATCGCCTGCTGGCCTCGCCCTTCCTCGCGTCCGCGACTTCCGCAGCGTTTCCCCGAAAAGCTTCGACGGCCGCGGCAACTCACAGCCTAGGGCATCACCGACAGATGATCTTCCCGAGATCCCGAGTACGACAAGGTCGATCGCACCCGCGGCATGGACATCGCGTTCGTGACCACCGCGGAAACCGATGAAGAAGCCAGGCGCTTCTCAGCGCGCTCGGATTCCCTTTCGAAGTAGTACACTTCCCTCAGCATGCTTCGAACGGCGGCTTCGCACGAAGCCGCCCGACAAAGTCAAGGAAAGAAGGAGAATGGCAAAAAGTCGATGATCGCTAAAGCGAAGCGCGAGCCCTAAGTTCTCGACGCGCGCGTATACGCGCTGCACCCGCTGCGGACGCCCCATTCGGTGTACCGCAAAGTTCGGACTGTGCCGCGTCTGCCTGCGCGAGCTCGCTCTCAAAAGGCGAACTCCCCGGCGTGACCAAGGCTTTCCTGGTAGAAGGCAAACGTCACGGTCGGTGTGCCTGCCGGTAGGCAGCATGTCACGGGCGCCCTTGCGTACCTCCGGCTTGCTCATCACGAGAGTCAAAGAGCCCACATGACTATGAACGATCCCATCGCGAGATATGCTTACGCGCGTGCGCAACGCGCGAACGCTGTCTGCAAGCCGACGGTTTCATGCCGTCTTCAAGAAAGCTCGTCGAAATCGCCCGCATCATGACCGAGGAAGGCTATGTGCAGGGGCTTCGACATCATCAGCCAGCCGCGCGACATCCTCGAGATCACGATGAAGTACGGCGAGAAGAAGGCCAAAGGTCATCCGCGGCATCAAGCGCATCTCAAGCCCGGCCTGCGCATCTATGCCGGCAGGACGAGCTGCCCGCGTTCTCGGCGGTCTGGGCACGACCATCGTATCCACCTCCAAGGGCGTCATGACCGACCGCGATGCGCGCAAGGCGGGCGTCGGCGGCAGTCATCGCGTACATCTGGTAAGGAAAGGAAAGGAGCTAGATATGTCCCGTATCGGTAAGCAGCCCATTCCGGTTCCTGCCGAGTCGAGGTCACCATCAAGGATCTGCACGGTCGCCGTCAAAGGCCCCCTCGGCGAGCTCTCCTACGTGCATCCCGAGGCCATCACCGTCGTTCAGGAAGGCGACGGATCATCGTCACCCGTCCGGACGACGAGCGTCAGAACCGTGCGTACCACGGTTGGTGCGCGCGCTCATCGCGAACATGGTCGAAGGCGTGACCAAGGGGAGAAGCTTCGAAAGAAGCTCGAGCTGGTCGGCGTCGGCTACCGCGCCTCCCTCAAGGGCGGCAGCTCGATCTTCAGCTCGGTTTTTCCCATCCGTCGTGGTCGAGGCTCCCGAGGCATCACCTTCGAGGTGCCCGATCGAACGCACATCGTCGTGCGCGGCATCGACAAAGCAGAGGGTCGGCGAGACCGCGGCCATCGTCCGCAAGTGGCGCAAGCCGAGGCCGTACAGGGCAGGGCATCCGCTACGAGGGGCGAGCACGTCCGCCGCAAGGAAGGCAAAGCCGGCAAGGCCGAGAAAATAGCCGCGTGAAGGGATTTTGAGATGAACAAGCTTCCAGAAGAAACAAGCTGGGCTGGCGCGTCGCCTGTCGTCGCGTGCGCGGCAGGTCTCCGGCACCGCCGCACGTCCTCGCCTCTGCGTCACCCGTTCAACTCCAATATCTATGTCCAGTTCGTCGACGACGTTGCTGGCAGAGACTCTCTACGGCGAGGGCACCCTCGGCGCAGACTTCAAGGCCACCGGCAAGTCCGGCGCGAACGTCGAGGGCGCGTCCGCCCTGAGCGGCATCGTCGGCAAGAAGGCTCTCGAGAGGCATCACCGAGATCGTCTTCGACCGCGGCGGCAACCTCTATCACGGTCGCGTCAGGCTCTCGCCGACGGCGACCCGCAAGCCGACCTGAAGTTCTGAAAGGGTAGCTTAGATGACTCCTCGTAGAAAGAAGAAAGAATCAGAGCGCTGTTCCCGAGCTTCAGGAACGCGTCGTCTACATCAACCGCGTGTCGAGGTCGTCAGGGCGGCCGTCGCTTCAGCCTGACCGCCTTTGGTCGTGGTCGGCGACGGCAACGGCACGCGTCGGCGTCGGCATGGGCAAGAGCCAGGAAGTGCCCATCGCCATCACGCAAGGGCATCGAAGACGCGAAGAAGAACCTCTTCACGGTTCCTCTGACCGAAGCCAAGACCCTTCGCACGAAATCATCGGCGAGTTCCGGCGCGGGCCGCGTCCTTCTCAAGCCCGCCACCCCCGGTACCGGCGTCATCGCCGGCGGCGCGTGCGTGCGGTCATGGAGCTCGCAGGCGTCCGGGACGTCCTCACCAGTCCCTCGGCACCGACAACGCGATGAACGTCGTCAAGGCGGCCGCCGAAGTATCAAGATGATGTCGTCCGCGACCGAGACGGCCGAGCGCCGTAACATCACCGTGGGCAAGATCTGCGGCTGGTCCGAAAAGAAGGGCGTAAGGGCTCATGGCGAGACGCTACGAAGACTCTGCGCATCAAGCAGATCAGAGTCGTCCATCGGCTACAAGTACGACCAGGGCGAGACGCTTCCGCTCCCTGGTACTCGGCAAGATCAACCGCGTGGTCGAGCAGAAGGACACGCCGGTCATCCGCGGCATGATCTTCAGGTCAAGCATCTCGTCGAAGTCGAAGAGATCTAAACCTCCTCGCACGGCGAACGCACAGCCCGCTTCGGCGGGCTTTTTCTCCCGTGTACTTCCGGTGCTGGGACGGACACTTCTTATGTGTCATGTACGAAAAGCTTATGCGACTGGGCGGCATATCGCGCCCGAGGTCGCATGCCTGATCAAAGTTGGCCAGCGAGCGAGCTGCTGGCTGAGACGGAGGATCTCCTCCGTTGAGAAAAGCGAGCTTTGCAGCTGGAACTCCAAAAGGGATCTCGAGGCCTGCTGCAGGCTACTCGTAAGAACCGCAAGCGCGTCGGCCGCGGCCCGCGTCGGGCACCGCAGAACCGCCGGTCGCGGCATGAACGGCCAGAAGTCCCGCGCGGGCGGCGGCAGGGGCGCCGGCTTCGAAGCGGCCAGACCCCTCTGGCGATGCGCCTGCCGAAGCTGGGCGGTTTCCGCAACATCAACCGCGTGGAATATCTGCCCGTCAACGTCTCTCGCATCGAAGAAGTTCGAGGCGGCGACGTCGTCGATCACGACGCCCTGGTCGCGAGGGCATCATCGAAGAACACCGCCTCGTCAAGGTTCTCGGCGACGGCGACATCGCCAAAAGCCGTCACGGTCAAGGTGGACAAGGTTTCCGCCAGCGCTGCCGCCAAGATCGAGCGGCCGGAGGAAAGGTTGAACCGCTTTGCTAAAGACTCTCGTTGATGCATTCAAGGTGCGGATCTGCGCAATAAGATCCTGTTCACCTTGGCCATCTTCGGCGCTGTACCGCTTCGGCGCGTTCGTGCCGGTGCCGGGCATCCTTCAACGAGTTCGCGATTCGTTCACCAGCAGGGGGCGTCGGCATGTCGATGCTCGACAAACTCTTCACCGGCAGCGCGCTTTCGCATTTCTCGAGTCTTCTCGCTCGGCATCATGCCGTACATCACGGCATCGATCATCGTGCAGCTCATGCGGGGCGTCATTCGAGCGTGGGCCGCTGGAGCGAAGGCGAGACCGGCCGTCACAAAGATCACCCGAGGTCACGCGTTTTCATGACGCTCGGTCTCGGCCTCATCAACGCCGTCGGCTACCTGTTCCTCTTCAAGAGCAGCGCCTATGGCGTCGTCTTCACGACCGAGATCCCCGAAATCGTCGACCTGATCGTCATCGTCACGCTGGTCGTCGGCACCGCGTTCATCATGTGGATGGGCGAGCTCATCACCCAGCGCGGCGTCGGCAGCGGCATCGTCGCTCATCATCTTCCGTCGATCATCTCGCGCCTGCCTGCCGCGATCGCGAGCAACATCAACACCGAGGGCGACTTCGGCATGGGCCTCGCGGTCACGATCCTGATCATCGCCGTCGTGGCGCTCACCATCCGGCGATCGTCTTCGTCGAGCGCGCCCAGCGCGCATCCCGGTCAACTACGCCCAAGCGCGTCCAGGGCCGTCGCATGATGGGCGGGCGAGTCCTCCACATTCCCTTCAAGGTGAATGCGGCGGGCGTCATCCCCATCATCTTCACCGACGCCCTGATCTGCTTCCGGCGCAGATCGCGGCCCTGCTCAACGTCGGCTGGCTGACGTGTCTAACTCGCTCAGCACCGGTCCGGTCAACTGGGTTCTGACCATGATCCTGATCGTCTTCTTCGCGTACTTCTACCGTCGATGGTGTTCAACCCCGACGAGATGAGCGAGAACACTGCAAAGCAAGCGGCTTCATCGGGCATCCGTCGGCAAGGCCTGACCGACTACATCACGGCGATCCTGCGCCGCGTCACGCACCGCCGGGCGGCATCTTCATCGAGCCTGATCGCCGTCGTGCCGACCATCCTGTTCTGACTCACGGACAACCAGCTGATCCGGGCGCTCGGCGACGTCGATCCTCATCGTGATCGGCGTCGCGCTCGACGCGATGAACAGGTGGAATCGCGGCTCAAGATGCACAACTACGAAGGCTTCTTCAAGTGAGGCCGCCCTCGGGCGACAGCTCGTCTTCGCGCTGCGCGCACGCGCCGTCTCTTCGGGGCGGGCGCTTTTCGTTCGGTATCATGCGGAATGCCGCGGACGTCGCGCGGAGCCTCGAGGCGTCATGCGACGCGCAGGACCTATCGGAATGGCGCGCATGCGCTCTGCGTGCGCCTTGCCGGATGCGGCGGGTGAGGATAACGCGCGCTGCGGATTACGCGGATCATGCGCTTGCGCGATAGCGGACGAATCCCTCCGCGGGCGATGTCGTCGATCGAAAGAGACGGTGCTCAGGAACCGCCAGTCGATCGGCGTCCGGCAGCATCTCTGCCTGCGGGCGCCGCCGACTGACTCGCTCGGTGAAGCTCGGATGCGACGTGCGCGTTGCTCATGACCGATGCGCCACGCTATCTATCGATCCTGACGCGCGGTGCTGTCCCTGCGCATGTGGTCGTGGGAGGCTTGCGAGCGAGCGCGATCCGATCGCCCGTGCGCTTGCGCGTCAGGCCGACCTCGCGGTCGTCGCTCCGGCTTCGGCCAGTCCGTCGCGCATCTCGCGCACGCCGTCGATGCGGCTGCGTGTCGTGCGTCGCGTCGCGCATGGGCGATAGCGCGTGCTGGTCGCCCGGCCATGTTTGATACGTAACCGCATGCACGCCGCGACGCAGGCGAACCTCGACAGCGCTCGCATCGGCGAGGCATCGTGGTCATTCCTCCCGCCTCGGGCATGCTCGCCTGCGGAGACGTGGGCGAGGAGGCTTCACCTCGGTCGACGGAGCTCGTCGGCTGGGCGGTGCGCGCGGGCGTGCGCGTGAAAGACCTTGCCGACGCAGCATCGTCCGTGTCCGCAGGGCCGACCCGCGAAGCGCTCGATCGAGTGCGCTTCCTGACCAATCGATTCAGACCGGTCGCATGCGATACGCCACCAGCGCGGCGAGGCGATGCTGCGCGGCGCCGACGTCACGCTCGTGACGGCGTCGATTTCGTTCCGGCTTCGCGCTTCGCGGAGGTCGTCGGCGTTAGAGCTTGCAGCCGATATGTTCGAAAGCCGTGACGTCGCGCGCGTCCGAGGCCGACGCCGTCATCGCCAGCGCCGCCGTCGCCGACTATCGTCCCGCGACGCGCAGCGCGTCGAGAATCAGAAGGACGACGATCTGTCGTTTGCCGCTCGAACGCACGCAGGACATCCTGGCCTGGCTCGGCGCATCGTACGCCGGGGACGCGTCTATGCGGCTTCTCGATGAAAGCGACGACGTCCTGAGAATTCCGCGCGAAGCTCGTGCGCAAGGGCGTGGACATGATCGCGGCGAACGGCCTGCGCGGACGGTGCCGGGTTTCAGGACGCCGACCAGCCGCCTGACGCTCATCACGGCTGCAGCGCGAAGATCGATCTGCCGATGCTCTCGAGGACGACCGCGGGCCGTCTGCTCGATCAGCTGTCTCGCCGGAGTTGACGCCGCGGCGGGATGATCTCGGGTGTCAAACGCCTTCTCCGTTTCCGTCTCATCCCTGGTGCGCCTCGAGCTCGTCGTCAGAGGGCATCGCCGGCATGCGAACGGAAGCGCCCGGCATTCACGCTCGAACATGCAGTGCGAGAGGTAGGAACGAGCAATTGGTCTTCATCGTGGATATCGGCAATACCAACGTGACGCTCGGGCTTATGGGGCGCGGACGCCTGACCTGGCGGCTGCGCATGCCGACCGACAAGGACGCCTGACGGTCGAGAATTCATGGCTGCGTTCGAGTCGGTCGCGGGTCCCCATACGTTCGCGCGCGACGCGCCTCCCGAGCGCCATCGTCAGCTCGGTCGTGCCGGAGACTCTGCCGACGCCCGTATCGCGGCTCGTCAAGCCAGGGCGGGCGTCCGTCGCTCATCGTGCATGCGGGCTTGCGTTTGGGCATCGGCGTCGACATCGACACGCCCGACCGCTGAAAGCGTCGACTGATCGCCGATGCCGTGGGCGCGGCGGGCATCTGAAAGTCGCTCTGCCATCTTCGATCTGGGCACGGCGACCACCTGCTCGATGGTGCGCGCCGATCGCGCCTATATCGGATCGTCATCATGCCGGGCGTCATGCATCTCGCAGAACGCGCTCACGGCCGCGGCGTCGCAGCTTCCCTTCGTCAAGTTCAGACGGCAGCCGCGCGGCTCATCGGCCGCACCTACAGGTCGGGCGGCATGCGCTCGCCTCGTGCGCGATGACGCCGCTATGATCGACGGCCTGGTCGATCGCGGTGGTCGACTGCTGGGCGAATCCGTGACGGCGGCGATTCTGACCGGCGGCATCTCAAGCTCATCGTCGGCATGCCGCCGTCCGGTCGTCTGCGATGCCGACCTGCTGCTCAAAGGCTTTGGGACATCTATCGGCTGAACGCGGGTGGGGCCGCGAGGCAATCTGTGCGTCGTATCATCGACGCGCCGACGCGAACATGCGCCTGCGCGCTTGATACAATGGATGTAACTGTAGGACAGAAAGGGAAGTTCGCGCATGAATATCGTATTATTGTGCGCCGGTGCTGGCAGGCACGCAGGCCGCGAAGCTCGTCGGGTTCGGCACGCCGCATATCTCACGGGGACATCCTCCGCGCGGCGGTCAAGAACCGACCGAACCGGCAAGAAGGCCGTTTCATGACACCGGCGAGCTTATGCCCGACCCCTGATCATCGACCCGATGAACGAGCGCCTGAGAACGGATGCCGCCATGGCTTCATCCGACGGCTTCCTCGCACAACGGCCCAGGTCTGTCTCTGACGCGCTGGCTTTCTAGCTCAAGCGTCCGCTCGACGGCGCTCTGCTCGTGGACGCCCTTCGACGCCATCGGGCCCGTCTGACCTTCGCGTCGTTGCTGCAAGGACTGCGGCGCCATCGGCACCGTGGCCGACGCGTCTCGGCCCAAGTGCGGCGGCGAGATGTACCAGCGCGACGACGACAAC
>BNJU01003583.1_pt1 | contig 67479 bp, 69 predicted proteins | sample 8539281 | NCBI WGS metagenome assembly BNJU01 (sample SAMD00202456, study PRJDB9452) | human saliva metagenome | isolation source: human saliva | place: Japan
GCAAGCCGGCCAACCTCGTCCACCACGAGGGGGTTGAGGAGGAGCACGAGCACGGTGAGGAGGCCACCGACGGCGCCTCGGCCAGTGCTGCCGCCACCGCGCAGGCCAGCGAGGCCGAGCACGACGAGCACGGCCATGACGAGCACGCCGAGGGCGGCGAGGGGCACGACGGCGACCTCGACCCGCACTTCTGGCTCGACCCGGACCGCATGATCAAGGTGGCAGAGACCCTTGAGGCCTCCTTCGCCAAGATCGACCCGGCCAACGCCAACGACTACAAGGCGGGCCTGGACAAGCTCAAGACGGCGCTGACCGGCGTGGACAACCAGTACAAGCAGGGCTTGACCAGCTGCCAGCACAAGACCTTCATCACCTCCCACGCCGCCTTCGGCTACATGGCCGAGCGCTACGGCCTGACCCAGGAATCCATCTCCGGCATCGACCCGGAGACCGAGCCCAGCCCCGCCGAGATGGCCAACATCAAGTCGGTGGTCGAGAAGACGGGGGTCAAGACGATCTTCACCGAGGAGCTGGTCTCCGACGCCCCCGCCAAGGCGATCGCCGCGGAGACCGGTGCGGAGACGAGCGTCCTCAGCCCCCTGGAGTCCAAGCCCGAGCGGGGCGACTACACCGACGCCATGACCACCAACCTGGAGCGGCTCAAGTCCGCCATGGTGTGCAAGTAGCCTCAGGGCCCGGCCGCCGAGCCCGGGTTCCCGAGTAGATGACGCCCCCTCAGATTGGCATGATCGCAACCGTATGACCTCATCATCTCCACCTTCACCAGCGTCTGTGACGACGCCGTCCGGTTCCCCCCGGGCGGCGTCGTCCGCGCTCGCCATCAAGGTCCGTGAGCTCAGCGTCGTCCTGGGCTCCTCCCTCATCCTGGACGACGTGAGCCTGGCCGTGGGCGGCGGCGAGTCCGTGGCGATCCTGGGCGCCAACGGCTCGGGCAAGTCCACCCTCGTCAAGGCCGTTCTGGGGCTGGTGCCCCTGTCCGGCGGCAGCATCGAGCTCCTGGGCACCCCCACCTCTCGCCGCCACAGGGTCCCCTGGGAGCGGATCGGCTACGTCCCCCAGCGGATCGGCGCCGGCTCCGGCGTCCCGGCCACCGCCCTGGAGGTGGTGCGCTCCGGGCTCCTGGGGCCGCGCCGCCCCTGGGCCGATCGGGGCCGGGCCGCCAAACGGAAGGCCATGGCCGCCCTGGACGCCGTCGGTCTGGCCCACCGTGCCGCGGACCACGTCCAGGTCTTCTCCGGTGGGCAGGCCCAGCGGGTCCTCATCGCCCGGGCCCTGGTCCGCTCCCCCGAGCTGCTCATCCTCGATGAGCCCCTGGCCGGCATCGACCGCGCCAGCCGCGAGTCCCTGGCCGAGATCCTCCAGGGGCTGCGCGCGCAGGGGCTGACCCTGGTGACGGTTCTGCACGAGATGGGCGAGCTCTCCGACGTCGTCCAGCGAGCGATCCTCCTGCAGGACGGCCGGCTCGTCGCCGACGGCCCGGCCGGCGAGGTCGCTCATCTGCGCGACAGCGGGGCCGGTGCGCCCCAGAGCGACCCGCACCGCGCCCACTGCGGCTACGGCGCCGACGGCGACCACCACCCGGACGCCGGCGGCCCTCCGGCTCACCACGCCCCCGTCCTCGACCATCGGCTGCCTGACAAGCGCCCTCATTCCGGTAGGAGCACCCGCCCATGATCGAGTTCGTCTCCGACATGCTCGCCAGTCCCCTCATCCAGCGGGCCTTCATCGTGGCGGTCCTGGTGGGGCTGGCCGCCCCGGTGGTGGGCACCTACCTGGTTCAGCGGGGCCTGGCGCTGCTGGGCGACGGGATCGGGCACATCGCCCCTGACCGGGATCGCCCTGGGCTGGCTGGCCGGGGCCGCCGCCAACGTCACTCCTCACGACGCCTGGGCCGTGCCCGGGGCGATCCTCATCAGCGTGCTGGGAGCCGTAATGATCGAGGTCATCCGTGCCAACGGCCGAACTCGGGGAGACGTGGCCCTGGCGATCCTGTTCTACGGGGGCATCGCCGGGGGCGTCATCCTCATTCGCGTCGCCGGCGGGACGACGACGAATCTCAACTCCTACCTGTTCGGCTCGATCTCCACGGTCTCGGTCTCCGACGCCTGGTTCACCATCGCCCTGGCCACCCTGGTGCTCCTAGTGGGGCTGGGGCTGCGCGGCCCGCTGTTCGCACTGTGCCACGACGAGGAGTTCGCCCACGCCTGCGGCCTGCCTACCGGCGCCCTCAACGTGCTGGTGGCGGTGGTGGCGGCACTGACGGTCTCGGTGTCCATGCGGGTGGTGGGGGCGCTGCTGGTCTCGGCGGTCATGATCGTGCCGGTGGCCATTGCCCAGCTCGTGTCGCACTCCTTCGCCCGCACCATGTATCTGGCGATGGGGCTGGGCGTGGTGGCCTGCGTGTCGGGTCTGACGATCACCTACCTGGTGGCGGCCTCTCCCGGCGCCATGATCGTGGTACTCCTAGTGGGGGGCTACGCCGTCGTCGCCCTCCTGTCCGGACTGCTGCAGCTCGTCAGCCGCTCGCGACGGCACCACATCACCTCAGGAGGCAGATCATGAGCGCAAGCAGCACGGCGCAGCGTCCCCGCGCCACGCGCCAGCGCGCCGCCGTCGCCGACATCCTCGCCCGCACCGACGAGTTCCGCTCGGCCCAGCAGATCCATTCCGCCCTGGAGGCGGAGGGCACCAAGGTGGGACTGGCCACCGTCTACCGCAACCTGCAGACGCTGGCGGAGTCCGGTGCGGTGGACCAGGTGCGCAGCGCCGAGGGCGAGGTCCTCTACCGGGCCTGTGAGGAGCAGGAGCACCATCACCACATCGTGTGCCGCCGTTGCGGCTACACCGTGGAGGTTTCCGGCGGCGAGCTGGAGGAGTGGATTCAGCGGGTCTCGACCCAGCAGGGCTTCACCCAGATGGAGCACACGGCCGAGTTCTTCGGCCTGTGCGCCACCTGCTCGGCCCAGGACGCCTAAGTGTTAACTACAACCATTGAGAATGTTGCACACAAGCTTAACAATCAAACACATCCACCCCGACCAAAATTAAGTCACCCTTTCCTAATAGCTCACAACCCAAAATCCAACCAATAACACACTGAACCAACTCCACTTCAGAACACATCTCCCAAACACACCAAAAGTACCCTCCTACATCAGCTAACACCCCCAACACCAGCAGGAGATACAAATAAGCCCTATGCTCCGGATTACATAAACGGAAAACATTCTCATTAAACCGCGAGAGAGCACATCATGTCCACAAAACTTCCTGGAAGTAACTTAAATGACGACCTTGTTTCGATCGCACTTAAATCAACATTAGGCCTGATCGGATATGGTCATTTGTCGGACTGTGTTTCACTATTAACAGGACTAGAAAAAAACTCTATAGAGACACTGTCTAGAACAGCAATCAACACCATCAGCGGTCGAATCAAGAATGAGTTTACACAGTTAGACCCCGCAGACAAACGTTGGGCAGAAATACTTTAACTCGCACATACAGCCGACTTGCGCAGCAACGAGATCGGAATTCATCTTACAATGCATGACAGGTCCAACCTCGCTAGCATCATGGGCTTTTGGGGCTGGAATGGAGGACAGCGACCACCGAGAATTAAAAGGCAGCCTCGAACACAACTCGCGAGTATTATAGACTCCTGTCAGTGACTATGGCAGACCTAATTTACTCATGGTACTCTTCGAATAAAAACGCAACGCAAAAAGCAACCCTAGTATCCCTTAGTGCCCTGCTTAATTCTGTCAATGAAATTTCAGATCGCATTAAGCACATAGGCGCGACTATTCCGCCTCGACCCGCTTCGTCAAAGGATCGCGATATAAGCGTCATCAGTTCTAGGGCGATTAAGGAACTAATCAAGCCACCAGAATACTACCCAAAGAACTTCGACAATAACGTTCTTGCGTCAAACCTCAACATTGTTGAACTTAACGAGGATAACTTTTTTCAGTTCGAAGGCAAAGGATTATACTGGGACGGCCATTTCTATGGAAAAGACCTTAAGCCCAACTTAGATTTAGTGCTGTCCAACAACTTGAGCGTCATACTGGGAAATCCAGGATCAGGTAAAACTACTTTACTGAAGCACCTTACATTATGCGCTTTAGAGGCAGGATCATTAGCATTATACTGTCGCCTTGAAGACTTTGCTTACACATGCTCGGAGATAACTGAATCACCATTAATTGCAGCCCTACTAGCTTCGGCAAACTCATTAGGTTTAGATTTAGAATTAAACGAGGCCGGGAGCATTGCGGATAGGTTAAAGTATAGTTTCTCTCAGGCGGTAATACTACTCGATGGACTTGATGAATTAGCTTCGGCGGAGCAATATTCGACCGCTAGAATAGCGGCGTTGCGGCTATCGAAAGAAGGATACAAGGTAGTCATCGCATCCAGAGTATCTGGATACTCAAATCCATGGGATGCCGTCAACAAGCACTACGCTATTAAGCCGCTTTCAGAGCAGGCTCAAAAAAACAATTTGTGGAGAACTGGTTCTACAGTACCAAAAGCAGCGTCGCAAAGAAACGCTACGAAGAAGCAACACACCAAGACGGTATTAGTAGCGTTCTTTCTAATCCACTAACGCTTGGATTTGTATGTATGCTGGCTCACTACGAGCAGGTTCCTTCAACCGCTGCATCCATATTCGATAGATTCGTTGACCATTTTCTTAGAGCTCCTTGGAAAAGTCCTCGGTCTCAAGTTATTGACGCATGTCAAATCGGTAAACTAAAACAGGACGCCGAGAATGTAGCATGGTCAATGGCGAACTATGGAGTAGATTCTTCTTGGGCAGATATTGCCGATCTGACTCAACTTCAAAGATCCACAAAGGACTCCTCAGGTTACTTTGTCTATGCGACAGGACTGTTGATTCCTCATGGCTCTATAGAGCCACTCGGAGGAACTCATCAAAAAGTTCGGTGGCTTCATAGGTCGCTGCACGAAAACTTTGTCGCCCAACGATTGCGTCACCTCATTGAAACTCAACATAGTTCATGTTGGAGAGTATTTTTAAGTGCCACATGTCATCCTGCCTGGAAAGGTGCCGTCGATCAGACGTACTCACTTCTGAACGAGTCTGGCAGTCTTCCTATCATCATAAACTATTTGATGCATGAAATTATTAAATCCGATACTCCTCAAGGTCATTTAGTTGAGGTCCTGTCAGAAGCCGCTCTTCATTCGTCTTCTCGCGAGCTAAAAATGCAGGTAGTGAATACTCTCCTGCAAGTAGGAAAATGGTGTCACGCTGCCCGAATTGACACCTCAACAACAGCTAAAGCTGTAAGAAACGAAATTGCCGGCGGAAGAAGACAGTTTGATAGTGGATTATGGAGAGTATTGTACTTTTCGAACTCATCTGAGGTTGTATTTACCCTACTTTATGCGTACCGTATGGGCTGTTTAGATATCGAACTCAGGTGGCTTATTAATTGGATTGGACTCAACAGTTTTAGTTCACAGGAGAGGGAATGCTGTTTAGACTACCTCTGCACTTGCGCAGATGAAAATGATGTTGCGGCATGCTATTACTCAGTTGAACCGCTTTCGACTACAACATTACTTCTTGTACTCGCTAGTATCTCAACTCGATTGAACCTAAGAACGCGTTCTTCGAGACTAAGTCTGTCTCGCGCGTATCGATTGATTAGTTCGGCAACACTTAACAGAAACCTATCAATACCTTCATCATTCTACGATGGCCGTTTACGTACTGCGATCGAACTTGGAGATATAGCAGAGGGCAGACTTGCAAACAATGATGTCAGGCAACACGACTTTGGAACACTAGTTGATGAAGACTTACTCAGGTTTGGAAGCGAGTTAATCGACGCTGGGGCTACACCGCGAGTTGAGAATTTGCAGTTATTGAAGGCACTCCCCATATTGTCATGGCGAGACTTCCACAGTTCTTTCCCTATTGATAAGCTACACATCACTAGTGTTTCGCATGAACTAGCCATCGAAGTACTAGAACTAGCCAGCAGCGGGAAATGGGATTTCAGCTGGAATCGGGCAGAACTTGTGTACTGGTCTCTAGAAGTGCTCCTGCAGCGTCCGGCCGTCGAATCCATTAAATCGCTTATAGATTTCCGACTCAAGGAGTTGACGGGAGAATGCTCCAAGTTTCACAGTGTTATAGATTCAAACTTTGTAACAGATGTGTTTAATTCGCAGCCTTGGCATATCTTAGCTAGAAAAATCCTGAAGCTGTCTTCTGGATCATTTTACTTTGACGCCCTTGTTTTATCTAAGTCCGCCTTGCTTTCACGAAGAAAGTTCAACGCAAGAAGCAGACTCAAAATTTGTTGTGCCCTTTCCGACACTGAAACGCTAGAATGTTATCTTGAAAGTTTAGAGTGTCTAAAAATGTTGGGGACACGCGTGACGGAGTCCATGGCTGAAACAATTACTTGTTATTTTCCTCTCTACCGTGACGAGATTGACCCTATTCTCGAGAAGGCTTCTTCGATAGTTTCATACATCCCTAAAGAGGCTTCACGCAAGTTATTCATTTCCATCGAGCAGGCAATATCCGAATCTGAGCATCTTGCCGATTACTTAGAAACACTACGTTCGATAGGACTTCACCTCCGTCAGTGAGAGTATTTTTGGAATATATCTTACTTTGGCCTGCTGGCATGTTTGGGTTGAGATACCAAAAATGAGTCCAACTAATTTGAGTTGGTCGACGCCGCAACTGTTAGATAAGTTTTTCAGGAGTCGCGGGGCGACCCTACGTTATGTGGCAAGTCGTCCTGCGTGTTGGCGCTAGCCTCGTCGTCCTCCGGGTCCTCGGCGCCGGTGGGTTCCTCGTGCAGCACCTTGTCCACGGCCCCACCGTAGCGGCGCTCGCGCCCGGCGTAGGCCTCGCAGGCCTTCCACAGCTCGGTGCGGTTGAAGTCGGGCCAGGCCAGGGGCGAGAAGTAGAGCTCGGCGTAGGAGGAGGACCACATGAGGAAGTTGGAGGTGCGCTGCTCGTCGCCGGTGCGGATGAACAGGTCCACGTCCCGCATGGTGGGTGAGTAGAGGTAACGCTGGATGGTCTTCTCGTTGATGGAGGAGGCCTTGAGGCGGCCGGCGGCGACGTCCTCGGCGATGGCTCGGGTGGCGTCGGCGATCTCGGCCCGCCCGCCGTAGTTGATGCACAGGTTGAGGGTGAGGCCCGTGTTGTGCGCGGTGACGCGCTCGGCCTCACGCAGCTCGTGCAGGACGGACTTCCACAGGCGCGGAGTGCGTCCGATCCAGCGCAACCTGACGTTCCAGGAGTTGAGGACATCGCGCTGGACGCGCAGGACCTTGCGGGCGAAGCCCATGATGAAACGGACCTCGCCGGGTGAGCGCCGCCAGTTCTCGGTGGAGAAGGCGTAGACGCTCAGCTCTTTGACGCCGATCTCGATGGCGCCGGCGGCGACGTCGAGCATATTGGCCTCCCCCACTCGGTGGCCCTCGGTGCGGGGCAGGCCGCGGGCGTTGGCCCAGCGTCCGTTGCCGTCCATGACGACGGCGACGTGCTGGGGCAGGGAGGCGGCCGGCAGCACGGGTGGGGTCAGGCCGGGCCGGTGCAGGGGCAGGGGCGGCCTCGACCGTCATGTCTCTGGCGACGTCTGTCATGGTTATGCCCTTTCCACCAGTGCGAGGGAGCGCAGGCGCCGCTCCAGGTACCAGGTCGTGTAGGCCGAGACGAGTCCGGAGGCCTGCGAGCGCTCACGTTGACCGGAGGCGTCGGCCACGGCCCAGTCCCCGGAGAGCAGGGCGCCCAGGAGCGCCATCGTGGACGGCTCGACCTCGACGGCGCCGGCCGAGCGGCAGGACTCGCACACCGCCCCACCGGCCTGCACGTGGAAGGCCCGGTGGGGTCCGGGGGCGCCGCACAGGGCGCAGTCGTAGCACGAGGGCGCCCAGCCCCCCAGGGCCAGGGCCCGCAGCAGGTAGGAGTCCAGGATGAGTCCGGGGGCGTGGCGCCGGTGGGACATGGCGGCCAGGGCACCGGCCAGCAGCAGGTACTGCTGGGGGCTGGCCTCGGTACCCAAGTCACCGTCGTCGGCGCTGAGGCGCTCAGCGGTCTCCACCATGGTCGAGGCGCAGGTGAACATGGCGTAGTCGGCACTGACGACTCGGCCGAAGGGGTCGATGATCTCGGCCTGGGTGACGACGTCGAGGTTGCGTCCGGCGTGGAGCTGGACGTCGGTCATGGAGAAGGGCTCCAGACGGGCGCCGAAGCGGGAGGTGGTGCGGCGCACCCCCTTGGCCACGGCGCGCACCTGTCCGTGGTGGCGGGTGAGCATCACGATGATGCGGTCGGCCTCGCCCAGCTTGTAGGTGCGCAGGATGATCGCCTCATCCCGGTACAGCCTGCTCGTCACGGGCGCAGTCTCTCACGCCCTCTCAGCGCAGGGCGCGATTGATGGCGGAGATGACGGCCTTGAAGGAGGAGGTGGTGATGGAGGGGTCGATGCCCACGCCCCACAGGACCTGGCCGTCGACCTCGCACTCGACGTAGCTGGCGGCCTTCGCGTCGCGGCCCTCGCTCAGGGCGTGCTCGACGTAGTCGAGGATCCGCACGCTCAGGCCCGTGCTCTCCAGGGCGGTGACGAAGGCGTCGAGGGGGCCGTTGCCGGAGGCGGTCAGGTGCTTCTCCTCCCCGCCGTCGACCAGGGTGACGGTGAGGGTGGAGTCCTCGTCGTCACCGGTGGAGGTCAGGGTGGCCCCACGCAGCTCGAAGCGGCCCCAGCGGCTGAGCTCGGCCTCGGGGGCGGCCGCGGCGGGCAGGTACTCGTCGGCGAAGATCGACCACAGGCGGTCGCCGTCGACCTCGCCACCGTAGGTGTCGGTGTGGCGCTGGACGATGCGGGAGAACTCGATCTGGAGGCGGCGGGGCAGCTCGAGCTTGCGGGTGGTGCCCAGCAGGTAGGCGACCCCGCCTTGCCGGACTGGGAGTTGACGCGCACGACGGCCTCGTAGGAGCGGCCCACGTCGTGGGGGTCGATGGGCAGGTAGGGCATGGCCCAGGGGACGGCGATCTGTGCCTCGGCGTCGGTCAGCCCCTCGGCCTGCTTGGTGCTGACCTGAGTGTTGCGCGCCGCGAAGCCCTTCTTGATGGCGTCCTGGTGGGAGCCGGAGAAGGAGGTGTAGACGAGCTCGCCGGCGTAGGGGGTGCGCGGGGGCACGTCCATGCCGGTGGCCCGCTCGACGGTGCGGCGGACCTCGTCGATGTCGGACAGGTCGAGCATGGGGTCGACGCCCTGGCTGAAGAGGTTGAGGGCCAGGGTCACCAGGTCCACGTTGCCGGTGCGCTCGCCGTGGCCGAACAGGCAGCCCTCGACGCGGTCGGCTCCGGCCATGAGGCCGAGTTCGGCGGCGGCCACGCCTGAGCCGCGGTCGTTGTGGTTGTGCAGGGACAGGCACACGAACTCACGCCGGGGCAGGTGGCGGCTCATCCACTCGATCTGGTCGGCGTAGACGTTGGGGGTGGCGCGCTCGACGGTGGCGGGCAGGTTGAGGATGATCTCGCGGTCCTCCTCGGGCTCCCACTCATCCATGACGGCCTGGCAGACCTCGAGGCTGTAGTCGAGCTCGGTGTCGACGAAGATCTCCGGGGAGTACTCATAGCCGAAGATCGTGTCCTCGTCGAGGACCTTCTCGGCGCGGGCCATGATCTGGCGGGTGCCGTCGACGGCGAGCTCGCGGATCTGGTCGCGGTCCATGCGGAAGACGACATTGCGGAACAGGGGCGACAGGGCGTTGTAGAGGTGGACGGTGGCCCGTGGGATGCCGATGCAGGCGTCCAGGGTGCGGTCGATGAGCTCGCCGCGTGACTGGGTGAGCACGGAGATGGTGACGTCCTCGGGGATCGCGCCGTCGTCCACCAGGGAGCGCACGAAGTCGAAGTCGGTCTGGGAGGCGGCCGGGAAGCCGATCTCGATCTCCTTGAAGCCCATGCTCACGAGCAGGTCGAAGATGGCGCGCTTGGCCTGGGGGCCCATGGGCTCGATGAGGGACTGGTTGCCGTCGCGCAGGTCGGTGCTCAGCCAGCGGGGGGCGGCGGTGATGCGCTTGTCCGGCCAGGTGCGGTCGGGCAGGTCAATGGAGACGACGTCGAGGAAGGGCCGGTACTTGGCGAACGGCATACCGGAGGGCTGCTGGGGGGCGGGGCGGGCGTTGCGCATCGGGTTTCTCCTGGGATCAGATGCTTCGTGGTTCCGACGGCGGTTCCCAGAAGACTCATCTGACTCCTGAGGAACGCGGCCGCGAACGTGGCCGAGCAGGACGAGTCAGCCGCGGTCGGGGTGCCGGCCTGTCAGGCCCCGCCGCGGCGACTAAGCAGGAGGCTCACCTGGTGGCCTGGAGTCGCTCGCACGCCGTAGACCCTACCCCGATGAGGACCCATCGTCAGGTAAGGGGGTCGCATGGGACCGCAGAGTGAGACGGAGGATGAAGGGGCCCCCGCGGGCCATGTCTCGCACTCTGACGCACACCAACACCATGATGTAGCATCTCTACTACATTCAGTTGCGCTTCTACTCAGGAGGGTTTGTGCGATGACTCCAGTCATCACCACGGAGAACCTCGAGTTCTCCTACGGGGAACACCCCGGTGCTGCGCGGCATCGACCTGTCGGTCGAGGCCGGAGAGGTCGTCTGCCTGCTCGGCCCCAACGGCGTGGGCAAGACGACCCTCGTGGAGAACCTGCTGGGATCTCTGACCCCGACCGCCGGCAGGGTGCGTGTGCTCGGCACCGATCCGCGCCGGGCGGGTGCCGACTTCTGGGCGAGGGTCGGGCTGGTGCAGCAGAGCTGGACCGACCACGCCAAGTGGAGGGTGAGGGACCAGCTGGAGTGGATCCGCTCGGTCCAGCTGACAGCGGCGAGCCGGGTGAGCAGCGTCGACGAGGTGCTCGACGCCGTCGGGCTCAGCGAGAAGGCCGACTCCCGGCTGTCGAGGCTCTCCGGCGGGCAGCGACGCACCATTGACTTCGCGGCCGCCCTCATGGCTGCGCCCGAGCTCCTCGTCCTGGACGAGCCGACGACCGGACTGGACCCGGTCTCCAAGGCGCGCCTGCACGATCTCATTCTGGCCCGGGGCGACGACGACGCCACCATCGTCATGACCACCCACGACCTGGCTGAGGCCGAGCACCTGGCCTCACGCGTGCTCATCATGAACGAGGGACGGATCCTCGCTGACGGCACGGTGACGGCGCTGCGCGAGCGCCTCGATCGCGGCGCCGAGATCACCTGGGTCCAGGACGGCACTCACCACGTCCACTCCACCCACCGCCCGGAGCGCTTCGTCAAGGAGCTCGACCTCGACGCCATCTCCGGGCTCACCATCACCCGCCCCACCCTGGAGGAGACCTACCTCTCCCTCGTCAGCAGCAAGGAGGCCCACTCATGAGCATTCGCACCTTTCTGGCAGTTCTACGCGCGGCCCGTCGCCAGGCGGCCCTGGACCTGCGAGCAGGCATTGTCGGGTCGGGCATCGCATTGCTGGCCTCCGTGAGCGCATCGTGATCGTCGGCAGGAACACCCAAACGACTATCGGCCCGATGTTCCTCGCCGGAAGCATCGGCATGATCAGCTGCTTCATCATCTTTCAGATCGCCAGCGAGACCTACGTCGACCGTATCGGTGGCGCCCTGCTGCGGGTGCGCGTCCTGCCCCATGGTCCGCTGACGTGGGCGATCGGTAAGACAATGTCCTCGATCACTCAGACCCTCATCTTCCAGGGCGCCATTCTTCTCGGCGGAGCCCTGTTCGTTGAGGCGCTGCCCCTGAGCACGTCCCAGGTGCTGGCCTGCCTGCCGCTCATGGTGCTGTCGGCCGTCGCCACGGCCCCGCTGGGCTTCCTCGTGGGTGCTTTCGTTCGCGGCGTCTACAGCTTCATGGCCTCCTACCTGCCCGTCTTCGCACTCATGGGGACCAGTGGTTTCTTCATGCCCATGGACCGTTTCCCGTCCTGGGTCAAGGCGGTTCAGCTGGTAATGCCGACGTACTGGTCGGCACACCTGACCCGCTGGGCGCTGGTGGACGACCCCTCGTGGGAGGTGGGTCATACCTTCCACCCGGTGCTCGCCGTGGCAATCTTGGCGGCCTGGACGGTCCTCGGCTTCGCGGGGGCCTCATTCATCGTGCGGCGCAGTTTCCGTAAGGAGACGATCGGTAGTCTGGCCCGCGTGCAGTCCACCATTCGCTCCCAATCCGGTCTGTGACCATGTCCGACGACTTCGTCCACAACCGGATCGCTGTCCTACGCGCCGACCGGCGGGTGAGCCGCCGTGAGCTGGCCGAGGCCCTCGGCGTCCACTACCAGACGGTGGGCTACCTCGAGCGCGGGGAGTACGCACCCTCGCTGCACCTGGCCCTGCGTATCGCCCGCTACTTCGACGTGCCCGTGGAGTCAGTCTTCTCCCTGGAGGAGTTCCCCCGCCTGACGTGAGACTCCATCACAAGGAGAGATGCAGGATCAGAGCCTCATTGACCATCTTCATCAGGCCACTGGGTAACCAGCCGACAACCTCGCCGACTCTCTCCACGGCAATCGATCGAACTTGCTCCGCCTGAGCCTTGGAGTCCTTGGGCAAGCCAGTTGCCTCCGAGGGGAGGAAAACCTGAAAGGGAAGAACTCGCGAGGTTGAGCTGGTCAATGGGATCACCGTCACCACGCCGCGACCAAGACGCGCGGCCGCCGCATTGGCATGGTCATTACTTACTATGAGCGCAGGTCGACGCTTGTTTGCCTCACTGCCAACAGAAGGATCAAAATCGACAAGGCGGATTTCACCTCGTAGCATCCTCACCTCCATCGATCCCGTCGGCGACCGCACTATCCCAGACGGTTGCATCCTCAGAGGCATCCCAGGAGGACCAGGCCTCAGCGTAAGCATCCTGAAGATCAGCTTTTCCGAGCAGGCGGATGGCATTCTGAATACCAGCGGACCTCGACGCCAAACCGTCACGCTCCACGCATCGGTCCAGCAGAATGAGGTCACTCTCCGACAAACTCACGCTTTAGCTTCATACCTGCATGCTACTCGGGTAGCATCATCAGGAGCAAGGGAGCGACGCGCCTCATCAGGCTCCCGAAGGCGTTGCTCAGAAATCGGGTGGTGCCCTCCCCGGATGGGGAGGGCACCACCCGATTACTCGGTTCGGCGTGGTGTCTGTGTCCTGATGCCGCCGGCCCTACAGGAGGCCCTCGGCCAGGTCCAGCGGGGTGCCGAAGCGGTGGTTTGTGATGGCCACCGCCTGCTCGCGCAGGAAGGGCAGCAGCTCGGAGTGCGGGCAGGCCGTCACGGCCCCCGTGTACAGGGCGATGTCGGGGCTTCCGCCGGTCACCCGACTGGCGTGGCTCCAGCGGGCGGCGGAGGTCTCCTCACGCGGACCGAGGATGCGCACGCGCGTTCCCAGCCCGCCGGAGGCGGAGAGCTCGGCCAGACGGGCGTCCCAGGCCCCCTGGTCCTCGACCGCCACCTGGACGCCGGCGGCCTGCAGCGCGTTCTGCAACGGCTGGGGCAGACGGTCGGCCACGGACAGGCTGACGAACCCACCGGCCCGCACACCGGCCGCCATGACGCGCACGACGTCGGCCAGCTCGGTTCCCACCCCGGCGCGCACGAGCACGTCAGTGGGCCGGTAGCGCAGGACGTTGCGCTCGCAGGCCAGTGCCGTGACGTCACGGTTGACGCCGTAGGCGCTCCGCCAGGCGGAGGCGTCGGCCACCAGGGCGCGACGCAGCCCGGCCAGGTCGGCCTCGTCCAGCTGGCCGCTGACGGCGTCGCACAGGCTCGCCACGCGCGGGTCCAGCGCCGCGGTGCCCTGACCGTCCAGCCCCTTCGCGTTCTGGCCGTCTGCGGGCTCCACGTCCCCCAGTCCCAGCAGGTAGGAGGGGCCGCCGGCCTTCGTCGTCGAGCCGATGGCCGAGCGCTTCCAGCCGCCGAAGGGCTGGCGGCGCACGATGGCCCCAGTGATGCCGCGGTTGACGTAGATGTTGCCGGCCTGGATCGAGTCGAGCCAGACGGCCAGCTCGGCCGCGTCGAGGGTCTGGAGCCCGGAGGTGAGCCCGTAGTCGACGGCGTTGACCGCCTCGATGGCCTCCTCGAGCGTGTCGACCCGCATGACGCCGATGACCGGCGCGAAGTACTCGGTGAGGTGGAACTCGCTACCGGGCACGACCCCGGCGCGAATACCCGGGGTCCACAGACCGTCGCCGAGGTAGCGGGGCTTGAGGACCCAGTGCTCACCGACCCCCAGGGTGGTCAGGCCGCGCACGGCCTTCTCGTCGTCGGGCACGACGACGGGCCCCATCTGGGAGTCCAGCGACAGCGGCAGGCGCACCCGCAGGGAGGCGGTGGCGTCCACGAGCTGGCGGGCGATGCGCTCGGAGTTTCCGGCCGAGGAGACCAGGACCAGCAGGGAGGAGGCCGAGCACTTCTGGCCGGCGTGGGCGAAGGCCGAGTAGACCGCGTCGCGCACGGCGATGTCGGGGTCGGCCGAGGGGGTGACGATGATGGCGTTCTTGCCGCTGGTCTCCCCCAGCAGGTGCATGTCCGGCTTCCAGGAGCGGAAGAGGCGGGCCGTGTCGTAGGAGCCGGTGAGGACCACGCGGTCGACGTCCTTGTGGGTCACCAGGTGGCGTGAGACCTCTCCGTCCTCCAGCGGGGCAAGCGCCACGAGGTCCTCGGGGATCCCGGCGTCGTGGAAGGCGCGCACGAGCTCGGCCGCGCAGCGTCGGGCCGGCGGGGCGGGCTTGAGGATGACGGCGCTGCCGGCCGCCAGGGCCGCGGCCACTCCCCCGGTGGGGATGGCCACCGGGAAGTTCCAGGGCGAGGCGACCACGGTGACGTCCACCGGGGCGAAGCGGGCCCCGACCATGTACTCCGGGTCGTGCAGGAGCAGCGAGGACTCCGCGTAGTGGTGGCAGAAGTCGATGGCCTCACTGACCTCGGGGTCGGACTGGTCGATGGTCTTGCCGGCCTCGGAGCCGGCGACCTCGATGAGCTCGGCGCGCCGGGCGGCCAGGACGTCACCGACACGGTGCAGGGCGGCGGCCCGCTCGGCCGGGTCCAGGGACTGCCAGACGCCGGCCGCCTCGGCCGTTGAGGCCACCAGGGAGTCGACGTCGGCGTTCGTGGCCAGGCGGGCGGCGCCGGCCTCCACCTCGGCCACGCCCCGCGTGGAGCCCGGGATGGCGGCAGCGATGTCCCGGGCCCACTGGCGGTTGGCGGCCAGGGCCGGGTCGGAGTCGGCCTCGGAGACGAAGGACCTCCTGGCGCGCTCGGCGACCGTGCCGGTCTCCTCAGGGATGCCCGCCTCCCGCTCGGCGAGCCGGTTCTGGGTGCGGTTGGGCACCGGCACCGGGGCGTCCGGGTCGAGGTCGGACAGGGCCGCCAGGAAGCGGTCGCGCTCGCGGGCGAAGATCTGCTCGTTGCTGGCCAGGTCGAAGACGCCGGACATGAAGTTCTCCGGCGCCGCGTTCTCCTCCAGGCGGCGCACCAGGTAGGAGATGGCGACGTCGAACTCGTGGGGGTCGACGACGGGCACGTACAGCAGGAGGTGTCCGGTGTCGCGGCGCACGACCTCCTGGATGCCGGTGGCCATGCCGGAGAGCATCTCGAACTCGACGCTGTCCTCGACGCCGCGTGCGGCGCGCAGCTCGAAGGCGAAGGCGATGTCGAAGAGGTTCTGGCCAGCCACGCCCAGGCGGATGTTGCGGGTGCGCTCGGGCGTCATCGCCCAGGAGAGCATGCGCTTGTAGTTGGTGTCGGTGGCCTGCTTGGAGGGCCAGGTGGTCAGCTCCCAGCCGTGGATCTCGGCGTCGACCTTCTCCATGGACAGGTTGGCGCCCTTGACGATGCGGACCTTGACGCGTGAGCCGCCGGAGGCGACACGCTTGGCAGCCCACTCCTGGAGGCGCTGCATGGCGCCCAGGGAGTCGGGCAGGTAGGCCTGCAGGACGATGCCGGCCTCGTAGCCGCGCATGTCCTCCTGGTCGAGGATCGCGGTGAAGACCGCGATGGTCAGGTCGAGATCCTTGTAGTCCTCCATGTCCAGGTTGAGGAAGGTGCCGTGGTCGCGGGCCAGGCGGTAGAGGGCAGGAGGGCCTGGACGCCGTGGGCGACGACCTCCTCGAAGCCCCCAGGGGTTGTGGGGGCCGGTGACGGCGGAGACCTTGACCGAGACGTAGTCGACGTCCTCGCGGGTGACCAGGCGGGAGACCTCAGCCAGGCGGCGGGAGGCCTCCTTCTCCCCCAGGACGGCCTCGCCCAGGAGGTTGACGTTGAGGCGGTTGCCGCCCTTGCGCAGGCGAGCGAGGGCGGGCCCGAGTCCCTTATCGGTGGCGTCGACGACGAGGTCACCGACGATCTCGCGGAAGACTCGCCGGGCGACCGCGGTGACGGTGCGCGGGGCGAGGCGGGAGGCGGCCGATCCCAGCCCCATGGCTCCGGCCAGGGCGGGCGGCAGGAAGTCGGTGCGCCCTGCCGACAGGCGCTTGAGGGCGGTGCTGGCGACGTCGAGGTCGGTGGGACGCACGACGTCGTCGACGAAGCGGGTGGTGAAGGTCAGGCCCTCGGGGTCGGAGAGGATGCGGGAAAGGAGCTTGGCTGAGCGCGGTACCGGCTCGGATGCCGACTCGTCAGCCCACCGGCGTGCTCGGGCGACAGCTTTCTCGCCCAGCGCCCACAGGTCGTCGGGGCAGCGACGTCCTGCGTTGCCTGCGTCGGTGCGGGGCGGACTGGGAACGGCGTTGTTCGTCATGCGTGTGGCCTCCAGGTCGATATGACATCGGACCCTCCAAGTGTGCGCTACGGCACCCCTTGTGCGCGACCGATTCGAGCACTCGAGTCGCAACGTGTCGCAAGTTCCCTTGGTCCTAGATGCCGTCCGCACCGCTGCGCTGGCAGTGTTGAGCGGATCAGAAGCCGAGGCGGGCCAGGGCTTTTGGGGTCGGACTGCCAGTCCTTGGCGGTGCGCACGTGCAGGTCGAGGTAGACCTTGCGCCCCAGCAGCTTCTCGATGCCCTTGCGGGCGGTGACGCCCACCTCCTTGAGGCGCCGTCCGCCCTTGCCGATGATGATGGCCTTCTGGGAGTCGCGTTCGACGACGAGGCTCACGCGCACCTGGAGGCGACCTCCGGCGCCCTTGATGTGTCCGACCTCGCGCTCGTCGTCGGGGTCGGCGATCTCGTCGACGACGACGGCCAGGGGAGTGGGGCAGCTCGTCGCGCACGCCCTCCAGGGCGGCCTCGCGCACTGAGCTCGGCGATCATGACCTGCTGGGGCTCGTCGGTGATCTCGCCGGTGGGGTACAGCGGCGGGGACAGGGGCATGTACTTGAGCAGAACCTCCTCCAGGACGTCGATCTGCTCGTTGCGCTGGGCTGAGACCGGGACGATGTCGGCCCACTCCCCCAGCTCGCTGACGGCCAGGAGCTGGGCGGCCAGGGCCTCTCGGGTGACGGTGTCGGCCTTGGTGACCACGGCGACCACGGGGGTGCGCAGCTCGGCGAGGTCACGGGTGATGAAGCGGTCGCCGGGGCCGATCTTCTCGTTGGCGGGGATGCAGAAGACGACGACGTCGACGTCGGTGAGGGTCTCGCGCACCAGGTCGTTGAGACGCTTACCCAGCAGGGTGCGGGGGCGGTGGAGGCCGGGGGTGTCGACCAGGACGATCTGCGCGTTCTCCTTGTGGATGACGCCGCGCACGTTGTGGCGGGTGGTCTGGGGGGCGCCCGGAGGTGATGGCGATCTTGGCGCCGACCATGGCGTTGGTGAGGGTGGACTTGCCGGCGTTGGGGCGGCCCACGATGCAGGCGAAGCCGGCGCGGAAGTCCTCGGGAAAGTCGGGGACGACGATCTCGACACGGGCCGAATCCGTGATATCGGCGCTCTCGTCCGTGTCGTCGTCCTCGTCCAGGATCGGGAAGCCGTCCGCGTCCAGCCGGATGGCGGCATCGGAGTCGTCGTCCGTCCGCCGTCAGAGTCATCGCCGGGCTCGTCCTCGCCGTCTTCCTCGTCGTCGGGGTCGGTGAGCGGGTTGGGGGCCGTCCATGAGCTCGGCGTCGGTGGGGAAGCGGAAGCCGGCCGGGGCGGGGCCGGGCGCGGGCATCTCGAGGGGCTCGGCCAGGCCCTGGGAGTCTCCTCGGGGGCCTGGGGGCTGGTCGTCGCGGGCTTCAGGGGGCGGTCTGATCGGCGGTGTCAGTCATCGGTGTCCTCTTCGGGTGCGGGGGTGCGCGAGGCGAGAATAGTGGAGACCTGGCGGCGGCGGCCGGTGGCCTCCTCGGCCTGGAGGTGGACGCCCTGGGTGTCTCCGGCGGCGCCGGGCAGGGGGACGCGGCCGATGGCCTTGGTGAGCAGGCCGCCGACGGTGTCGACGTCGTCGTCGTCGATCTCGAGGTCGAAGAGCTCGCCGAGCTCGTCCAGGGCGAGTCGGGCGGGGACGCGGTAGGTGCCGGGGCGACTTCGACGACCTCGGGCAGCTCGGGGTCGTGCTCGTCGGTGAGCTCGCCGACGACCTCCTCCAGGAGGTCCTCCATGGTGACCAGGCCGGCGGTGCCGCCGTACTCGTCGACAGCCAGGGCCGTATGGAAGCGGCCGGTCTGCATCTCGCGCAGGAGGTCGTCGGCGGGTTTCATCTCGGGGACGTACTCGGCGTCCCGGGCGAATCCGGCCACGGCGAGGGCCTCGTGCTCGGGGTGGGCGGCCAGGCGGCGCAGGACGTCCTTGAGGTAGAGGATGCCGCGCACGTCGTCGGCGTCCTCCCCGATGACGGGCACGCGCGAGTAGCCGGAGCGGATGAACAGGCGCATGGCGGCGGAGGCGGGCTTGTGGGCGTCGATGGTGACCATGTCGGTGCGTGGGACCATGACCTCGCGCACGAGGGTCTGGCCGAGCTCGACGACCGAGCGCATCATCTCGCGGTCCTCGTCCTCGATGGTGTCGGTCTCGCCGATCTCGTCGATCATCTCGCGCAGGTCCTCGTTGACGGCCTCGCGGGTCTCGGCGTCGGTGGGGGCGGACTCGGGGCGGCGGGTGCGGGAGACGAGGCGGCGCTGGGGGGCGGCCAGGACGTCGACCCAGGTGAGCAGGCCGCCCAGGGCGAGGAGGGTGGCGGCGGGGTTGCGCCGGCCGTAGGTGCGTGGGAGAAGCCGACGACGACGCCCAGCAGGATGATGTTGGCCAGCAGGGCCAGGGGCGAGGACCTGCCACCAGGCGCGCACGAGCCCGGAGGCGGCCAGGGTGATGAGGACGGCGGCGAGCATGTCGACGGCGACGCGGGCGACGCTGAGGGCACCCAGGACCCGGGTGCGGTGCTCGGCCAGGCGGCGGACCCGGGCGGCGCCGCGGCGGCCCTCCTCGATGAGGTCGTCGGCGGCGGCCCGGGTGAAGCGCAGCAGGGCGGACTCGCCGGCTGACAGGAGGGCACCCAGGGCCAGGACGATCACCGCGCAGGCGATGAGCGCGGCGGTGGGGATGCCGGTCACGCGGGTCTCACTTGCCGCGCTCGGCCAGGAAGGTCAGCAGGAGGCGGCGCTGGAGGTCGAACATCTCCTTCTTCTCCTCGGGCTCGGCGTGGTCGTAGCCCAGGAGGTGGAGGATGCCGTGGACGGTGAGCAGGAGCATCTCCTCGACCGCGGAGTGGCCGGCGGCCAGGGCCTGCTTGGCGGCGACCTGCGGGCACAGGGACGATGTCGCCCAGGGTGCCCGGCGGGGTGGGCGAGTCGGCTGAGCCGGGGCGCAGCTCGTCCATGGGGAAGCTCATGACGTCGGTGGGGCCGGGCAGGTCGAGCCAGCGCACGTGGAGCTCTTCCATGGGCTCGGGGTCGATGAACATGATGTTGAGCTCGGCGGCGGGGCTGACGTGCATGGCGGTCAGGACGTGGTCGGCGAGGGCCGCGAACTCGGCGGCGTCGATGACGGTGGTGGTCTCGTTGATGACCTCAGTGGTCATGCGGGTTCCTCTCCGAGTAAGGCCGGGCGGGGCGGTTGCTGCTCCCCCGACGGTACTGGCTGTTGCGGCCGCTGCGGCCAGGCGGTCCGGCGGGTCGGGCGGCGGCGTCCTGGGCGGCGACCTCGGCGTCGTGGCGGGCGTAGGCCTCGATGATGCGGCCCACGAGGCGGTGGCGCACGACGTCGGCCGATCCGAGCTCGCAGAAGCTGATGCCGTCGACGCCGGCGAGGATTTTGCGCACGACGATGAGGCCGGACTCGCGTCCGCCGGGCAGGTCGACCTGGGAGATGTCTCCGGTGACGACCATGCGTGAGCCGAAGCCGAGGCGGGTGAGGAACATCTTCATCTGCTCGGGGCTGGTGTTCTGGGCCTCGTCGAGGATGACGAAGGCGTCGTTGAGGGTGCGGCCGCGCATGTAGGCCAGGGGCGCGACCTCGATGGTGCCGGCGGCCATGAGGCGGGGCAGGGCCTCGGGCTCGAGCATGTCGTGGAGGGCGTCGTAGAGGGGACGCAGGTAGGGGTCGATCTTGTCGGTGAGGCTGCCGGGCAGGAAGCCGAGGTTCTCGCCGGCCTCGACGGCGGGGCGGGTGAGGATGATGCGCGAGACGCGCTTGCGGGCCAGGGCGTCGACGGCCTTGGCCATGGCCAGGTAGGTCTTGCCGGTGCCGGCGGGGCCGATGCCGAAAGGTGATGGTGGATTCCTCGATGGCGTCGGTGTAGGCCTTCTGGCCGAGCGACTTAGGGGCGGATGGTGCGGCCGTGGGAGGTGAGGATGTCGTCGGTGAGGACCTCGGTGGGGCGGGTGGAGGTCTCCAGCAGGCCGACGGCGCGCTCAACGGCATCCGCGGTCAGGGGCGTGCCGGTGCGGGCGACGTCGATGAGCTCGGAGAGCAGGACGACGACCGTGTCGACGCGGGCAGCGGGGCCCGAGACGGTAACGGCGGTACCGCGCACGTGGATGTCGACGTCGGTGAAGCCCTTCTCAATGGCGCGCAGAACCTCGTCCCGGGCACCCAGGAGGGTCACCGGAGCGACGTCCTCAGGCAGGGTGAGGGTGCGCGTGACGTCTGCCGGTTCGGCGGATGTGGCCGCACCGGCGGGGCCCGCGGCGGAAGCGGAGTCGACAGTGGCCGGAGAGGTGGTCGCCGCGGTCGCGGCTGCTGGTGTGATGGGCGTATTCGTCATCTCGGGGCCCCATGCTACCGGCCAAGGCGCGGCGGACCAGTCGGTATTGTGGCAACCGGACTCATCCCCACCGCTGCGTTCAGGGGAAGTGACATACCGAGGCCGGTCGATGTGGTGCGTTCCAATGGCTCCGTCCGGATCGGCTAGGGTGGCCCCATCGTTCAGCGGCAGTGAAGCACGCGATCAGGAAGTGCGAAGCGGGTGGTGTTGTAGTGACCGGCGATCTTAGCGCCGTAGTGACGACCTCTGAGCCGTACCGGCTGTCCTTCGCGTTGGGCGGTCTCCTGGCGACGGAGGCCATGGTCGCCGCTCCCCTGTATCTGGAACTGTGTGACTGGGCGGCAGTCCGGAAGGCGTTGGATGCCGACAACCTGCTGAATGCACGTACCCGCTCGACGGCGGTCAGGCTCACCCGCGAGCTCATTCAGCGGTTGTCTGTGCTCAGCGATGCCGAAATAGCCTATCTGGTCACCGCTCCAGGGCCGGAACGTCTGCATCTGATGTGGGCAGCGATGTGCCGGCATTATGCCTTCGTAGCGGAGTTCGCTCAGGATGTGGTGCGCGACCACTACCTACTGGGGGTCTCGCAGCTGGTTCCGGCCGACTTCGAGCGATTCTGGGACTCCAAGGCCCTGTGGCACGCGGAGTTGGAGGAGACCAGACCCTCGACTCGTAACAAACTGCGCACCAACCTTTTTCTGGCGCTGCGCCAGAGCGGCATGCTCGCCGATGACGCCACGATCATCTCCCCACTGCTGTCGCCGGAGGTGTCGGCGTTCCTGGACGCGCGCACGCCCAGTGATCGACGTTTCTTCCCTGTAGGAGGCGGCCTGTGAGCAACGATGACATCGCTTCTGTTGAGCAGCATGTGCTCGCTGTGCCTCGTCTGACCGGTTCCCTGCGCATGGAGGGGCTGGGCAAACGAGGTGCCATTCTTCATCTGGCCCTACCCGCCCGAGCACGAGCTGAGGTGCAGGAGGCAAACAGCCGTATCGTCGACAGGCTGCGTACCACACACGGTCTGAGCGTCCTCGTGGTGGATCTCTTCAGCTGGCCGTTGAGTTGCTGGAAGGCGCGGCGGCAACATGCTGGAACGCCTGGAGCAGATCGAGCCCACCCGCAGCCGCTCCGCCTTCCGCCGGGACTTGCAGCGCATGCTTGATCCGGAGCAGCACATCGTCCCCGCTATCGAGCGTCGTATCGAGGCCGAGGCTGGCGTCGACCTGCTCGTGCTGACCGGAATCGGGCGCGTGTTCCCCTTTATCCGCTCACACAACGTTCTGAACAACCTGCAAGTCGCCGTCCCTGACTTCCCTGTGCTCATGCTTTTTCCAGGCGAGTACTCGCAGACGGCGTCATTGGGGTCATCTCTGGTGCTGTTCAACCTCTTGACGGATGACCAGTACTACCGTGCCAAGAACATTCTGGAACAGGAGCCCGCATGAGCCAGATGACGATTGGTGATCTCTTCGCCAAGGACGTCTCCCGCGCCATCGAGGGAGTCATCAAGGCCGACGACGCCAAGCATCTCGCCACCGAGATTGACGAATACGTCCTCACCGGAGAGACAGCGGCAGCCCTGTCCGAGCTGTTGGAGACCTACACCGATCCGGTCTACAACGGCGGCAACGGTGTGTGGATCTCCGGTTTCTTTGGTTCCGGTAAGTCGCACCTGCTCAAGATGCTGGCCTTCCTGCTGGGCGACGTGCCCGGACGGCTCAGCGCCAGGAAGGACGCAACGGACGCCTTCAAGAAGAAGGCCGAGGCAGAAAAGGATGCCTTCCTGCAGGGCAAGCTCACTCAGGTTGAGCACATCCCCGCCACCTCCCTGCTGTTCAACATCGATCAGAAGGCGCCCCTGATCGACAAGAACCAGACCGACGCCCTCCTGCAGGTGTTCGTGAAGGTGTTCAACGAGGCACGGGGCTACTACGCGGGCGAGCCGTCGGTGGCCCGCTTCGAGCGAGACCTGGATCGGCGCGGTCTGCTCGAGGACTGCAGCAGGTCTTCTCCCAACTCGCCGGCGTCCCGTGGGAACAGGGCCGGGAGGAAGGGATTCTCCAGGAGCACAACGTCACGAGGGCGTTCTCACAGGTGACCGGCGAGCCGGCTTCCGAGAGCATCCTGTCCCGCTATGAGGAGCAGTACTCCCTGTCCATTGAGGACTTTGCCGATGAGGTCGCCCAGTGGTTGGAAGCTCAGCCCGAGGGTCATCGCCTGTTGTTCATGGTGGACGAGGTCGGCCAGTTCATCGGCTCCAACACCAAGCTCATGCTGAACCTGCAGACGATCGTGGAGACGCTGAGCACGCGCTGCAACGGGCGCGCATGGGTGTGTGTCACCAGCCAGGAGGACATGGATAGCGTCATCGGGGATCGGACTAGGACCCAGGGCAACGACTTCTCCAAGATCCAGGCCCGCTTCGCCACACGCATGAAGCTGACGAGCCACGACGTGGAGGAGGTGGTCAAGAAGCGTCTGCTCAGTAAGAACGCCGACGCCGAGGCCGCTCTCGATCCGCTGTACGACGAGTTCCACACGAGTTTCCGCGCCCTGTTCGATTTCGTCGATGGCTCCAAGACGTACCGCAACTACGACACTCGGGACAGGTTCACACAGGTCTACCCGTTCGTGCCCTACCAGTTCCCCTTCTTCCAGGCGGCCTTGGTGGGGCTGTCTGAGCACAACGTGTTCGAGGGCCGGCACGCCTCGGTGGGTGAGCGCTCGATGCTGGGGGTGGTGCAGGATGTCGCCACACACTTGAAGGAGTCCACGGTCGGCGCAGTCGTGTCCTTTGACGCCATGTTCACCGGGATCCGGCAGGCGGTGAAGTCAGCCGCTACTCGCAATATTGCGACGGCGGAGGCGCAGCTTCCGGAGGGGCCGGTGCGGGACGTGGCGGTCCGACTGCTCAAGGCGCTGTTCCTGGTGAAGTATGTGGGTGACTTCTCCGCCACCCCACGCAACCTGACCGTGCTCTTGTACAACCGTTTCGGCCAGGACCTCACCGAGCTGAACCGGCAGGTTTCCCAGGCACTCGACCTCCTGGAGCAACAGACCTACGTCCAGCGCAATGGCTCGGTCTACGAGTACCTGACCAATGAGGAACAGGACATCGAGAACGAGATCAAGAGCACCGACGTCGACTCCACGGAGATCTCCAAGCTCTTGGCCTCCGTCATCAATCAAGACGTGGTCCGGGGCACGTCGGTACGCCATTCAGTGACTGGCGGGGCCTTCAAGTACCAGATGCTGCTGGATGAGATCCCCTACAGCCGGGCGCAACCGCTTGCGGTGCGTTACATCTCCTCCGCTCTGGGCTTGCCTCGTGAGGCCATCGTGGCCCAGTCCATGGGACGTGACGAGCTCAGGGTGCTGCTGGCAGACGATGTGCGGATGTATCAGGATCTGCGTTTGCTCGTCCAGACGGACAAGTATGTCCGGCTTCGTGCGGGTTCGTCACTGACCGATTCTCAGAGCCACATTCTCGATTCCAAGAAGCGGCAGAACAGCAAACGACGCAAGGAGCTGACCGCACGCGTCAAGCAGGCCATCAGCGACGCTGAGCTGATCATCGGTGGGGCGCCGATTGCCGTGTCCTCCTCGGATCCGGTGCAGCGTGTGCAGGAGGGTATGGAACAGCTGATCACGCGCACCTACCCGTATCTGTCGTTGCTCGGTTCCATCCAGTACTCGGAGTCGGATATCGCCCGGGTGGCAAGCGATGATCCGGCTCTGCTGGACCGGAGCACGGACACGCTTCAGCCTCTGGCCGAGGAGATCCACACCTGGCTGTCCTCCCAGCGCGCGCTGGGTGTGAGGACCACCGTCAAGCAGGTCGTCTCCTACTTTGAGGGCAAGCCCTATGGGTGGAGCTTGCCGAGTATCCTGTGTGCCCTCGCACGCTTGGCCGCTACCTCACGGGTGTCTATGACGCTCGATGGGAGCACTGTGAAGCGTACGGAGCTTCCCGCCGTACTGCCTGTCGGGAAGAAGAAGCACGAGGCGATCGCGGTGGCCCCGCAGCGCAGCTTCGACGCTGCCCGCGTCAACGACCTACGCAACTTCGCCCGGGAGTTCTTCGCCACTGGTCAGCTTCCGAATGATCCTTTGGAGCTGGCCGACGACGTGAGGACACGGCTCGAGGATGAGTATCGGACGCTGAAACAGCAACAGGAGACCTTCGTCAACATTTACCCCTTCCTGGCCGTGCTGAATGCACCATTGAAGCTGCTCCGGAGGTGATGGGGCGCGACTCCGAGTGGTATCTGGACCAGTTCTCCGCTCACACCGACGATCTGTTGGACGCGAAGCAGGATGTGATCGATCCTGTCACCCAGTTCCTGAACGGAAGTCAGAGAACGATCTACGACGACGCCGTGCACCTGCTGTCCGAGCGCAAGGACACTCTCCGCTATCTGAAGACGGATGAGGCGAGCAGAGTCGAGTCGCTGCTGGCCGATCAGAACATCTTCCGGGGGCAGCGGATGAGGCATCTGAAAGACGCCGCTGGTGACCTGCGCGCCGCCACGGACCGGATCCTGGCAGATGAGCGCGCTGAGGCATCCGATCTCGTCGGCGAGCGCGCGAACGATCTGCGCCGCAGTGCCGCCTGGGAGCATGCCACCGACGCCACTCGCACGAAGGTTGACCGCAGAATTGACGTGGCCACGCAGCAGGTGGTCGAGGCTGTCTCGGTGCCGGTGATTCGCCAGCTCGCCCGTGAGTTTGACGAGGAGAGCTATGACGAGCTGCTAGCGGCTCTCGAGGCAGACCGCCGCACAGCGGAGAACAATGCTGAGACCAGCACACCAACTCCCCCGGCACCGATAGTGGTTCCGCTCAGGCAGTTGCCCCATCCGCGTAAGCGGGTGCTGCGCACCCCCGCCGATGTCGATGCCTACATCGATGAGTTGCGGGGCATCCTTCTCAAGCGGTCGATTCTGGAAAGCAGGTGTCCCTGTGATTGATACCCGGACCTTGGAAGCCTTCGCCGCCTCAGCCCGGTCCCAGCTCATGGCGGAGGTTGAGGCTCGCCTCACGGCGGTACTCTCCCCGGCATCGACGGCGCGCGAGGAGTTCCCGAGTGCGATCAAGGCACTGGAGAAGCGCATCCGCCATCATGGCGGTGACACGGCCGGCCGGCGGCGGGTCGTGGAGGAACAGGCTTATGTCTGGTTCAACCGGATTGTTGCGCTGCGGTTCATGGATGCCAACGGCTACACGTCCCCAGCGTTGGTTTCCCCGGACGGCGGGGCAACGGTGGGCCAGCCGGCGGTGCTGCTGCCGCCAAGAGGGGCGAGTTCGATCAGCAGGTCTTCGGCTCGACTGAGCGCATCACCGGCCTACTGAACGGCACGATCACGAGTCCAGCTCCGCAGGAGGAAGCCTATGGGCTGCTTCTGCGCGCATACTGCGCCGATTGGAACCGGACGATGCCGTTCATGTTCGCCCCCGACGGTGACTACACCACCTTGCTCATGCCCGCGGACATGCTGGCCGACAGCGCTGTTCGTGCGCAGGCGGTCAGAGCGCTGACCGCGGAGATGTGCAGGGACGTGGAGGTCATTGGCTGGCTGTACCAGTTCTACATCGCTGAGCGTAAGGCCGAGGTCTTCGCCGGCTTCCGGAAGAACCAGAAGGCCGGCGCGGCTGAGATACCAGCGGCGACACAGTTGTTCACCCCGGACTGGATCGTGCGCTATCTTGTGGAGAACTCGGTCGGCCGCCTGTGGATGCTGAACCATCCGGCCTCTCATCTCATCGAGAAGATGGACTATTACGTCGAGCCCTCCGGTAGCGAGACCGAGTTCCTACGCATCACCGAGCCGGAACAGCTGACGGTCATGGACCCGTGCTGCGGCTCAGGTCATATTCTTACCTACGCCTTCGATCTTCTCTACGCCATCTATGAGGAGGAGGGCTACGCGCCCTCGGAGATTCCCACGCAGCTCCTCACCCACAACCTGTACGGAACAGAAATTGATCCGCGCGCCGCGGCACTGGCCGCCTTCGCACTGATGATGAAGGCTCGGGCGCGTCAGCGTCGCTTCCTACGCAGCCCCGTACTGCCAAACATCCAGGTCATCGAACCAGTGGAGTTCAATGCAGCGGAACTCGACCAACTTGCCGACACGGAAGACGACACTCAGGCGGGCCGGTACTTCTGGCAGAGTTTCATTCACGCCGATGTACTCGGCTCCCTCATCACCCCCGACGCGCAGCGCTACCCGGCGCAAAGGAACGATTAGCGTCGATCACGTCTGACACCCTGGACATCTCAGGTCTCCACTCCCGCGCTGAGCAGGTAGTGGTCCAGGCAGAGTACCTGAGCCGTTCCTACGCGGTGGTTGCGACGAATCCGCCGTACATGGGCAGCAGCAACATGGGGCAGGTGCTGTCCTCCTGGGTGAAAAAGCACCATCCGCAGGCGAAGTCCGATCTGTTCGCCTCCTTCATCGAGCGATGCCTGAAACTCGCCAAAGCCGAGCATGGCCTGGTCTCCCATGATCACCATGCAGGCATGGATGTTCCTCGGCTCCTTTGAGAAGCTGCGCCGTCACATCCTGCGTGACGCCCCACCAACGAACATGCTGCATCTGGGCGAGCGGGCCTTCGACTCGATCGGCGGGGAGGTTGTCTCTACGACGGCCTTCGTTCTGGAACACGCGCGCAGCACTGGCGAGGTCTGCCAGTATGTCCGGGCAGTATCCGGCAACTCTGAGGCCGAGAAGGAGCACCTGCTCAGGGACGCCCTGACAGGCGCTTCCGACCTTCGGTTCTCCGCTCGCCCTCACACGCTGCTTACGCTCCCTGGAGCACGACTCGCCTACTGGCTGTCGCCAGCGATGACGCGCGCCTTCACCATGGGCAAGCCGCTTGGTGAGGTCGCCGCACCTAAACAGGGCTTGGCTACCGCTGACAATGCGCGCTTTCTGCGGCAGTGGTTTGAGGTCTCCCCGTTCGCGCACCTACTTCGATGCCGACTCCCGCGAGACGGCCGCCACAAGCGGCGCCAAGTGGTTCCCACATCTCAAGGGAGGCGAATTCCGCAAGTGGTGGGGAAATCAGGACTACGTCATCAACTGGGAACGCGATGGCGCCGAGTTATGGGACTTTCGCCCGCGCTCCGTCATCCGCAACCCCGAATACTACTTCAAGCCTGCCATCTCATGGTCAAATGTTTCCTCAGGGGAACCAAGTTTTCGATTCTATGAGCAGGGAAGCATCTTCGGTCATGTTGGTCAGGCATTTTTCCCGCAGCATGATGTAGAACCACTAATTGGATTCGCGAACTCGTCGACATGCCGATCCTTGCTCGCCGTTCTCTCACCAACGCTCCACTTTGAAGCGGGACAGTTAGCCAGTCTCCCTATCATCGAAGCAACTCCCTCGCAGCATGATGGTTCGATCGCGCGGCGACTGATGGATATATTCAGAGATGACTGGAATGCTTACGAGAGCTCGTGGGGCTTCCAAACCTCACCGCTCATTCAGCGAGCCCGCTCAGGGGGCTCGCTACATGAGGCTCTGGAGTGCTGGTGGCAGGGCTCCCTCTACGCGGCTCGTGAAGCTCAGGAGTTGGAGACTGAGAATAATCGCTATTGGGCAGAGGTCTACGGTCTTCAAGACGAGGTTCCCATTGAGGTACCACTCAGTCGAGTTTCGCTGACTTCCAACCCCTACTTTCGCTATGCGCCGAGCAAGGGCACGGTTCGTACAGACGAGGAGTACCGCCACCTCTTTACAGTGGATGCCGTGCGCGATCTCATCTCTTACGGCGTCGGCTGCCTGTTCGGCCGCTATAGCCTCGATATACCTGGCCTCATCCTTGCCGATCAGGGCAGCAGCATTCAGGACTTCCTGGATATCGTCACCAATCCGACCTTCACTCCCGACGAAGATGGCGTCATCCCCATTACGTCCGGCGAATGGTTCACGGACGACATTGTCACTCGCTTCCGATCCTTCCTCGCAGCTGCCTTCGGCAAGGAGCACCTTGAGGCAAACCTGCGTCTGATTGAAGACTCGTTGGGTAAGTCCCTGCGACAGTACTTTGTGAAGGACTTCTATAAAGACCATTGCCGTCGTTACTCCAACCGGCCGATCTATTGGATAATCTCCTCCCGCCCCGACAATAAGGCCTCCTTTCAGGCTCTGATCTACCTGCACCGCTACACACCGGACACGCTGAACACGGTGCTCGGCGACTACCTGAGGGAGTTCCAAGCGAAGCTGAGCACCGAGATCGGTCACCTGGAGCGGTCCAAGACGGCCGCCGACCAGAAGCGCGCTGACACGTACCGCAAGGCACTGACCGAGTGCGAAGACTATGAGCGGGACGTCCTGTTCCCCCTTGCTTCTCGTCGTCTGTCTATCGACCTTGATGACGGTGTCCTGGTCAACTACCTACGTTTCGGCGAAGTACTCCAGAAGATCCCCGCTATCGAGGAAGAAGCGCCGCGACGCCCAAGCTTGGACCTGGCCGACCCATCAACTCACCCCTGAGGACGGCATCAAATGACCAAAGCTCTGATCCACAAAATCAAGAAGGTCGGAAACTACCGCATCTTTCAGAACTGGCAGCCAGACGGTGGCGTTGAGTTCGCCCGGGTCAATCTCATCTACGGCCAGAATGGAAGCGGCAAGAGCACCTTCGCGAGCCTCCTGGCAGGCTGTGCTGCGAACGCAACTGCCGAATCCGAGTCCCGCGGCGATGGCAATGACGAGAGCCAGTGCCGGCTTGCAGCTGCTTGCGACCCACGATGCAGGGAACTCTTTTTTCCAAATCGGCTTGGACGATCGTGAATTTTGGAGTCGAGTGCGAGTATTCAATAAAGATTTCGTTCATAGAAGCCTTCGGTTTGAGGAACCAAACGGGCCATCTCCTGAGGCACTCCTGACTATAGGTAAAAACACTCGCAGACGCTGCAGAAAAGCTCGAAGAGCTACGCCCTCAACTTGATGAGGCACGACAGAAACTCGCTACCGCGAACACCACTTGGACAACAACAAATAATACCATAAATAACCGATCTAGCGATATAGCAAGGCAGGGTCACAACTGACCTTTCTGGCGCACCCGGCTTCAACCCGCGCAGTTACGACCGGAGAAATGTCAGAGACTTCTCGACAGTTTCGATAGCGACCCGACGAGTCTTGGCGGACGATACAACGAATCTGCTTGTTGATCGTGAAATTGCAACAGGTCATGCGATGCGGCCAGTTCCCCTCCAACCTCGGGGAACTTTGCTGGAACAGGAGGCTCTTGAAGACGCACGTGCACTACTATCGGCAAACATCTTGAGCAACATGCTCATCGGAGAACTGGTGGGACACTCAGACCGGTCCAAGTGGGTTCAGGAAGGCATCATTCTTCACAACCAATTGGAAAAGTGTCTGTTCTGCGGTCAGGAACTTACCTCCGATCGACTCAAAGCCCTTAACGCACATTTCGACGAGTCGTTCAAAAAGCTCCAGAACGGCATCGACAACCCTCATACTCCGCCTACAAAACTCGGAGGCAACGTCAAAGGGTTACCTGGACGCATTTCCCGCCCAATCTGAGATATATGAGGACTTGCATGAGAAACTGCTGAGCTCCCGAGAAACCTATGAGGCCGAACACAAGGTCTACGCCGACACAATCCACTGCATTGTGTCAGCCTTGAAAGAGAAGAGAGAGAATCCCTTTAGTATTCCAGCCCTCAGTTCGAACCTCGTTCTGACAGCTCCGAGCGTTTCTGCTCTCAATTCGATTGTCGGCATGCATCAGGCAAGGATCGACCACCATGATGCCGAGGCGATCGAGGCAGCCGAACGCGTTAAACACTACCACGCGAGGAGCTTCTTAGATGAATATAAACAGCTCAAAGAAAACCTTGAGCTGCAGAGGGTGGAGATAAATCACCAAAAGGACACGGTGGAGGACCTCGAGCGGCAGATTACCACTCTGGAAAACGTGGATGGCGACCCCGTCCCAGGAGCCGAGGAACTCACCAAAGGGCCTGACTGGCCTCTTGGGTCGCAATGAACTGACTTTAGTGCCCACGGAGCGAAGCACTACGCCATCAAACGAGCCGGAGCGCCCGCCACCCATCTCAGTGAGGGGGAACAGACCGCCATTGCCCTGTTGTACTTCCTCTCGAGTGTCAGAAAGGACAAGATCGCGGGGGATCCTCCGATCGTCGTCATCGACGACCCGGTCTCCAGCCTCGATCAAGGCATTCTTTTCGGTGCCTCCGCTCACATATGGTCGGAGCTAGTCGTCAACACCTATGCCAGCCAGGTTTTTCTTTTAACCCACAACTTTGAGTTCTTCCGTCAGTGGCTCATCCAGATGGAAGCCGTACCAAAGAAACGACGTGAAGGTGGGTACACGGCTTATCGGGTTTGCGCTCACGTAGACGACCATGGTCGACGTAGGCCTGTATTCGAGGTTTGGGAACTCGACGATGATCGACGGAAGAAGCTGCGTTCTCAGTACCATTTCCTCTTCGACCAGGTCGCAACTACTCTTAAAGAATCTGACAGAGACCTTGACTCGATCGCCCAGATGGAAGCAGCCGCCCTGGTACCCAACACGGCCCGTAAGCTGTTGGAGGGCTTCCTGAGTTTCCGCACTCCCGCGAACATGGGGAAACTGCACGAATCCGTACGTGCCGCCCTTGATGCGCGTCCGGGACTGGATGACTCGGTGCGCACGATGGTCTGTACGGTACGCTCACGCAAACTCGCACCTAGAGGAGGCGGACCTAACGAAGCCGCTTGAACCGAGTGAGTCAGTGCCTTTTTCTTCACGCGCTGTTCACGTTCATCGGACCATGTGGACAGTGAGCATTTCGCTTCAATGTGTCAAGCACTCGGACATGATCCGGAGGTATGTGCGGAGCACTTCGTCCTCGACAGCAGAAGAAGCTCAGGCATGAGCAACTATTTTGCGCTCGGAGTAGATGGGCGCCTCGCAGACCGCGAGAGTAAGACCCTCGAGGTCAAACGCGATCTGTCGTCGCCCGACGGTCCGCTGCGGACGCTCGTTGCCTTCGCGAACTCCGCGGGTGGACGGCTCGTCGTCGGGGTCGCAGACGATGGCACGGTCGTGGGCGTCGATGACCCGCTCGCCGAGGAGGAACGCATCACCAGCCTCATCAATGACCGGATCTCACCCCAGTTGGTTCCTGCCATCGACCTAGTGACGTTGAGAGATAAGACGGTCCTCATTGTCGACGTGCCGCTCAGCACTCGTCGCCCTCACCACATCACCCGTCTAGGACCGGAAGCCGGCGTCTACGTACGCCTCGGTTCCACCACGCGGCAGGCGGACTCGGCACTCGTTGCCGAGCTGGAGCGCAATGCCCGCGGCATCGCCTTCGAAGGCCTGCCCGAGCCACGCGCCGCATTTGAGGATCTGGATCTGGAGGTCCTTTCCAAGCTGCGCGGACGCAGCACGTCCGTTGCCGACCTTCTGGCACTTGGCCTCGCCGTCAAACAGGGAGACCAGATCGTCCCCACCAATGCGGGCATTCTCGCATCCCTGCCCCGATCCCACACGCTTTCACCCCTCCGCCTGGGTCCAGTGCGGCCGCTTGCGCGGGCCGCACGGCACCGACATCTTCGACCAGACCGAGATTCACGGCCCCATGCCGCTCGCAGTCGACCATGCCGTGGAGTTCCTGCTCAAGCACGCTTACAAGACCGCGGTGTTCGGCCAGGTGCGGCGCCGAGATATCTACTCGATCCCCATTGAGCCTATCCGCGAAGTGATCGTCAACGCCCTCGTACATGCCTCCTACGCGGAACGCGGCACGCCCATCAGGGTCGGCTTCTACGACGACCGCATTCAGGTGGACAGCCCGGGTCTGCTGTTGCCAGGCATGACCATCGACACGATGCGACGCGTATCCCGCCTGCGCAACCCCGCCCTCGCGCGCATCTTCCGTGAGGCCGGGATCATGGAGCAGTGGGGCACCGGCGTCCAGCGTGTCTTCGAGCAAGTGGCCGAAGCCGGCCTGCCCGAGCCCATCATCGAAGAGATCCAGGACCGAGTGAGGGTGACGATCTACATACCCAGCCACGATCCACAGCAGGATACCGCGCACGGCGCTCGCGAACCGGAAGGCGAGGCGCAGAAGCCAAGGGATCATAACCACCCAGAACATACCTACACACATAGCAATGTCGGTAGGTATGATGTGGTTATGATGCGGGCAGCCGCTCAGGGACCGGTTCACCGAAACGCTCTCCTGGAAGCCGCTGGCCTGAAGCCCCTGTCACAGAACTACACGCGTCACGTGGTTCCACTGGTGAACCGAGGGCTGCTCGCTATGACGGTACCGGACAAGCCCCGCAGCAAAGCACAGCGGTACATCCTGACAGCCGAGGGCCGAGCCTACCTGCGCCACCTCACGGAAGGCTCCGAATGAACACCATGACAGCCATCCTGCGCCAGCTTAGCGAGCGCTTCGAGCGTCCCGGCGAAGCCGGGCGGATCGTCATCTGGTCGGACCCCGAAGGCAGATACACCGACTCGCTGGAAGCCTTCTCCCTCCCGGACATCACCGTGCTGCGGGTGGAGGACAACGAGTTCGCCCTGAAGCGCCGGGTCCTGCTGACCGAGCCGAAGCGCAAGTTCCTGCTCTACCGCTTCCGCGAGCCAGACACCCCGGAAACCGTCACCGACAACTGGCTCAAGGACATGGAGCTCGCTTACGGGACCTTCACCGCGGACCACACCTCGCTCCTGGTGCAGGAGCTCGGGGGCGGATTGGCGCTGCGTAGCGTCGTCGCTCAGTACCCGCTCTTTTTCGACAGCGCGCAGCGCCGCGACGAGCTCAAGGCCCGCCTGCGCCCGGATGACGACGCTGCCGCCATCGCCGCCTCCATGGTCGCCGTTGTGCTGGGAACCGAGGAGCGCTCGTTGGAGGCGCTCTGGCGGGCGCTGCTGATGGAGAACGCGGACGGGGAGTCCACCGGCATCGATACGATCACTCGCCTGGGACTCGCCGAGTTTCACTGGAAAGGGACCCGCAACATCTACGGATACGCCCCCGAGGAAGAGCCCAGCGTCGATGACTTCGTGGCGTGGCTGTTCAACCGGGCGTGGGAACAGTTCGCCCCCACCCATGCGGACCTAGGAGCCGAACAGTACGCCAACATCCGCCGCGACTTCAGCACGTGGCACAACGACTTCCGGTTCGCCGAGTCCTACCGGCGCTTGGCTCGTCGTGCGGCAGAGTTGCTAGGCATTGCGGAGCGTGTCGCCGGCTTCGACCTGCCAGAGCTGCTGAGCCGGCGGACATTCCCTCTGGTGGACCAGGAAATCGTCCGGCGTCTGGCGCAGCAGGTACAAGCGCGCAGCTTGACGGACAAGGAAGTGCAGGAGGCCGTGCAGAGTCGTGCTGCGTTGCCGTGGCACAGCAAGTTCAAGGCCGGATACGAGGCCGTCGGAGCGGCGTCAACCCTGCTGACTCGTATCGACGCCGGCTCCTGGAACATGACCTCCCTGCAGGACGGCTTCGAGCGCTACACCCAGCACTGGTTCACCATCGACCAGGCCTATCGGCGGTTCAACCGAAGCCTCAACCTCTACGAGCCGGACTCTGCCCTCGACACGCTGAAGGCGGCGGTAGAAGCAGCTTACATCAGAGACTTCCTCACGCCGCTCGGGCAGGAGTGGCGCAGGCACATCGAGGGCCTGGAACGGTGGGAGATCGATTCGGTTCCTTCTGCCACGTCTTTCTTCACTGATCACGTCAGCAGGCCTTGGCTGGACAAGGGCAAGAAGATCGTCGTCATCATCTCTGACGCGCTGCGCTACGAGGTGGGCGAGGAGCTAGCACGACGTATCAGCCAAGAGGACCGCTTCACGGCCAGGCCGTCAGCCATGCTTTCGGTGCTGCCCTCCTACACCCAGCTCGGCATGGCAGCACTATTGCCGCATAATTCCTTGCTTTTTGCCGACGACGGGTTAGTGGAAGTGGACGGTAATCCCAGTGCGGGAACCGAGAACCGCAGCAGGGTACTCACGTCAGCAGGGGGCACTGCAATCCAGGCCAATGACCTCTTCAGCATGAAGCGCAGTGAAACCCGTGAGTTGCTCAAGAGCCACCAGCTGCTCTACGTCTACCACAACCAGATCGACAACACCGGGGACAAGCAGGCCACCGAGTCAGACACCTTCCGCGCCTGCGAGGTCGCCATCGAAGAGCTGGTCAGGCTGGTGAAGAAGCTGGCGAACGCCAACGTCAACAACGTCCTCATCACCGCCGATCACGGCTTTCTGTACCAGGAGAGCCGCTTGGAGGGGCAGGACTATCTATCTGTCAAACCACACGGCGACACCCTGCTGCATGTGAACCATCGCTTCGCGCTGGGGCACAGCCTCAAGCGAGACCCCGCATTCATCACCTTCTCATCCCAGCAGCTTCAGATGGCTGGAGACATCGAGGCTCAAGTGCCCGCCTCCATCCACCGAATCCGCACCACCGGCTCCGGTACGCGTTTCGTGCACGGTGGCGCTTCTCTGCAGGAGGTCGCGGTACCTGTCATCACCATCAACAAGGGGCGTTCCTCGGACATTTACAAAACCCCCGTCAAGATCGTCACCGAAACTGACAAGATCACCACCGGGCAGATCACCATTATGCTGTTCCAACAAGAGCCGGTCAGAGAGAAGGTCAAAGCGCGCCGCCTGGTCGCGGGACTGTATGCAGGCAACACACTGATCTCCGACGAGGTCACAGTGGACTGCTCACAGGCCTCACCAGAAGCCAGGGACCGGTTCTTCCCACTCACGCTGACGCTGAGTAGGGATGCAGACACTTTCAACGGCAAGACCATCGAACTGCGGCTGCACGAACCGGTCGGTTCGCAACGCCGCCCCTATAACGAAAAAGCTCATTTCACCCTCTCACGAACCTTCACCAGCGACTTTGGTGCGGACTTCGACTTCTAGGATGCAACCATGACAACCCCGGAACCCGACGAGCTCGAGCTGACCGACCAGCTACAGAGCATCTCCCCCACGCCGCTGGACCGCAAGATCGCGGCGGCCTTCCCTGGCGTCGTCGTCCGCAAGGACCTTGTCAAGACCGTCAAGGGCAACGCCATCGTGCCCACCTACGTCCTGGAGTACCTGCTAGGCCAGTACGCGGCCACGGACGATGAGGCCACTATCCGTTCCGGCATCGAGCACGTCCAAACCATCCTCCGGGACCACTACGTGCACCGAGGGGAGAACCGACTCATCCAGTCGCGTATCCGGGAGAAGGGCCGCCACCGCATCATTGACAAGGTCTCCGTCTCCCTCAATGAGAGACTGGACATCTATGAGGCCGAGTTCTCCAACCTTGGCATCAGCAAGGTGGAGGTCAGTGCAGAAACGGTACGCAACCACCCCAAGCTCCTGACCGGCGGCGTCTGGTGCATCTGCGACATCGTCTACGCCTACTCGGGAAACTCAAAAGACGTTCCCTGGCGGTTGCACTCGCTCAAGCCCATCCAGCTCTCACGCCTGGACCTGGAGTCCTATACCCGCACCCGGGAACAGTTCAGCACCGAGGAGTGGATCGACCTACTCATTCAGTCCATCGGTTTCAACCCCGCCATGTTCGGCCCCCGAGCCAAGCTCCTTCACCTGGTGCGGCTAATTCCTTTCGTTGAGCGCAACTACAACCTGGTTGAGCTCGGCCCCAAGGGAACCGGCAAGTCGCACATCTACTCCGAGTTCTCACCTCACGGCATGTTGATCTCCGGGGGCGAGGTGACCGTCCCGAAGCTCTTCGTGAACAACGCCTCCGGGAGAATCGGGCTGGTCGGGTACTGGGACTGCGTCGCCTTCGACGAGTTCGCCGGAAAGAAAAAACGTGCCGACCGCGCACTCGTTGACATCATGAAGAACTACATGGCCAACAAGTCCTTCTCCCGCGGTGTCGAGACGCTCGGTGCAGAAGCATCCATGGTGTTCGTTGGCAACACCTCCCACACCGTGCCCTACATGCTCAAGAACTCCGACCTGTTCGAGGAGCTGCCCGAGCAGTACCACGATCCCGCTTTCCTGGACCGCATCCACTGCTACGTGCCCGGTTGGGAGTTCGAGCAGATCCGTGGCGAGATGTTCTCCAGCGGCTACGGCTTCGTCGTCGACTACCTGGCCGAGGTCCTCCGCTCCTTGCGCGACATCGACTACTCGCACCACTATGAACGCTATTTCGCACTATCGGACGACCTGTCCACTCGTGATCGAGATGGCATCCACAAGACCTTCTCCGGCCTCATGAAGCTCATCCATCCCTCCGGGCAGGCCAGCCCAGATGAGATCGGCGCCCAGCTTCGGATCGCACTCGAAGGGCGTAAACGCGTCAAAGACCAGCTCATCCGTATCGATGACACCATGACGGCGGTCAACTTCGAATACACCCACGCGGGACAGACCCATAAGGTGACCACTCTGGAGGAAGACGAGTACCCAGAACTGTACCACCCGGGTACCAAAGCAGACGCGGCCCGCTCCGAATCCGCTGGCAAGACCACTCCAACCAACGGCGCCAACAGCACCGTTGACGTGGCCCCCAAGAAGCAGAACTCGAGACCAGAACTGAAAGAACAGCATCTCGAGCTCGCCGAAGGTAGGCGCGGCTTCACTTTCGACCGGTATATTGGCCCATATGTGCGCGGAGCTACCCGCATCGATGTCGTCGACCCATATCCGCCAACCCTACCAGGGCGCGCAACCTGATGGAACTCATGAGACAATCGCCAAATACACCGATACCACAAAGGAAATCACCGTCCACCTGACCACAAAATGCGACAAAGATCCGGACTATGCAACCAAGCAGCAGGAGAAACTAGAGACGATCCGCACCAACTCGGCCGTCGCCGGAATCAAGTTCGAGTATTCATTCAACGACACTATCCATGACCGCTCGATCACTACCGACACGGACTGGATCATCATGTTGGGACGCGGACTGGACGTATTCCAGCCCCTTCGATACCGACTGGCTCGATCTGCGCCTGCGTCAACAGTACTTCCGCCAGGTCAAGGAGTTCACCATCGCATACATGCGCAAGCAGTAGAGCCCAGTACTCCACCCATGCCAGCTGCCTGAAACCTGCTGTGGGCACAGTGACGACGGTGCCAGTCGTCGTCCAACAGCTGACGCCCTCAACGGATCAGCATCACCAAGACCCCACCGACGAGGAGCGCCAGCCCTGCAAGGTAGCGCCTACTGACCGCCTCTCTCAGAACGAAGGCAGAGAAGAAGACGGTGACCAGCACGCTCAGCTTGTCGATAGGGACGACCACGCTGGCGGGGCCATCCTGGAGGGCTCGGTAGTAGCAGAGCCAGGACGCACAGGTCGCTGCCCCGGAGGCCAGGACGAAACCGAACTCACCACGCGGCACGGCACGAACCTCCCGGAGCTTGCCGGTGACGGCCACCATCACCCAGGCCATCACCAGGACCACCCCGGTGCGGATCGCGGTACCGAGGTTGGACTCCACCCCCGTGATGCCGGCCTTACCGAGGATCGCGGTGAGCGCGGCGAAGAAGGCTGAGCCGAGCGCATAGAGCAGCCAGCCCCCGCCGTCGCGCACGGCCCGAGGCAGGCCACGCAGGTCATCGACGTCGAGCATCAACAACGTCCCGGCCGCTATAAGCACAACCCCGAGCGCACCGATGAGGCTCACCCTCTCCCCCAGGAACATGAGGGCCAGCAGCACCGTCAGCACCGTGCTCAGCTTGTCGATCGGCACCACCTTGCTGACGCTGCCGAGCTGGAGCGCCTTGAAGTAGCACAGCCAGGAGGCCCCGGTCGCCAGCCCCGAGAACACCAGCAGCCCAGTGCTGCGAGCATCGAGGTGGGCCAGCTCGGCCTGCGAGCCAACGACGAACACCATGCCCCAGGCGCCCGCCAGCACCACGACAGTGCGGAGCGCCGTCGCCACAGTCGAGTCGGTGGTGCGGATCCCCTCCTTGGCCAAGACGGCGGTGATGCCAGCAAAAAGCGCTGATCCGCAGGCGAAGACAATCCACATAAGGTAACCCTAACCCGGCCAGGCGCTACCGCACGGTGGGCGCGACAGTCCTCACCCTCGCGCCCGCCGTTGTTGGCCCTCCCGGTTCAGCGGGTCTTGCGCGGCACGGTGGAGGCCGCCACCCCCAGGACCACCAGACCGAAGCAGATCAGGTAGGCCAGGTATCGGAAAAAATCGTCGGAGGGCTCGCTGGCCAACGTGAGCTCGGTGACGGCGTCGACCGCCCAGCTCATGGGCAGGGCGTCACCGACCACCTCCAGGGCACGCGGCAGCTGGTCGCGGCTGACCAGGAGCCCGCACAGGAACAGCTGGGGCGCGATGACCACCGGCATGAACTGGACGGCCTGGAACTCGGTGCGCGCAAAGGCCGAGACCAGCAGTCCCAGGGACACCCCGACGAAGGCGTCGATCAGCGCGGTGAGCACCACCCATCCCCAGGAGGCGGAGATGTCCACGTCCAGGCCCCAGGCGGCCACAGCGCACAGGATGAGGGACTGGATGACAGCGGTCAGCGCAAAGGCTGTGGCGTAGCCGAACAGGAGGTCGGCCCGGTGGATCGGAGTGGTCCACAACCGCTCCAGGGTCCCACTCACGCGCTCGCGCAGCATGGCGACGCTGGTGACCAGGAACATGACCGTCGTCGGCAGGATCGCCATCATGGAGACGGCGATGTGGTTGAAGATCAGGTCCGCGCCGGGATAGGCGCGGTAGACGAAGTACAGCAGGGTCAGCAGCGCCGCGGGCACGATCGCGATGAGTCCGACCGTGCGCCGGTCGGCGCGCAGCTGGGTGAGGATGCGGCGAGTGGTGGCCAGGTAGGTGCGCAGGTGCATCAGCGCTGCCCTCCTTTCTGCTCGGGCCGGCTCTCAGAGTCGGCGATGACGGCCAGGAAGGCGGCGTCGACCGTATCCGCCCCGGTGCTGGCCAGGAGATCCTTGGCCGTGGTGGCGGCCAGGATGCAGCCCTGGCGCATGAGGAGGACCTGGTCGCAGCGGAAGGCCTCGTCCATGACGTGACTGGAGACCAGGAGGGTGGCGCCGCGTTCGGCCAGGGCGTGGAAGGTGCTCCACAGCTCCTCGCGGGTGACGGGGTCCAGGCCGACGGTGGGCTCGTCCATGACGAGCAGGTCGGGGTCGGCTACGAGCGCGCAGGCCAGGCTCACGCGCCCGGCCTCGCCGCCGGAGTAGGTGGACACGGGTCGGTCGGCCAGGGAGGTGAGCCCGACGACATCGAGGACCTCGTCCAGGTCGCGGGCCCGGCTGCCGGCCAGGGAGGCGAAGTAGCGCAGGTTCTGGCGGGCGGTCAGGTCTCTGTAGACGGCCTGGTCCTGGGTGACGTAGCCGACCCGACCGCGCACGGCGGCGACTCCGGGGGCGTGCCCGAGAACCTCGAGCTGCCCGTGGTAGCGCTGGACGCCGACGACGGTGCGCATGAGGGTGGTCTTGCCGCAGCCCGAGGGGCCGAGCAGGCCGGTGATGGTGCCGGGCGCCAGGTTCAGGTTCAGGCCGTGGAGGATCTCCTTGCGCCCGCGGGTCACGCGCAGGTCCGTCGCGGTGACGGCCGGCTGCGCCGAGGAGGCAGAGGCCGTGATGTCTCGACTGGAGTCGTGCGATTGGTTGCTGGCCCCCGACTCCCGGGGCGCTTCTCCTTCATCGCTTTTCATCATGTGATGAATATAGGTTGACGGCGACCCCCTGTCCAGAGATGGGTTCGGATGAGCTCAGGCGGGATCGGCGAGGCCGGGCAGGTCGTCGAAGGCGTAGCGCTGGATAGTGGGGCCGACGAGCGCAGCTAGCGCCTCGACGTCGAGGCCGGCGATGTGGTCCATGCGGGCGACCCAGCGGGCCAGGCCGAGTCCGATGATCTGGCTGGCGATGAGCTGGGCGCGCAGCTGGGGGCGGTCGGGGCAGAAGTGGGTGACAATCGGCGCGAGGATTCCGGTGGCGATGAAGTCGCGGAAGGGCTCGACGTCGCCGCCCTGACCGAGCGCGGCATGGATGACCGCCGTGAAGCGGTCCGCCCCAGCCTCGTCCCACAGGCTGATGACGGCGCGCACGATCCCCTTCCCCAGCTGCTCGGGCTCGAGCTCGGTGATGGAGGCCGCCCGGTGCATGAGGTTGGCGTCGACCCCGGCGGTCGACTCGATGACGGCCTTCGCGAAGAGTGTGGCTCGGTCCGGGAAGTAGTGGTGGACCAGGGCCGGGTCGACGCCGGCGTCGCGCGCGATACCGCGCAGGGAGGTCTGGTAGCCGTCGCGGGCGAAGGCGGTGCGGGCTGCCGCCAGGATGGCCTCGCGCGTGTCCGGGCTTCCCGCCGGCCGCCGCCCCCGCGGGCTCATCGCTCACTCGTCTCGCTCATGGTCAGAGCATGCCTGCAAGCCACCCCATTGGGAAGCAACTCCACGACACGACATGCTAGAATTTTGTTTGACAAAATGCGTCGACAGGGAGTTGTGCGGATGTTGGACAGAATCACCGTTCATCCTCGCGTCACCCGCCGCCACCCTGACATACAGGTCGCAGACGTTGAGTCCGCCTGGCGCAGCACCATCGCAGTCCGCCGAAGGAACTATGACCCACCTGAGTACTACGCAGCAGCCGGAGCAGACTCTCATGGACGGCTGCTCGAAATGGTTGGAGTAGAACTCGACGATGGCAGCCTACTGATTTTTCACGCCATGAGACTCACCGACAAGATGGCTCAGGAACTACAGGTCAGAAGGGAGAACACATGAGTACCTATAAGACGAAGAGTGGAGCCGCGCTCACTGACGACGAGATCGAGCGACTTGGTGAGGCAGCAGAACGAGGAGAGTATCCCGGCACTCCAGGAGAGTTCATTGTTTCTCCAGGCAGGCCTCGACTCTCAGACGAGGATCTTGTCACCATTGCTTTCAAAGTGCCACGCTCACATCGAGACGCACTGGACCGTAGGGCTGAGGCGCAGGGCGAAACTCGCAGTCAGTTCATGCGAGAAGCACTCGAAAGAGCACTAGCCTGACGCAAGCAGCGTCCACGCTGACACCACGCTCGTCAGCAAACCAACTCAGCTCCTCCGATCTCCACAAGGATCGTCTCCATCACCTCACTCCCACAGGCCGCTGGCGTGGGCGAGGACGGCCAGGGTGACGGGACCGGCCGAGGCGGTGCGCATGACGTGGGGGCCCAGTCGCACCGTCGTCGCCCCGGCAGCCTCCAGGGCCGCCGTCTCCTCGGGGCTGATACCGCCCTCCGGACCCACGACGACGGCCAGCGCCAGCGGCGCCTCTCCGGGCGCGGGCAGGCGCACCGACTCCATCGCGGCGCTGATGGGAGTCCTGGCCTCCTCGTGCAGGACCAGCACCACTCCCCCGCCGCGAACCGTCTGCCCCACCCAGTCGGCCAGCCTGCGGGTGTCCCGTACCTCCTCGACCTCGGGCACGCGGGCCCGCCGGGCCTGCTTGGCTGCCTGGAGTGCGGTGGCCTGCCAGCGCTGGCGTCCCTGGCCTGCTTGGCCCCTGCCACACGGACACGCAGCGCTCGGACTGCCAGGGCAGCACCAGCCCCACCCCGACCTCGGTGGCGGTCTCCACGGCCTGCTCGTCACGCCCGCCCTTCGCCAGGGCCTGAACAAGGGTCAGCCGCAGCGAGGGCTCGGGCTCCTCAACACGCTCCAGGACCCGCACGGCCAGACGGTCCTTGGCGCCGCCAACACCGGCCCCGGTCACCTCGCACACCAGGCGCAGGCCCGCGCCGTCAACGAGATCCACACGCTCCTCGGCGCGCAGGCGCTTAACGGTCACGGCATGGCGGGCCTCGGGTCCGGTGAGCATGAGGACGGTGCCGAAGGTGGCTGAAGCGACGGCGTCGGCGGGCTCAATGGTCTCGGGCGTGAAGAGGAAAACGGGTGCGGTCACGCCCCCAGCCTACGGGCCGCATCCAACCGGTGTCCGCCGGCGGTGCTAGCGTCAGTGACCATGACCGAGCCTTCAGCCGCCCATACCCCTCAGTCGTCCCCATCCCCCACCTACACCGCCGCCGTCACCGTGGAGGACTTCCGCCGCAACCTGGCCGCCGTCCGCGCCCTGATTGACGCCGCCGCGAAAGCGCCGGCCGCGACGCCGCCGAGATCCGTCTGCTGCCCCGTCTCCAAGACCGTCCCCGAGGAGCGCCTGCGCACCGCCTTCGCCGCGGGCATCACCCAGATGGGTGAGAATAAGGTGCAGGAGGCCCAGCGCAAGAGTGAGAACCTGGCGGACCTGGGCATCTCCTGGTCAGTCATCGGCCACCTGCAGACGAACAAGGCCAAGAACGTGGCCGCCTTCGCCGACGAGTTCCAGGCCCTGGACTCCCTGCGCCTGGCCGAGGCCCTTGACCGGCGCCTCCAGGCGGCAGGGCGGGGCCTGGACGTCTACGTGCAGGTCAACTCCTCGGGCGAACCCAGCAAGTTCGGGCTGGAGCCCGACGACGTCGCAGACTTCCTCGCAGCGCTACCGGCCTACTCCTCGCTGCGGGTGCGCGGGCTCATGACCCTAGCCGCCCACACCGACGACGCGGCACGGGTGCGCGAGTGCTTCAGCATCATGCGCCGGCTGCGCGACGCCGCCCTCCAGGCGGGCACCGTCGGCGACGGGCTGCTGTCGATGGGGATGAGCGGGGACTTCGAGGCCGCCATCGAAGGAGGCTCCACCTGCGTGCGGGTGGGCCAGGCGATCTTCGGGGCCCGGGCCACCCCCGACTCCCACTACTGGCCCGAGACGCCTCAGACCGTTTAGCTACGGGTCGCCTGCTCAGCGCCCGGAGAAGCGCTCCTTGAGCTTGCCCATGACACTCGAGTCGCGCACGGGCTCGACGTCGTCCTCCCCGCGCAGGCGGGCCAGCTCGGCCAGCAGCTCGCGCTGACGGTCGTCCAGGCGCGTGGGGGTCTCCACGACGATGGACACGTGCAGGTCCCCGCGGCCCTTGCGGCGCAGGCGCCCCACGCCCAGGCCGTCGAGGACGACCTCGTCGCCGGGCTGGCTGCCGGCCTTGACGGTGACGTTCTGCTCGCCGTCGAGGGTCTGCAGCGGGAAGACGGCGCCCAGGGCGGCCGCGGTCATGGGCACGCGCAGCTCGGTGTAGAGGTCGTCGCCGTCGCGCTCGAGGAACTCGTGCGGCTTCTCGTGGATCTCCAGGTAGAGGTCGCCGTTAGGGGCCACCGGCCGGGCCGGCCTCGCCGCGCCCCGACATGCGGATGCGGGTCCCGGTGGACACCCCGGCGGGGATGGAGACCTCCAGGTCCTGGCGCACCCGGGTGCGGCCCTCGCCGGAGCAGTCCTTGCAGGGGGTGACGATGACGGTGCCGTAGCCCTGGCAGCCCGGGCAGGGCGAGGAGGTCATCACCCTGTCCCAGCAGGGTGCGGGTCATGCGCTGGACGTTGCCGACCCCGTTGCACTGGGGAGCAGGTGACCGGCTCGGTGCCCGGTGCGCAGCAGGAGCCGTCGCAGGCGGTGCAGGTGACGTAGGTGTCGATGGGGACCGACCGGGTCGCTCCGAAGGCGACGTCGGAGAGCTCCACGTCCACGGCCACGAGGGCGTCCTGGCCGCGTCGGGCCCGGGAGGCCGGTCCGCGGCTGGCCGCTCCCCCGCCGAAGAAGGACTGGAAGATGCCGCCCAGGTCGCCGAAGTCGGCTCCGGCGAAGCCTCCGCCGAATCCGCCTCCGCCTCGCACGGCGTCCTCCCCGCCCAGGTCGTACATCTGGCGCTTGTCGGCGTCGGAGAGGACCTCGTAGGCGGAGGAGACCTCCTTGAACTCGTCCTCGTGGCCGGGGCCGGCGACGTCGGGGTGCAGCTGGCGGGCCTTCTTGCGGTAGGCCTTCTTGATCTCCTCGGGGCTGGCGTCGCGGCTGACGCCGAGGACCTCGTAGTAGTTGCTCACTGCGTTCTTCCTTTACGGCTACGACTTCTGCGGTGGTGGTCTGGGGGCGTGCTCGGCCGGGCCGCTTTGGGGGCGGGTCGGGCAGGCCGGTTCTCAGGTCTCCGGTGGGGACAGGAACCGGGACAGGTAGCAGGGCCACGGCCCGGACGGCGGTCATGGTGGCCGGGTAGTCCATGCGGGTGGGGCCGATGACCCCGAGGTGGGCGACGGCCTCACCGGTTCCCCGGCCCGTAGGTGGTGGTGACGACGGAGGCCTCGGCCAGGGCGTCGTCCTTGTTCTCCGATCCGATGCTCACGCGCATCCGGTTCTCGCCGGCCGGGGCGCCGTCGGCGGCGGTGAACAGGCGCAGCAACACCACCTGCTCCTCGACGGCGTCCAGGAGGGGCCCCAGGGAGGAGAAGTCGGGGGTGGAGCGGGCCAGGTTCGCGGTCCCGGCGACGACGAGCCGCTCCTCCGCATCGGGGCGCAGGGCGGCGACGAGCTCGTCACAGACGGCCTCGAGCAGGAAGCGCTCGTCGGCAGGCGCCTGCTCGGCCAAAGCCGCCAGGATCGGGGCGACGTCGGCGGCGCGGCGACCCGCGAGGGCGCCGTTGAGCCGGGTGCGCAGGCGCTCCAGGACGAGGGGTCGACGACGTCGGCGATGTCGAAGCCCCCGTCATGGCGGGAGTTCACGGAGCCCCGGGACCTGAGGGTCACGGTGCGCTGGTCGACGCGCCCGGTGTCGGTGATGATGACCAGCAGGACGCGCTCGGGCCCCAGGGCCACGAGCTCGAGGTGCTGGAGGGCCGCGTACCGCAGGCTGGGGTACTCGACGACGGCGAGCTGGCCGGTCAACTGAGCCAGGGCCCGCACGGTGCGGGCCACGACCTGCTCCAGGTCGACCGCTCCGGACAGGAGCGCGGTGATGGCGGCGCGCTCGGGCGCCGAGAGGGGCTTGATGCGGGCTACCTCGTCGACGAAGAGCCGGTAGCCCTTCTGGGTGGGCACGCGCCCGGCCGAGGTGTGCGGCTGGTGGATGTAGCCCTCGTCCTCCAGGGCCGCCATGTCGTTGCGGATGGTCGCCGGGGACACGCCCAGGCGGTAGCGCTCCACGAGGGCCTTGGACCCCACGGGCTCGCGCGTGCGCACGTAGTCGGTGACGATGGCGGACAGGACCTTGAGACGTCGGTCGTTGGCCACGGGTCCTCCTCCCCTCATCAGTGCCGAGACGCGGTCAGTGCCGGCGTTAGGCGACAGGCCGCCCGCACACCGGTGGGGTGCGGCCAGCGATTAGCACTCACCCCACGTGAGTGCCATCCTACGCTGTGGTCCGGCGGGTCCACCGCCGGCGGGCCGTGAGTTTCCCCTACCGTGCCGAGGGTGAACACGCCCGCCCCGTACCGCTCCCCCGTTCCCGGATCGACCGCCGCCCGCCGTGCCGCCCTGAGGGCTCGCGCCGAGGCCGAGCAGAAGCAGCAGGCACAGGGCGCCCCGGCCGCTTCGCGCTCGCGCGGTGGGGCGGCTGCGAGCAAGTCCGCTGCCCGCAGGCCCTCGTCGAGCGACCGCTACGGCGGGGACGTCCTGTCGGTCAACCCGCACCGCACGGGGCCCGGCGCCATACGCCCGGAGTCGGTGCACGTGCCGGTGACGCCGGGACTGGTGGTTGAGGACCGCCAGACCGGCTTCGTCGGCGCCGCGGTGGCGGTGGAGAAGTCGGGCGGTCAGCACGTCGTGGTCCTGGAGGACCGTCACGGTGTGCGCCGTGGCTTCGCCCTGGGGCCGGGTTTCTGGATCGAGGGCCGCCCGGTGATCCTGGACCCGCCCGTGGCGCGCACACGCAAGCCCACCGGAGCGGTGAGCGCCGCCGGCAGACGGCTGACGGCCTCGGGCTCCTACGCGGTTGAGGGCGAGCGGGCCAGGTGGCGCGACGCCTCGCGGATCTGGGTGGAGGGCAAGCACGACGCCGAGCTGGTGGAGAAGGTCTGGGGTGACGACCTGCGCCACGAGGGCGTCGTCGTCCTCATGCTCGACGGCGTCGACAACCTCGAGGAGGTCATGGCCGACTTCGGTCCGGCCCCCGAGCGGCGGGCCGGCGTCCTCGTGGACCACCTGGTGGCCGGTTCCAAGGAGTCGCGGATCGCTCAGCGGGTGGCCGAGATGCCCGGTGGGGAGAACGTGCTGGTTCTGGGGCACCCGTATGTGGACGTGTGGCAGGCGGTCAAGCCGGCCCGGGTGGGTCTGGAGCGCTGGCCGGACATCCCGCGGGGCACCGACATCAAGCACGGCACCCTGGAGGCCCTGGGCTGGCCGCATGACACCCAGGCTGACGTCGCCCGGGGCTGGCAGCGCATCCTGTCGACGGTGCACTCCTACAAGGACCTCGAGCCGAGCCTGCTGGGGCGGATGGAGGAGCTCATCGACTTCGTCACCGCCCCGGGCACGCGCTGAGGCCCTCCCGCCGGATGAGGCGGCAAGGGGCTCAGCGCGGCCGAGGCCGGAGACGGGCCGGGTGAGGCAGGCGGCGGCTCAGCCCTCAGCGGCCTCGGCCTGGTCGACCAGTGCCAGGCGGCGGGACTGGGCCAGCAGAAGGGCGTCGCGGCCCAGGAGCCCCACGGTGAGCACTCCGCCCAGGGCCTTCCACAGGAGGCCCGGTGCGATGAAGAGCAGGACCATGGCGGCGATGATCGGCACCAGGTGCTTCATGGAGCGCCCCACGTAACCGCCGAAGCTGGGCATCTCGACGCCGTCGGACTCTGCGACGGACTTGACCATGAAGTTCGGGCCGTTGCCGATGTAGGTGATGGCTCCGCACAGGACGGCGCCCAGCGAGATGGACACGAGGTAAAGCTCGGGAATCCCGGCAACGTCGGCGCCGCCGGGGTGGGAGACCTTGCCGGCCATCTCGAAGAAGGTCGCGTAGGTGGGGGCGTTGTCCAGGACGGAGGAGAGCCCGCCGGTGAAGATGAAGAAGGTGACCTCGTTGAGCGGCAGCGAGCCGGCCACCTCGTCGAGGTAGTGCAGGGCCGGGATCATGGTGAGGAAGATGCCGATGAACAGGATGGCGACCTCGGCGATGGGTCCCCAGGTGAACTGGTTGTCCTTGAAGCGGACCTCGCGGCTGCCCAGGAAGTAGGAGCCGGCCGCGGAGCCCAGCATGATGAACTCGCGCACGGGGATCCAGTCACCCAGGGCGGCGTGCCCCTCCTCGATGGCGTGAGCGTCAACGGAGGGGGCGAAGGCGACGGCGGCGATGATGACGGCGAAGAAGACGAAGTTGAGCGAGCCCTTGAGGCCCAGGGGCTCGATCTCGGTGTCGTCGTCGTGCACGGCCTTGGCGGGCTCCTGGGAGTAGTAGTAGGAGTCCAGGGCGTAAGTAGCTCACCAGCAGCATGACGTTGACGAAGAGGTACTCGCGCAGGAGGTTGAAGGTCCAGGTGAAGGGCACCCCGCGCAGGAAGCCCAGGAACAGGGGCGGGTCGCCCAGGGGCGTGAGGAGGCCGCCGCAGTTGGCCACGATGAAGATCGTGTACAGCACCGTGTGCACCCGGTAGTGGCGCTCCTTGTTGGTGGCCAGCAGGGGCCGGATGAGGAGCATGGCGGCGCCGGTGGTGCCCACGAAGGAGGCGATGACTCCGCCGATGGCCAGGAAGATCGTGTTGTTGCGGGGCGTGGCCCGGATGTCGCCCTTGAGGAAGATGCCTCCGGAGACGACGAACAGGGCCAGCAGCAGGCAGATGAACTGGACGTACTCCACCACGGCAGCGAAGACGGACGTCCAGCCCAGGGCAACCCACATCCAGGCGGCCACCGGCACCCCCAGGCCCACGGCGACGATCAGCTGGCTGGAGTGCTTCTCCCACCAGTGGGCCGTGGCCGGGATCAGCGGCAGGACGGCGATGCAGGCGAGCATGCCCGCGAAGGGCAGGACGGACCACCACTCAAGATGCACGGCACTTTCCTCACAGAATCGGGACTGTTCGCGTCACCATACCGTCCCGGGCATCAGTTTCCCCGGCAAGGGCCTGTGGTCTCTCGTGCTGAGACCGACTTTCCGGCCTGCTGCGGCCACGGGACCGCGCCGAGCTCAGATCCAGCCGGCCAGCACCTTTCTGGCCTGCTGAGCCAGGGCGGCGATGGCCCCGTCGGAGTCGTTTCCCCAGGGGATGTAGTGGAAGCTGCCGCCCCCGGCAGTGGTGAAGGTCTCGCGGTTGAGCTGGTTGATCTCCTCGAGAGTCTCTAGGCAGTCGGAGACGAAGCCGGGGCAGATGACGTCGAGGCGGGGGCAGCCGGCGCGGCCGAGATCGCCGACCGTGTCAATGGTGGCCGGCCCGATCCAGGCGGCGGGCCCGAAGACGGACTGGAAGGTGAGCTGGGCGAGGCCATCGGGCAGGTCGAGTCGCCGGGAGAGGAGCTGGGCGGTGCGCTCGCACTCGCAGCGGTAGGGGTCTCCGGCGTCGTGCATGGCCTGGGGGATGGAGTGGAAGGACAGCAGGAGACGCTCGCCTGCAGCCGGGTCGGGACGGCCATGGAGCTGCCAGTGCTGCTCCAGGGCGGTGGCGAGGGCCTCGATGTAGGCAGGCGCCGTCTCGAAGGAACGGATGGTGCGCAGCTCGGGCTGGTCGCGGGAGGCCAGGATGAAGCGGGCGGCCTCATCGACGACGGTGCCGGCCGAGGAGGCGGCGTACTGCGGGTAGAGCGGGATGAGGGCGATCCTGCGGCAGCCGGCCTCCATGAGCTCACCCATGACGCGGCGCAGGGCCGGCTGCCCGTAGCGCATGGCGACACGGACCTGGACCGATTCGCCGAGCTCTTCCTGGAGCAGCTCGCCCTGGCGCTCGCTGTAGTGCATGAGCGGGGAGCCCGAGCGGCTGGTCTCCTCGCCGGGGCGCCAGATGGTGGCGTACTTCGCCGCTGATGCGCGAGGGCGTACCCGCAGGATGATGCCTTCCAGGACCGGGCGCCACAGGAGGGGGTGCATCTCGACGATCCGGCGGTCGGAGAGGAACTCCCGCAGGAAGGGCCGGACGGCTCTGGCCGTGGGGGCCGCTGGCGTGCCGAGGTTGGCCAGGATGAGGGCGGGGCGCTCGTCCGCGTCACTCGGGTCGGGAACGGTGGGGGCTCAGGGGCACGGAAAGTCCTCGGGAGGAAGGATCGTTCTCGACGACGACGTTGAGCGACGTCGGCCTCACTCTAGCCGAGCGGGTGCACCCTCCGGCTCGCAACGAGTCCGCGCCCCGCCGGCTGGAGCTGGCGGGGCGCGAAGGAGACTGGGGGATGAGGTCAGCGGACGACGTCGTAGCCCTGGATGCGCACGTAGGAGTAGGCGGAGAGCAACATCACCAGCGGGACCGTCACAAGCCAGCCGATCAGTGTGATCGCGCCGAGAATGTAGAGGCCAACACCGGTCAGAGCGAAGGGGAAGAGTCTCCGACGTGGCTGGACAGGGTGGCCCAGGACGCCTTCATTCCGGCGATGCCGTCCATCCCTTTATCCACGGTGAAGTACACCGAATAGTGGAGGAGGAAGCCCGCAATGACGCCCGGAACAACACACAGGAGAGACCCCACGTACGTGGCGACCGCAGTGAGAAAAGCCGCGAGAAGGCTCGCACCGAAGTTCGGGAACGTGAACAGGTCGCTCCAGGCCAAAGGCCGCCCGGTGGCCACCTTGATCGCCATGTGAGTGGTCACGATACTAGCGAAGAGACCAATGGCGATGGCGATGTAGGTTCCAGAGCGACCCAGCAAGCCGAAACCATGCTCCTCTCCGTTGACATTGTAGTGGGCCTCTACAGTGAAGCTGGAAAGCACAGTCCACAAACCCATCCCCACAACGAGAATGAGCGCATTCTCCTTGAACTTGGACCACGCCCAGGACATGCCGTCACCGACACTCAGCGGCGCACCGCCCATTGCACCTGCAGGGTAGAACGGCATACCGGCTCCGCCGCCTATGGTGGACTGAGGCCCGTAGTTTGGAACGGCACCGGCTTGAGGTCCGTAGCCGGGTTGCTGATGAGCGTCGGGGCCGACCCCATAGCCGGGCTGTGCTCCGTAGCCCGGGACGCCACCGGGTTGAGATCCGTCGTCTGGGTAACCTGGATACTGTGGAGTAGTCATCTCATCATCCTGCCGTGAGTTCCTGACATGAGGCTGAAAATATCACCGCATCAGCAGAGGTAGACCGTGAGCGGCCCACGCCTGCCGGCCCACCTCAGGGACCTTCTTCCTAACGGAGAGAGCTCGAAGACGACCTCCCGTGGTGGCGACCAGGAGATGCCCTCGACGCGCCAGGCGAGCCCGCTCACTGCGTCATCTGCTGGCTCTCCTGCAGCTTCTGCATCGTCAGCTTTCTGCTAGAACGATTGGCACTGACCAGCAGCCAGATGGCCAGGACCAGCAGCAGAATCCTCGCAGTGAGTCCGCCGAGCAGGACGGCCGAATCCTCAGGGCCAGAACCGGGCCTCGACAAACGACTAAGAACTGCGCCGATCGTTCCTAGAATAATGAGAACCGCAAGTACGCGCTTGAGCCAGATAGAGAGCACAGTCAGAATTTCCTTCGATTGCAGATCGACACCCCAACCTACCAGACGTTCAGATCGGCTTCGGGCTCACTGGGTCAGGGCGCGGGTGACGGTGTCGGCCATGAGACGGCCGCGCAGGGTCAGGACCGCCCGGCCCCTGCAGGGCCGCGCCGGCGTCGAGGAGCCCATCGGCGACGAGGCCGGCCACAACGGGCACCAGGTGCGGTGGGGTGGCTCGGCCCGCATCAGGGCGCTCCGCTGAGGCGCAGTCCGGCCGGTTCCCGAGGCTCGCCAGCTCGATGCCCTCACGCAGCCGGATGCCCAGCATGATCCGCTCCAGCTCGCGGGAATCGGCGTCGATGACCTCGTGCCCGGCCACGGGCAGGTGACCGGTGGCGATCTGCCCGGCCCAGGCGACCGGGTGCTTGGTGTTCCACAGGCGCACGTCCCCCAGGTGGGAGTGGGCTCCGGGCCCGGCGCCCCACCAGTCCCAGTCCAGCCAGTAGGCCTGGTTGTGGCGGCACTCGGAGCCGGGCCGAGCCCAGTTGGAGATCTCGTACCACTCGTAGCCGGCCTGCCCCAGGGCGGCGTCAGCCATCTCGTACTTGGTGGCCTCGTCGTCGTCCTCGGGCATGGGCAGCTCTCCGCGGCGGACCTGCCCCCACATGCGAGTGCCCTCCTCGATGACCAGGGCGTAGGCGCTCACGTGGTCCGGGCCGATGCGGGTCACCGCGTCCAGGGAGCGCTGCCAGTCCTCGGCGGACTCCCCCGGCGCCCCATAGATGAGGTCCAGGGAGGTGCTCAGGCCCGCCCGTCGTGCCCAGTCCACCACAAGCGGTACCCGGGCGGGCTCGTGGGTGCGCTCCAGGACCTTCAGCACGTGGGGCACGGCCGACTGCATGCCGAAGGAGACGCGGGTGAAACCGCCTTCGGCCAGGGCTGCCAGGCCGGCCTCGTCCACGGAGTCCGGGTTGGCCTCGGTGGTCACCTCCGCGTCGGCAGCGAGCCCGAAGCACTCGCGCACCAGCTCCAGCATGCTCACCAGGTCGGCGGCGGGCAGCATGGTGGGGGTTCCTCCGCCCACGAAAACGGTCTGCGCAGCGCGCACCGGTAGGCCCGCCTTGTCCATGGCGCGGCGGGCGGCGCGCAGCTCGCCGGCGAGGGTTCCCACGAAGTCCTCGGCCGAGGCGCCCTGCCCCATGGTCAGGTTCGTGTAGGTGTTGAAGTCGCAGTAGCCGCAACGCACCCGGCAGTAGGGCACGTGCAGGTACACCGAGAACGGGCGCTCGCTGCCGTCCGGTGCGGACGCGGCCACCTGCGCCGGCAGCTCCCCCATCCCCGGCAGGGGCTCCCCCACTGGCTGGGCCGGGCTCACTGGTCACCGCCTTGCTTGGCCGGCTCATCCTCGCCGGACAGGACGCCGGCGGGGATAGTCGGCCTGGGTCTGCCGGACTCGCCGGCGCGGGCCGCGATCTGGGCGCACACGGTCATGAGCACCAGTACCCCCGCCACCATGGCGAAAGGGGCCACCCAGCCACCGCTGCGCTCATGGACCCAGCCCATGACCACCGGGCCGACGGCGGCCAGGCAGTAGCCGGTCGTCTGGATGACCGCGGTGGTTTGGCGGTTCTCGTCGACCGACGACGAGCGGCGGATGACCAGGGTGAACAGGGCGGCAAAGAAAGGCGCCCCTGCGCAATGCCGGAGAACATGCAGGGCACCAGCCAGTAATCGGGGGCCACCGTCAGGCAGACCGGCAGCATGAGCCAGCAGGCGCAGATGACGCCCGAGGACCCCTGCTGGCCGGCCACCCCAGCGCCTCGAACATGACCGGGACCAGCAGAGGGCCCCACGATTCCCAGCAGGGAGAACACGGAGGCGGCGACTCCCGCACCGGACTCGCTCATGGAGAGCATCGTCGACCAGCGCCGTGGGCAGCCACCCCGAGATCGCGTAGTAGGAGAAGGTCTGGGCCGCGAAGGCCACCGCCATCACCCAGGTCAGGGGCGTCGCCAGACGGCGGTACCGGTCGACGACGTCGGACGGGCCAGGAGCGCTCCGTCACCCAGGAGGTCATGCCCCGACCGCTCCCGCAGGCTCTGTCGGGGCGCCTGGCTGCCGGGCGGGAAGACCCACAGCCACAGTGCCCCGGCCAGCAGCACCGGGATGGCGGTCCAGGCGGCGGCTCGAGCCCCTGCCAGCCGATGAGGAGGGCCAGCGGCACGGCCAGGGCGGTGGCCGCGGTGACGATGACGTTGCAGGTCGAGGAGTACAGGCCCGTCATGAGTGAGGTGCGGTGCCAGAAGTCGCGGCCGATGACCATGGGCGCCACCAGGTTGCCCACCGTCAGCCCCGCCCCGATGATGACGGTTCCGGCGAAGGCCGCCCAGGTGGTGCCGGCCGAGCGCAGCAGTGCCCCGGCCAGAGCCATTCCCAGGGTGAGCAGGCCCGCGGTGTTGATGCCGACGCGACGCACCACCATCGAGGCCAGTGGGGTGAGCAGCCCGAAGCACAGGATCGGCACGGAGGTCAGTGCGCCGCGCGCCACCTCGCCCATCCCCAGGTCCTGCCCCAGGCGCGTCAGCAGGGGCGGGATGACGCCGACCGGTGCCCGCAGGACCGCGCAGAAGCCCGAGGAAGCCGGCGACGATGACCATGAGCCAGGCGCGGCGGGCAGCCTGGCAGCTGCGCTCACGGCCGGTCCGCCGGGATGCAGCAGGCCGTCGCCTCGCCCCTCACGCAGGCGCCAGGGCTGGGACTCCAGTGGTTCCAGGCCCTGCCCCTCGGCCTCGAGGTGATCCAGCATGGAGGCGCCGCGCTCGGGGATCCAGGCCGCCTCGGTGCGCACTGCAGTCAGGTCGCGGATCGTGCGCCCGGCATCCAGGCCCCGCTGCTCGAAGCGAGTCATGACCCGCCCCTCGTAACGGGGCGACCACCCGCCGCGCACGCCCGCCGGGGATCCCGGGTCCAGGCCGTTGCCCAGGCTGTCCTCCTCGGCGGACTCGGCCCCCAGGTCGGGGCGGGCACCGGCGTCGTCATGCCGGAAGTAGGGCCGGGTGGTGTCCGGACGCAGGCCGGTGGGCAGCGCCGCCACGGCCTCGATGACGTCGCGCATCTGCCAGGCGTAGTCCGCCCAGTCGGTGGCCAGGCGCCACACCCCGCCGGGACGCAGCACCCGGGCCACCGAGTCGGCGAATGCCGTGGTCACCAGGCGACGCTTGCGGTGGCGAGGCTTGCGCCAGGGGTCGGGGAAGAACACCCACACCTCGCTGGCGCAGGACACCGGCAGGGCGGTGGCCAGCAGCTGGGAGGCGTCGGCGGGGACGACGCGCACGTTGTGCAGGCCCTGACGGTGGATCGAGGTCACCAGCCGTGCGATCGCGGTCTCCCAGACCTCCACCGCCAGGTAGTCGGTCTCCGGGTGGGCGGCGGCATGGGCCAGGAGCGCCTCGCCGCTGCCCGAACCGACCTCGACGATCAGCGGCCGCACCTGACCCCACGTGCCCGAAGACCTTCTCCGGCTCCAGTCGGAGCTCGGGGACACGGTGCGCACGGCGTCGGCCCGCGGCACATCGACCACGTAGCGGGGACCGAGCTTGGCCAGGGCCTCGGCCTGGACGGGGCGCAGCCTGCCGCCGGCGCGCGAGAAGGAGCGCACCCGGGAGTGGATGGCGTGGGAGCGGGGCGGGTGGTGCTGAGCCATGCGGAGCCTTGCGTCCTTTACTTCTGTGAGGTCTCGAAACCGTCTGCCCTGGGGTCGTCGGGCACTCAGCGGCGCCGTCAGCCGACCCTGCTCGTGGGCGGCGGCCCGCACGTACTTCTTGGTGAAGTCGGCGATGACGCAGTTGCCGAAGATCTCGGAGTTGAGCATCCCCTGGGCGTCGCGCGGGTCGTGGTGGGCGAACCAGCGCCGGCAGGTGACCCGGTGCCCCGGGGAGGAGACCACGCGCACCTCGTCGCCGGTCTGCACCGCCCCTCGGTGAGCACCGCCAGGTAGACGCCCACCCGGTTGCGCGCCGAGAAGACCTCCACCCAGTCCGCACGGCCCACACCGCGGGCGAAGGTGGCGCACGGGTTGCGCACACCGGTCACCCTGACCCGCAGTCCTGCGTTGCTCGGGTCACCGATGGACAGGATCGCGCCGATCTCCACGTCGTCGATGTCCCCCTCGATGAGGAGGTTCTCCCCCAGCCGCCCCGGCTCGATACCGCCCAGGACCTCGGACCAGTGGCGCTGCTCAGCGGCGCTCATGACGTAGAGGGCCTTGTCACTGCCCCCGTGGTGGGCGCGGTCCCCGTGCCTGTCGGTGACGACCCCGGTCCGGCTCACCTCAACCGGCCCGTCGACGGCGCCCTTATGGATCGCTGAGACGCCCGCCGGACCGGCGTCGGGCCGCAGCCCCTTGACGGTGCACACCGCGCCGACGGTTCCCACCAGGTCGCCGTCGTGGAACGGTGAGGGCTCGTCCTGGTGGCGCCCGTCCGCACCGGCGTGGGGCTCACCCAGGACCCGGGCCAGCTCCCGGGTCAGGACCAGCCCGGAGCCGTCATCGCTCAGGGCAGCGTCAACCGTGGTCTGCCTGCTTGTGTCACTCATGTCCGCAGCCGTCCTTCCGTCGTCCGCCGGCGCCGTCCTGGTCTTACTCGGTCCTACTCAGCCCTGCTCGATCCTGCTCGTGCCCGCAGGCTGCGCTACTTGCCCGGCTTGGCGCCGGTGGGAGTGTCCGCGCCGAGGGCTGCGATGAAGGCCTCCTGAGGCACCTCGACCCGGCCGATGGCCTTCATGCGCTTCTTGCCCTCCTTCTGCTTCTCCAGCAGTTTGCGCTTACGGGTGATGTCACCGCCGTAGCACTTGGCGAGCATGTCCTTGCGCAGGGCCCGGATGGTCTCGCGGGCGATGACGCGGGTGCCGATGGCCGCCTGCACGGGGACCTCGAACTGCTGACGCGGGATGAGGTCCTTGAGACGCTTGGTCATCATGACGCCGTAGGAGTAGGCCGAGTCGCGGTGGACGATGGCGCTGAAGGCGTCCACCTTGTCCCCGTTGAGCAGGATGTCGACCTTGACCAGGTTGGCCTCCTGGGAGCCGTCCGCCTCGTAGTCCAGGGAGGCGTAGCCGCGGGTGCGCGACTTCAGGGCGTCGAAGAAGTCGAAGACGATCTCCGCCAGTGGCAGCACGTAGTGCATCTCCACGCGGGACTCGGAGAGGTAGTCCATGCCCTGCATGGTGCCGCGACGCGACTGGCACAGCTCCATGACCGTGCCCACGAACTCGCTGGGGGTCAGGATCGTGGCCCGCACCACCGGCTCGGAGACGGAGGAGACCTTGCCCTCGGGGAACTCGCTGGGGTTGGTCACCGTGTGCGTGCTGCGGTCCTCCATCGTCACCTCGTAGACCACGGAGGGGGCGGTGGAGATGATGTCCAGGTTGAACTCGCGCTCCAGGCGCTCGCGGATGATCTCCAGGTGCAGCAGGCCCAGATAGCCGCAGCGGAAGCCGAAGCCCAGGGCCACGGAGGTCTCCGGCTCATAGGTCAGGGCGGCGTCGTTGAGCTTGAGCTTGTCCAGGGCGTCACGCAGGGCCGGGAAGTCCGAGCCGTCCACCGGGAACAGGCCGGAGAAGACCATGGGCTTGGGGTCCTGGTATCCCGACAGGGGCTCGTCGGCCGGGGCCGCCGCGGAGGTGATCGTGTCACCGACCTTGGACTGGCGCACGTCCTTGACCCCGGTGATGAGGTAGCCGACCTCGCCGGCCCCCAGCCCAGCCGACGGCGTGGGCTCAGGGCTGATGACGCCGATCTCCAGCAGGTCGTGGACGGCCTTGGTGGAGAGCATCTCGATGCGCTCGCGGGGCTTGAGGGCGCCGTCGACGACGCGCACGTAGGTGACCACGCCGCGGTAGGTGTCGTAGACGGAGTCGAAGATCATGGCGCGGGCCGGGGCCTCGGGGTCGCCGTGCGGGGGTGGGACGGTCTCGACGATCCGGTCGAGCAGCTCGGGCACGCCCTGGCCGGTCTTGCCCGAGACCTTGAGGACGTCGTCGACGTCGCAGCCGATGAGGGAGGCGATCTCCTCGGCGTGCTTCTCCGGCTCGGCGGCGGGCAGGTCGATCTTGTTGAGGACCGGGATGATGGTCAGGTCCCCCTCGATGGCCATGTAGAGGTTGGCCAGGGTCTGGGCCTGGATGCCCTGGGCGGCGTCGACCAGGAGGACCGCGCCCTCGCAGGCCGCCAGGGAGCGGTTGACCTCGTAGGAGAAGTCGACGTGCCCGGGGGTGTCGATCATGTTGAGGGCGTAGGCGCGCGTGACGCCGTCGTCGCCCTTCGATGGCCCAGGGCATGCGCACGGCCTGGGACTTGATGGTGATGCCGCGCTCGCGCTCGATGTCCATGCGGTCCAGGTACTGGGCGCGCATGTCGCGGGGCTGGACGACGCCGGTGGCCTGGAGCATGCGGTCGGCCAGGGTGGACTTGCCGTGGTCGATGTGCGCGATGATGCAGAAGTTGCGCAGCCGGGCCTGCTCGGTGGCGGCGGGCTGGACGCTGGTCATCTGCTCTGGTGTGGGGATCGGTGACACGGAGATCGGTTCCTGGCTCTTCCTCATATCCGGCATGGGTCTGGCCCAAGTCTCCCACGACGGCGGCCCGCCGCCCCAGCCCGCCGGGCCAACCCACAGTGTGAGGTGCGGCCGCACGCCGACTCCCCGCACGTCCCACGGGCGCAGGCGTAAGCACGGGCATAGGCGAGCCCGCCACCGGGCACCGACCGACTTAGGTTAGCCTTCCTCGCATGCTGGAACGCATCCACTCCCTGCCCTACCCCGGGGTCTTCCTGTTCTTCTGGTGCCTGGCCATGATGCGTTCGCACACGATGTACTGGATCGGCCGGGGCATCACGGCGGGGACCGCGCGCACCCGGTGGGTCTCGCTGCTCGAGTCCCCCGTGTACGCCCGCGCCCAGGCGTGGTCGGCGCGCTGGGGCGTGCTGGCAGTGCCGGTGTCCTTCCTGACCGTCGGCATCCAGAGCGTCATCCAGCTCTCCGCGGGAGTGGCCCGCATGCCGCTGCGCCGCTACGTGGCGGCCACGGCCGCCGGGGCGATCGCCTGGGCCGCCGTCTACACGACCATCGGCATGGCGATCCTGACGGCCTGGCTCACCGGCCCAATCGGCCGCATCGTCGTCATCCTGGCCGCCGCGGCGCTGATCGCCTCCATCGTGGTGCGCCGCCGTCGACGAAGGACCGCGATCGCTGAGACAGCTGGAGAGACCGGTTTCGTCTCCCGGGGTCGGTAGGGTTAGAGTGACCGCCATGACGACACGGCGCACGACCTGGTGGTGGCTCCCCTCGAGGCGAGCCGCCATCCTGACGCGCTAGGACGTACCGGCTCGCTCACCGCGGGCCCGCCCGACGCATGAGTGAAAGGCCCGCCTGAACCCCGATCTCAGGAAAGAGGCCCCATGCCACCCACCGCGCCAGACTCCGTGCCAGACACTGCCCCCGAGGCCGCACCGTCAGCCGCCTCCCCTACTGTCTCACCCACTGTGCTGACGCGCTCAGTGCGCTACCACGCCGACGGCGGCGCCCTGCTGGAGCGGCTGACGCACTCCGGCCTGCTGCGCACCGCTGCGGGCCCGGCCACGCAGGGCGGCTCCGTGCGGCCGGTGGACTGTGTCCTGCTGGAGAGCGCCGACATCACGACGAAGGCCTCGCGCACCACGGTCGCCGTCCTGGAGGCCTCGGCCAGGCTGACGTGCTGGGGCGGGACCGTGACGGCTGAGGCGCTGGACGCCGTCGACGGAGCAGGCCCCGGGGCCGATGGTCTGGCGGCTCTGGCGCGTCTTGAGGAGGGGCTGGCCGAGCACGTCACCGACCGCTCCCCCGGCCGGTTGACTCTCACCCTGCCCACGATCTGCGACGACGACCCGACCATCGAGGAGCGCGAGCGTCTGACGGCCCTGTCCACGATCGAGCCGCTGCGCCTCCTGGCCCGGGCCGAGGTCGACCACCCCCACCTACCGCTGGAGGCGGGGGCCTTCGCCTTCGACTACCTGTCCACCTTCGAGTCCCTGCCCGAGGTGGCCCAGGGCACCAACACCTGCCCCGACTATCTCTTCTACGACGCCCGCATCATCCTGGTCGTCGACCACCCCACGCAGGAGGCGACCCTGGTGGGAGCCTCAGTTGACGCCACCGACCTGGAGCGGCGCATGGAGGCTTTGGCCGCCGCCATCGACGGGATCGAGGACCCGGCCGACAGCGCCAACACAGCCGTTGAGGCACCGGCCGGTGGCCCTGACTCCCCCGTCCTGCACGCGGTGCCCACCGTCTCCGACGCCGACTTCGAGGCGGTCGTGGAGGAGATGCGCGGATACATCGCCGACGGCGACGTCTACCAGGTGGTGCCCTCGCGCGGCTTCACCATTGACTGCCCCGATGCGCTGGCCGCCTACCACGTGCTGCGCCAAGCCAACCCCAGCCCTTACATGTTCTACCTGGCCGCGCCGGACTTCGAGCTCTTCGAGCCTCCCCGGAGTCGGCACTGCTGTACTCGGTGCGCAGTGGCCGGGTCGCCATCCGCCCGATCGCCGGGACCCGGCCGCGCGGGCTGCACCCCGACGGCTCGGTGGACCACGAGCGCGACACCCGCCTGGAGCTGGAGCTGCGCACCGACGCCAGGAGGTCGCCGAGCACGTCATGCTCGTGGACCTGGCCCGTAACGACGTCGCCCGGGTCAGCCGTCCGGGGCACCCGCAGTGTGCAGGACCTGCTGCGCGTGGACCGCTACAGCCGGGTGATGCACCTGGTCTCTGAGGTCTCCGGCGAGCTGGCCGAGGACCTGGACGCCCTGGACGCCTTCCGCGCCTCCATGACGATGGGCACCCTCACCGGGGCCCCCAAACTACGTGCCGCCGAGCTCATCCGCCAGGCCGAGGGCGTGCGTCGCGGCTCCTACGGCGGCTCAGTGGGGTACATCCGCGGTGACGGCGAGCTGGACACCTGCATCGTCATCCGCTCCGGTTTCGTGTCCGCCGGCACAGCCCTGGTCCAGGCCGGGGCCGGTGTCGTGGCGGCCTCCTCCCCAGCCGCCGAGGCCGCCGAGACCGTCCACAAGGCCCGCGCCGTCCTGGAGGCAGTCGCCACCGCGCAGGGTGCCACCCTCGTCATCGACCGCACCGACAGCCAGACCGACATCCAGACCAGCAAGGAGGCCTGAGCCATGCCCCTCACCAGCAGCCAGAGCACCGCACAGGCCGCCGGGAGTCGTGCCGAGGCATCGGCACCGGCTCGAGTGGTTCTGCTCGACAACCGCGACTCCTTCGTCTACAACCTCGTCGACCAGTTCGCGACCCTCGGCTCCCAGATCGAGGTCTACCGCAACAACGTGCCGGCCTCCCGGGTGCTCGCCGCCCTGGAGCCCACCGCGTCCGAGCGGCAGGCAGGGCGACGCCCGGTCCTGTGCCTGTCCCCCGGACCGGGTTACCCGGCGACGTCGGGCTGCCTCATGGAGCTCATCGCCACCGCCCTGGATGAGGCGATTCCCACGCTGGGCATCTGCCTGGGGTTCCAGGCCCTGGTCGAGGCCTGCGGCGGGCGGGTCGCCCCGGTCGGCCCGGTCCACGGCCGCTCCGACCGCCTCGAGGTCACTGAGGCGGGACGCGCGGACGAGGCCTTCGCGGTCCTCGACGGCGGTCCGCTGGACGTGGCCCGCTACCACTCCCTGGGCACGCGCACACTTCCTGAGGCACTTGTCAGCCTTGCCCGGACTACCCCGACAGATGAGGACCCAAGCGGAGGCATCGTCATGGCGGCCCGGCACCGGTCGCTGCCCGCGGTCGGGCTGCAGTTCCACCCCGAGTCGATCCTCACCCCGCAGGGCCCGGCCCTGCTCAAGGCCGTCACCGCCGGCCTGGCCCGGACCCCCTGAGCCACACCTGCGCCCCGTCGTCCCGCAGATGCCGACGTCGGAGCCATCGTTCGGGCAGAATCTCCCCCGGGCGCTCGACCAGCCTCAACCACCTGCGAAGGAGCTACAGACCGATGAGTCAGACCAACAGCGCAGCCCCGGCCGTTGCACAGGCCGCGCCTGCTGCCACGGCGCAGGAGGCGCACGAGCTGCTGCGAGAGGTGGTGCAGGGACGGCGCCTGAGCCGCGAGCAGGCCTCCACGGTCTTCGCGGCCCTGGGCGCCGGCGAGCTGTCCGAGGTGGAGACGGCGGCGCTGCTGGCGGCGCTGCACGCCCGCGGTGAGGAGCCCCAGGAGGTCGCCGGGGCCGCGAGCGCCTTCCGTCAGGTGGCCCGGGACTTCCCGTCGGTGTCCTTCCCGCTGGTGGACGTCGTGGGCACCGGGGGCGACGGCGTGGGCACGATCAACATCTCCACGGGGGCGGGCCTGGTGGCCGCCTCGTTGGGGGTCGCGGTGGCCAAGCACGGCAATCGGGCGGTGTCCTCCAAGACGGGGGCGGCCGATGTCATCGCCGAGCTGGGGCTGCCGCTGGACGTGGAGCCGGCCACGGCGGTCGAGCTGTTGGCCCGTGACCACTTCACCTTCCTGTTCGCCCAGGCCTACCACCCGGCGATGCGGCACGTGGCTCCCGGTGCGCAAGGCGCTGGCCACGCCCACGATCTTCAATGTCCTGGGGCTGCGTGAACCCGGCCCACCTGACCTTCCAGCTCATGGGCGTGTGGGACCCGGGCATGCTGGACATGATCGCTGAGGCTATGGTCCAGCTGGGGCGCGAGCGCGCGCTCGTGGTCCACGGGCTCGGGCCTGGACGAGATGGCCGTCCACGGCCCCACTCTCGTGCGTGAGGCGACGCCCGGCGGGGTGCGGGCCTATGAGGTCACGCCTGCGGATCTGGGGGTGCCCGCCTACGAGCTGGCCGACCTGCTGGGCGGGAGCCGGCCGACAACGCCCGCCTGCTGCGCGAGGCCGTCTCGGGTGAGGGACGGCCCGCCCACCGCGACGCGATCGCCGTCAATGCCGGTGCCCCTGCTGTACCTCACCGGCCGGGCCGGCAGCCTTGCCGACGGCACTGCGGCGGCCCTGGAGCAGATCCGTTCCGGTGGCGTGGCCCGCCACCTGGAGTCCATGACCAAAGCCAGTGACCTCGCCACTGAGACGGCCTGAGGAGAAGCCGTGACCACCCCCGACACCGCCCCCGTCCCCGCCGCGTCACCCGATGGCGCAGGCCCCTGGCGAGCGCGCCCACCGTGAGCCGGTCGAGGCGCGTCTCATCGCCACGGGCACCGTCCTGGACCTCGATCGTCCAGGCGCGCCGCGAGCGCATTGATGAGCTGCGCGCCCGTTTCGGGCACCTGAGAGCCGAGGACCTGGAGCGCTCGCAGCGCTCCTTCGCGGCCGCCCTGCGCACCCGTAGCGGCCAGGGCCGCAGCCCGCAGCCGGCTCTCATCATGGAGTGCAAGGCGGCCTCGCCCTCACGCGGCACCATCCGCTCCGACTACGACCCGGCCTCGCTGGCTGCCCAGTACGCGCCCCTACGCGGCCGCGGTCTCGGTGCTCACCGAGCCCGATCGTTTCAACGGCTCCTTCGACGACCTGGCCGCTGTGCGCGAGGTGGTGGACGTGCCCGTCCTGTGCAAGGACTTCATCGTCGATGAGGTCCAGGTGCTGGCGGCTCGCAGCCTCGGGGGCGGACGCGGTCCCTGCTCATGCTCTCGGTGGTGCCCGACGACGTCTCACCGCGAGCTGGCCGAGTTGGCCCACAGCCTGGGCATGGAGGTGCTCACGGAGGTCTCCACGCCTCAGGAGATGTATCGTGCCTCGGCCCCTGGGGGCGGAGGTCATCGGCATCAACAACCGTGACCTGCGCACCCTGGAGACGGATCTGGCGCGCACCGAGGAGATGGCTCCCGCTGGCCCCGGCCGGGGTGGTGCTTGTGGGTGAGTCGGGGTCGGTGCTGCCGAGGACGTGCGGCGCCTGTCGGGCCTGGTGGACGCCCTCCTGGTGGGTTCGTCCCCGTCCGGGGCCCCGGATCCGGCCGAGGCCGCTCGTCAGCTGGCCACCGCGGTACCGCTGCCTCAGGGTGAGGGGCACGTCGTCGTCGGCCCTGGACCGGGGACGGCCAGGAGACGGGTCACCATCCGCGCCTGCCGGCCTTCTTCGGACCCTACGGGGGCCAGTTCGTGCCCGAGCTGCTCATCCCGGCGCTGGACCAGCTCGAGGACGCCTTCATCGACGCCCAGGCCGATCCGGCCTTCGCCGCCGAGCTGGAGACGCTCATGACCCGCTACCTGGGGCGTCCCACGGCGGTCACCGAGCTGCGCAACCTGCCGCTGGAGGGCAATGCCCGCATCCTGCTCAAGCGCGAGGACCTGGTCCATGGTGGCGCCCACAAGGGCAACCAGGTTCTGGGGCAGGCCCTCCCTGGCCAAGCGGATGGGTAAGCGGCGCATCATCGCTGAGACCGGCGCTGGCCAGCACGGGACGGCCACCGCCATGGTCTGCGCCCCTGCTGGGCCTGGACTGCACCATCTACATGGGGGCCACCGACGTCGTGCGTCAGGCGCCCAATGTCGAGCGCATGGAGCTCATGCGGGCGCCACGGTGGTCCTGGTGGACAGTGGTGCGGGCACGCTCAAGGACGCCGTCAACGAGGGGCTGCGCGACTGGACGGCCTCCTTCGCCGACACCCACTACCCTGCTGGGCACGGCGGCCGGTCCTCACCCCTTCCCCACGATCGTGCGTGAGTACCACCGGGTCATCTCCCTGGGAGGCCCGCGCCCAGGTCCTGGGCCTGACGGGCGGCTGCCGGACTCGGTCATCGCCTGCGTGGGCGGCGGCTCCAACGCGATCGGCATGTTCGCCGAGTTCATCGACGACCCCGGGGTCGAGCTCATCGGGGCTGAGCCGGCCGGTGAGGGCCTGACACCTCCCGCCACGGCGCCCCCATCAACAAGGGGCTGGTGGGATCCTCCACGGGGCGCGCAGCTACCCTCATGCGCACCTCGGAGGGGCAGGTCGAGGAGTCCTTCTCGGTCTCGGCGGGCCTGGACTACCCGGGCGTGGGGCCCGAGCACGCCTGGCTGTCGGACACCGGCCGGGCCCGCTACGTGGGCATCAGTGACGACGAGGCGATCGAGGCTTTCCGCCTGCTGTCGCGCCACGAGGGGATCATCCCCGCGGTGGAGTCGGCCCACGCCCTGGCTCAGGCCCTGGCCATGGCCCGCCAGGTGCCCGACGGCGAGGAGCCCCCGATCCTGCTGGTGTGCCTGTCGGGCCGTGGGGACAAGGATCTCGACCAGGTGCAGGCGAGGCTGGGCGGCTCCTTCTCCACTGACGGCGCCGTGGCCAGGGCCTCGCGCATGGTGGAGCAGATGGGCAAGCGCACCGAGTACGCGGGTCTGAACGCCGCCAGGGGCACCAGCCCGGACGCCGGCCCGGATGAGGAGTTCTGAGATGAGTCGTTATCCCGCGATGTTCGCCGCCCTCAAGGAGCGCGGTGAGGGCGCCTTCGTCCCCTTCGTCATGGTCGGTGACCCCGACCCGGACACCAGCGAGGCCGTCATCGAGGCGCTCATCGCCGGTGGGGCCGACGCCCTCGAGCTGGGCGTGCCCTTCACCGACCCGGTCGCCGACGGCCCCACGATCCAGAAGGCGCATGTGCGGGCCCTGGCCGCGGGTGTGGGTTTCCAGGACTGCCTGGAGGTGGTTCGGCGGGTGCGCCGGCGCCACCCGTGGCTGCCCATCGGCATGCTCATCTACGGCAACGTGCCCTTCGCCATGGGCCTGGAGCGCTTCTACTCCGAGTGCGCGCAGGCCGGCATCGACTCGGTGCTGCTGCCCGACGTCCCGATCCGCGAGTCGGCCCCCTTCAGTCGGGCCGCCGAGGAGGCCGGTGTCGACGCCGTCTACATCGCCCCGCCGTCGGCCGCGGCCGAGACTCTGGACGCGGTAGCGGCGGCCTCACGCGGCTACGTCTACGCCGTCTCCCGGGTGGGGGTGACCGGCACCGAGCGGGCCTCTCCACCGTGGGGCTCGCCGAGTCGGTGGAGCGCCTGCGCGCCGACGCCGCCGCACCGGTGATGCTGGGCTTCGGCATCTCCACGCCCGAGCAGGTCGCCGAGGCCATCGCAGCCGGCGCTGACGGCGCCATCAGTGGATCGGCCACGGTCAAGATCGTGGAGCGCTACGCCCCCGAGATCGTGGCGGCCGCCAGCGGCAACAACGGCGCAGGCGGTAACGAGGAGCGTCGTCACTACGCGCTCGGAGCGCTGCGCAGTGACCTGGTCACCTTCACCGCCACGATGAAGGAGGCCACGCGCCCGCACTGATGGGCGAGGTCTGGCAGACGAGCCGGAAGAATAACGACAAAGGTCGGTTGCACCGAAAGCCGGGTGCAATCGACCTTTGTCTATTCATTTCATGAAGGCAGGGAAAGCGCGGCAGAAGAAGCACTTCGCCATTTCCATAACACTGTGTTCAGAGATATATTAAAGGACCGGTCGGCGTCCTTCCGATCATTTCAGTGAAAGGCATGCTCATGCACGTCCCATCTCTCCCATCCGCTCGTCCGTGGCGGCGCCTCCTGGGTGTCGCCATGGCTCTTCCCCTGCTCACCGTCGGTGCCGTCGCCGCTCCGGTGAGCGCAGCCGCCCCAACCGCCACCCCGGGCACTGGAATCACCGTGGAGGGTCGCTATCATCCCTGCCGGCGCCGGCTGCCACGGCTCCAACAGTGCCGAGGGCTGCCTGAGCTGGGGTGTCCGAGTCCCTCGACCGTCGCCCCGAACTCAACGACCACCGTCACCATTGAGGCTGACTCCGTGCCGGGTCAGTGGACCTGGACCTGCCCCTCTCCGGACGGCGACAGGGTGGCCGGGCCAGTGCCTTCTACATCGACAGGGGCAAGGACGAGCCCGTATCGAAGCTGGCCGACTCCGGCCTGGGTTTCTTCGACCACCTGTACTACAACCAGCACGGGGACAGCGCCGGCTCGGTCACAGCCGCTTCCTGCACTCCTGAGCACCTGAGCCTGACCTATGAGGTCAACTTCGACGCCGCCTGGGACCAGAGCTCCTATGTCGATCTGGATCTGGGGGCCACGGTGGTCGCTCCCGGTGCGGACGCACGCAACTACACCTTCAGCCCGAAGATCACCACCTCCACAGGCAGCCTGGTTCTCACGCCCACCGCGACGGCCCACAAGCCCGCTGCCAGCGAGGCTCACGCCACCGTGTCCACCCAGGAGGTCGCGGTCGACGGCGCCGCCAGGGACACGTCCCGCTTCACCATGACGGCGCGGAACGACTCCACCACGCCCCTGTCCAACTTCACCATCTCCGCCGGCCGGACCAGGGGGCAGGCCCAGGTGGGCACCTTGACCTGCGACCTGACCGCCTTCGGAGGCAAGGTCGTCTCCGCCACAGGGCCGGCCGAGAACCTCACCGTCTCCAGCGGAACGGCCAAGGTCCCCCAGGGCAAGGAGATCACCTGCCAGGTCGACCTGACCGGTGTCACGGGACGCAACGCGGTCAAGGCCTCACTGACCACCGGCAAGCAGACCTTTCTCCAGCGACTTCACCAAGGACCGCCCCATCAGCGAGGTGAAGGTCGAGCCCACTGATCGCGGAGTTGAGGCCGCCCCCACCGGCACCTACGAAGTCAAGGTCGGCTACTCCGTCACCTTCACCAACAACACCGACGCCGTGGGACAGACCTCCAATGTCGTCCTGCATCCTCCGGTCCCGGCCGGCTTCACCCCTCAAGTACGTGTGGGGCAGTGGCACGCCGTGGTGGATCAGCATGGACGACTACGCGCTCCAGGACGATGGCTCCATGCCCCTGTCCACGAGCGACACCCTGTACGCCCACTCTCGACCATGATGACCTT
>BNJU01000472.1_pt1 | contig 67428 bp, 76 predicted proteins | sample 8539281 | NCBI WGS metagenome assembly BNJU01 (sample SAMD00202456, study PRJDB9452) | human saliva metagenome | isolation source: human saliva | place: Japan
GAAATATAGCTGATTTTAGGGAAATACTTTTAGGTATTTTCAATGTCAGGATTTAAAAATGGGGCAAAAGTGGGGCAAAAACAAATTAACGAAAAAAATATCGAGTTCGTGCATCAAGTAAATGATAAATTGCAAGAATAAGTGCAACATTTACTCGAACTCATCCTCTAGAGCTTCACTAGCAGTTCTGTAAGCTAAACATTTTCGTGGTCGGTGATTGATATCATATAAAGCCTTGGTTCCCAAAGCTTTTTATGTTATAAACTCATTAAAAGAACCCCCAGTTAGATTTGGAATATTTTTTATTCTGTGTCACATAAAAATAAATAAAATGAATGGCTATAGCTAGAGCTAAAATGGTTGTTATACTCACTACTATTATAGGATTAGAAGCAAAGATTAAAGAGAGAATCAAGGCAGCCAGATAGAGTGTCGCTTGGACACAGTAGTAACTTTTCGAATAGCGAAGATAGTGTTTGTTATAGGGCCCATTTACTAGGACAGCAGCTTGAAAGAGGCCAAATCCGATATAAGAGAAGCTGGTTGCAAAGAGAAGATTAGCTTCAGGATTCAGAAGAAAACTCATCGAAACGGTCATCATAATAAGTCCAATGAAAATAGGATAGTGACTGTAAATTAGAAATAGTCCCTTTTGATTAGATTCTTCATCAATAGCATGGTCGAATTGACCAAAATAAAACAAGAACAGAGAAAGCATAATAATGAAATAAAGAACCGAATAAATCGAGAAATTCTCGATTGTAAAGAAGTTAGCTAGCTCCATAATCATCTCTCCAAACGTAATAATGACAAGAAGGGGAGATGCGCTCGATTAAATGGGGGAGATTTACCTGGTAATGCTTATCTTTACTAAGCAAGATAATTGGCATAATAAATGTTAGCAGAATACTAGCAAATAAGACAGAGACTCCAACGTAAATAGGAAGAAGAGCTGCTAGATAGACTCCTAAACTTCCTAGACCTGTTATCCATAGAAAACCTTTGATACTTTCCCGTTCAACATTATCGGTTGATTTTCTAAAAAATTCAACCAAATATTGTAAAAAAATAAGGTAAAGGTTAATGTACCAACAGCCCAACAAAGATAATGAAAATATTGTTGCCAATCAGGTCCAATCATATTGGCTATAAAGAGTAAAAGTCCCATTTTGATAAACATGATTACCATGTTAAATAAAGAGTTCTTTCCATAGCGATTGGTATAAACGGTTTGAATCATCCATGAATCAGTGAGAACCAAAACAGCCATGAAAAAATCAAGGAAAGAATTCCAAGTCAAAATACCGTTATGAAGATGCTCAATTAAAGTAGTTGCTTTTGAAATTGCAAAAACAAAAACTAGGTCATAAAAAAGTTCTGAAAATTCTACACGTTTATGTTTAATAAGAGTTGTCATCTTAAGTCCTTTCTATTCTAGAAGTACAATTTATTATAACAGAAAATGGTAATAAAAAAGGAGATGCTTAAATAACTTCATGTGACGCGAATGAACTGCGCCACAAAAGTTAGGTTTTTTTCTGTCTAACTTTTGGGGTGCAGTTCAGAAGGGTGTTTTTTTCTATCGTTTTTTTAGTGCTAAGACTACACAAAAAGCCTTGATTCCAAGGCTTTTTTCCTGTTGATTTAGATGCCCCCTACATGGATTTGTAAGAACTTTTCATATTGAAAAATAAATAAAAATGTTGAAATATAGCTGATTTTAGAGAAATACTTTTTAGGTGTTTTTCAATGTCAGGATTTAAAAATGGGGCAAAAAGTGGGGCAAAAAAATAACGAATGACTCACATTTGATGATTTTAGATAAAAGTATGGGGGAGTAAGTGAACAGAAGAGTTGCTTACTCCTTTTTTAAAAATTTATATATGCTTTTTTGTTTTTACAAAAAAATAGAGTAATTATGATTTGGTTATTTTTTTAGTATTAGAATTGATTACATAAGAAACGGAGGAACATTATATGGAAATTATGCTTGAAACAAGAAATTTAACAAAGAAAATCAAAAAAACAAATGGTACTTGAAAATATATCAATTAAAGTAGAGAAAGGAAAGATATATGGACTATTAGGACCGAATGGTGCTGGGAAATCAACGCTATTAAAAAGTAATTACTAAAGTTATGAATTGTACATCAGGGATATTTTTTTGAAGGAAAAAGCATGTGTACACAAGATTTAAAAAAAGTTGGAGCTATCATAGAGCATCCTGCCATCTATCCAAATTTAACAGCATACGAAAACTTAGAAGTTTTTAACAGTATTATTAAATATTGATAAAAGAAGAATTGATTATGTGTTAAAAACAGTTGGGTTAGAAGACACAAATAAAAAATTGGTAAGAAATTTTTCATTGGGGATGAAACAAAGACTTGGAATTGCAATGACACTAATAAATAATCCAGAATTATTGATACTTGATGAACCAACTAATGGACTAGATCCTTTGGGAATTCAAGAGTTAAGAGAATTGATAAAAGAGTTTTTCTAAAAAAAGGGATTACAGTCATTATTTCAAGTCATATTCTGAGTGAGATTCAACAGATAGCAGATAAGATAGGGATTATTAATAATGGGCATCTCATTTATGAAGCTAATAATTCTGATGAGATGGATTTGGAAAAATTGTTTTTTAGAAATGATAAAAAGGATGTGAAAAAAATAATGATTAGTTATATTAAAACAGAGTTAATGAAAGAAAAAAAGATCTGCTAACTTAAAGTTAGGAATTATTGTGCCTATAATTTTTTTGTTTTATTTAATATAGCTATGATTAGTTTGATGGGGAAAGTCCAGAAGGAAAAAGTTACATATTGGCAACTTCTTTTTAATTGGTATCCACTTTTAATTCTCCCAATAGTTTTGAGCTTACTAGTTGTGAATATAAATGTTAAAGAAAAGAGCGAGCATATTGTTTTTACAAAAAAAGCAAAAAAATCTAAGTTTTTACAAAAAAATAGAATTGGCAAAAAAATATTATTATTGTAGCTGAATTATTTATTATTCTACTAATATCAACAATATTAATATTTACTGTTGCGACATTTTTTTCTAGGTGAAAAAAATATCGCTAAGTCAATTAATTATAGCTACTATTTGTCTTTTTTTATTGGAAGTTTACTGATCGTTGCTTTTATCTTTTTTTGATATATGGACTTACAAAAAAGAAAGCTGTTCTTATATTGTTGAATTTTGTGTTGACATTCCCATCGGCTGTGATTGCAGTAACAAAAAATTGGATTTTATTTCCATGGTCATATAACTTGCGAATGCTTAGTCCAGTTGTTGGAGTACATCCAAATGGGACTTTTCTTGAGACTGGCTCTAAACTAATGAATATGGATGCAACATACTTAGGATTGCTTTTAAGTATTGCGGTCTATGTAGTCGTATTAACATTAAGTCTTTTAATTAACAACAAAAGGAGTAAATGAAGTGCATAATATGATATCGTCATACTGGCTTAGAAGTAGAAGGACACCAGTAAGACTAATGACTTTTTTTATGCCCAATCCTATTTTTCTTTGATTTATGGTATTTATTCGATGAATTCAAAAAGGATTAATAGGAAAGAAATGGGAGTGTTCTTTTGCGCATATATAATTTTTAGCAAAATTTTTTTCAATGTGTTTTTTTATATACCAATGATATATGAGGTTGATAAGGTAGCTGGGAATTTTTGCAAATGATTTAAGGACTGGGATTAGTAGGAAAAAAATATTCTTTTCTAAATCTATTTATATCTCTATATTACTATTTATAATTGAATTTATATCTATCTTGGTAATGATATTAGTCGGGTTTGGAAAAAGTTGAGTTTAATTATATAAGTACAGTTTTATGCTTTTTTTGATTGGTACAATTATGCTGATGCCAATGATTCCTGTTTATCAATTTTTTAAGTTTGAAATTAGGTTTTTTTCTGGCAGTATACTAATCGGAATTTTTTTAACATTATCAGGTATTTTTGTTAGGTACCACAGAATTAGGCAGTAATATTTGGTATTTATTACCTTTTTGTTTGGCCGATAAAACTTATTTTTTTGCTTATACAAGTCATGAAGTTACAAGTCATGATATTTTTGATGTTTTTTTAGCATTATCAGTAATCATTACTGTATTGTTTATAGGCGTATTTAATATTTGGTATAATAGATGGGATGGTATTAATAAAATGGAGGAGTAGAATGAACTTATTAATCATAGATGATGATAAAGATCTATTACGACTTTTAGAGTTGACTTTTAAAAAAGAATATAATGTTGACCTTTGTGATTCAGCTGAAAAAATTGTTCCTGAACAGCTGGTTAAATATAATTTGATTATTCTTGATGTCATGATGGATAAAATGGATGGATTTGAGTTTTTATCACGATATAGAGAATTGATAGATGCACCGATTATCTTGTTGACGGCTAAAAGTTTTGAAAAGGACAAGATAGAGGGATTTGCCTTAGGTGCAGATGATTATGTTACAAAGCCATTTTCTGTATCTGAAATAAGGGCGAGGGTTGCAGCACATATTAGAAGAGAAAATAGAGATAAGCACAGTAGAATAATTGATTATCCAATTTCTTGTGACTTATTGTCTAAAAAAAATATTTCAAGGAAGATGAAATTACTCTTACCAAAAAGTGAATATAAAATATGCGAATTACTTTTTAAAAAAATAGAAACCAGGTTTTTTTACTAAAGAAAAGATTTATACAACAATTTATGGATATGATGCTGAAGGTGATAGTTCAACTTCTATTACAGAAAGAATAAAAAAATAAGAGAAAAATTTGCTGGATTTCATATAGATCCAGTTAAAACTATTTGGGGAGTAGGTTATCAATGGGAACTAAAAAAAGTTTAACCTATTTAATTAGTAAATTTGCAATTTTAGAATTGTTTTTTTGTACTATTTATGAGTTTATTTTCCTATATGCCTCTAAACATCTTAATTAACACTGGGGTAGTATATCCTGCAAATTATGCTGAAAGGCATTCTGATACAGTAAAATATGAGTTTCAAAAAGAGAATTGGGAAATTGATAAAATACCATTTTTTTATGAATATCAATTAAGAGATAATGGAGAAATTATAGAAAATACGATTGATGAACGCTATAATCAAAAAAATAAGTGAGGCATTGCAAAAAGGAAAAATCTTCAAAGGAACACATAATAGGTTCAGATGTATTTAAGGCTTTTTTAAAAATGGTAATAAAGATTTGATCATAAAATATAAAATTAGTGCTATACCTACCAATCCAAATGTATACAAAAATAATTGGAAATTTTTGAATTGGTGTATTTTACAAGCATGTTTTTGTCTATGGCTAATTGGGTTTATTTATTTAATAAGTAATTTGACAAGGAAATTAAGGAGTGAAATTAGAAAGATATCCAAGGCTAATGAAAATATTGAAAAAAATTACAATTAGAATTTGAAAGAGAGTATTCTGATTATACAGAAATTTCAGGAGTGTTAGATTCTATAGATAGTATGGCAAGGAGCTTAAAGGCATCATTAGAAAAAAACAATGGAATATGCAGATGACACAAAAAGAAATGATTCAATCGATTACTCATGATGTGAGGACTCCGATTACTCTAATTAAGGGGAATATAGAATTATTAAAAGAAGATCAAGAAAATGTTCTTGAAAGAGCAGAAGATGCTTTAAATGGTGTGGAGAGATTGGAATCTTTTTTAAAAAAACTAAATGAATTTTCTGATTTGATGGAAGCTCCAAAGGAAGTTGTATCAAAAGAAGTTTTAGACGATTGGATAAAAATTGTGACTAGTATTTGTAAACTTAAGGGTTTTAGCTTGTCAATTCTTTTCGTCTGATGAAAGTAACATTAAATTAGATAAAAAAATTCAATTGCTATTGCGATACAAAAATTTAGTAAATAATGCAATTGAGAACTCTTCAGTGGGTTCTACGATATTTATCGGTTTTTATGATGATATAGATGATTATACTATTGTGGTCAGGGATCAAGGTGATGGATTTAATAATGATATTCTTTATGATCTAAGAGAAAAATATGTATCAACGAAAAATGTATGATAATAATATACATGGATTAGGGCTTTCAATTGTTATGAAAAATACTTGAAAAATAACAAGGGACAATTGTTACTAAATAATTATGATGATCAAGGTAATGGTGCTGAAGTTAAAATGGTATTTAAAAAAAGTAAGCATATTTTTAAAAAAATTAATAAATCTGGTTATCAAGGGATAAATTTTCGTTTCTGAGATAGTTCCTAATTCTGAAAGTGATGAATTAAATCAACTATCTTTAGTGTCTTTTATAGATCGTATTGAGATTGGAGAGGATAATTCAATTAATTTTTGTCTTCAACAATATTGAAACAGTGAACCTGCTTCAAGTAACTGGAAGAACTGAAGAATAAGATTATACATAGAAAAGCGAGCCTAAAACTCGCTTTTTTTATTTAATCTAATAGGTCCTTATTTTTCAATTAAGAGTTCTAGTGGGATTTATCTCTTGCTACAATAAAAACCGGGTTCATATTGGTTATGAAGTGTTCTTTTCTGAGAAGTTGGATCAATATACAATTCATCTCCATCTTCTGTGTATAGTTGGTTGCCTCTTGTTAGGTAAAGTAAATCCTCTAAGTACTGTCCATCAGTTTGTAGAAAATGTTCGATGTATTTGACAGCCTTTAAGATTTCACTTACTTTATCAGAGTATTCATTAGATTCAAGAACACTCTTTTTCTAACTCAATCTCTTTACTAGTTCCAAATAGTTGGGTTGAGTTGCATTAAAATATTCTGCTATCTTATCTAAATTTGCAAAGGTAGGATAGCTTTTTTGTTTTTCATAATCAGAGATGGACTGTTTACCGATTCCTAAATCTTCCGCAAGTTGAGTTTGACTTACTCCTTTTTCTATGCGTAGTCGTGCCAAATTGGGTCCAAAATTTTGAATAATAAAGGTCATGATAAACTCCTATGTTGTATTTTTAAACTTATTCTATCATCTATAAAACTTACAAATCAAGTTTTTTTAGTTGACTATTTAAAAATATTTTTTTATAAAATATATTTATAACTTATAAATAAGTTATAAACGATACAAAAGTAGCTCGTAAGTTTAGGAACAGTGAGTGAGGAGGAAGTTGAGGACGAGACTATGACTTATGACTATTCGAAGCCTTGGTGCTAGAAATTGTGTGGACAAGGTCAAGGGACGAGCCTGACGGGAAGTCAGGCGAAGTCCTGCAGACTGCCGTCCAGACAATTTCTAGCCAAGCAAAAGCTGGCTATTCTAACAGCCAGCAAAAAGGTACACTTAGGGCAACGCCCAAAGAACGACGGAACGAGCAAACGTTGATTTGACGGTGTTTCTGAGACCTAAAAAATCTAAAAAGAAGGGGGACAATTTTGTTGGTTTCTATACAAGATTTAAGAAACATTCAAGAACGATGTGATGTAGGAGAATTAGTACAGCGGTTAGATGTCAGTATTGATAGATTAACGGTTATCTGGGATACAGACACTGGTTCCCTAAGACGAATTTTCAAAAATCTGAAACAGGCAATAAGTACAAGAGTTGATTCATTTGAACTATATGATAATGTACGAGATGATGTCTTTACTTTAGCTAAAAATTTTAATGAGTATGATTCGATCAATATTATATTTTTCCAATTATCCACTTATGGAGGTGAACAATTGATTCGAATTGATTTCAATCCTAATATTTTAAAAGAATTTGACGGAATGAAAGTATGGAGACAATTAATGTACTTTGCTAAATTGAATTCATTGACGGTACGTTTGTCTCGTTTTGATTTGGCATTTGACATTTTCAACAGGCCTGAAATCGTTAATTTGCAACATATTAAAGGTGGTGTTACCCATAAGGTCTTCTATGGTAGAGGGGGGTGAATTAGAGACGAAATATTGGGGTTCTAGCGGTAGTAATGTACAAGTTAGGTTATATGATAAGAATAAAGAAATCATTGCTCACAAGCGCGAAGAGAAGCTAGATTTGGCTGTAAATCCGTTTTGGTGGAGATTGGAGTTCCAACTCAGAACCAAAGCGATTGGTGAGGAGATGGTCCAAGATGTTATGAATCGACTTGATAATTTCGGATTTTATAAGCTAGAACATATTCGAGTGGATCAAAGAGCATTTACAATTATCTTTCTCAACAATCCTGAACTGTTATCATTGGCTTTTCCAAATTTAAAATCAGACAGCATCAAAAAGAAAAAAACAAGAGTCCGTAAACTATTGAGAGAAGAAACGAACCAATTTGCGGAAGAATTAAAAGAAGTATTAATACAGAACCTCCCTAAATTAAATGCAGAATTACAACTACTTGTAGGTGAGTTTCTGAATTTAGAAAATAAATAAGGAGGATAACTATGGACAATAATTTAATTAGTAACAAAGAATTAATTGAAATGGGCTATCGCCCTCATACAGCAAATGATATCATTCATCAGGCGAGAGAATTACTTGTATCACGAGGCTATACATTTTATAATCGCAAACGTTTGATGGTTGTTCCAAAAAGTGTTGTAAATGAGATTCTGGGAACAGAGGTGGCGTAATATGGCAAGTGTTCGTTATCGAAAGCGAGGAGATAGTAATTTATGGACCTATGAAATTCGTAGCGAAGGAAAAACTGTTGCTCATAATAGCGGTTTTAAAACAAAAAAACTTGCAGAGTCAGAAGCTGAACCGATTCTGCAAGAACTTCGTTTAGGAAAAAGAATTTCTAGAGATATTTCTCTTGTAGATCTGTATCAAGAATGGCTTGAACTAAAAATTCTACCGAGTAGTAGGTCGGAAGAGACAAAGAGAAAATATCTTCTCCGTAAAAACACAATTGAAAGATTATTTGGAAATAAAAAAGTCACTCAAATTCGTGCGAGTGACTACCAAAGAATTATGAATAAGTATGGGCAAACAGTTGGTAGAAATTTTCTTGGTAGATTGAATACTGGGATTCATCAGAGCATCCAAATGGCAATTGCTGACAAAGTTCTAATTGATGATTTTTACACAACATGTCGAGTTATTTTTCATCCAAAGAACAACAGATGACAGAAGAGAAATATTTACATACAGAAAAGGACTATCTGGATTTACTTTTAGCAGTAAAGAAAAAATTTGATTACCAACGTTCAATTGTTCCTTATATCGTCTATTTTCTATTAAAAACAGGCATGAGGTTTGGAGAATTAATAGCGTTAACTTGGAATGAAGTTGACTTTGACAGAGGGCTGCTAAAAACATATAGGAGGTTTAATACCCTTTCTCATAAATTTGTCCCTCCAAAAAATAAAACGTCTATTCGGATGGTACCGATAGACGAAGAATGTATTAAGATATTACAAGTCCTAAAAATTGAACAGGAGAAGGCTAATAAAGAGCTAGGAATCAAGAATAGGTATAAAATGATTTTTTTCAGCATTATGGATATATTCACTTGGTACCAGACATTGCAAGTGTCAATAAAGCTTTGAGTGTTCTTTTAAATGAATTAGATATTTATCCAATTATCACGACAAAAGGAGCACGTCATACCTATGGAAGCTACCTCTGGCACAAAGGATTTGACCTTGGAGTTATTGCAAAAATTCTAGGACATAGAGATATTTCAATGTTAGTAGAAGTATATGGACACACTTTTAGAAGAGAAAAATTTTTTGAAGAATTTAATCAAATTAGAGATGTTTGGAAAGATTGCTCATAAAAAAATGTGGGGCAAATGATGGGGCAAATCAGTTATAGATAAGCAAAAAAAGCCTTGTAAATCAAGGCTTTTTTTCCTGTTGATTTAGATGCCCCCTACAGGGATCGAACCTGTGACCCACGGATTAAGAGTCCGCTGCTCTGCCAGCTGAGCTAAGGAGGCAAAGAAAAAAGCTGTATTGGTGCCGAAACTTCACGGTTTGTATTGAACCCGCGCAATTAAGCAGGTGGGCAACTCGCTCTAACTGAAGCTGTTTCCGTGTGAGACGGCCTACATGCTGTTAGAAGACTTTTGTTTCCCTAATAATACAAAAAATAGTCGGTCAACACTTAAGTGTGAAGTCGTACACCACAGCGTTTCTATAATTATAATACCATAAATTTTGAAAAATTCAAGAGAAAAACATGATTTTTTGCAAACGATACCATCATTTTTTGAGCTGATCAATCTTATCCTTGGTCATTCCAAGGGCTCGCTCGTATTTGCCGTTTCCGTTAGGCGTGAAATAATTGGCATCTTTTATCTTATCAGGCAGATAGTCTTGCTTGATCCAATTACCAGGATAGGAGTGAGGGTAGAGATAGTCCTGTGCGTTGCCCAATTCTTTGCTTCCTGTATAGTGTCCGTCGCGTAAGTGACGTGGGATGGGCAGATTTCCATTCTTTCTGAGGTCGGCTAAAGCCTTGTCCATAGCCACATAGGCTGAGTTGGACTTAGGAGAAAGGGCTAAATCAATGACAATATTGGCAATAAGGATACGGGCTTCAGGAAAACCGATCCGTTGGGCAGCTTCTAGAGCTGTAACGGTATGGACTTGGGCGTCAGGATTTGCTAGTCCAATATCCTCGTAAGCGATAACGGTCAAACGTCTAGCTAGGCTAGGCAGGTCTCCTGCCTCAACGAGGCGAGCTGCGTAGTGGAGGCTGGCATTGACATCGGAGCCACGGATGGACTTCTGTAGGGCAGAGAGGACATCGTAATGACCGTCCCCGTCCTTATCCATGGTGATGTAGCTCTTTTGCAGGCTGTTTTCCATCACATCAAGCGTGATGTGGCGGATGCCCTTGTCATCTTCAGGGGTAGAGAGTACGGCTAAATCCAGCGAGTTATAGGCGGAGCGCAGGTCTCCGTTGGTAGAGATAGCAATGAAATCCAGAGCCTCATCGTCTAGCTCCACTGGGAAATCAAATCCCTCGCTCCTTGTCTGTCAGGGCTAGCTGAATGGCTGTCCGGATGTCGTCGTTGCTGAGGGGCTCAAGCTCAAATATCTGAACCCGGCTGCGAATAGCGGGAGTAACAGAAAAGAAAGGATTTTCTGTCGTCGCTCCAATCATGATGACCAGACCGCTTTCTAATAGCGGCAGAAGAAAGTCTTGCTTGGTCTTGTCCAAGCGGTGAATCTCATCTAGCAGGAGCACCAGTCCCCCGGAAAATTTCGCTTCTTCAGCGATCTCTTGCAGGCGTTTCTTGCTATCTACGGTGGCGTTAAAGGTCCTAAAGGCAAACTTGGTTGTGCCGGCAATAGCCGAGGCGATAGAGGTCTTGCCGATGCCGGGTGGCCCGTAGAGAATCATCGAGGACAGGCGGTTGGCTTCAACCATGCGACGGATGATTTTTCCAGGTCCAACCAGATGTTGCTGGCCGATGATCTGATCAATGGTTTTTGGGCGCATGCGAAGCGCAAGATTGTCAGGCATAGCAGTCCTTTCTAACATGGATTTTCTGATGTATATGTGGTAAGATGGTAGTATCTATTTTAGCATAATTCCGAGTATTCGGGGCGATTTAAGAGTTGCATAGAAAGAGGACAAAATGGCAACATACGGATTTTTAGATGTTTTAGAGGAAGAATTGGACAAGAACTTTCCCTTTGACTTTGAGATTAGCTGGGACAAGCGCAATCACGCGGTTGAAGTGGCCTTTCTCCTTGAGGTGCAAAATCCAGGTGGGATTGAGACCGTTGATGCTGAGGGCAATGCCTCGGCTGAGGATGTTTACTTTGAGGAAGCCGTACTTTTCTACAATTCGACCAAGTCTCGTTTTGAGGCAGAGGACTATCTGGCTGCCCTGCCATATGAGCCGAAGAAGGGGGCTGTCACGGGAGTTTCTGGCTTATTTCGTGGATTTCCTAACCGAAACGGCTGAGTCTGGCCTAGATGCACTCATGGACTTCTTAGCAGATCCAGAGGCAGCAGAGTTTGAGATAGCTTGGAATGCTGAGGCTTTTGAAAATGGCAGAGCGGATTTGATTGAGACCGACTTTTATTCCTATCCGAGGTATTAGAAAATGACAAATCGTGGATTAGGAAGCATTAATGCGACATTGCTTGTGACAGATATAGAGAAATCACGTTTTTTTTTATGAGAGCTTATTAAAGTTAAAAGTTCAATATGAATTTTATGATGGTAGACTCATATGTTATAGCTGGGGTAATTCTGATGAGATTATTCTAAGAATTAGTCAAGTAGGGGAGGAAGAACTAGCATCCTTACCGAAACCTTTAGGAACAGGGGTCGAATTTATTTTAAATGTTGGTAGAGGTTACCAGTATGCCCCTGGTCCATTTGAAGAGCATGGCTATCCTTATATCTGGGCTGGTTGTCTTGTGGCTTATGATCCTGATGGATACAAATGGATGTTAGCAGGCTGATTCATAACCTAAATAACTAATCCAAATGTACAAAAAGGGTGAAGAAATGAAGAATCTACTGAGTCGAAGTTTCGAGTTTTCTGGCTGCAAGATTGCCTTGATTAGTGATGACAAGCTCCTGACTATCTTGCGAGACAATATTTCATCCATCCCTTGGCCCAATATGTGGGAGTTGCCGGGCGGTGGCCGCGAGGGTGAGGAAACGCCTTTTGAATGCGTCCAAAGGGAGGTTTTTGAAGAACTTGGTTTGAAGCTTGAAGAAACGGCTATTGTCTGGGCCAAGGAATATCAAGGAATGCTTGATCCAGACAAAACCTCTATTTTTATGGTGGGAACCATCACTCAGGAAGAATTTGCCGGTATCGTCTTTGGCGATGAGGGGCAGGCTTATCAGATGATGGATGTGAGCCAGTTCTTATCAGATAAAAAGGTTATTTCGCAGCTGCAGGACAGGTTGAGTGATTATTTGGAGGGTAAATAGTTTCTAAAAGATATGAGTAAATTAACATATAAATCATATTCATGGGATAAAGACTTTGAAATCAAAGGATATTTTTCTGATAATAAATCAAAGGTAGTTAGCTCCGAAGCAAATAGTGGTATTTTGACATACTCACCTAATGAGATTGTATTAGAAATTTTCGGGGAATTTCCAAATGATGAGGCTATATCTATTAATTTTTGGTAATCCTGTTGATCAAATATATGGATTTGATTCCTCAGGTAATCTATTAATTTTGGAATCTTATGGTAGTCCGTTTGGAACAGAAAAATGCTCCAGGCTTTCCAATAAGGAAGTATAGAATTAAAAAAATTTTTAAAAATTTTTGAGATAAATTATCAATGGCTTCCAAATAAGATAAATTTCAAAGAGTTGATAGTTGAATTGATTGACGAATTGGAAGATACTAAAGTCCAGTATTACCAATTCTCTTTTGATCATTTAGAAGATTGGATTGGCAAATCAATTATAAGTGCGGAACGTGATTTCAAACAACGAAATTTTAATATTGCTGTAAATATTGATAAATATCAATCTACGGAAATTTTGATAAAATCAGAGAATTTAAAGTTTGAAGATGTAGCTAGCTATACTTTTTCATATGACGCATTAAGCTTAGAACAATTTTATAAAATTCGTCTATCCTCTTCTAAAAATGAAAAGGTCTCTTTGCAGAAATGTTATGAGACTTCAATACGGATTAAGGAATTAGTTGAAATGTTGTCTGAAAAACCTCTGTCTTTTCTAACCATTGAATTTTTGTGCGAAAAACGTCAGGATAACAACTGGCCTATAATTAAGGGGAAATATTTTGTACAACATTCAAGAAAAAATACTAAATGGGACAAGCATGAACTACACAGGATTTCATTGGCTAAACTGGGTTGCAATTTTGAAGCTATTATAAATAATTGGTTTGATAAAAGTGAACGCTTGGAATTTATTGTTCGAAGTTTTACATCTAATTTGCATGGGGCTCCCTATCTTGAAGATAGTTTTATCGATTCTATCCGTAACTTAGAAGTCTATGCTAGGAATTTTCGAGGTGAACAACGAGTTGATATTTCTAAAGAAGAAGATATAAATAAACAAAGAGTGTTTGATTTTATTAATAACAATGTTGATGAGTGTTTTAAAAAAATCTTTAGAAATAGGTTGAAATATCAAAGACAAGATAATGACTTAAGAAAGAAATTGCTAGATTTATTTACAAATGCTTTAGGTAAAATAGAGAACAGCAAGTTTTCTGAGGATTCCATCTCGAGTATTGTTGAAAAGTTGTATGATAGTCGTAACTACTATACCCATGGAGACGAGAAATCAAAATATAAAAATCTAGTAACAGATTTTAATGAAATGTATGAACTTCTTGAATTATGTCAAGAAGTATTACGTTTATACATATTTCAAGAAATTGGATTAGAATATGACAAGGAGTAATAGTAACATGGACACTTGGCAGGAATTAACGATTGAAGTGAAGCGGGAGGCGGAGGAAGCAGCCTCTAATATTCTGATTGAGCTGGGTAGTCAGGGTGTGGCTATCGATGACAGCGCAGATTATCTGGGGCAGGTTGACCAATATGGTGAGCTTTCCAGAAGTTGAGCAGAGCGAGCGGGTCAAGATTACGGGCTACTATCCGGCTTCTGTAGATATAGAAGCTGTTACGGCCCAGGCCAATGAGCGACTGGCTGAGCTGGACGACTTCGGATTAGAGACGGGAGATATTCAGCTGACTCGGCAGGAACTGGCTGAGGAAGATTGGGCGGACAATTGGAAGAAATACTTTGAGCCGGCTCGTATTACTCATGACTTGACCATTGTGCCGTCATGGACGGAGTATGAAGCGACAGCTGGTGAGAAGATTATCAAGCTGGATCCTGGCATGGCCTTTGGTACAGGCACTCATCCGACGACCAAGATGAGCCTCTTTGCTCTGGAGCAGGTCTTGCGGGGCGGAGAAACAGTGCTGGATGTAGGTACAGGCAGCGGCGTCCTCTCCATCGCCAGCTCTCTCTTAGGCGCTAAGGACATCTACGCCTATGATTTAGACGAGGTGGCGGTGCGAGTGGCTCAGGAAAATATTGAGCTCAACCCTGGTATGGAGAACATCCATGTGGCGCCGGGGGATCTTCTCCGAGGTGTGGAAATCAAGGCGAATGTCATTGTTGCCAATATTTTGGCCGATATTCTCATCCATCTGACAGAGGATGCCTACCGTCTGGTCAAGGATGAGGGCTATCTGATTATGAGTGGGATTATTTCTGAGAAGTGGGAAATGGTGCGCGAGTCAGCAGAAACGGCAGGATTTTTTTCCTAGAAACGCATATGATTCAGGGCGAATGGAATGCCTGTGTCTTTAAGAAAACGCAGGATATTTCAGGCGTGATAGGTGGTTAGATGCAGCAGTATTTTATAAAAAGGAAGTCCTCAGTCTCCTCTGGTGGTCACGGATAAGGACACGGCCAAACATATGTTTTTCGGTCATGCGACTCAAAGAGGGCGACCAAGTCACACTGGTCTTTGATGATGGTGTGAAACGACTGGCTCGGGTGCTAGACCCCAGTCAGCAGAGCTTGGAAAATCTTGGAGGAGTTAGTGGATAATACCGAGCTACCGATCCAAGTGACCATTGCTTCAGGCTTTCCTAAGGGCGATAAGTTGGAGTTTATCACTCAGAAGGTAACGGAGCTAGGAGCAAGTGCTATCTGGGCCTTTCCAGCGGACTGGTCGGTGGCCAAGTGGGATGGCAAAAAGCTGGCCAAAAAGAGTGAAAAGCTAGAGAAAATTGCTCAGGGAGCAGCAGAGCAGAGCAAGCGCAATCTAATTCCAGAAGTTCGTCTCTTTGATAAAAAGGCAGACTTTCTTGCTCAGCTGGCTCAATTTGACACCATCGTCGTGGCCTATGAAGAATCGGCCAAAGAAGGAGAATCTGCGGCTCTAGTCCGAGCGCTGTCAGGCTTGGCAGCCGGAGCAAAAGTTCTCTTTATCTTCGGGCCGGAGGGAGGTCTGTCTCCAGATGAAATAGACGCCTTTCATCAAGCAGGTGCTGTATCGGCTGGTCTAGGCCCACGTATCTTGCGAGCTGAAACAGCCCCGCTTTATGCCTTGACTGCAGTCAGTGTTTTGTCTGAACTAATGAACTAAAGGATACTGTATCTCATCGGAAGAGGTACAGTATTTTTGGCTTCTGCTGTCTTTTTATTAAAACAAGCAAGGCTCTTTGCATAAGTGTTTTCTTATTGCCTTAAAAATGATAAAATAATAGGCAAGAAATTGGAGATAATGAATGCCAAAAGAAGTGAATTTAACGGGCGATCAGGTCGTCGCTTTAACAAGGAAATATTTAGCAGCTGAGGATGTGGCTTTTGTTCAGAAAGCCTTGGTATATGCAGTAGACTGTCATAGTGGGCAATTTCGCAAGTCGGGAGAGCCCTATATTGTTCATCCTATTCAGGTAGCTGGGATTTTGGCCAAACTTAAGCTTGACGCAGTCACAGTTGCCTGTGGTTTTTTGCATGATGTGGTAGAAGATACAGATGCTAGTCTAGATGATTTAGAGCGTGAATTTGGTCCAGATGTCCGGACGATTGTAGATGGTGTGACCAAACTGGGGAAGGTCAAGTACAAATCCCACGAGGAGCAGCTTGCTGAGAACCACCGTAAGATGCTGATGGCTATGTCAGAGGATATTCGGGTTATCTTGGTTAAGCTGGCGGACCGCCTTCACAATATGCGGACGCTTAAGCATTTGCGCAAGGACAAGCAGGAGCGGATTTCGCGCGAAACCATGGAGATCTATGCGCCCTTGGCTCATCGCCTGGGGATTTCCAGTGTCAAGTGGGAGTTAGAGGACTTGTCTTTCCGCTACCTCAATGAAGTCGAGTTTTACAAGATTTCTCACATGATGAAGGAAAAACGTCGTGAAAGAGAAGCCTTGGTCGAAGAAGTCGTGAGTAAGATTGAGACCTATGCAGGTGAGCGACATCTACATGGGAAGATATATGGGCGACCTAAGCACATATACTCGATCTACCGTAAGATGCAGGACAAGAAAAAGCGATTTGATGAAATCTATGACTTGATTGCCATTCGTTGCATTTTGGAGACGCCAAGTGATGTCTATGCTATGCTGGGCTATATCCATGAGCTCTGGAAACCAATGCCAGGTCGTTTTAAGGATTATATTGCCAACCGCAAAGCCAATGGTTACCAATCCATCCATACGACGGTTTATGGGCCTAAGGGACCGATAGAGTTTCAGATTCGAACCAAGGAAATGCACGAAGTCGCTGAATACGGGGTAGCAGCTCACTGGGCCTATAAGAAGGGCATCAAGGGCAAGGTCGATAGCAAAGAATCTGCAATCGGAATGAACTGGATTCAAGAATTGATGGAATTGCAGGCAGAGTCTGGCGATGCTAAAGAATTTGTGGATTCGGTCAAAGAAAACTATCTGGCTGAAGAAATCTATGTCTTTACGCCTGATGGCTCTGTACGTGCTCTACCCAAAGATTCAGGGCCAATCGACTTTGCTTATGAGATTCATACCAAGGTCGGGGAAAGGGCAACAGGTGCCAAGGTCAATGGACGCATGGTTCCATTGACGACCAAGCTTAAGACAGGTGACCAGGTTGAGATTATCACCAGTGCCAACTCTTTTGGTCCCAGTCGAGACTGGATTGGCCTGGTTAAGACCAGTAAGGCTCGCAATAAAATTCGTCAATTCTTTAAAAACCAAGACAAGGAATTATCCATCTCTAAAGGTCGGGAACTTCTGCAGGCTCAATTCCAAGAAAATGGCTATGTAGCCAATAAGTACATGGACAAGAAGCATATGGAAGAGGTCCTGCAAAAGACCAGCTATAAGACAGAAGAAGCTCTGTTTGCAGCTATTGGGTTTGGTGAAATAGGAGCTATTTCGATTTTCAATCGTCTGACGGAAAAAGAGCGCCGTGAAGAGGAACGGGCCAAGGCCAGAGCTGAGGCTGAGGAATTAGTCAAAGGTGGCGAGGTCAAGGTTGAAAACAAAGAAACCCTCAAGGTCAGACATGAGGGAGGTGTAGTCATTCAGGGGGCATCTGGTCTACTGATTCGGATTGCCAAATGTTGTAACCCTGTTCCAGGTGACCATATTGTTGGTTACATTACCAAGGGCCGTGGTGTGGCTATCCATCGTTTGGATTGTATGAACCTTAAGGCTCAGGAAAACTATGAGCAGCGCCTGATTGATGTCGAGTGTGGGAAGAAAATAATACGACCAAAGAATACACTGCCCACATCGACATCTATGGATTAAACCGAACAGGTCTTCTCAATGATGTACTACAGGTCTTATCAAATACAACTAAAAATATCTCTACTGTTAATGCCCAACCGACCAAGGATATGAAATTTGCTAATATTCACGTTTCTTTTGGTATTGCCAATCTATCCATGCTGACAACAGTGGTGGATAAGATTAAGAGCGTTCCTGAGGTCTACTCAGTTAAGCGGACCAACGGATAAGAGTGAGTCTGAAGCAAACAATTAAAATAGATTGTTTCTAACCGGAAAGAGGATAAAAGCAGAGAAATGAAAATTGTCATTCAACGTGTAAAACAAGCTCAGGTGTCGATTGAAAACCAAGTACACAACAAAATTTCGTCTGGCTTGCTTCTCTTGGTGGGAGTCGGGCCTGATGATGGTCCAGATGACTTGGATTATGCTGTTCGTAAAATCGTCAATATGCGGATTTTTTCGGACCAAGAGGGTAAGATGAATCTGTCTATTAAAGACATTGAAGGGGAGATTCTTTCTATTTCTCAATTCACCCTGCATGCGGATACTAAGAAGGGAAATCGGCCGGCTTTCGTCAAGGCGGCAACACCCGAATTAGCCAGTCGTCTTTATGATGAATTAAATCAACTACTGACGCAAGAAGTGCCAACGAAAACTGGTCTCTTTGGAGCAGATATGCAGGTAGAGCTAATCAATGACGGCCCAGTGACCATTATTCTGGACACGAAGAATCGCTGAGAAGAAGTATGAAAAGGAGTTTGAGCACTAGTGTTCAAACTCCTATTTTTTTTTTTTTGATTCTGTAGCAATGAATGTATAATTTCCTACAACATTTCTAAAAACCATCAATCATTTCTTGAGGAATGATTTCATTGATGGTCGTCACTAGCTGATTGATAAGTTTTATCGCTTCAGCGGGCTCAGTGTAGAGTTTTTGAAAATAGGTATGTATAGTTTCTTCAAAATGCTGAGGTAATAGCGGGCAGTTGGTTTTTGCATACTCCAGCATTCTCTTTTCTCCAGGATGCGTCTGTTCGTTTAGGGCGAAGAGCAAGTCAAAATAGGAAGCAAAAAATTCACTGCTACGGTGATTGATGCTGAGCAGGTCCTGACGCTTGAGCGCTTTTTCAATTTGTTTGGAGAAAGCTGGCATGGCTTGATCAAGTAAGAGGAGCTGTTTTTTAATAATATTCTTTTTCAGCTCAGCTGGATAAGGTCGTCTGTACTTGTTTTGAAGTGCCTCATAGCGACCATTTCGGTCGTAGATGATTTTACTGTGGAGCAGATTGTGCCACATACAGGTGGTATAGGCGTTCTGAGCTTGATGATCTAGGACTACAGTTTGCAGGTCTTTATCAAAATCATCCAGTGTACGGTAAATAAGCTCAATTTCGATGTCGCTCTTTAATACACAGTCATCCTCTAGTTCCCAAAATTGATTACCGATTTCCATGTAGGAGCAGTACTTGCTGAGGATATTGCGTCGAGTCGTGGGAGCGATGGAATCTGTCAAGTAGATATAAACATCATAGTCTGAGTCTTTATCAAAATGCTGCCCAACACGAGAGCCACCGAGAACGATAGCTTCCACTTGATCTAGCTTGGCGAATTCTTTAAAAAGTTCTTGTGGCATGATTTTTCCTCACTGATTTTTGACATCATTGTAGCAAAATGTAAGTGGAATGGCAAGAAGATGGAAGCAGTAAAATCTTGGGTTTTATACCTTTAAAAATCTCTTTTTCTTTAGAAACAATTTAGAATTACTTAATAAATAATTGAAGTTTGTTTTATATAATGATGGTAAAGAAATGAGAGAAAGGAGTTTCTAATGATGGTAAGTCTTATTCAACAAATGACGAATGCTCTGATTCAAATTGTTTTGTTTATGTTACTTCCTTTTATTTGGTGGTTTGTGAAAGCTAGAAGAAAAAGTTCATTTTTAGATTGGATAGGCTTTAAGCCACTAAAAGATACTGGCAAGCATAAGATGTGGCTCTGGATATTTCTTGGTTTGCTAAGCTTCACTATCTTTTCATATTTAGTACTGTATACTATTGTAAAAGATCTTAAAACTGCAACTTCAAGTTTTTCTGGCCTTGGCTTTCAAGCCTTGCCAGCTGTTCTGATTTATAGTCTTTTTCAAACTTCCCTGCCAGAAGAACTACTATTCAGAGGTTTTCTTTTAAAAAGATTCTCTGTCTGCTTGCCTTTTGGAGTAGCCAATACTATACAAGCTGCTCTTTTTGGGCTCCTTCATGGTCTTATGTTTATAACAGAGGTTTCTTGGTTGCAAACCCTAGTCATCATTTTGTGTACTGGTGGCATTGCAGCTTATCTAGGTTTTGTCAATGAAAAGAAATCTGGTGGTTCTATTTTTAGCCAGCTGGATCATGCATGCTTTAGCCAATGTGATTACAGGTATGCTATCGGCTTTCTTGTTGATTTAGTTGGCTAAGAATTCACTACCAATCAAAAGTTCCGATTCATGAAAATGAATCGGAACTTCATTTTTGAGAAAGAGCTGGTACAGTCTTTTGAGGAAAAGTCAATCAAGCATAGTTGTTTCTAGTTATTTGTAGGCCTATCGACTTTCATTTGATCAAAAACATAAAGGAAGAAGTCCTTCGAAACTTCGAAATGTCCGTATCTTAACTGAGAGGCATATTGACGCCACTGAGGATGCTGGCGGACTTGCTCAATGGGGCAGTCTTTGACCGGCTGATAGTAGCTGACATCTCGCCGAAATGGGAAGAAATCTTCGAACATCTCTACTTGGTAGGCAGTATCATCTAGGATCTTACCAACTGCTGTAAAGGCCTGAAGCTTTTTCTTGACCATTCATCTGATATTTAGGACTGTAGTAGAGAAGGTAGTCCCCTTTTTTTCATTCGGTTTAGTGGTGTCTTCTTACCATGGCAGACTTGACAAAAAAACCACCTTCCACACCTCTTAGTACATGTTCTTTTGATACGACACCAATCCAAAATCTAGTCATTTGCGGTCTCCAGTTCAATTAAGAGTTGATTCAATAGTTTCGTTTTGTTTTTTAATTTCCCAAAGAATGCCTGATCAATGCCTTCAACTAGAGGAAGGGCTTGGTTGACCTTTTGCAGTCCCTGTTCTGTCAGAAGTATGATATTGGCACGACTGTCCTTGGGATGGACTTCCCGCACGATTAAGTCTTTTTTGACCAAGAGGCGAATGATTTGGGATACGGTCATGACATCCATGTCAGAAAAGCGGGCGATATCGGTCTGACTCACCCATTTTTGCTGACGCAGGAGTGCTGCAAGAGTAGTCAAAACGACAAACTGAGGATGGGTCAAATCAATTGTTTTTAGTTGGCTTTTAATCAGTCCATGCCACTTGTGGTAGGCACGGATAAAGAGGAGACCAGTAGACTGTTGGAAATCATTTTTATAAATTGAATTAAAATCAAGTTCTCTCATTTTTATATCACCTTCCAAATAGTAAGTATACTTATTATATACCTTTTCTATTATCTTGTCAAAAAAAGCCCTTTGAATTTCAAAGGACTTTTAAATCTTTTCTACATAAATCTGTTGGGCAATAGGTTGGGCTAGTTGGATCTCTTGCCCATCCACTTCCAGAGAATAGAGGTGGCTAAAGTCGTCGTAGCCTAGAAAACGAATTGTTTTGCCTACTTGAAGGCCATTTCTTTCCAGGTAGGTCAAGAGATCGAAGTTATCATGGACACGGGCCAGTATATAATCGCCTTTTTCTTTAGCCTTTTCTAAAGTAAGTTTATGTTTTTCAACTAGGAGTTCTCCCTTAGCTGGAATGGTTCCTCCATGGGGGCAAGCTTTGGGATAATCCAGCAACTGATCCAGCCTTTCAACAAAGTGGTCAGAAACAGTGTGTTCTAAAACCTCGGCTTCCTCATGGATTTCCTCTGTGGTATAGCCTAGATGGTGGACTAGAAAAACTTCAATTAGCCGGTGTTTACGATAGAGGTCTGAAACTAATTTTAGCCCCAAATCGGTTAAGAGGTAACCAGCTTTTTTGTCCTTGATGAGTAATTCTTCAGCTAGTAACTTCTTCATCATCTCTGTTACGGCTGGTGGAGAGACTTGCATGAGTTGAGCGATTTCTTTATTAGTGATTTTATTGTGTCTGGTTCCAAGTTCATAGAGACATTTCAGATAATCTTCTTTATTAGGTGTCATGTTGTACCTCGAGTTTTCTTATTATTAGTATAGCAAAAAATAGGCCAAGAATACAGTCAAGTGGTCCTTAGGTAGAAAAAGGAACGACTTTAGAAAAAATTCTGGTATCCTATAGAAAGGCAGTCTTCTAGTTTGACGGAAGAAATAAAAAATGCATATAATAGATAAAAAAGACGGGAAGGAACTTGCCAGTGGCAAATAAAGTAGAGAATCAAAAAAAGTGGCTGGAAGAGCTGGGCTGGTCACATGAGGCAGTGGAAGAGATCTGCCGAAACATTGGGAAAGCAAATATTCAAGTTCCTTGGCAAGAAGCTAAGCTTTGGTAGTGAGCTTTTTAAAGAGTTGTGGAAGTTGGATAGTCGCCAGGCTTCTCCTCTCCAAGCTCAGAAATTACTGGGGATTGCTCTAGCCTGTGTGGAAATGCCCAAGGAGTTAGAAGGGGAGTCGGATGAAGTAGTTTCGCTTCTAGAGAAGTTCAGTCCGGATTTGGCACCTCATGATAGTTTTTGGGGAACTTTTGCTAAAACGGTACAGATGGCCTTTCCAGCTGATGATTTCAGTCAGACAGATGGCAATCAGGAATTGAAGAGCCAGGTCCATCAATTTCGCTATCTGATTTCCAGTCAACAAGCCCAGTGGGTCCGAGAGAATTTTAGGGCAGAGGGGATGACAGATGCAGAAGCCTTGGCCAGCTATTTTAAGTCTCAGCCAAGTATGCCTTATAGCTTCAATGAGTCCTCTCGTTTGCATAATAAAGCTTATATAGATAAGCTTTCGGGTCAGGTGTTTTATCCAGATGGTCAAAGAAGCCAAGTTAATATCAAAATTTTACTTGATTTCCATACAGAATTCATTTTAGATCAGCAAGGTCGCTTCCTCAATATTATGGATCCAGAAGGGGGCTAGCCAAAATGGCCTTGTTAATGGTGCTAGCTTTAACTATGGCAACCGCAATCGTCCAGGAAATCGGGCTTCCCATACTCGCTATGATGTTAAAACACCAGCCGTTTGGGACCCTCTTTTCCGCAGAAGAGCGATGGCTAATGGAGGCAAAAAATTTAAGGCACCACAAAATAATCGTGGATCAATGGGGTATCTCTCAGCTAAAAGTGTCTATGTTCCAGGGAAAGAGAGTATTCAAAAGGAAGTGAAACAGGAACTTACACGTTTTAAAAAGCTCTTAAATCGACCAGCCTTCTTTGTCCGTTGTTGGGCTTGCCTACGCCAATTTTGGAATAATATTTTCAGGTCATGAGAACCAAATGAAAAGTTTATAGGGGTATAAAGGAGAGCTATTTTCAAAAGAAAATTCTTTGTTCGATCAATAAGGATAAGGCCTTTTAAATTGACTTGTCTGGAAAGGAGCAATCCTTCTCAATTGTCCCTTTTAAAATAAGCATACCAAAGCTTGGTAGTCTTCCTTGCTTGCGAAACTTTCTATTTTTGTTTATAGTAGTTCTATAAGCTTTCTTGGAGGCGTTTGCATGAACAAAAAACTTTTGAGCTTAAAACTATTGGGAAGCCCCAGTGTTTTTCTTGATCAGGAGGAAGTATTCTTCCCTTTTGCTAAAATTAGTGCCTTGATTTACTATCTTCATATCAATGGAGCGGTTAATCGAGAAGAAATTGCAGGAATCCTCTGGGAAAATAAGGACAATCAGTCTGCTAAAAAAAATCTGCGTAATACTATCTACCAAGCCAATAAACTCTTAGGTGGAGATTGGATTATTGCGCCCAACAGGACAGTTTTGTCTCTTAATCCCAACTTCAAAATTGAAAGTGATGTGGAGACTTTTATAGCTCAGCCAGAAGAGCATTTGTCTCTCTATCAAGGCGATTTTTTGCAGGGTTTCTATCTTAAGGATAGCGAATCTTTTGATTACTGGGTTTCCAAAATGCGGAATCAGTATGAGCAACTTTATGTCCAAGCTTGCTACCATCAGCTTGAAAAAGGAAAGGACCAGCTAAATCTAGAAGATGCCGAGCAAAAATCTGCGCCGTTTGATTAGCATGGATGAGTTTGATGAAAAGAATTATCACCTGCTCATGAAGTTCTACCGAGACAATGATCGTCCAGGTAAAGTTATTGAGACTTACTATAAACTAGTGAATCTCTTGGATAAGGAACTGGGAATCAGTCCCAATGAGTCTATTCAACAGCTCTATCACGAAGTTCTTGCTAAAGACCGGAGTGAAAGAAAAACCAAACAGTTTCTTCGGAATACGGACCATTTTTTTGGTCGAGTAAGTGAAATTCAGCGGTTGGAGTCTTATTTTTTTCTAAGATTTTAGGAGAACAGGAGGCGCGTGCCCTAGTTTTTAGTGGGGGCACTGGCATAGGGAAGCGGACAGTGACTCGTCAGGTGCTAGCCAATCAGACCAAGTACTTTTCAAATTGTTATGGCCGAGTGTTTTAAGGAAGAAATGAAGTCGGAGCTTCAGCCTTGGCGTGGCCTACTGGATGGTTTGGGTGATTTGGTCATTCAGCATCAAATTCTTACAATTAGTCAGTGGCAAGTTATTTTGGAAAGCTATTTTTCCAATCTTAACAGGAGGAATTTCTGGAGCTGAGTTAGATGCAGACAAATTAGCTCAGTTTGTAGTCGATATTCTGCAGAAAATTTCCAAGAAGAAAGCTCTGGTAATTTTTAATTGAGGATTGTCACTGGATGGATGCAGCTAGTACTGCAGTCTTGGAACAGGTCATGAACCATATGTATGATTACCCAGTAGCCTTTGTGCTGACCAAACATCTCAGTACTCCTTCTTATTTGGAGCATTTTTTCAATCATTTGCTGGTTCGTGGTAAGATTGACTTTATTGAGCTACAGCCCCTCAATTTTCAAGATAGTGTAGCTTATCTACAAGCTCAAAAGGGAATAGAAGTTCTTTCTGAGGAAAAAGTCAAAGACATTTATCGAGTTAGCCAAGGGATTCCATTCTTCCTGTCAGAATATGCTGAGCAACTCTTGAGAGGAGAAAAGTTTCAACCTTTGACGCCGGCTATCAAGGCTAAGCTGTCTTTGAAGCTGGATCATCTTAGCAGTGGGGAAGAGGAGCTACTGGACTATTTAGCTTGCTTCAGAGAACCTGCGTCACTTTCCTTTTTGACCAAGTTACTTGCTTTACCTGTGGAAGACCTGGTTGAAATTATTGAGGCTTTGAGACAAAAGCGACTCTTAATTGAGGTGGAAGAGGAGGACAAACTGGTAGTGAATTTTAGCCAGGAACTCCTGCAAATCTATGCTTATGAGCGTCTGTCAATAGCCAAGCGCCGGATGTTGCATCATCAGATTGCCCAGAGTATGGAAGAATGCTTGGGAGACCCCCTTTATCATTCCCAGTTGCTCGATGAAATTGCCTATCATTATAAGATGTCTAAGCAACCGATCAAGTCTTTAGAGTACGAGTTGCATTATTTGGAAGCTACTTTACAGTTTCACCATGAGCTCTTTCCAATTTACTCACGGGAGTTTGGTTTTATTGAAAAGACTGAGGATAACAACCAGGCTGCTGTTCTGGAGCAATTTGATCGAATTCGTCAGGAAATAAAGGACTTAGAAAGCAAACATCAAAACCATAAGGATTTTCAATTGCTGGTGCTCCGCTTCCTCTATCTGGAAGGGCGCTATGCTATTCGGACAGGAAATTACCAGCAGGGGATGGACAATATCCAGCAGGTGATTGCTTCGGCCAAGGAACTACAACAAATGGAGTTCCTTCTGGAAGGTTATCGGCAGATGATCTATTACTGTATTCAGACGGAGAATATTCCTGAGATGCGCTATTATACGGAGCGTGCTCTGGATGCTTCAGTCCAGGCCAATAATCACGAGGCCATTGCTGTCAATCTTCGTCTGAAGGGGCTATATCATCTCATGATCGGAGATGAAGAACAGTCGCTTCACCATCTCTATCAGTCTATTGATTGTTTTAGCCTAACAGACTCGCTTCGCTCCAAATATTCGATTCAGATTGCAGCGGCTTTAGATTATCTGGCAGAGATTGAGCAGATTCGTGGGAATTTTACAACAGCCTTGGCCCACCAGAAAGAAGCAATTGATCTAACAGAAAACAAAATAGCAGAGCCATCAATATTTGCCTTCTATATTGGATTAGGCATGACCTATTATCAGCTGAAAGATTATGAGCAGGCAGAGGCGATCCTTTTGAAAGTTAAAAAAGCTATGGAATCTCTTAGTTTTCCTTGGAAGGAGACTCAGTTGGAAGTCTATCTAGGATTGATTAGTTGTGAAAAAGGAGACTATCAGCCAGTCTTGGATCTGCTGAGAAAGAAAGAAGAATTGATTAGCCGATATGGCAACCCGCGAGACAAGGGCTTAATTTACTACCTGATGGCAGTGATTAAGTATCAACTTCAGGTAGGAGATTTGAAAGAAAGTAGTTTTGAAGAGCTACTGACTCGGGATTTTGATTATTACTATGATACGGCTAAAAGCCATCTTAATTTCTATCGGGACCGCCATCAGTTAAAAGAACTGGAAAACTTGCACTTGAGACTGTCTCAATAATCAAATGCAAAATAAAAGGGGATGAAAATGAATTTCATCCTCTCTTTTTATTCTGATAAAAAGATTAATCATGTATTTGAGCCCAGACCTGGGTCAGATAAAAGATAAAGCTGGCAGCTAGGTTGGCTGTATGGTTGTCAATATCGTGGGGTGGAGAAACTTCTACCACGTCAAAACCAATTAGTTTTCCTGAAGCAGCGATATGCTGGAAGACCAGAACGGCTAAATTTGGATCTACGCCCAGCGACTGAATAGCACTGACACCAGGAGCGGCACCAGCAGCAAAGCAGTCAATATCAATGGTCAAATAGACTTGTTCCTTGTCTGCAAGAAAGGCATCGACAACCTTGCAGACTTCCTTGTGGCCCATTTGGTAGATATCTAGTCCAGTCAGGAACTGGATGGCTTTAGACTTGGCTACAAAATCAAAGAGAAAGAGGTTATTATTGTGTTCTTGGATACCTAAAATGAGATAATTAAAGATTTGTTTCTGAGCTAAAGTTTCGTCAAACATCTGGCGAAATCCAGTACCGGAATTGGGACCAGTCTGGTCATAAGGACGAAGATCAAAATGGGCATCCATATTGATGACGGCTAATTCTTGCTCGGGTTTTAGTGAAGACTTGAGTCCGAGATAGTTTCCGTAGGCTGTTTCGTGTCCACCTCCCAGTACGATGGGGCGAAGATTGAGCTCCCGCAGGCGCTTGACAGCTTTTGCTAGACTGCTTTGGAGTTGTTCAAGAGACCGATTGGGACCATCGATATCACCGACGTCAAAGACACGGACGTTTCGACCTAGATGCCAAGGCAGTTTGGCCAACTGAGTACGGATAGATTGTGGTCCTTCAACTGCCCCAACCCGACCGTGGTTGATATAGACTCCTTTGTCGCTCTTGAAACCAATTAGGGCAAAGTTGACTCCCTCAAAAGGTTTTAAGTTTGGGTCATTTAAATTTAAGAATTCGATAACCATACCCCATTTTGCAGCGTATAAATTATCTTCGACCCCCCGTTGATAATAGCTGTTATCTAATTGATAATAATCTTCTAACATAATCTTTTCCTTTTTCCATAACGATACTTGCGATTTTATTATAAGAGTTTCCACTAGGCCTGTCAATGACTTTCTGCGGGGAAAGGAGCTTAGTGGAGAGGGAATTGTTTACAAGAAAGCCACTATAATGGCGAGAATCAATGCAGTCCATATAGCATAGCGTATCTTAGCGTTGGACCGGTAGCCCTCTCTAACCTTTGGCCTTTTCGAAAAGAGATAAGCAATATAGGCTGCAATTGAAAGAAAATAAGCATATGGTGTCCATCCAGAGCTAAGAATTCGGCCATTTTCAACCGTTGGTACAAGCAGAATTAAAGCTGTAAGCATGCACCAAACAGGTAAAAGAGTGCTCTCTTTGCTATTGCAAATATGGAGCATCAGTTGTGCTAAAAAAAGCCGACTGAATAAAGGATAAAAACAGCGATACATAGATAAAAAAATACAATGAGAAAGCTATCGTCCTGTTTAACAATAGGCTTGCCTATTAGGAGATTTAAAAAAGTAAATAAAATGGTTTTTAACATATGCCAAATGAGGTAGGCCATTGCTGGTAAAATGATTAAGACAAGTGGATGTAGAATTGCAAAATAGTCTACTTTAGAGGCTTTTTTCATTGTTACTTTTCTCCTTAATCAAACTCTTTCTAGCTTCTAAGATTTGCCCTTGAGATTTTCATTTTATTTGACCTTGCTTAATGGCACTAGCGACTTTATTATAAGAGTTTCCACTATGGCTGTCAATGACTTTAGCTGAAAAAAGAAAGCCCAGCTGAACAAGCGTGGGCTTCTTTTATTCGCTTTTCTGACTCAACGAAGATCCAAATTTGACAAGGTAAGCCACTGCTGATAGAACCGAAGTTCATCAAAAGAGCTTAAGACCTTCAAAAGTTAATTTCAAAGAGTATCAGATTTAGAATTGAATGCTCAAGTCCACAGCCTTTTCAACTGCTGCTAGGAATTCATCGCTTTCAATCAGCTCAGAGGCCTTGTTGAGCTCTTCATAGATTTCGATGTCCTTATCAAATTCGATAAAGCGGACATGTTGACGGAAGAGGTCGTAGGCTGGTTTGGTTCCCTTGCCCAGTTCATGGTTTTCTGGTTTCAGATCTAGAGCTTGGCAGGCTGCCATGATTTCTGTTGCCACGATGCGGCGAGAATTCTTGAGAATCTCAGCTGCCTTGCGTGCTGCGGTAGTTCCCATGCTGACAAAGTCTTCTTGGTTTTCACAAGATGGGATAGAGTCTACGCTGGCTGGATGAGCCAGAACCTTATTTTCAGAAGCAAGAGAAGCACAAGCATATTGGGTAATCATAAAGCCAGAGTTGAGTCCTGGGTGTTTGACCAAGAAGGATGGTAGCTTGCTCAGTTGGCTGTTAACTAGACGTTCTACACGACGTTCAGAAACATTTCCGATTTCAGAAATAGCGATACCGAGGAAGTCAAATGGCTGAGCCATTGGTTCACCGTGGAAGTTACCGCCTGAGATGACATGACCTTCCTTAGTAATAATAGGGTTGTCTGTAACGGAGTTGATCTCAATCTCAACTTTGGTTTCACATAAGCGATAGAGTCCTTGCTTGCACCGTGAATCTGCGGAATACAACGCAGGGTGTATGGATCTTGGACACGTTGTTGAGTAGCTACGGTCGTATTGCCACTGCCTTCTAGAAGGTTGCGGATATTGCGGGCTGTAGCTAGCTGACCGCTCTGAGGTCGAATGGTATGTAAGTCTTCTTCAAATGGGCTGGTAATACCATTGTGTACTTCCATAGAAAGAGCACCAGCCACATCTGATAATTTAAGCAATTGGATGGCATCGTAGGTAGCAAGAGCACCGATACCTGTTAGGACAGTCGTACCGTTAATTAGCGCCAGACCTTCCTTAGCAGCTAGAGCAATTTTTTCAATCCCAGCCTTGTCCAAAGCTTCTTGTCCAGAGAGCAGTTGACCTTGATAGTATGCGTGGCCAAGTCCTAGCATAGGAAGAACCATGTGAGCCAACGGAGCCAAGTCACCAGAAGCTCCTAAAGATCCTTTTTCTGGAATGAATGGAACGACGCCTTTATTGAGCAGTTCCAGAAGCTTTTCGACAGTGGACAGGCGAATACCAGAGTAGCCTTTTACCAGAGAATTAATCCGGATTAACATGATAGCACGGACTGCGTCTTCTGGTAGGGGATCACCAAAGCCTGAAGCGTGGGTACGGATCAGATTTTCCTGTAGTTGAGTCGTATCTTCTGGTGAGATACTAACGTTACAAAGAGATCCAAATCCAGTTGTAACACCATAGACTACCCGTTTTTCACGAACGATGTCGTCCACGATTTTACGAGAAGCCTCCACAGCTTTCTTAGCTTCTTGGTCGATTTCGCAGGTAGCTCCATGACGAGCTACTGCGATCACATCTTCTAAAGTAAGATGTTCACCATCCAAATTTATTACATGTGTCATACGATTTATTCTCCTTTTTATTCAAGAACTTTATTTTCACAAATCAGTACAATATAGATATAGTATACCGTACTTGCGATAAGGACACCTATGAGACCATAGATATAGTTCATTGGATTTTCACCCCAAATCATGACAAGGCTGACTAAGACTGCTAGGATTGGGATTACTGGACCAAATGGAACGCGGAAGACTACTTTTTTATCTGGATATTTCTTTCTCAATACCAATACGGCTAGAGCAGTTGGGATGTATTGGAAGAAACGGAAGACTACGCTGAGAGCTGCTAATACTTCAAATGTTCCTGTAAAGAGCAATGCGATAGCTAAAACACCTGAGATGATGATAGCAAAAATAGGTGCGTTTTTAGAATTGGTTTCAGCAATTTTTTTAGGCAACATACCTTCATTGGCAATAGCTGCTCCAAAACGCGGTACCATGATGGATTCACCGATGTTGAGGCCGGCAATAGAAATAAGGGCTCCGATAGAAACGATCCATGCCCCAGCAGGGCCAATCATTTCAACAAAAGCGTCTTGCACAGAAGCATCTGTTTGTAGGATACGGCTACCTAGCATAGCAATGGTTCCTGCAATAATGAGCATGTAGAGAACAGATACAATGCTGATAGACCCTAGAATGGCACGTGGTACATTCTTTTCTGGATCGCGCATTTCACCAGCAACGATAGACATGGTTTCAAAGCCGATAAAACCGTAGAAGATATAGATAGCTGTACTTGAGATAGCTTTCATGATATCTGTGCCAGGTTCTAGTTGAAGGAAGGGAGTGAAGTTTCCTTTGTCGATTCCGCCTTTGATAAAGAAGATGGCACATGCTGCAAATGCAATGATTGGAATCAACTTAGCTACGGTTGCAGCTAGTGTGAAAAACTTAGAGGTCTTTAAACCAGCAATATTCATCAAGCTGAGCAAGACAATTAAAGTGATACTAAGGACTAGTTCATAAGGGGTAAAAGCTGGGAAGGTAATGACAAAGAGTCTTGCAAATCCTGCAGCCATAGCGGACCAAGCGATGATGGTAACCGCCCAACCCAGAAAGCCTACGTTAAATCCGACAAAGTTACCAAATGCTTCCTTGGCATATTGGAAGGCTCCACCATTTTTATTGAAATAACCTGCAGTTTCTGCCAAGCAGACTGCTAGCAGAATAACGAGGATGGCAGTCCCTAACATGACAGCTAGAGAAGCAGGTCCAAGCCCTTTGTAAATTTTTTGAGGTAGGAGGAAGATACCAGAGCCGATAACGGCATTAATACCATAAAGAGTTGCACCGGCAAAGCTGAATTTCGCTTTTTCCTGCTCTTGTGTGTTGAGTTTGTTTGCATCCATAATAATGTTTCTCCTTTAGAGATATGAGGATCCCTTCCAAGTAAAGATAGGGTGGTGGCAGACCAATCTTGGAGCATCACTGTATCTTTACTTAGCGGGGATGTGGTTCAAACCAGCCCAAATGGCAAGAGGAGAGCCTTTAGATTGGTTACATGAAAACATTATATGCAGCTCAGTTTCCTGAGTCTCTTTTTCCACTATCAGAAGATTTCCTTCCTCTATATCAAGTGGTGGAAAGTTATCTCCAATCACTGTTAGATTTGTCAAAGCATAGATAAATTGAATTTCGTCATCTCGGCTAAGCTCTTGCTTATTGGAGACGGCAATCATCTGTCCCTGATAGTGGTCGCTGTAGATTAAGTTAAAGTCGGTACAAGTCCCGCGACTTGTGATAGAATCACTCCCTTCGAAGAAATAGGGGGTAAAGGGAGCTAGAACCATTTCCTCTTGTCGACTAGCATTGAGAAGGCGCAGAGGATGGTCTAGGCTCATAAGAATACGGTGAAAGCCACTCAAGTCAGAAAATTCACTTTCAGCTACTTCCACAGTTGCTGTTGAGAGCCGATAGTCAAATTCCCGCCGGCCATAGTCGCCGGTGGACGGGGAAAGATAAAGTTGTTTTGTCTTTCCTCCCGACCAATCGGAAACTTGAAAATCGTTTGATTTTAGAAGAGTTATATTTGTCATTTTTGGTATTTATTAGAACAAACCGCTGATATTGCCGTCTTTGTCAACATCAATCTTTTCGCTGGCCGGCACTTTAGGCAGTCCTGGCATGGTCATGATTGCACCAGTCAGAGCAACGATAAAGCCTGCACCAGCAGAAACTTTGAGCTGGCTGATAGTCACGACAAAGTCTTTAGGTGCGCCCAGTTTCTTAGCATCGTCTGAGAAGGAGTACTGAGTCTTGGCCATACAGATAGGATAGTTGGAGAAGCCCAGCTCTTCCAGTTGTTTGAGCTCGCGTTTAGCGGCAGGAGTCAGGCGAACGCCCTTGCCTCCATAGACCTTGGTAACGATCTTGTTCAGTTTGGTTTCAATGGAGTCTTCTTCATTATATACAAATTGGAAGTGATTGTCTCCTTCGGCCAATTCAACAACTTTTTCAGCCAACTCTTTACCGCCGGCTCCGCCATTTGCCCAGACGTCGGAAATCACTACGTCAACTCCCCGTTTTTGGCAGGCATCATAAACTGCTTGCAATTCTGCTTCGGTATCCAGCGGGAATTTATTGATAGCAACGACTGCTGGCAATCCATAAACATCTTGAATGTTTTCCAGATGTTTTTCTAAGTTTGGCAGACCGTCTACAACAGCTTGGACATTTTCTTCAGCCAGGTCGCTCTTAGCCACACCACCATGCATCTTGAGAGCGCGGATAGTAGCTACCAGAACTACAGCCGATGGACGAAGACCAGATGTACGGCACTTGATATCAATGAATTTTTCAGCACCCAGGTCAGCACCGAAACCAGCTTCGGTGACTGCATAGTCAGCATATTTGAGAGCCAGCTTGGTAGCTAGGACACTGTTACATCCATGAGCAATGTTGGCGAAAGGTCCACCGTGAATCAAGGCTGGTGTGTGTTCCAGAGTTTGAACCAGGTTTGGATGGATAGCGTCTTTGAGCACAGCAGCCATAGCGCCACCAGCTTTCAAATCCTTGGCAGTTACTGGCTTACCTTCAAAGCTGTAGCCAATGATGATTTTTTCCAAACGGTTCTTGAGATCAGTGATATTTTCTGACAGACAGAGAATAGCCATAACCTCAGAAGCAACTGTAATGTCAAATCCATCTTCACGCGGAACGCCATTGACCTTGCCCTGCAAGCCGTCTACGATGTGGCGCAGTTGCCGGTCATTCATATCCACTGCCCGCTTCCAAGTGATGCGGCGAGAGTCGATGCCTAAGGCATTTCCATGATGGATGTGGTTATCAATGAGGGCTGCCAGCAGGTTGTTGGCAACACCGATGGCATGAAAGTCACCAGTGAAGTGGAGATTGATGTCTTCCATTGGCACAACTTGAGCGTGTCCACCGCCAGCAGCTCCGCCCTTGATACCAAAGACAGGTCCGAGTGAAGGTTCCCGTAGAGCGATAACGGCTTTTTTTACCGATAGCAGCCAAAGCATCGACCAATCCGACAGAAGTCGTTGTCTTGCCTTCTCCGGCTGGTGTTGGAGAAATAGCTGTCACGAGAATCAGTTTGCCGTCTGGCTTGTCTTTTAAGGCTTCCAGTTGGCCAGCACTGATTTTTGCCTTGTAATTTCCATAAAGAGACAAGGCGTCTTCAGCAATTCCTAGCTTTTCAGCCACCTCTTTGATGGGCTTCATTTGAACCGAATTAGCAATTTCAATATCTGATAAAACCATATTGTTACCTCTTGAGAAGAGGAAGCCCATTCATGGGAAAGAGCAGACTTCTCTTCAGTTTATCTATTAGACAACTTTCAAAATTTCTTGATAAATTTCATCGGCTAGAGCGCAGCCTTTTTGCAGTAGCTCTTCACCCTTGCTGCGGTAGTCTGCGACGAATGCTTCATCCTTGACACCTGACAGGTTGATGAGGACATTGAGCCAAGCCCCTTGCAGGCCAGCCTTAAGGTTGAGGGCTGCTACCCCTAGGTCGCTGGCAGCATTGGTATTGGATTTGCCGACGGCCTTTTGAGTTGTTTGCAGGGCAGCCAAGATGTCTTCCATCATGCCATATGGTGACTTGGTCGCTTCCTTGAGGGCTTGCTGCATAGCTTCCCGACGGGCAGCCTTGTCTTCATCCGTTTCCTTAGGCATATCAAAGACAGCAGAGACCAGATTAAAAGCTTCAGTGTCCCTGTCAATAGCTGCAAGAAGGCTTTCTTGGAGTCGAGCACTTTCTGCGTGCACTTGAGCAATTTCTGCTTCAAATTCTGCGTATTTTTCTTGCCAAGGGTTAATTCGCAAACCATCTTAGTCAGGGAAATACCGTTTGCGGCTGAAAGAGCAGCGGCAGAGCCACCTCCTGGTGCAGGAGCATCTGAGCCTAGGACCTGGGCAAATTCTGTCAAACTTAAATCTACTAATTTCATAGGTTTCTGTCCTCCTAGCCCAGCAAATGGTTTTCCAGAACTTGCTTGCCATAGTCAAAGTCTTCAATTTGCAGATAGTATTCTGCTGCGTCAATCAAAGCCTTAGCTGGTGCCAAACCGATGACCTCTGAGCCGAGGATTCCAACTCCGTAGCGCTTGGCTTCAAAGCGAACAGTTTCAAAGACACGATAGAGTGGGAATTTTTCCAGATTGACCATGTTGATAGAAACCTGAGCAATGTTGCGGTCTTCCAGCATAACGCCAATCGCTTTACAGTACTTGTAACCACCGCTTGATCCACGGATGATTTTGGCAATATTGTTGGCAATTTCTAGATTGTCTGTATCTAAGTTGATGTTGTAGGCGATGAGCGGCATTCTAGCACCAACAGCAGTGACACCAGCAGTTGGGTGAATCTTTCTTTCACCATAGTCAGGAGCCCAGTCAGGTTCCAAGAGTTTTTCTGGCATGCCTTCAAATTGTCCTTTACGAACCTTAGCCAAGTTCTTACGCTCTGGACGAGTCGCTGCATCTTCATAGAGGAAGATAGGAATACCGAGCTCACGGTTGATCCGCTCAGATACGGTCTTCGCAATTTCTACGCATTCCTCACTTGTGATGTCCTTGATCGGTACAAAAGGCAGGACATCAGTTGCGCCCATACGAGGGTGTTCACCCTGGTGCTTGGTCAAGTCAATATTCTCAGAAGCGTATTTAACCAAACGGAAAGCAACTTCCTGAATGTTTTGATCATCACCGACCAAGGTAAAGACGCTGCGGTTGTGGCTGGCATCAGAAGAGTGGTCCAAAAGTGTTACGCCTGGCACGCTCTTAGCTACTTCCACTAGACCGTCAATGACCGCTTGGTTGCGGCCTTCAGAAAAGTTAGGAATGCATTCAACAATTTTTGCCATAAGATATTACCTCGTGTTATATGTTATTAAAATTACAAAGTGAATAAAGTAGAGCTTCCAGCTTAGCTAGGAGAGAGGCCTAGCTAAGCTTAGAAGTTGGGGGACAAGTTTTTCCTATTCGAACAATTTCTTAACAGATTCTTTGACCAAATCTTCGTCAGTTAAGTACGGAATGGTGATGTGGTCAGTTCCTTGGTGGAGACGGTTGTATTCGATAGCTGTCTCAATAGCATGCTCATTGCGAGCCCAGTTACGACGAGCAACTCCTCCGATTGTATCCCAAGCGATAGCAGATTTGATGATTTCATCGATGCGTTCGCTGCCGTCCAGTACCAAGCCAAAGCCACCATTGATTGCTTTACCGATACCAGTTCCACCACCGTTGTGGAGAGCTACCAGACTCATACCGCGAGCTGCATTACCAGCGTAACATTGCACGGCCATGTCGCAAGTAACATTAGATCCATCTTTAATATTAGAAGTTTCACGGAATGGAGAGTCAGTACCTGATACATCGTGGTGGTCACGGCCGATCATGACAGGACCAATCTTGCCTTCGCGGACTAATTCATTGAACTTGAGGGCGATATTGACGCGTCCCATACAGTCTTGGTAGAGAATCCGAGCCTGAGTTCCAACAACCAACTGGTTCTTTTCTGCATCGCGGATCCAGTTGTAGTTGTCACGGTCTTGGTAGCGACGGTTAGGATCAATCACTTCCATAGCAGCATGGTCAGTAGCAACTAGATCTTCGTGCTTACCGCTCAGACATACCCAACGGAAAGGACCATAACCATAGTCAAAGAGCATTGGGCCCATGATATCTTCTACATAAGAAGGCCAGATGAAGCCGTCTTTGTCGTCAAAGCCATTCTTAGAAATTTCCTTGATGCCAGAGTCATAGACTGCCTTCATAAAGGCATTACCGTAGTCAAAGAAGTAGGTGCCGTTGTTAGTCAAGGTCTTGATTGCCTTGAAGTGACGTTCCAAGGTTTGGTCAACCAACTTAACAAAGGTTTCCTTGTCTTCAGCTAGGAGGCGAGTCCGCTCTTCAAAGCTGATGCCAGCCGGGCAGTAACCACCATCGTAAACATTGTGGCAAGAAGTTTGGTCAGACAGCAAATCGACATGGATATTGTTCTCGTTGACATATTCTAAGAGGTCTACGATGTTACCATGATAGGCAATAGAAGTTGATTCACCAGCTTCCAGAGCTTTCTGAGCTAGCTCGATTGCTTCTTTGGACTTTCGGCTAATTGACTAATCCAGCCTTGGGAGTGACGAGTTTCAATCCGAGATTGGTCTACTTCAGCTACGATTGCCACAGCTTTAGCAATTTCGGCTGCTTTCCCTTGAGCTCCACTCATACCACCTAGACCAGAAGAGATGAAGAGTTTGCCGGTTAGATCACCATCATCTGCCACACCCAGTTTCAAACGTCCAGCATTGAGGAGGGTGTTGAAAGTACCATGGACGATACCTTGAGGGCCAATGTACATCCAACCGCCGGCTGTCATTTGACCGTAGTTAGTGACACCCATTTCTTCTGCAATTTCCCAGTCTTTCATATTGTCGTATTCGCCGACTAAGAGGCCGTTGGTGATGATAACACGTGGAGCTTCTGGTTTGGATTTGAAGAGACCAACAGGGTGACCAGATTCCACGACCAAAGTTTGATGGTCGGTCATTACTTCCAGATATTTTTTAATCAAATTATACTGCATCCAGTTAGCGCAGACAGATCCAGTTTCCCCATAAGTAACCAATTCATAAGGATAGAGGGCGATTTCAAAGCTCAGGTTGTTGTCAATCATGACCTGCATAGCCTTAGCTGCGGTACAGTTTCCTTTATATTCATCAATTGGTTTACCATAGATGCGTTCTTTTGGACGCCAGCGGTAGCCATAAATCCGTCCGCGAGTTTTTCAATTCTTCCAAGAATTCTGGAATCACTCTTCGTGGAATTTTTGGAATATAGCGAAGGGCATTTTTTTAGAGCGATTTCTGTTTGTGCCTGAGTGAGACGGAAGCCCCTGGTCAGGCGCACGGCGGATGCCTTCTTGGAAAACCGTTTTTTCAGGTAATACATCGTCTAATTTGACGGTCATTGCTGCTGCAATTTCATTTTCACTAAAGTATGACATGAAGATTCCTCCTTATTAAGTCAAGTATAAAATATGTTTCGACCTTATTTTTATAAGACCCCCGTCCATGAAAAAGTCAAGAAAAAAAAATAAAATAGAAAAAAAGAGAATTTTCCTATTTTTTTAAAAAGCTTTTTGACTATAATTTGACGATAGTGTATTATGATGAAAAGCAAGTAAAAATGTTAGAAATAAAATGGAGGAAGAAACATGACTGCTGATTTACTATTAACTCACTTTAATCAAGTCTTTTGTCCTAATGATCTTGGGCACCCCCTTTTTGGAGCAGAGATGAAGAAAGCTCAGGTCTTGGAAGACGGCTACATTGCAGTCAAAGACGGCAAAATTCTAGCCCTTGGTAGCGGAGAGCCGGATGCTAGTCTGATTGGACCAGATACTAAGATTCAGTCTTATGAGGGTAAGATTGCTACGCCTGGCTTTAATCGACTGCCACACTCACTTGGTCTATGGTGGCAGCCGGGAACATGAATTTGCTAAGAAATTAGCCGGTGTTCCTTATCTGGAAATTCTTGCTCAAGGTGGCGGAATTCTCAGTACAGTCCGAGCAACGCGAGAAGCTTCTTTTGAAAATCTGTACGATAAATCTAAGAAGTTATTGGACTATATGTTGCTTCATGGAGTGACAACGGTTGAGGCCAAGAGTGGCTATGGTTTGGACTGGGAAACAGAGAAGCGCCAACTAGATGTCGTTGGGGCTCTGGACCGTGACCATGATATTGATTTAGTTTCGACCTTTATGGCTGCCCATGCCGTTCCACCAGAATATAAGGGACGTTCTCAGGAGTATTTAGAGCTCATCGTCGAGGAAATGCTGCCTCGGGTAAAAGAAGAGAATCTAGCTGAGTTCTGTGATATTTTCTGTGAAAAAGGCGTCTTTACAGCTGACGAGTCACGCTACCTGCTTTCTAAAGCTAAGGAGATGGGCTTCAAGCTCCGTATCCATGCTGATGAAATCGAGTCTATTGGTGGAGTAGATGTAGCGGCTGAACTAGGAGCAACCAGTGCAGAACATTTGATGATGGCGACAGACGAAGGTATTCGCAAGATGGCAGAAGCCAAGGTTATCGGGAATCTCCTACCAGCAACTACCTTCAGTCTGATGGAAGATACCTATGCACCAGCTCGCAAGATGCTGGAAGCTGGTATGGCCATTACTCTAACCACTGACAGCAATCCAGGCTCCTGTCCAACAGCTAACCTGCAGTTCGTTATGCAGCTTGGTTGCTTTATGATGCGTCTGACGCCAGTGGAAGTTCTCAATGCTGTAACCATCAATGCGGCCTACTCAGTTAACCGCCAAGATAAGATTGGTAGCTTTGATACTGGCAAGCAGGCTGACATTACTATCCTAGATGCTAAGAATATTGACTATCCACTTTATTTCTTTGCGACTAACCTGACCCATCAGGTTTACAAGGCAGGAAAACTGGTCGTCGATCAAGGAAGAATTGTCTAGACTCTCTAAAAACGAATCGTATTTTTCAGACTCTCTCTGGTGACAGGGAGAGTTTTTGTAGTGTGTCAGATCTTGAGAAACTTTGTTTCGTAAGTGAGAAAAAGAAATAATTTAAGACTCAGTTCTATCAAAGGCTTCAGCCTCTTCTTTCAAAATTGATACAAAAAGACCACTCAGTTTGAGTGGTCGTGATGATTATAAGTTTTTTTCACTGCTGCAATCGCTGCATCATAGTCAGGTTCAGTGTTGATATTGTCGACATATTCAGCGTAGGTCACAGTGTTGTTCTCATCTAGAACGAGAACTGCTCGAGCCAAAAGGTGCCATTCATTGATGAGGACAGCATAGTCACGGCCGAAAGAATGGTCAAAGTAGTCAGATAACATCACAGCATTCTCAATGCCTTCAGCAGCACACCACTTGCCTTGTGCAAATGGTAAATCAACTGAAACTGTGATAACAACTGTGTTGTCCAAGTCAGAGAGTTCTTGGTTGAAGCGGCGAGTCTGAGTCGAGCAGACACCAGTATCGATAGATGGGATGATGCTTAGAACTTTCTTTTTGCCAGCAAAGTCAGCCAGAGTTTTCTTTGAAAGATCCGTTGCTGTCAGGCTAAAATCATGGGCTGTGTCACCGACTTGTAGTTGTTTTCCAGTAAAGGTTACAGGATTTCCGAGAAAAGTTGTCATAAAAGTCTCCATTCATGTTTGATAGATTCATTGTACTCCGAATAAGTATTTTTTTCGAATAATTTGACTGGAAATTTGAGAGCGCCTACATTTTATCTAGAGTTTTTTTCTTTTGTATAAAAAGGTTAGGATTTGCTTCCTAACCTTTTGTTATTATTTGGCCAATCCTTCAGAAATTTTATCCAGATTGTATTTCATCATGCTGTAGTAGCTGTCTCCTTCTTCGCCTTTTTCAGCGATTGAGTCGGTGAAGATTTTAGCGTAGATTGGGATGTTAGTGTCTTTAGAAACAGTCTTCATCGGACGGTCGTCTACACTTGATTCGACAAAGAGAGATGGGACTTTGGTCTTGCGCAGTTTTTTTCAACCAAGCTTTTTAATTTGGTCTGGAGTACCTTCTTCTTCAGTGTTGATTTCCCAGATGTAGGCTGATGGCACATTGTAGGCCTTAGAGAAGTACTTGAAGCAGCCTTCGCTGGTCACAATCATTTTCTTTTCTTCTGGGATGTTGTTGAATTTCTCTTTGGCTTCCTTGTCCAAAGCAGTTAGCTTTCTACATAAGCTTTTGAGATTTTTTTCTCGTAAGTAGCCTTATTGTCAGGGTCTTTTTTTCAATCAAGCGTTTGGCAATATTTTTTGCATAGATGATCCCATTTTCCAAGTTTAGCCAAGCATGAGGATCTTCTTTTCCTTTTTCATTTTGGCCTTCTAGGTAAATGACATCAACGCCTTCACTGACAGCATAGTAGTCCTTGTTTTCTTTCTTCTGGGCATTTTCTACCAATTTAGTGAACCAAGCATTACCACCTGTTTCAAGGTTGATACCGTTGTAGAAAAATAAGATCAGCCTTTAGAAGTCTTTTTGACATCTTCGGGCAGAGGTTCGTATTCGTGCGGATCCTGACCGACAGGGACAATACTGTGCAGATTGATTTTATCGCCAGCGATATTTTTTGTGATATCTGCGATAATTGAATTGGTTGCAACGACATTTAGCTTGGAAGAGCTAGAGTCAGTACTGCTTTTTTTGACTAGAGCAGGCTGCTAGGCCGACAAAAAGCCAGCAAAAAGCAGAACTAAGAAACGACATTTTTTTCATTGAAATCCTCCATAAATATATTATTTTACTTTTTCTTTTTTTAAATACCGCTGTTTTGGTGCGATAAAAAAATGAAACCAAAAAGATCAGGGCAGAGGTTAGAACGATACTAGAACCTGCTGCAACATTAAAACTATAACCGATGAAGAGGCCTAAAACAGATGCACCAGCCCCCAAGGCAGATGACAATAAAATCATGGTCTTGAGACTCTTGGCATAGAGATAGGCTGTCGCAGCTGGTGTAATCAGCATGGCCACAATCAGAATCGTTCCGACACTTTGCATAGCTGTGACAGAAACCAAAGTCAAGAGAATCATCAGCAAATAGTGGTAAAAATTAACCTTCATTCCCATAGCTTGGGCCAAAAGCGGGTCAAAGGACGTCAGCAAAAGTTGCTTGAAGAAAATACTAATGACCAGCAGCACCAAAATACCCACGCCAATACTAATCCACATATCAAGGTCTTGTACCGCCAAGATATTCCCAAAGAGGATATGGAAGAGGTCGGTCGAACTCTTGGCAACGCTAATCAAAATGATCCCCAGAGCCAGGAAGGAAGAAAAAGTAATTCCGATAGCCGTGTCACTTTTGATAATAGAATTGCCCTTGATATAAGTGATAATAATGGAAGCTAGTAAGCCAAAGGTAATGGCACCGATGAAGAAATTAATCCCCAAAATAAAAGACAGGGCCACACCGGGCAGCACCGCGTGAGAGATGGCATCCCCCATGAGTGACATGCCCCGCAGAATGATAAAGCAGCCAACGGCACCGGCCACCACTCCAATCACAATGGCTGTAATCAAAGCATTTTGCAGGAAATGAAAGTCATGTAAGCCTTGAATAAATTCCTGAATCATCCTAGGCACCTCCATTCATAAAGAGCTGAGAGCCGTAGGTCTGCTGCATATTTTCTTTGGTGAAGGTACTCTCGGTTGATCCGAAAGCGACGACTTTTTTGTTAAGTAGCAAGACCTGATCAAAATAAGCGACCACCTTGCTCAAGTCATGGTGGACAATCAAAATCGTCTTCCCGTCTTTTCTTAGCTGACGGAGTGTTTTCATAATAATCTCTTCACTGACAGAATCAATACCGACAAAGGGCTCATCAAGGAAAATATAATCCGCTTCTTGGACTAGGCAGCGCGCAATCAAGACCCGTTGGAATTGACCGCCAGACAGTTGACTGATTTGACGTTCAGCAAAATCCTCTAAACCAACGATTTTTAGAGCCTGGTTGACCTTGTCCCAGTCAGAAGTCTTTAATCTTTGGAAAAAGCTTTTATCTTAGGATAAAGCCCAAGAGAAACACACTCTTTTACCTTGATAGGAAAGTTATAGTCAATATTGATTTTTTGTTCTACATAGGCAATTCGTTTTAGTTCTTTGTCTAAGGGCTGACCATCCAGTAAAGCTTGGCCTTGGTGGTCGACGATTCCCAATAAACCTTTAATAAGGGTGGATTTTCCAGCTCCGTTTGGGCCGATAATCCCTGTAATAGTAGGGCCTTTTATAGTTACGTTTGCCTTTATCTAATGCCAGCTGGCCCTGATAGCTGACACTTAGGTTTTGTATCTCAATCATGTATATCACCCCCACTGTATTAATATACCTTAACATAAAAATTAAGTCAAGTTAATTTTGCAAAATATGGGAAATATTTAACAAAGATTTGAAAATCAAAGCTATTTTTGATAAGGTTATATCAAAAGTATGAAAGTGAGAAAAAGATGACACGACTGCAAGATGATTTTTATGATGCAATAAATGGCGAATGGGCCAAGACAGCTGTTATTCCCGACGATAAACCAGTTACAGGTGGCTTTATGGACTTGGCTGAGGAAATTGAAGATCTCATGCTCTCTACGACTGACAAATGGTTGGCTGGCGATGGAGTACCAGAAGATGCTATTCTGCAGAACTTCGTTGCTTACCATCGCCTAGCAGCGGATTATGACAAGCGGGAAGCAGCAGGAACTGAGCCTGCGCGTGCTTATATTGATGAGATTCGCAACCTAGCGTCTTTTGAAGAATATGCTTCTAAGATTGCTAATTTTGAGTTGGCCGGTAAGCCGACTTATTTCCCTTTTGGTGTGGCGCCTGACTTTATGGATGCCCGTATTAATGTCCTTTGGGCTGACGGACCGGGAACGATTTTGCCAGACACGACCTACTATGCAGAGGACCATCCGCAGAAGGCTGACCTGCTTGCAAAATGGCGAAAGGCACAGGAAGATTTGCTAGCAAAATTTGATTTTACTGAAGAGGAAATCAAGGATATTTTAGACAAGGTTTTAGAGTTGGATGCTGTTTTTGCTCAGTATGTTCTTTCTAATGAAGAGAGCTCTGAGTATGCTAAGCTCTACCATCCTTATAAGTGGGACGATTTCAAAGCCTTGCTACCAGAGTTGCCTTTGGCAGATATTTTTACCAAGTTAATCGGTCAAGAACCCGACCAAGTCATTGTTCCTGAGGAACGCTTCTGGAAAGCAGCTAAAGATATTTATACAGCTGCAAACTGGGATAAACTTCACGCTTTGCTAATTCTCTCTGCGGTTCGCAATACAACCCCATATCTAACGGATGACATCCGTGTTTTAGCAGGTGCTTATCAACGTGCTTTATCAGGAACTCCTCAAGCTCAGGACAAGAAAAAAGCTGCCTATTACCTAGCTCAGGGGCCTTTTAATCAAGCGATCGGTCTTTGGTATGCAGGTCAAAAGTTCTCACCAGAAGCTAAGGCAGATGTGGAGCAGAAAGTGGCAACGATGATTGAAGTTTACAAGAACCGCCTAGCTCAGAATGACTGGCTAACACCAGAAACTCGTGACAAGGCCATTGTCAAACTCAATGTTATCAAGCCTTATATTGGTTATCCAGACGAGCTTCCTGAGCGCTATTCTCGCAAGGTTGTGGACGAAATCTGACGCTCTTTGAAAATGCTCAGAAGCTGAGCCAGATTGATATTGCTTATAGCTGGAGTATGTGGAATCAACCAGTAGATTACAAGGAATGGGGTATGCCAGCTCATATGGTCAATGCCTACTACAATCCGCAGAAAAATCTGATTGTCTTTCCAGCAGCTATCCTGCAGGCGCCTTTCTACGACCTGCACCAGTCTTCATCAGCTAATTACGGTGGTATTGGAGCGGTCATTGCCCATGAGATTTCTCATGCTTTTGATACCAATGGTGCTTCCTTTGATGAAAATGGTAGCCTTAATAATTGGTGGACGGAGCACGACTATCAAGCCTTTACTGAACGGACTCAAAAGGTCATTGACCAGTTCGAAGGACAGGATTCCTATGGTGCTAAGGTCAATGGTAAGCTGACTGTTTCAGAAAACGTGGCAGATCTGGGCGGTATTGCAGCAGCCTTTGGAAGCAGCCAAGAAAGAAGCAGATTTCTCTGCTGAAGAATTCTTCACCAACTTTGCTCGTATCTGGCGGATGAAGGGTCGAGAAGAGTACATGAAACTTCTGGCAAGCGTCGATGTCCATGCGCCAGCCAAGCTTCGGACCAATGTGCAGCTGCCTAACTTTGACGACTTCTTTACGACCTTTGATGTCCAAGAAGGAGATGGCATGTGGCGAAGCCCTGAAGATCGTGTGATTATTTGGTAACAAACAAGTCATAAGAAGACGTAAAAACCTGACTGGAGGAGCTTCAGACGAAGTTCTTTGGTCAGGTTTTTATTTGTAGCTGTAGAGATAAATTTTGATAATCAAATTATGCTATAATAGGAAATATCTGGAAGAAGGAGAGCCTGATGTGGAATTTAAGGAAGAGCTAGGACAGAAAATTCAATCTCTAAGAGAAGAAAAAGGCTTGAGTCGTCTGGCGATTTGTGGGGAAGAAGACATTTTGACAACGCGGCAACTACAGCGAATTGAAAAAGGCCAGTCTCTGCCTACCATCGCGACAGCTCTCTATATTGCTGAGCAACTGGAAGTATCACTGGATACACTAGCAAATAGAGAGCGATTAGAGTTACCGTCTGGCTATTTTGAATTGAAGTATCGCTTGGAAAAGCTATATCACTATGGCGATGGAGAACGTCTTCAACAGAGAGAAGAGCTGATCGAGGAAATCTATCGGAAGTATTTCGATCAGCTCCCTGAGGAAGAACAACTTTATCTTCAGATTAAGCAGGCCAAGAACGATATGGTTTTAACGGAAAATATTGCCTATGATCAAGGCTTAATAGATGAATATCTGGATCAGGCTTTGGCCAAAAGAAAAAGTTGACGGAAATGGATCTAGAAATCATTGATTTACGCCTGTTGGCGCTTGGTTTGAAAGATTTTGACAAGAAGGAGTTTACTTGTTTGCTAAACAAGTTACTTGAGGCGGTAGCTGATTATCCGACCAATGGATTGGAAAAAATTCAGGCCAGAATCATTTTTGCGGCGGGGGTCTTGTCTCACTATCAAGAATATGACCGACTACCCGAAATATTAAGAGTCCTAGAAGAGCTGATGTTGAGGAGAAACGACTTTCAAGATCGTGTCTTTAGCTATGCGCTTCAGTGGAAAATCGCCCTCTTCTTGGAAAATAATCTCGAAAAAGCTGAGGACAACTATCAAAAGGTAAAGTTAATGCTAGAGCTATTGCCAGAAGATGTCCTTAAGGAGAATATGAGACTGGACTGGGAGCAGGATATAAGCCGCTATAGTAAAATTGATGAATAAGCAACAGAACTCTGTGAGTCTAGGAACTCATAGAGTTTTTTAAATAGGACATGAATGTCCTCACACTTCGGTTAAATGATCTCTTATAATAGTGGGAGTAGAAAAAAGAAGTTACTTCTTCTTGAGGAAGGAATTTGGGAAAAATGGAAATTAGATTAAAAAATATTAAGAAAAACTATGGCTCCTTTGAAGCCTTAAAAGGAATTGATTTAGTTTTGGAAGAAGGCAAGTTCTATGGTCTTCTTGGGCCCAATGGTGCTGGTAAAACGACTCTCTTTAATCTCCTCATTCAAAATTTCAAACAAAGCTCAGGAGATATTAGCTGGGAAGTTGACGGGCATCCTCTATCCGTAAAAGATTTTTATCGCCATATCGGAATCGTTTTTCAAAGCAATCGTTTGGATGAAAATTTAACAGTAGAGGAAAATTTGGTATCTAGAGGTGCCTTGTATGGCTTATCTAAGACCAAGGTCTTGGAGAGGATGAAGGATTTACAAAACTATCTAGATGTTGCATCTATTAAAAATAAAAACTATGGGAGCTTGTCAGGAGGGCAGAAACGTAAAGTAGATATTGCTCGTGCTCTGCTACCTCGACCATCACTTTTATTGCTGGATGAGCCAACCACTGGTCTAGATCCGCAATCTCGACATGATTTATGGAATGCCATTCATCAGTTGAATAAGAAAGATAATATGACGGTAGTTCTCATCACTCACTATTTAGAAGAGATGGCTGGATGTGATATTCTACATGTTTTAATTTCTGGGAATCTTTATTGCTCAGGAGATATTGCTACTTTTATTGAAAAGCATTCAACAACTAACTTGAATTTGCTTTTAAAAGAAGGGCAGTCTGTAACATCACTATCGATATCACAATTTATGAACAAAAGTCAAGTTTTGTCAGAAAGAGAGATTGTTTTTAAAGATGTTTCTGTTGAAGAAATGATGGAAATTATTTCTGAAAACCAAGATAAGTCTATCATTGAAGCATTTAATGTGGAATATTCAAACTTGGAAGCAGCTTATTTGAATTTATTAAAAGAAACAGGAGGAGAAATGAATGTTTGAGTTAATTTCTAGAAATAGGAAAGTATACACGAGAGATCGTTTGGCGTTTTTCATGTCATTCTTGTCAGTTATTATTTTAATTTTAGTCTATCAAGTCTTTCTAGGCCAAATCCAGATTGATGCCATTAAGGAAGCATTAGGTAGCGACACTGCTTCGAGCGATACGATTAAGATGGTAAACTATTGGTTGATATCAGGTTTGACGACGATTGTTTCTATGACCAGTACTTTAGGAGCGTTTGGAGTAATGGTCTCAGATAAGGAAAAGAAACTGAGTGAAGATTTCAAGGTTAGTCCCATTTCTAATTTCAAGGTTGAACTATCCTATGCTATTTTTGCAATCCTATTTGGGATGATCCTCACCATGTTCTCTTGTGTCTTTGCGATTGGGATTTTCAACGGTTTTAGTTCACTTCTAGATTATTCGGCTATGGACTATCTAAAGATTTTTTTGGAATTGTTAGCTTTATCAACAGTCTTATCAGCTACTATGGTTCTTCCTGTATTAGCCTTTTATTCGAACAAGTTCAGCTTTTACCACTTTTGAGTTCAATCGTCGGTACCTTTTATCGGATTTATTTCAGGAGTTTATCTTTCTATCGGATCAGTTGGGGAAACATTTGCAGCAGGTTATGACTTGGTTTCCTATGACACAAGTGAATGCACTTTTAAAAACAAGTTTTGATGAAAGACTCAATTGCTCAAGTATTTGATAGTGCTCCCACCTTCGGTGGTAAATGAATACAAGGAATCCTATGGAGTAGTATTGCAGAATGCTAGTGGGGAATCATCTTTCTAATCAATTCATGCTAGTTTATATTTCAATGATTATTGTTGCTCTATTAACACTCCACTTTTTTTATTAAAAAGGTTAAGAAATGAAAGGGAAACCCTCAGCTAAAATTGTATAAAAGTGAATGCATATACAAAAAACCTGTTTAGGGTTCCCTAAACAGGTTTTATAGTTCTTTGATCTCTTTCATATAACCAGCTGTAATGATACCAGCGGGGAGTGCAACAATTGCAATTCCTAAAAATGAAGAGATCATTGTAATGATTTTTCCGGTAGTTGATATCGCGTAAATGTCCCCATAGCCAACCGTAGTCAGGGAAATCGTTGCCCAATAAAGGGCATCAAAAAAGGTAAGGAAAGTACTAGGCTCTACGTTGAAAAATGACAAGGGCGGAAACAAAGATATATCCAAGTGCTAAAACCCCTACAATAATCAGACTGTCTTTCTGTTTTTTTAAGACATTTGTCAAAATCAGAATGTTCTTGGAATAGCGGAAAAATTTAAAGATACGCAGGGTACGAAGCATACGTAAAATCTTAAATAGACGCAGACTGTCATTTAACAAAAAGAGTGATGGTAAAATGCAGAGCAAATCAGCCATAGCCAAGAAAGTAAAAGGATAGAGGAGGAAAGAAATCCGTCCTTTCTGTAATTTATAATCGGCAGTGACAAGCCTAAGAACATAGTCAATAATAAAAATAATCGTTGTTATAAGATCAAGCCAAATGAAGATTCCTGAATGACTCTTTGAAGTTAGAGGAATTAAACTGACAATGATGGCCAAGATCATGAAAATATCGTAGGCTTCTTCAATAAAACTTTCCTGCTGGTGGGGCTCAATAATCTGAAACAAAGTCTTTCTCATAATCATAGCTCTCCCTTATTCATATGAATTTAATTTTAATTCTATCTGTTTTTTAAAGATAAGTCAAGGTAAATCAACAAAGATTTTTCCCCATTCTCCATTTTTTTAGCGTCTTTCAAAATCCTTTGAGAAAGTTACTATAAAAATGAAATTCAAGCTCATATCATATTTATACAAATGAGCTTGCTTTTTGAGAAAAAAATATACAGTAAGAATCCAGATTTGGATAAATAAAAGCAAAATAGAAAACAAGCCACCATTCAACCATATGGCTGACAAGGTGGCTTGTTTTTGGGTGAGATTACCAGATGTAAGGAAAAAAACTCGGTATCTAACCTTTTGGCAATATGCTTCGTAATTTTTTTCCAAAGTGATTACCTAAGGCTTTTTTTCTTCTACTTTAAGCCGAATGCTATATCCTACCACTAGTAAAATAAGACAGATAATGATTGTAAAAGGATTTAGTGAAGTAATCGATAGGCCAAGGATAGACAAGATACTGCCAGTATAAGCAGGATTTCTCACAATAGCATAAGGGCCATGGTCTACTAATTGTTGATTATCAGTTGTTTGAACGGCCAGTGTGAAGTTTTTTTCCGAGATAATTGACTGCATAGATTCGCAATACGAACCCTGCTAGGGAGATGAGGATTCCAACATAGATCAAAAAAGGTGGCAATTGAGCTATAGAAGGTAGAAGTTGTTCATTCATTAATAGAAGACAACAAACAACACTACCAATAATGATGTAGCGACTTCCTTTGTCTGCAGAATCATTTACATTGTTTGACTTAGTTTTTATTTTTTTAATCCACATTTCTGTGCTAATAAAAAAATAACAAAGAAAAACATAAGTGAAAATAGTTTGTAAATTCATGATTATTCCTCCGGTCAGAATTATACACCTTTTAAATTTTTGGAGGTCAATCAAAGATTAACGCTTTAGAAATGGCTTATAGTTTTTATCGGTGAAAACTGGATTCCATCTTTCAAAATCCTTTGAAAATGGTATAATAGTAACATCACAAAAGTTGGAGATAAATATGAGTACTTACAATCATAGAGAAATCGAGCCCAAGTGGCAAAAATACTGGGCAGAGCACCATACATTTAAGACAGGTACGGACAAGGACAAGCCTAACTTTTATGCGCTGGACATGTTTCCTTACCCATCAGGAGCGGGGCTCCATGTAGGGCATCCAGAGGGCTACACAGCGACAGATATCCTCAGCCGCTACAAGCGAGCTCAGGGCTATAACGTCCTTCATCCTATGGGCTGGGATGCTTTTGGTTTGCCAGCTGAGCAGTATGCCATGGATACAGGCAATGATCCAGCTGACTTTACAGCGGAAAATATTGCCAACTTTAAGCGTCAAATCAACGCTCTTGGTTTCTCATACGACTGGGATCGGGAGGTCAATACTACTGACCCTAACTACTACAAGTGGACTCAGTGGATTTTCACCAAACTTTACGAAAAAGGTCTGGCTTATGAAGCAGAAGTACCAGTAAACTGGGTAGAAGAGCTGGGAACGGCTATTGCCAATGAGGAAGTTCTGCCAGACGGCACATCTGAGCGCGGTGGTTATCCAGTTGTCCGCAAGCCTATGCGTCAGTGGATGTTGAAAATCACAGCCTATGCAGAGCGTTTGCTCAATGACTTGGAGGAGCTGGACTGGCCAGAGTCTATCAAGGATATGCAGCGCAACTGGATCGGTAAGTCAACCGGTGCCAATGTAACCTTCAAAATTAAGGATACAGATAAGGACTTTACTGTCTTTACGACTCGTCCGGACACCCTTTTTGGTGCAACCTATGCTGTTTTGGCTCCAGAGCATGCTCTCGTTGATGCCATTACAAGTGCCGAACAAGCCCAAGCAGTAGCAGACTACAAACATGCAGCCAGCCTCAAATCCGACCTTGCTCGGACTGATCTAGCTAAGGAGAAGACCGGTGTCTGGACAGGAGCTTATGCTATCAATCCTGTCAATGGCAAGGAAATCCCAATCTGGATTGCCGACTATGTGCTTGCAAGCTATGGAACAGGGGCTATCATGGCCGTTCCTGCCCACGATGAGCGCGACTGGGAGTTTGCTAAGCAGTTTGATTTAGAGATTATTCCTGTTTCTAGAGGGGGCAATGTTGCTGACGCTGCTTATACAGAGGACGGTCCGCATATTAACTCTGGCTTCCTAGATGGCTTAGACAAGGCTGCCGCTATTGAAAAAATGGTTGCTTGGCTGGAAGCGGAAGGTGTCGGAAATGAAAAAGTCACCTATCGTCTGCGCGACTGGCTCTTTAGCCGTCAGCGCTACTGGGGTGAGCCGATTCCAATCATTCATTGGGAAGACGGGACTTCAACAGCAGTTCCAGAAAGTGAATTGCCGCTTGTCTTGCCTGTAACCAAGGATATCCGTCCTTCTGGTACCGGTGAAAGTCCTCTGGCCAATTTGACTGACTGGCTGGAAGTGACTCGCGAAGATGGTGTCAAAGGACGTCGCGAAACCAACACCATGCCTCAATGGGCAGGTTCTAGCTGGTATTACCTGCGTTACATTGACCCGCACAATAATGAGAAGTTAGCAGACGAAGACCTGCTCAAGGCCTGGCTGCCAGTTGATATATACATCGGTGGTGCAGAGCACGCTGTGCTTCACCTTCTCTATGCTCGCTTCTGGCATAAATTCCTCTATGATCTTGGAGTGGTTCCGACCAAAGAGCCTTTCCAAAAACTCTTTAACCAAGGGATGATTCTGGGGACTAGCTACCGTGATCACCGTGGAGCACTTGTGGCGACTGACAAGGTGGAAAAACGCGATGGTTCTTTCTTCAACATCGAAACGGGAGAAGAACTAGAGCAAGCGCCTGCTAAGATGTCTAAGTCTTTGAAGAATGTGGTCAACCCAGACGATGTAGTAGAGCAATATGGTGCCGATACGCTTCGTGTTTATGAAATGTTCATGGGGCCACTGGATGCTTCCATCGCTTGGAGCGAGGAAGGTCTTGAAGGCAGTCGTAAGTTCCTCGATCGTGTTTACCGTTTGATGACAAGCAAAGAAATCGTTGCGGAAAATAGCGGAGCATTGGACAAGGTCTATCATGAAACAGTTAAGGCTGTCACAGAGCAGATTGAGGAGCTCAAGTTTAACACAGCCATTGCCCAGCTCATGATCTTTGTCAATGCAGCCAACAAGGAAGAAAAGCTCTATGTTGAATACGCCAAAGGTTTCATTCAATTGCTGGCGCCTTTCGCACCACACTTGGCTGAAGAACTCTGGCAGTCACTAGCTCAAACAGACGAGAGCATTTCTTACGTAACTTGGCCAACTTACGACGAAAGCAAACTGGTCGAGGCAGAGGTTGAAATCGTAGTTCAAATCAAAGGCAAAGTTCGTGCTAAGCTTGTTGTAGCTAAAGATCTGAGCCGTGAAGAATTGCAGGAAATCGCTCTGGCAGATGAGAAAATCAAGTCTGAAATCGCCGACAAAGAAGTTGTAAAAGTGATTAGCGTACCGAATAAACTTGTTAATATCGTTGTGAAATAAACTTCTTAACCTCAGAATGTCGTTTCTGAGGTTATTTTTTTATCGTTCACTTTTATTAAGGTTAACAGCTGTAGAAATTTGTCGAACTGGTACCTGACCACGCTTCTTCTTTCACTTTGGATGTGGTATAATAGCTGAAAAAAATTGAGTAAAGGAAAGAAGCTAATGGGAAAAAAATACAGTCAAGTACAATTTCGGCATCAGATGCAATCAGTGAGTTAGTTGATCTTGATACAAGTAATGCGCAAAATCAACAAGTTGAATTTTCCTATACGACTGGAATTGCTGGGATGGAGGCTGGTCGTCAGGCCTGCAATCAAATGTTGCAGGCTGTCAGTGATTTCAGCTCAGCTGTTCTAATCCAGGCCAATAAAATTCCAGAGATTGCTGCTAAAATAGAAAAACGCGACATAGAAGAAGCCAAGCGCTGGGAGAGTTAAGATGAAAACTGATAAAAGTGAAAAAGAACGTCAGGAACTCCATGAGAAAATTTTACAAGTAGAGCAAAAAGAAGATGAATTTATGCTTCTCAAACGTCAATATGAGAATTCTCTGGGGAATTTTGCAACAGATTTTCAGTATTTAACGACTCAAATGGAAACTCTGCTTTATGAACACCCGCAAAATGCTACTGCTCTCAGTCGTGATTTAGCGGATACTCAGTCTCTTAACCAACAGGTCAAGAACTATGTGGATGTTCAGATGGATGAACTGGGAAAAAGGTCAGTCGTCAAACAAGAAATGCTATGGAAGAAGAGCGAGAAAAACTGATTAAAGAAAGGAATAGTCTGCCGTGGGAGTAAAATATAGTGCAACGGATTCTGCCCAGCTGATCCAAGCAATGGGCAATAATTTGCAAATCGCTAATCAAGTCACAGATCGGCTGTCAAGTGGTTGTGATCACTTGGTTGCTTCTCTAGAATCAGGTGAACTTCAAGGTGCAGCTTATACAGCTGGTAAAGGCCTATTTACTGAGATTATCATCCCTGTTATAAAGAAGCTACAAGAGGCTATTGATGATATTCAGGGAGAGCTTGCTTCCTATAAAAGTGCTGATTCCGAGGTGGCTGGATATGGTGAATTGGACTTGGATCTACTGAAGGAACAGCTGAAAATAAAAAAAGAGCAGCTAGAAAAGGTAGAAAAGCAGATTGCAGATAATCAAGATTTTTTTCGTAATGCAGGAGCTTTGCTGACAGGTAAGCTGGGAGACCTTTTATCTCAGACATCTGCTTTAATGGAAGTTGAAACTCAACTAAATATCGGTATTCGAGAAATTCAAGAAAAAATAGATAAACTAGAATGGTTTGTGGCTCAGGTGTCTCAGTATTTCTCAGATAGCCTGCAGGTCTTGGGCTTAGCTATTCAGGGGGCAAGTCAGCTCAGCCAGATATTGCTGGATAGCGATGGTAATTATTCAACTGAAGGCTTGAATATGAGTTGGGTAGAAGAAATCAAAAAGGCAAAGATTCAGACTATTTCAAAGAGTGATTATCGAACACCGCAAGAACAGGCCATAGACAAGGCTGTCAAAGATATGAAGTTATCCGGTGCTGCTGAAATCTATTACCGAGGAAAGCTCAAGGAGAAGCTGAAGGGGAAGCCGCGTTCGGAATGGAAGAAAATAATTTCAAACTTTAATAAAGATCTTAAGACAGAAAAAGGGGACAATCTACTGGATGTGTTCGATATGTCCCGAGCTGAGCTTGAGGAAAAGTATGGTGACAAGATTCAGGCCTATGAACATTTTTTAAACACGGGATATACTGATGTATCTATTGCAACTATGAGTCAGGATGCTCTTAAATTGATTATGGCGAGATATGACCAAGTAAAAAGTGATCATCTAGGCTTGAGTCCCACAGAATTAGCTAAGGTTGATCCAGCTTTTAAGAAAAAAATAGATGGTATGAGCCAAGAGGAGATAGAAAAAGAATTTCCTGAGCTCAAAAACGCCATTTCCCAAGCTCATGTGAAACCATTTGGAAGTTTAGGCATGTCAGAGACTGAATGGGCCAATCATCGCTATGTGACAGACCGTTATTTTTTAATGGACAGTCAGAAATTACTTAGCTGGCGCGACCCTAATTATATGGCGAAGTTTAATCATTACATCCTTGAAGAAGGGATCAATCCAATTACACTTGAGCCAGCAACAGCCGAAGAAATCCAAACAGCTGAATGGTATAATCACATCCATCCTATCACTGAAACACTTAGCTGGGGAACTGCCTTGTATTCTGCTTATGTGGGGTATAACCAGTATTACAATAAACCTTATACAACAATCCCCGAAGCTTTTGGCAAAGGGAAAGACTGGATTAAAGGGAAAATTCCAAGTGTGGGGAGTCAGCCGGTGGTTGAGATTAAAACCTACAGTATGGATGATTTAGCGAATCTTAAGCACACAGAGAACTTTACTGAGAAATCTAAGATTCACATTTTTGAAGGTGATTTAAATAGGAGAGGACAAGCAGGTGGCTATCATTATGATATGGTAGAAGGGACTTCTGGAAATATTATCGAAGGTACGAAAGGACCCGCCTTAAATGATGCTGGGGTTTATGAAGCGAAAGTTGAAGTAAATGGAATTCTTAAGAAAGCTAATGGAGGGAACTCAACTTTCTTCCCTGACCATATGAGCCCTCAGGAGGTTGTAGATGCCATTAATGAGGCATATGAAGCAAGGGTATTTGACACTAACTCAAGAAACATTTATGAAGGTATAAGTAAGAATGGAATGAAAATTACGATGTATTTAGACTCTGAGAAAAAGATTATTTCAGCTTTTTCCTAGCAGTAAATAAATAGAAAGATATAGGACGTAACAAATGTTAAAAAGACAATATGGAATATTTAAATATCCTGACGGTGATATTAGATTATCGATAAAATTCTTGGATGAAAACTATCAAACTTTAGGTGAGTTTTTTATCATTGAGGTTAATACTTTTTACCCTCACATTTATAAAGAATTAGAGGCGGTTGTTACTGGTCAAAAAGAAGAGTCAGACTTTGGCGGTAATATGCTAAATATTGATATAGGTAAAGAAGAAACAGAAGTATACTATCAAATGGATGATGAAAGTCTTGGGGAACCTTGCTTTATTTCAACTGATGAACTATATAAATTGGTTTTAGAGTGGAAAGAAATGGAAGAAAAAATGCATAGAGGGGAAGATATTTTTCCTGTGATTTTAGAAGATTGATATAGTATAAAGAATTTAGGGTAGGATGCTTTCCTTGCCCTTTTCGTCTCGTAGATTTGTTGAGAAACACGGCCCTAACTTTGAACAAAAACGGTTTGAGTATATCGCTGAAATGGGCCTTGATTCAGTCACAGGCAAAGAGGCTTATGAGGAACTCCTGAATTATGCCACAAACTATACCAAGTACACACTGAGTATAAAAGCGGGTTATGAATTCCTAATGGTAGGGGCAGCAGCTTGGAGTACTCGGGCTTATAATAAGGATTTGCAATCACAAAGAGCGAACGCAAAGGTCAATAAGTATTATCAGATTAAGGATGCGGTGAGAAATTCGAGTATGGGGAGTCAGCCGGTGGTTGAGGTTAAAACCTACACTATGGATGACTTAGCGAATCTTAAGCATACAGAGAACTTTACAGATAAGTCTAAGATTCACATTTTTGAAGGTGATATAAATAAAAAAGGTCGAGCAGGAGGCTATCACTATGATATGGTAGAGGGGACTTCTGGAAATATTATCGAGGGTACGAAAGGGCCGGCCTTAAATGATGCTGGGATTTATGAGGCAAAAGTTGAAGTAAATGGAACTCTTAAGAAAGCTAATGGTGGGAAATCAACCTTCTTCCCTGACCATATGAGTCCGCAGGAGGTTGTAGATGCCATTAATGAGGCATATTCCAACAAGGTATTGATGGAAGGTAGTCGTTATATAGGAACAAGTCAAAATGGAATAAGCATTGAAATAATTTTAAATTCTGAGGGAAAATTATTACTGCTTATCCGCTAAAAATAGAATAATTTTAAAGGTGCATATAAATGAGACGAAACTATATTGTAAAAAGTAAATAAAAAAATAATGATAGTCAGAAATTTTTTTGTTAGTAGAATTTGATAGTCCCAATTGTCACTCCTTATCAAATTTTTAAATTCGGAGGTCCATAATTTTTTTATCTGGATGTTCGAGAAGCTTTTGGAGAGTGTAATTTCTGGGAGTATGGAAGAATATGCTTTTTGATGGTAATCTCTTAGGGATTGAAATTGGCAAAGAAATAACGGAAGTATACTTCCAATTTGAGGAAGAAATATTAGGTAGCCCTTGCTTTATTCCTACAAATGAGCTTTATAAATTGGTTTTAGAGTGGAAAGAAATGGAAGAAAAAATGTACAGAGGGGAAGATATTTTTTCCTGTGATTTTAGAAGATTGATATAGTATAAAGAATTTAGGGTAGGATGCTTTCCTTGCCCTTTTCGTATCATTGATTTGTTAAGCAAACACGATCCTAACTTCGAGCAAAAGCGTTTTGAGTATATCGCTGAAATGGGCCTTGATTCAGTCACAGGCAAAGAGGCTGATGAGGAACTCCTGAATTATGCCACAAACTATACCAAGTACGCACCGAGTATAAAAGCGGGTTATGACTTCCTAATGGTAGGGGTAGCAGCTTGGAGTACTCGGGCTTATAATAAGGATATACAAACACAAAGGGCCGATGCCCAGATTAATGAGTATTATCAGATTAAGGATGCGGTGAGAAATTCGAGTGTGGGGAGTCAGCCGGTGGTACCGGATGCTGAAGTGAATACTAGAGCTTTTACTGAAAAAACCGTTCCGGATTTTGTAACTCGAAACGATAACAATTTCTCTGATACTCGAAATTATAAAGGAAACCCTAAAGCTTATATCAATAAGGATGGTTATCTAGTGTCAGTAAATCCTGATGGAGATCTTCCTATCCATTCTCAAATACGAGGCGGTAATTCTGATCGTACACCTTATATTTCAACAACAGATCCAGAATTCAGTACAACTCCCAAAAATTATGGATCATATAGGATAAGGATTGATTCCAAGCAAATTCAGCATGATATTGAGACAGGAAAACTTAAAAACGTAGAAGTTATAACACACCAAGAAATAGTTGACCATTTGCAAAAACGAGTTGACCAAGCACAAGTGAGATATAATAAAAATCCAAATGATATAAATACGAGAAGGCTAAATGATGCTAAAAAAGATTTATTCAATACTAAACGTGATGGGGAAGTATTGATAAAAGGAAATATTCCACCCGAATATTTTACTTTTGAATAAGGAGAAAAAATGACTAGAGAAGAACTTGATAATCTATTTTACAAAGTCCCTAATGGTGTAGACTACGCAGACCTGCTTGAAGAAGTTGACTTAGAAGATGTGCCAGAAGAAACGATTAACAAACTTATCTCTTTATTATCTAGCGATGATGATTTTTTGCGCTATAAAGCTTCTAGGCTTTTAACTATTTGGGGGCTGAAAGAAGGTTTTGATGTGTTGACTCAGATGTTTGTTGAAGGGAAATTGGAAGGCTACATTCCTCATCGGCTATATAGTTATGATGATACAAATCGAATTATATTAGATGCTCTTACTAGCTATTGGGCTAATCAATCAGATATTGGCAATGGTGATAAAGCAAGGCAAGACATATTCCCTTATGTCTGCAAAATTATAGAGCAGGCGGAAAAAGGTTATTATGATCTTTCATATTTTTACTATCTAGTTGAAGATAATGGCTTTTCTGAATATATCCCTTACCTAAAGCACTTTCTATCTGTTATTATGGATAAGCCAGAAGATAATTATTGGCGAATTCATGATACTTTGAAACTGTTTTTTTAGAGATAGAACCTGATTATGTGGAAAAACTTCTGGAGGAGAAAAGTAAATCACTAGCTGATTTCGGATTGGAGGAAGAGAATGAAGGCAATTAAATTCTATAAGGTAAACGATGCTTACGGTTATATGTCCAATTTTGCTCCTTATCCTTTTTCGGATGGAAATAAAATCTGGCCTACATCGGAACATTATTTCCAGGCTCAGAAATTCTTGGTTCCAGAAATTCAGGAAAAAATTCGCCTGCTGGAGTCACCTATGGATGCTGCTTTGGAGGGACGCAATCGCCAGAATCCGTTACGAAAGGACTGGGAAGATGTAAAGGATGATATTATGCGTTATGCTGTTCGTGAGAAATTCCGTCAAAACACAGTAATTATGGAAGATTTATTAGAGACTGGAGATAGTATCATCATTGAACATACGAAAAATGATAGCTACTGGGCTGATGGTGGCGATGGTACAGGAAAAAATATGCTGGGGCAAATTCTGATGGAAGTACGGACAGAGCTTCGCTAAATACAAACTACTAACAAAGACAATCTATTCAGTTAGGGTTTTAAATTCCCCTAGTTCAGTCTGTAAAGATAAAAAAATCCCTGATAAACAGATATATATGTGTTTATTATCGTAAAAAGTGAAAGGGAGAGATAAATCTTTTGCCCTTTTCCTCTAAGTTTAGAGCTGATTAGCCGCTATTTCACAGATAGTCTGCAGGTTTTGGGCTTAGCTATCCAAGGAGCGACGCAGCTTAGTCAGGTATTGCTGGATAGCGATGGTAATTATTCAACTGAAGGCATGAATATGAGTTGGGTAGAAGAAATCAAAAAGGCAAGATTCAGACTATTTCAAAGAAAAATATCTGGAACCTAAAGAACGACTGATTCAAGAAGCTTCTCGCAATATGATGCTATCGGATGAAGGTGATGCTTATTATCGTAGCCAACTCAAGGAAAAATTAAAGGGTAAACCTCGTTCAGAATGGGATAAGATTGTTGATGATTATAACCATACTCTAAAAATTGACAATGAAGGCAATATAATTGATGTAATTGATTATAGTGATTATGATGGTTCTTTCTACGTTGTAAATAAGAATGGTCGTTACGATGAACAGTATACTAACCAGATCAATGAGGAATTACATAAACTAGAAGCGGAAAATACTGAAGCTAATTTAGGAGCAGTGGCTCAGGGGCTTGTAGAAATTTTAGCTGGTATTGGTGTTTACTTTGGAGGAACAGTTGCTGAGGCTGTAGGTTTATTCTTTGGACTAGAATCTGCTGGAACTTCTGCAATTGCTGGTATAGCAGTGGCTGATTTGAGCTATGCTTTTTGCGGAAGTTTAGTAATAGATGGTGCCAGAAATATAGGTACAGCTATTGTTAAAACGAATATAGCCAATGGTAAAATCAGCCTAAATACAGCTAGCAACTATGACAGCTGGCAGGCCAATAAACCGACGAGTAAGACCATTTCTGGCAGAGGTGGTAAACAAATTGAAGCCCGAGTAGGAAATCGAAAAGTGAAGCTTCGTGTAGATTGGGAGTCAACGAGTGGTTCGAATGGTGATGGAGTTTTCCAGGTTCAATCTGGAAGTGGGAAGTCGGGGTATAGAGTGAATGAGCATATTGACATTAAGAATATTTACAATAAAAACTCAATATGGGATTGGATTAACACTAATGATAACTTTAAAAAAACCTTAATAAAACTGTTAAAGAAGAAATCTTCAATAGAATTTGGAAAACTTATCAAAATAATTACTGAAATTAGGAGGAATATGAAACTATATAAAAAAAGTGATTTTTACGAAAAAAATAGACTTCACAACTAGAGAGCTTGTTTGGAAGATGTGGTTTAAGGAACGGAATGGCAAGAAAATAAGTTTCTCCAATGTTGGTGATGATGCTATGTTACAGGATGATTTTTACTTTGGTGTTCGGTTACACAAGTGGTCTTCAGTTGACGAAAGATGGGATAAGGCTCCTTTTATAATTCCTAGTAATCCTTGGTTGTCTTTGGAATATGAGAGTATAACACTTGAATTTGAAAAAACTTTCATTACAGAGTGGAGAGAACGTGGAGATTATCTACGTATCGCAACATCTCATATAGATGTTTTAACAGTAGATAAACGTGCTTTATACATTATGGCGGTCGAGGTTGCGAGTGCAATAGGTGGGAATATCAGCGAGGATGACAAAGAGACATGGTTAGATGTAGAGACTTTTAAGGAGCTACATAAGGATGTTCTTTCACTGACTTATGATGAAGCGGTTGAAATTAGTTTGGAAGAATTAAAGACAATGGTGCCAGTAAGAGATCCTTTATGGGAAGAAGAAGAGCGCCTTCGTGAAGAGTACATCCAAATCCACGGCGAACGTGTTTATGACGAAGAGGAAGACGAGTGAGACTATACATCAAAGGTGATTACACAAAAGAAATTCCATTTAATTACTTAGAACTAGCGAAGAGAATGTGGTTTGAAACTTATCAAGGAGAAGGTATCCCTCTCTCCTATTCTGGTTTCCGTCAAATCAGAGATAGGAATGATATAGCAATTCATCTAAAACTAGATAAACAGGATTATGATGAACGTTGGTTGCATGTTCCGATACAAGAAGGGATAAAATATCGCTTTTTTTCACAAATTGATGAAGAACTAAATTTAGATTATGAAGATGCTTATGTAACAGATTTTCGAGAAAATGGAGAATGTCTGCGTCTCGCTTCTACCCATCTTGAACTGCTCACTCTTGATAAAAGAGCGTTCTATATCATGGCCATTGAGATTGCCACAATCTTTAATGGTCAAATGAGCGAAGATGACAAGAAAACATGGCTAACAGTCGAGGAATTCAAGAAAAAACACCAAGATATCTTATCTCTAACCTTTGAGGAGGCAAATGAGATGAGTTTGGAAGAAATTCAAACGATTGACGCCATTGACGAGCCACTCTGGGAAGAATTGGATAGAAAACGCGAAGAGTATATCCGAATTCATGGAGAGGTAGAGCTGGATGACGATGAGGAAGATGAGTGAGAATTTATATTAAAGGTGATTACACCAAAGAAATTCCGTTTGATTACTTAGAACTAGCGAAGAGAATGTGGTTTGAATCTAAAGATGGTAAGCGAGTAGATTTTTCTTATTTTGGAAATACTCGCCCATTTAAAACAGACCCAACTATTCACTTAAAATTAAATAAGTGGATGCATGATAGTAGATGGAATAATGTTCGGTTGAAAGAAGGGATTACCAACGAATTTGGAAGTCATGTATATGAAATCTTGAATTAGATTTTGAAGATAATCCAGCAACAGACTATCGAGAAAAAGGAGACTGTCTACGTTTAGCTTCTACCCACCTTGATCTTCTAACTGTTGATAAACGTGCCTTCTATATTATGGCCATTGAAATTGCGACTGCGATTGATGGTCAGATTAGCGAAGATGATAAAGAGAGCTGGTTAAGTGTGAAGGAATTTAAAAATCGTCATGAGGATATCCTTTCGATGAGTTATGAACAGGCTAATGAGATGAGCCTTGAAGAAATTCCGTTTATGGATGATGTTCGAGATCCAGTTTGGGAAGAAGACGACCGCAGGAATGAAGAATACATTAAAATCCATGGAGAAGTGGAGTTAGACGAAGAGGAAGACGAGTGAGAATTTACATCAAAAGTGATTTTAAGAAAAAAATGACCTTTACAACAAGAGAGTTGCTCTGGAAAATGTGGTTTAAGGAGTGGCATGGTCATCCTATTACATACTCAAACGTCGGTGATGATGAGATGTTGCAAGATGATTTTTACTTTGTAGTAAGCTTTGATAAATGGCGTTTTTTTGACTCAAGATGGAATAATATTCCCTCTTATGATTTAAAAAATCCGTGGAATTCCTATAAATATGAAAATATATCCCTTGAATTTGAAAAAACTTTCATTACAGAGTGGAGAGAACGTGGAGATTATTTACGTATCGCAACATCTCATATAGATGTTTTAACAGTAGACAAACGTGCCTTATACATTATGGCAGTCGAGGTTGCGGGGGCAATTGATGGGCAGATTAGCGAGGATGACAAAGAGACCTGGGTGGATGTAGAGACTTTTAAGGAGTTGCACAAGGATGTTCTTTCACTAACTTATGATGAAGCGGTTGAAATTAGTTTGGAAGAATTAAAGACAATGGTACCGGTAAGAGACCCTCTATGGGAAGAGGAAGAACGCCTTCGTGAAGAATACATCGCTATCCATGGTGAACGAGTTTATGACGATGATGAAGATGATTTTTAAAAGTAAGCTATGGTACGAGAGTCTGATTAACACAGAAGACCATCATGTCCAGTATTTCAACTATATATTATGAACAAGACCTTGAGAATATTTTTCTCAAGGTCTTTTGCTAGATTTTTAAAACATTTATTAAGCCAATCAAATTGATTACTTAATTAAGAGCAAGCAAATGGCGCAAAAAGAGGAAATTTTCATTAGAAGCTTCAAGCCCGTATTCTACTTACAAAATAGATAATAAAGGTGTATACTAAAAGCAAGTAAGAATAGAAAGCAGGATTGTTCTATGAAGAAAACTGTCTATACAAAAGCTGGGGAAGTGGGTCTAGTAGAAGTGGAGCGTCCACAAATTGAAGCACCGGATGATGTCATTCTCCGTATCGTTCGGACCTGTGTCTGTGGTTCAGACCTGTGGCATTATCGCAATCCAGACATCGAAAAGGGCCATCAAAATAGTGGGCATGAAGCTATCGGGATTGTCGAAGAAATCGGTGAGGCTATTACAACGGTTAAGCCTGGCGATTTTGTTATTGCTCCCTTTACTCATGGATGTGGGGAATGTGATGCCTGTCGGGCAGGATATGATGGAACTTGTGATCGTCATGTTGGTAATAATTGGTCTGATGGTGTGCAAGCAGAATATATGCGCTTCGAATATGCCAACTGGTCCCTGGTCAAAATCCCAGGGCAACCCTCAGATTATACAGAAGGCATGCTAAAATCTCTCTTGACGCTAGCTGATGTCATGCCGACAGGTTACCATGCAGCGCGTGTTGCTGACGTCAAGCCAGGTGATAAGGTAGTTGTCATTGGTGACGGAGCGGTTGGACAATGTGCAGTGATTGCTGCTAAAATGCGTGGAGCTTACCAAATCGTCCTCATGAGCCGTCACCAAGATCGCCAAAAAATGGCCTTGGAATCAGGTGCGACAGCTGTTGTAGCTGAACGTGGTCAAGAAGGAATTGCCAAAGTCCGTGAAATCCTTGGAGGAGGAGCAGATGCAGCTCTGGAATGCGTCGGGACAGAAGCTGCCGTTGACCAGGCGCTGGGAGTCCTTCACAATGGTGGCCGGATGGGCTTTGTTGGAGTTCCTCACTATAACAACCGTGCTCTTGGATCGACCTTCGCTCAAAACATTACGGTGGCAGGCGGAGCAGCCTCCGTCACGACTTACGATAAGCAAATTTTGCTCAAGGCTGTCCTTGATGGCGATATCAATCCAGGACGTGTCTTCACTTCAAGTTATAAACTTGAAGATATTGATCAAGCCTATAAAGACATGGATGAACGCAAGACCATTAAGGCTATGATTGTGATTGATTAGAAAAGAGTCTAGTAGAATTGTTGTCTACTAGACTTTTTGTTAGAGTAATTCTTAAATTGCTGTTGAACCTTTCTGTCTGTTCCCCATGAAAATGAATTTACGGGCCAATAAGAGTTAAGCTTACATTCTAAAAGAGTTTCTATGAAGTCTATTATTATCTGCGTGCAAACGATAGAGTAAGTTTATCAGCTTGTCAGCATTTACTGAGTAAGATTTGTAGATAAGGAAGGTCTTGTGGCATAGATAGATTTTAGGAAAATAAAAAAATATCAAAAAAATTATCACTAATTATTGACAATGTTTCGAAAAAGCTGTATAATAGATAATGTAACGAGCGCTATTACAACGAAGAAAGGATGCTATGAATATCTTTAACGGATTCAAACAACTTTTTAAACAGAAAGAGGAAAAAATAATGACAAACTTCTCAGATTTACAAGCAAAACGTCGCTCCATCTATGCTTTGGGCAAAGATGTAGAACTTACAAACCAAGAATTGATTGATACTATTCAAGGAGCAATTCTCCAAACACCAACAGCTTTCAACTCACAAACATCACGAGTTGTGATTCTGTTGGATGAAGAGTCAGATGCTTTCTGGAATGAGATTGCTTACTCAGAACTTGAAAAAGTGACTCCAGCTGAAGCTTTTGAAGGAACAAAGGAACGCTTGGCAGGTTTTGCTCAAGCCAAAGGAACCATTCTTTTCTATGAAGATCAAGACGTTGTCAAAGGTCTTCAAGAGCAATTCCCGCTTTACGCTGAGAATTTCCCAATTTGGTCAGAGCAAGGCCACGGAATTGCCCTTTATGCGACATGGTTGGCTCTAGCTGAGCAAAATATTGGTCTCAATGTGCAACACTATAACCCCTTAGTAGATGCACAATTGGCTGAAAAATATGATATCCCAGCAAACTGGAAACTCCGTGCTCAAGCACCATTTGGAGAAATCAAGGCATCAGCTACTGACAAAGAAATCCAAACAGAAAACCGCTTCAAGGTATTTGGGAACTATCAATATAAAAAAATCCCATCTGGAACTAGATGGGATTTTTAGTTTTTTCACAATAATTTAAAAAAAGTGGACAGGAAAGACCATTTTCGGAGTATCGAGAAGAGATTCAGAAACACTCCTAAAATCAGAGATATTTTTTTATAAGCATCAGATAATATCATCTGGTGTTTTTTATTTTTTTAAAGAATTTCAACTTTTTTTCTTGACAAGTGAGTAAACACTAACTATAATAGCTCTTGTGATTTAAAAAGTGAGTACGTACTCACCTAGGAGGAGGCATATGAAAAAATTGCTACATTTACAAGATTTGGATAAGTCTTTTGGTCGTCAAATGGTTTTGAATCATGTCAGCTTTGAATTGCAGCCGGGAGAAATTATAGGCTTAATTGGTCCGTCTGGTGCTGGTAAATCAACCATGATTAAGACCATGTTGGGAATGGAAAAAGCTGATGGAGGCGAAGCTTTAGTTCTGGATCATACTATGCCCAATCGTCATATTTTAGGAGATATTGGTTATATGGCCCAGTCAGATGCCTTATATGAGGCTTTGTCAGGCCAAGAAAATTTGGAATTTTTCGGTCAGCTAAAAGGGCTATCCAAAAGAGATTTGACAGTTGAAATTGCCCACGTGGCTCAAGTTGTGGATTTGACAGAGCATTTGAATAAAACGGTATCCGGTTATTCTGGAGGAATGAAACGGCGTTTATCTCTGGCCATCGCACTTCTGGGGAATCCTCAGCTCTTGATTTTGGACGAACCGACAGTTGGAATCGACCCTTCTCTTCGAAAGAAAATCTGGAAAGAATTATTCGCGCTTAGAGATAATGGGGTTGGGATATTAGTTACTACCCATGTTATGGATGAAGCAGAGTTGACGGATAAGGTCGGTTTATTATTAGGCGGAAAAATCATTGCTTTTGATACACCGCAACACTTAAAAGAAAGTTATCAAGTTTCAAGTATTGAAGAAGTATTTTTAAAAGCAGAAGGTGAGTAAAATGAGAACAATAGCGATTGCAAAAAAAGTCATCAAAGAATTACTTCGTGACAAACGAACTCTAGCCCTGATGTTTATAGCACCTGTTTTTATCATGTGGTTGATGAACCTCATGTTTTCAGCTAGTACAACCGTGAATGTCAAGTTGGCAACACAAGATCTACCAACTGGTTTGGTAACGAAAATGGATGAGCTCGATCATGTGGACGTCGAGATTTATCAAGGCTTAGATCAAGCCAAAGAAGCGCTAGTAAATGAAAAAGTCGATGCTGTGATTTCTTATAAAGACGGTGAGTATCAGGTCGACTACGCAAACACAGATGCCTCCAAGACATCTATGATACGACAAGTGTTACGAACAAGTATCGTCAATGAAGGCACCGATCAGTTATTATCTCGTGTCAAACAAGCTCTTCCACAATTGAAATTAGATGCAAAGGCGCCTGAAATCAAAGAATCTTACCAATATGGAGATAAAAATACTGGATTCTTTGCACGTATGATTCCAATTTTAATTGGCTTTGTGGTCTTCTTCTTTGTCTTTTTGATTTCTGGTATGGCGCTTTTGAAAGAACGCACCAGTGGAACACTAGAACGTTTGTTAGCAACACCAGTGAAACGATCTGAAATCGTCTATGGCTATATGTTGTCTTACGGTATTATTGCGATTTTTCAAACGGCAGTTGTCGTCTTAGCAGCAATTTGGCTACTAGATGTAGAAGTTGTAGGAAGTATTTTAAATGTTATAATAGTTAATGTGGTACTGGCTCTTGTAGCACTGGCATTTGGAATTCTCTTGTCTACTCTAGCAAAATCAGAATTCCAAATGATGCAATTTATTCCTCTCGTGATTATGCCCCAACTTTTTTTCTCAGGAATTATTCCATTGTCATCCATGGGAGAATGGGCTCCAACTGTGGGGAAATTTTTGCCATTAACCTATTCTGGTGATGCAATAAGCCAGATTATTCTTTACGGGCACAATCTTGGTGATATTTTGTCAAATCTTAGTGTTTTAATGGTTTTCTTGATCATTTTAACAATTCTTAATATTGTTGGATTGCGTCGTTATCGTAAAGTTTAGAAATCAACATAAATAATGCTAAAAAGGTGTGAAGATTAGATGGATAAGACTGTTTTTTTGAATCGTTTGAAGATTACTTAGAAGAAGCGAATTACCCTCAAGGAAAGAAAAAAATCATGCAGGCAGCAGTGGATCTCATATCAACCAGGAGTTACCATGGGACATCAACTCTTCACATAGCTGAGCGTGCTGGACTAAGCCAGGCAACTTTGTTTAAGTATTTTAAGACGAAGGATGATTTACTGACGGCTATTTTACATCCTGTAGTCCCAGGCATTTTCGGTAGTTTTTTTGAGGAACTCTTAGCTTTTGAAACGACAGAAGAGAGGGTTCGTTATCTCGTCCACGATCGTATGAGCTATCTCAAAAAAAATCGTGCTTTGATGAAAAATCATTCTGCAGGAGAGTTTTTTTCAAATAAAAAACTAAAAAATGAACAGATTTTTATCTGGAATGCTATTCAAGATAAACTTCGAGTACTTCATAAGGAATTGCTAGCAGATCCACGTGTAAATCCAGAGTTAACGATTCCTCAAATGGTTCGTATTTGTGTTGGTCCATTGTTGGCTTACTTCGCTCAGCTTTATATCGTTAGCGACAATGGAGAAATAAAAAGAGGAAGACTTAGACTTATTAGAAAAACAAATCTTAGGTGGCTTGTGGAGATGATACTTGCATTATATTAATGAAGTTTAAGATTTATCTTTGAGAAATATTTTTTTATTAATCCATTC
>BNJU01002900.1_pt1 | contig 67334 bp, 117 predicted proteins | sample 8539281 | NCBI WGS metagenome assembly BNJU01 (sample SAMD00202456, study PRJDB9452) | human saliva metagenome | isolation source: human saliva | place: Japan
TCGCCGTATTGCTGGCCTCTCGCACCAGCCGCCCGCCGCATTGACGAGGACGTCGCAGCAGATGTGTGTCCTCGCCCGAGAAGACGATTGCTGCGTACGCGCACTCTTCGAGCCTCGCTACGTTTCTTCAGCAGCAAGACGCCGACGACTTCGGCGTAGCAGCTCGAAGCGGCCGCCGAAGCGTACGGCGGAAAGCGCGATGTTCATGGCACTGACATGCGGAAACCGTCGATCGCTGCGTCGGGCACGTAGCGCAGAGACGAGGGCGCGACGAGGCGCGGCTCCATGCGGAACGCTTCGGTCGAGCGTCAAGGCGCGCTCGATGCCGCTTCGCCCGACAGCCCTTCGACCAGCTCTGCGCCTCGAAGTCCGCATCGTCCGGAGCCGAGACGCACGAACATGCCGCTTGATCGGCTCGAACGCATCGACCCCGCCGATCTTTCGAGCGATCGTGTTCTCCGATGCACTCCTTCTTGCAGCCTCCTGATCCTGACTGGCGACGTCCGCCGCCGCAGAAGACCGTGGAAGCGCGACCAGCGCCGCTGACGAGATCTTCCTTTTCGAGCAGCAGCAGTATCGTCGATGCCGCGCACGGCGAGATCGCGCACGCGATGCCGACGCCTGCAGCCTCCCTCCGATGGTTTGACGACTGCTGCCTCTCTCCAGTATCGTTCTCCTTCTGCAAAGTCACGGACAGCGATGAAGCCCTCCGGTGTTCGCCGATCTGCGCTCGAGCGCTGCCGCGCATCGCGGTGCTGAGTTTTGGCGCCGTGGCAGGAAATGTTACCTTGGACATGAAACCGAAATTCACTACCACGAATCGACAAACAATACGATCGCTCCTGGCGAGACGTAAAAGCCTCTCTGGATGTTCATGGTATCATACATTTTCAGATTTATCATCACATCGAGGGACTTTCCAACGAGAGAAATTATTGCGGCGATACTCAGCGAGAATATTTGAAAGGCGCATGCGGTGCGAGGCGGAAGGTTGCTCGTTTCTGCTCCCGTCGTAGGTATAATGGGGCGAGAGGAGGCAGATGCAGCTGGCGATTTCAGATGGACGGTCAGGAAGGAGCGATATAAAGCTGTACCGATAGCGCTGTGCTCGATGGATGATACGCTCTTCAAACGGGCGTATGGACGGCTATTCTGCGATGGCGTGCAATCCCGCAGCACTCATGAGCGAACAACCAAAAGAAACGGGCGAAAGCCTTTGGCAGATCGATCACATATCATCTATGTCACGGCAACAATACAGGATGAGACGTCGCCGCGCCGTAGCTGATGCACGATTTCTTTTGTCAAGATAGCGAGAGATAGCACGAAGAACTGAGAAATGTCGTATTTGTCAAGAAAACGTGGTTAGTGGCGCTGAGTCGAGAGTGCAAGATCATGGACGAGGATCTCGTCAGGAAGCCAGTATTAACCGCATGAGCGCGATCGCCTGGAGAGTTTGCGGATCAATCGCCGCAAACCGATGCGGTGCTGTTGGGAAGATGAAGCGATGAACGCATCTTTTGATCTCCGCCCGAAAAGAGGGCGGCGAAGTGCTGCTGTGGTGCAGTGAGCGATAGAACTCGTATTGTGAACATACGAAACAGAAATACATGCACGGCGCGTGGAGGCGAAAGCGTGACGCGAGGACTGGCAGTCAAGTCGCTGATCGTGTCGAACGGCTGGTAATCTCAAGGAGTCTGCGCGGCGAAGATCCGTCATGCCGTACTACGACGCCTCTTTCCATATTGCATGCGCGGTCGGCGGGCGCGGCGATGGACAACGTGCTGCAAGATCTCGCCGTGCGCCTCGATCTGACGGTCGAAGAGCTCAACAATATTGCGTCGCGAAGCTGCGCAGCCCGTGCGCGGCAGGAAGCGGACGGCATCGACCCGCAGGCATTGAGCGATCCGTCGCCGTCGATGGAAAAGCAGCGTTGAAAGCTGTCTCGCCCGGTGCGTGATGGACAGCAGCGGAAGGAAATCCTTCAGAAGACCCAGCGCCTGAAAGCTGCTGTGCTCCCTCAAAAGAGCGGGCAGCTTCTTTGCGCCGCTTTTCGGGTTAAAACGCCGCAGATAGCGGCGTGATCTGGTACGGCGTAGCTGACCGTGAACCAACGGCATGCGGACTCAGTACCCGTGCGCTCACCAACTCTGGCGATACCCCCACTGACGAGCGTTGCTGCTCGCTGCCGACTACTATAGGAGAAACACGTGCACCGTCAATCCCTTTTATACGATTACATCTGAAGATTCCTTTGGCCGACAGGGAACATGTTAAACGCTTTGGCAAATATAATCTGAGGAATGGCAGAGAAAAGAGGATTCTTCATGCAGACAATCGAGGATTTCTACCGTAGCTGAAAAAGGCCATGGGCGAGAGTGAGCGGAGTACGTGATCCCGAGCAGCTCAACTGTTCTCCATCCGAGTGCGCGAGCCGGTTCGCGAGGATAAAGCCGACGCAGCGGCAGAAGAAAGCGCTTCACGTCAGGATGCAGCATGCTGTTCTGGAAGATGTCCGCGGGCAAGCGGGCGGGGCGCAAGCACATTCTGCTCGCGCGGCGCGTTCCTCGGACGTACTGGCGGCGTCAAGACGGGACAGATCCGCAACGCCTTCCGTGCAAGATGGGGTTCGACGGCCCGTTCGCGAGGTCGCGCCTTCGCCGAGCATCCCGACGCTCGCTGAAGCTTTTGAGTCTCGACCGCAACATTCAGTCGGAGTCGGATTACGCTCACGAGCTGCTGCGTTGTCACCTACGTGGGCGCGATGACTCGCGCAGAGCGCTTTATATCTCATGCCGCATGTGCCGCCGCCCGTTCCCGCCGAGATCGCCGCAGGGACGCACGGTGAAGAAGCCTCATCCTGACGCCTTGACCGTGTTTTTAGGGCGTGCATGGCAAAGAAGACGAGGCGAAGGATCCTGACCTCGTTGGCGCCATCGACCATAGCGGACGTTCCGTGAGTGCAAGGACATCTGTTGACCGCCTCGCATTCATCCGCAGGATCAGTCGGACACAGCGCTTACTCGTCGGAAGCGGGACGCATCTGACGCTACGCGGGCGGCGTATCCCACGGTGCAGATGACGCTGACGGCTGAGTCCCTGAGCGTGCATCAGGGTGCGCTCGCGCCACGCGAACGCGCGTCGCCGAGTGCAAGCAGATGCTCAACGCACTCATGGAGAGGTCAGGCGGAACTTCTTCGAGGGCATGGGCTGTGCGGGCGGCTGCGTCGGCGGCCCTGAAGGCGTCATTCCGCAGGAAGAGGCGAAGGAGTATGTCAAGGAGTACGGCAAGCGCTCGCCGTACCGCACGCCGCTCGACAATCTTTCCGTCTTGAGCTTCTGACTCGCCTCGGCTTCATATCGCTCAAGGCTGCTGTAACGACGAGACGTTCTTTTCTGGGCGAAAGCGCTTTGCCTGACGAAGGAAGTAGTCGAAAATCGAGAATGGGACGTGTATAGCTGCATGCGGCGAGCATACCGTCTTTTTGTGCCGAGATATCCTCGAATCGGTCCTGCCGCCGTTTGTAGCGGCGGCAGCCGCAGGAAAATATTTCAAGAGGAGTGCTGCAGAGAAGACTTGCCAAACGTATGTTCTGATGCTATACTGATTTAGCGAACATACGTTTGGATAAGATGAGGAAGAAGGAATGAAGCATTGCGGTTTGCCCGAGGATTGGGAGAGATCGAGCGCGTCGAATATGTCGATGGGAGGGCGACGCCACGCGCCTTCTTGGCGGACGGTACGGATCGTCTGGCGTGGGCGCGTCTGCGCACTGTGCTGGAGCGTCTGGCAAGGCGTCATTGCCGTTCTTTGCCGCTGCTGCAGTGCGTGGGCGAAGGAGCGCACGGCGCTCGCAGACAGCGCCTGGCGATTGCATCGAACCGTGCTCGTGCCCTTTCGCGCACGGCGCCCGCGCATTCGGGCGATGCGTGATGGGCGATCGTGATGCATGCACGCGCAGCTCGTCTGCGCCGAAAGAGTCAGGCTGAGATCGAGCTTTTCGTGCATGGCGCATCCGTGCGCTGGGGCGCAGCAACCCTGCTGCCCATCTTCGCGGGCGGAAATCCTAGGCAAACGACCCTGATGCAAAGGGCGAAGCTGCTGCACGCCGCCTCTTCTGCAGAAGGCATGGAATCGTGCCGCTTTAGGAAGGAAACGAAGAAAAATGAAAGAACGGGCGTAGAGCGCCGCATGGCGAAATGGGCGGCGCTCTTTGCTGCTATGGCGTGAAGAATAGAAAAGCCCCGCCAGCACCTTGGGGGCTTTTCGCGTATCGAGACTGATCACACGTTTGCCACCCACAGTAGCTACACATATTCCGCAATCGAGCACGGGCACACGCACCGTCTTCTCCTGTCGCCGTTCGTGTGCGCGCCGTTCCTCCCAAACTTCCCCGCGAGTCAGTCCTCACTCGGCTTTTTGCGCCTGCCGCATCCCTTTCACAATGGCGGGGCAAGCGCTAATGGGAAACGCTGATAAAAATGAAGTCGCCCAGATTTGCGCAGATGCGCTGGTTCTATCGAGGAGACAGACCGAGGCGTAGCGGTGCTGCCGTCGAGATCGGTCGACGACGAGAGGACAACGCAGATGCGTGAAGATGGTGGCTGAATTTATCAGTGGTTCTAATCATAGAGGAACCGGTTCCTCGCCCGGCGGGTGAGGAAAATGACGATCAACGAAAATGGTTTTACAGTCGCAGAGGGAAATGGCGAAGTTCTGGCAGAGCTTTGCGAGAAGTTTTCAGGATGTTCTTTCTGGCGCGGCAGCGCCATCTGCACACCGTCTTCGAGGACGCTTTGCAGGCGGCGCGCGAGAGCTTCGCGCGCCGTGCGCGATTTCGACGCGGCGCTCGGCGTGCCGTTCGAGGGCGCTGCAAGCGCCGCGTCTACGGCGATCTGCATGCCTTCTTCCGCCGCGAACGCGCCCTATTGGCAGCGCGAGGTCATCCGAGATGAGATGAGTGAGGGCAAAAGCTTCTGGGAATCCGTCGAGGATGAGATCGCGAGCGACGCACGCGACGATTTTGCGCTCAAGGACGCGCCTTCGCTGCGATGAGGACGCTGTCGGAGCGCGAGAAGGAGCTTCTGTCGCTCGTCTATCTTGCGTGATTGGAGTCTCGCGAAGCCGCAGCGAAGCTCGGCTCAATCGCCGCTTATGCCGCCGTCGTCAAGCGGCGTGCACCGGCAAGATGAAGAAGCTGCTCTGTGATCGGAGAATATGGGAAAACGGCGAAAGGTCAGCGCCTCGGCTTGCCCTCTTGCTTCATGGCATCACCGCTGTAAGCGAAAACGGAGGAAGCTACGATATAATTGCTGCAAAGTGATAAGGAGGTCTGCAGAGACCCTCAGGGCATATCAGGGGAAGACAGTCGCAGCGTAGGGAAGCGCGTCTCTTTGGCTGTGGCGTCAATGATCAGGGAGGTTTTTGCTAGCCACTAGTAGTAAAGAACAATATGCAGGCAGCGAATACGCTGAACACGCTGAACAAGAACGAGAAAGACCGTGCGAAGAGCCTTGCGCAGGTTTCCTCGGGCATGAAGATCACGAGCGCGGGCGACGATCCTTCGGGCATGTCGATCTCCGAGCGCATGCGCGTGCAGACTCGTGCGCTCGATCAGGACAACCAGAACACGAGAACGGCAACAGCATGATGAAGGTCGCCGAGGGCGCTGTCGCCTCGACCGTCGACATCTGCGCACGCTCAAAGAGAAGTGCATCAACGCGGCGAACGATACGAACACGGACGACGACCGCGCGACGATCCAGAAGGAAAATGGACGCGATGGTCGACCAGATCAACGACAACGCGAACATCCAGTACAACGGCAAGATTCTGATGAGCGGCACGTACAACAATCAGGTGGCGGTGCACGACGGCACGCAGTCCCATCATGGGCGAATCAGGCGTTCAAAGAGGGGCACGAATGCTACAGGAACAGCGCTGACCGACTACAAGGATCGCAATGGCACAGTCTCGGCATCTCGGCCGACGGACTGGATGACCGTTTCTATGTCAAGGACGGCAAGACGTACGAGAAGACGTTCCGCGTCGGCATTACGCTGCTCGCAGATTGCTTTGATAACAGCGCGACTTCGGAGATGTGTGTGTGCCGAATCCCGGCGGGAGCGGATCTGAAGCATGCGGATCGGCGCAGAATGCGTCTGCCAAAGTCGGTATCGACCAGTATGGGTCATGCTGTTGCAGACGGCAGACGGCAAGGATGCTCGATCGAGTATCGCGCGATGAATGGCGGCGTCGACGGGATCAGATTGGCGGCGTGACGTTCCGCCCTGACCGATTCACGGGGCAATATCAAGAAGGCGCAGAACAATATGTTCGACAAGTTCCAGATGACGGTACGCGCCAAGATCCGACGCCCGACAACGCCATGGTCTTCCAGATCGGCACGCGCTCGAATCAGGCGGTCAAGGTCGGCTTTCACCGATATGCACGCGAAGGCGCTCGGCATGATGGGTTCGGACTCGAAGGCGATCCAGTCACGACGCGTGCGCGCGCCAATGCGGCGGTCAACGTCATCGAGAACGCCATCAGCATGTGTCTCGACCAGCAGACGGTGCTCGGCGCGGCGCAGGCGTCGCTCGCAGTTCACGTCGGCGAACATCATCACGGCGAGCGAGAACACGCAGAATGCCGAGTCGACGATTCGCGATGCCGATATGGCGAAGGCGATGACCGACTACACGAAGAGCAACATCCTCACGCAGATCGGCGCAGGCGATGCTCGCGCAGGCGAACCAGTCGTCGAGCGGCGTGCTGAGCCCTGCTGCGAGTGTAGGAATATACAGGTGGCTTTTGCCGCCTCAATGCCCTGCCGAGGCAGGAGTCGAGAAGGAAAGAAAGCCACCATCTTGTGGTGGCTTCTTACGATAGAAAGGAAGATAAGAAAATGAGAGGAATGAGCAAGAAGGATGCCTATGGCTTGTCAGGTCAGCCTCGGTCTCTTTGCCGGCCTCCTCGGCATTGCCTCGACGGCACATGGTGCGCCGATCTGCTGACGGCGGCACGATCAAAGGGCTGACGGCGTGCAGGGCGGGGCAGCGACGCTCAGTGAGTCGAAAGAGATGCAACGAGCATCATGAGCGGCAATCAGAAACAATGTCATCGGCTGGAAGTGACTTTTCCATCAAGGGCGGTGAGACCGTGCAGTTTGATGGCGCGCAGACGAAAATTACCTCAATATCGTCTACGGGCAAGGTGACGTCGCATATCGACGGTACGATGACGGGCGGCAACACGTCTATATCGCCAACACGCATGGCGTCGTCTTCGGCGACGGGTGCAAGCGTCGACGTCGGCAGTCTCTATGTGACGACACGCAAGCTCGATGCCGATGCGATCGGCACATCTGTCGGCAATGGCATCGATCAACCTCGATACTCCCACGAGCGCCGGAGTCACGGCAATATCATCACCGGAACGCGGCCAGCTCGGCAGGATTGGCCGAGTCCGATATCGTCAGCCTTTGTCGACAGCAGCGGTTCGGTCAAGGCGAACACGATCGTCCTCGAAGGCAAGAGTGTGCGCATCATGAACGATGCGAAGATCGACTCGCAGAATGTCTCTGCCGTCGCCGACCAGAGCGCCCTGTACGGTAGAAGCCGGCGGCACGAAACCGTACGCGCCTCACAGGCTATGCATGTGGGCTAGTGAGACTTCTGCACCGACGCATGGCAGTACGGGTAAGCAGAAGAATCTCACGGCTGCCAATATGTATAAGCTTGTCGGCAGCAAGGCGGACCTCGATGCAATCCGGACGGCTGCCGGAGGACTTGCGGCAACCATATGCTGCGCAATGACATCGACTTTTGCAATGCTACGCATACCCGATCGGCACGAATGCGGATCCGTTTACGGGCAAATTCGACGGCATGTTTCGCGAAATCAAGAATATGGACTTGTCGTGCAGGAACCAACACGGATTATGCGCAGGGCTTTTCGGCACAGCACAATACGGAAATCACGAATGTCGGTATCCGCGATGCGAATCCTTTCTGCCTTGGACCATGGCGGTGCCGTCGTTGGCAAGGCGAAAAGGCACGCATGTATTTAATGTTTATAACGAAGGATAGGGCGCGACACCCGTCTCGACGAAGACCATTGCATGTCCGGCGGCGGTCAGTGAGGTGGGCGGTATCATTGGTCAGAATGGATGAGTGAGAGTAATCCGAGTGAGGTTACTGGATAATGCTTGCACACAGCAACGATTGAAAAATCTGCCGCAGGTCAGTGGGATATGTCAAGGCGACAGTCGAATCTATGCGGTTTACAACACGGGAAAGTTAAAATATCCACATTGTCTCAAGCGGGATATCAGTCTCATGGAAGGACTGCTTTATTAAAGAGGCCTATACGACACAAGGTGCTCAGTTAGGGGATACAGATGCCAGTCTGAATGCGTATGATTCCTATTCGACATCGACGGGAAAAGGCGGAATTGATCGACACGACCAAGGTGACGGCAAGTCCTGCGTCGAACGCTATAAAACCATGAAGACGCCGCAGGCCTCTTCCTACAACAAATGGGACATCTCCGACGAGGAGGCGGAACAAAACGTGGCGCATCTCGCGGGGCAGTCGACGCCGCTTCTTACCGCCTTTATGCAGTGCACGGTGCAGGCGGAGTATTCGTATGCCGATTTTGAGCAGACGGAGCATGGACAGCAGTGGCAATGTCGCCGGCACTACACAGAGCGTATCGCTGATACGCTCAAGACGAACAACGGTGCGATATGCCCTCGCGCACTTACGACGCCACCTATCGCAAGATGACGAAGGCGGACGGGACGGAGATCACAGCATTTCCGATGTCACGATTCACGGCTATCCCAGTCCTGCGCCTGCTGCGCCGAACAATATCGAGCTGAATGCCAACCATGGTCGTCGCAATGCGGGCAGGAGGCCATGCTTTCCAGCGGTCAGCACGGCTACGATGTCGCGGGTGCGAACGTCGAGATCGCGAAGCGTAAGTCGGTGGCAGCGGAATGATTTGACGATCGGATAGGAATACGACACTCACGACCGATGCGACGGACGCGCTGAAGAAGTCCTGACGGCGGACAGCATCCGCACATCGGGCCAGATCGATGGCGATGGATGCGCACGTGGATCCTAGCTCCCGACGACGGTGAATGCGCAGTCTCGCTGATGCCAATGCCGGCTACGGCAAACCGCTGACCGTGTCAGGTGTGATCAAGCTTTACGGGCGCAGATGCAGAAAACTACAGTGACATCAATGCCGGTGGTCTACACCGCCAGCCACCGGTCTTTACGGGCAATATCCGCCAAAAGAAGATCGTCGTCGGTCTTGACCCGCGAAGGACTACAAAAAGACATACGATGGCACGGCGAACGTGAAGAGTACGAGGTTGATCCGAGACGACGAACGATGCTGCAGCTCACGGCGAAGAATGCAGGCGGCTATACCACGGGCGACGTCAAGCTCAACTACACGGACATCAAGGCAAAAGTACATGAAGGATAAAACGTCCGATGCCGATGCGAACGCCTCGGGAAATGCCAGGTCAACCGCGACATCGCCTACAAGAACATCAAGCTTGCTGCCGGGAGACGGGGCTCGACGGCGAACTATATGCTCGTCAATGATGCGGGCGATGTGCTCTACCGTGAGAAGGCTGCTGGCGAGGATAGCGTAGGCTCGCGCATGCTGGCGGATTAGCGCATCCCTTACGAACGATGCGAACAGATCGACGAAATGACCGCTACATCGGTGCGGTGAAGACGGATGGCGACAATCTGGGAGTGAGGGAACGATTGAAAAGCGCAAGATTGACGCGTCGGCTTTCACTGTCCGGGTACCCCGAGGTTTACGACGGCACGGGATTACCTCGTCGTCGACGGCACGACGCGCAAGGTGCAGGGCACGGTCGACACGGCGGCCGGCACTGCTAGGGGATACGGGGAAGAACGTCATCGAGGCGGGACAAGAACAAGCTCCAGTTCACCATCAGTTCTGACGGACAACAAGGCTCTACTACAAGAATAGCGCCACGAGCGCGACGACGACGAAGGGACGTCTATGACGCGACCACAAATCCCACGGGTGCGCGTGTTCTTTCCCTATACCCTCGGGCGAGCGACACGACGAACGGCGAGACACTCGCGAAACTACGAGCTTGATCTCGGCGGCGGCGTGACACAGGCGCTCACGACATCTGGGCACGTACAGCGCCACGGGTGCAGCCACGATCACGCCGCGCGACATCACGGTCGACCTCTTTGAAGAAGACGGGCATCGACAAGGTGTATGACAAGACGACGGCTGTCACGGACGGCACGAATGGCACGACGAACAACAAGCTGTTCGGCACGAATCTTCGGCTACGTCGCAGGCGCGACGGACGATCACAAGCTCGTCACAGGCGACGGCGCGGAGATCAAGGCGACGTCTGCCGTCTACAAGAAGAAGACGAGTGGCTTGGAGGCCGCAGATAAGGACGTCTCGCGTGGGGCGGCTGGGCGATGTCATCGAGGATGGCAAGGACGTCGAGTACAAGATCGAGCTTACGGGTGCGGACGCGACGACGGTTGCGGCTGCTGCGGCGAACTATCGCCTCAAATACAGCGTGGGTACGCAGACGACGAATGGCACCGTGGGCAGCGCCATCACGATGACGGGCACGGGCAAGATCACGCCGCGCGAGCTTGCGCTGAGCAATCTGCCCGAGGTCGTGCGCTCCTACGACAGGACGTCGAACGTCTACGCTCAAGCAGCTCAAGGACAAGGGCTGCAACAGCGTTACGTCGGATGTGGGCGAGAATGTGGCGTTGACGCTCGGCGATGATACGGACGTCGTCGGCACATATTATGAGAGTGCGGCTGCGGACGCTGAGAAAGCAACGGATGCCAACTACAGGTCGGACGGCACGACACAGATCTCCGGGAAGCCCGCGCAGTATACCGTCCGCTAAGTCCGACTTTTAAGCCGACGATCACGGACGGCAACTATCGTCCTCAAGGATGCGTCGACGAGCACGGGCACGGGCAAGATCACGACGTTCGTCGCGAACAGTACGAACTTCAAGATGGATTTTCGAGTGCAGAGCAAGGTGTTCGACGGTACGACGGCTGCCGGGGATCACAATCAGCTCAGCGAGCTGTACTTGGATTTTCGGCAATGGACGAAGCTGGATTTCCCCATACGCCGCAGAAGTCGTACGAGCGCATCGGCGAGTTCGGGAACGAACATGCCAATGTGGACAAGGACGGCAACTACCTCGTCATCGGCGGCACGGCGAAGGCGGCGCAGCTTCACCTTCAAGGTGAAGCCCATCCCGGGACGAACGCTTCGGACAACTACGATCTCAGCGCCTTTGTCTCCGTCCGCCGACGGCTATATCTCCATGACGAAGGCGGCACATGGCAATATTGCGCAGAGGAAGCTCCAAGCGACGCTCGTGAATCCGCAGCATGAGAAGGTCTATGACGGCACGAAGGATGTGACGAACGGCAAGGGCGAGAAAGCTTACCAGTTCTTCCATCGTCCTCGTGGACAACCTCGCGCCGAAGGAGCTCGCCAGCACCTATGGCGATGGCAGTGACATCGTCGGGGAGTATGATAATAAGGATGTCCAGTCCAACAAGCATGTCGTGACCTACAAGCTCAAGATTTCCGAATGGATACGAGAACGACTACTACTTCGTGGACAAGAACAATACGGTCGTGACGAAGCTCATGGGCGAAGGCGTCATCAAGCCGCGCGAGATCGATGTGGACTTCAACTATGCACGGAAGACCTACGACGGCACGTCGGCTGTGGACAAGAGCGTGCCTCCTTCGGCACCGGGGCTACACGCTCAAGCCGCACGACGAAAGCGCGGATATGCGGACGAAGGTGCAGACCCTGCTCAACAATGAGCATCCGACGCTCAATACGGCGGTGCTCACGGGAACCCATGGGCGAGAACGGCACGACGCCGCAGAGCGATGCCGGCGAGTACACGGACCGCGTGAAGTATTCGAACATCCGTGCGGCTCTCCGGATTCCAACTACAAGATGGTCTCCGACACGAGGATTGGGTCGGGCAAGATCGACAAGCGCACGTTCAATGCGGCTGATCTCAACCTCGACATCTCTGCCGCACGCAAGACCTACGATGGCACGATGCTTGTCAAGAAGGCCGGCGGAAAAGCCGAAGACTATATCACTGGTCTGACGATGAACCTCGGCGGCACGCCGAAGACGTACGTCAAGAACACGGACTACTCGCTCAAGAGCGCGACGTATGCCAAACCCGAACGTCTCGGCGAACACGGGCACGGGCAGCGTCACCCTACACCATCTCGCTGAAGAAGAGCGACGGCACGAACGGCTCGCTTCTGAACAACTATGAGTTCACGAACCTTCCTACAGGCTATTCGTTCGATGCGGCGAACGGCACGCTCTCGCGCACGGTGGCGAACGGCACGATCGACAAGCGCAAGGTCTATGCGCATGTCAAGCGACGTGTCGAAGCTTACAATGCAGATATCGATGTGCGAGGCGGAAGCGGCAATGGACATCTGCTCTCGAGCAGCGAGCTTGTGACGTCTGACAACAAGCTCAATGGCACGGCTGTCGATGACACGGGTCTGATCGAGGCGCACAGAGCCCTCAATGCCACGACGGCCGCCTATTGCGACAAGACGGCGGGCACGGGCAACAAGGCGGTCGACTACACGCCTCGATCGACTCGGATCCTGCGATTGCGGGCAACTATGCTATTTCACGACGGCAAGACGGGAGCGGCAGTTCCTGTCATGGTTCGGGCAAGAACGTCTCTGACGACGACGACGAACACGATCCATCGCCGCGCCCTCAAGATTCAGACGCAGACCCGGCGTCACGAAGGAGTTCGACAACACGGATGTCGTCAAGATTGGCGGCGTGCCTTCCACGACGAATGCAGGACTGAGTTTCGTCGGCGGTGACAAGCAGGCAGCGATACGGTCGATCTCAATACGACGTACACGCGCGTCATAAGTCGAAGCACGCGACGAAGACCGCCGAATCGAAGAAGGACAACATCGACTACAACAACATCCAGCTCACGGGCGCGGATGCGGCGAACTACTATCTCGCCGACAGCGCCGGCAAGGCGCTCGATGCCGACACGTCAGCGGGCTTCTTCAAGACGACGGGCGACGGCGAGATCTACCCGTTCCGTGTCACGAAGAACAATTTCAAGCTGGAAGTTCCAACGCAGCCGATCAGAAGACGCACGACGGCACGGCGAACGTCGGCGTTTGGGGACGCGGCACAATCAGCCGGCGCGGTGAAGACTACATCACAGACAGCTTCGTCACGGACGGCGGCGGCACGAAGCTCTTCGACATCGATGTCGAGAAGGTCAAGTCGGCGGGCGTACCGCAATGCCGGAAATACGGCGGACGACAAGAGTGGGACAGAACAAGAAGGCTGTTCAACCTCAAGTTCTCGGATGCGGCAGAACAACTTCGAGTTCTCCAGCGACTATACGGCGGATGCCGACGGCAATCAGATGCTTCCGACGGCACCTCACAACCGCGCAGTACGAAGGGCGACATCGAAAAGCGCGTGCTGCAGGCGAATCTCGCTCATGCTGCGGGCATTCGCAAAGTCTACGACGGCACGAAGGCGGCGGACAGTCGAACCTTTCCATCTTGAACTGTTAGAGGCGGATAAGGGCAAGCTGGCGCGACGGTGAGCGTTCGACAAGGCTGACGGGCGACGGTCGACCCGGGTGCAGCGGCGACGAACACGCGCCAGATCACCCCTGCGGCGACACTCACAGGCGACGCCGCGGACAACTACGCCTTCGATACGCTCACAGGCGCCCTGCGAACAAGACGCTGACGGCTGCGGGAGACGTCAAGAGACGCAAGGTCATGCGAAGTCACGGAGCGCGCGAAAAGACGTACGACGCGCGGCACGAAGATGCTGATCGGCGGCACGGAGCGAGGTGAAGCGCTCGTAGCTTCGGCAAAGAGCGCGGACATAACAGGACACGGGTCTTCTACAGGCTGGCACGAATAAGACGACGCCTATGCGGGCGCCATGCTGCTGATGCTCCGATGGCGAACAAGCGCGTGGGACTACGACAGCTCAAGATCGACGGCAAGGATGCCGACGGCATGGATCTGCTGAACTACTTCATGTTGTCTACGAGTCGCCGGCGAACTTAACACCGCCGTTTACAGCGCGAGTAACGGCCTCTGACTGCCCGACGAACAACAAGATCGACCGTGCGCCGTTTTAGCTCATCTGACGGCGACCGCATGCCACGGAAGCGCAGCACGACGGCACGAAGGCGGTCAAGAAGCCCGAGACGCTTCACCAGCATCACAGGCGGCTGGCAGGGCGGCGAAAGTGGCACCATCTGACGGCACCGGGCACAGGAGCTATACGGCGCAATATCAGGATGCCAACGTCAAATACCAGAAGCGAGGCGCCGTTCAAGAAGAACGATCAAGATTGTCGGCACGGGGACGAAGCCTCGCGAAGGCGTCGACTACTATCTCGTCGTGGCAACGGCGCGAAGCTCACTCCGTCGAGCAGTCGCAGGACTTTGCGTTGCAACGGTGGGCAGGACATCACGACGCCATCTCACGGGCGGTGCGCTCTGGCAATGACTCAAGACCGATCCGATCCGCAGGCACTATGACGGCTTTGACGGCGGACGCCGGAGTCGCCTCGCGCCTACGATCGGCGTCATCAACATCCGGGCGACGCTACAAGGACGAGAACGGTCACGACCAGACGATTGATGTGGAAAGAATCAGCACGAAAGTCGAGCGTGCCGACTGTCTCGCGAAGTCGGCTGACGCGGTCAGCCGAGGACGTCGAAGCAAGGCAAAAGGACGTCAGAAGTTTCCAGTTCGCCCCGAACGATGCGGCATTTTCGACGGCTCGGTAGTCTGCGGCGCCACGCTCGCAAAGCCGACGGCGTCTACCGCCAGCCAGAACTACGACCGCGATGCGTCGGGCTTTCGGCGCGGATGAGATCTCGTAGGCGCGTGGCTGACGCTCCACCTCGTCAGCAGAAGGTCTGCGACGGCACGACGGAGGTCAAGGACGGCTACTATACGAAGGATGAGAAGACGGGCAAGCTTGTCGAGAACAATCCGAATCTCGACTGGAAGAAGGTCATCACACTCGACGGCGACGGCAAGATCGGTGGCGACGAGAACAGTCAGCTTTCGTACATGGTGAGAAGCTCGACTTCAACGCGACGGGCGAATATACGGATGCTAATGCGAACCGCGACCCGCATTACACGAGGCCGCTGCAGCCGGCGAACAAGGACGTCACCTACAAGATGCGCCTCAAGGATGATGCAGCGAACAAGAACTACACCTTCCAGATTCGCGTCGTCGATGCGGCGGGCAATACGCTTTGAAGACTGCGCTGTCGGAGACTACGACGTTCATCGATCCCGCGGACAGCACGGATGCATGACGGGCACAAGCTCGACGGTCTCGGTGATTCTGGCGTGAAGCAGCTGACGCTCACGAAGACGAACGGCTGGGGCAAGAACTCGACGGTACACGCCATGTCACGGATGCCGTGAAAGAAGGGGCTGCAGTTCGACGGCGTCGCACAGAGTCGACAGGGTTCTTCAACTCAGCGACCCCGCAAATGCGAGGGCCAACACCTTCGCTGGGAAGCTCTCGGGACGCTATGGCGACCGTGCTGCTGGAAGGTTCCTTCCTGCGACACGCCGGCAATACGGCTGTCTGCATAGCATGCACGGGCGCCCGCAGAGCAATCTCAACGGTACGCCGAGGCGCGCGACGTCGAGCTTGCGGCGTCAAGGATGCCTTGCCAGCCTGCAGACGCCCGGTTCCGTCGCAGCAACTGCTTCTGCGACGGCGACAACGACCGTCTACGGCACGGGTGTCATCACGCCTTTGACGCTCGACCTCAAGAAGACGTGGCTGAAGAACGGCGGGACTTCTCCAAGACGTACGACGGAGACCCGCTTGCCAAGATCGGCGGCGAGGCGCTGAGCCCTGATAACAAGCAGGCCGTTCCACGACAAGCTCAAGCTCAGTGTCGATCTCGGCACGGGGAAAGTCCCATCGAGCTTGACTACACGCTGCACGGCGATGAAAGAGGCGACTACGAGGGCTACCGTCCGCACGGCTGAGAACCTCGGGCGGACATTACGCACCACGGACAGAGCGACGCTACGATGAAAAACAGTGCCGATCCGGCGGATACCGAACAGACAGTCGTCTCACAAGCTCAAGCGTATCAGCGGCGACAAGGCGGGCAAACCAGGCGAAGGCGCCGCTGCTAGGATTGGGAGCTGGAGAACCCGAGCGGCGCCGATCTCGCTTGAGCTGACGCCGCGACCGGCAATGCCCATACCGACAACAAGTCGGGACCGAGGCGGTGATCACGCCGAAGAAGGTCGAGGTGCAGGCGGACTCCTACAGCAAGATCTACGACGGCACGTCGTCTTTGACCGCACCTTCCTTTGAGCGCCGGCTGACTGGCGAGAAAGCAGCAGGAGCTCTCGCCCAAGCTGCGCGTCACGGACGAAAAGGCGGCGAAGATGCTCAGGACGATGGCATAGACTCACGGTCGATACAGCTGCCTCGCATTTCCCATCAGCAGGACTCGCGCACGGCCGATGCCGATGTGGCAAGGACGGCGCGGCAACGTGCTCAAAGACGCCAAGGGCAATGTCCTCAAAGACGGCAAACTCGTGGAGTATAGACTCCAGAAGACGGGCGACGCCGTCAAGCAGGGCAACTATGAGCTGCCGTCGGCGGCACTTCCCTCGGGCGTGCAAACCGACACCGTGCTCGGCACGGGCAGCATCACGCCGCGCATCGTGCGCGTAGCGTTCGATCCGGCGAGCACGGCTGCGCCGGACAAGATTTACGATGGCATCGCAGTATGCCGTCAGGACGGGAAGATCTCACAGCCGCACGTTCAAAGCTCGTGGATGCCGTAGGCGATGGAAGGTGCTCGTCGCTGCAGACGCGGGTGATGTTGAGCTCAATCAGACGCATAACGTCGGCAAGTTCGCCTCGCCGAACGTCAAGAAGGACAAGAACGGCGTACAGGCGCAGGACGTCACCTACCATGAGGGCATAGAGCTGACCAATCGCAGGAACAAGGCGGGCAATTATAAGCTCGTCAGTGACAATCTCAAAGATATCGGCGAAGATCACGCCGCGCCCGGATCACGGCGAGACTCAAGCACAGCCGATCGTCAAGCGAGTACGACGGCAATACAGGGAAACGGTCAGATCTTCGCAGGTACATACAGGCGGCGCACGCCAATGGCAAGGGATGCTTTGAAACGAAGACAGCTCAGCGAGGGCAACATCAATCTCGTGGACAAGAATGCGAAATCATGGCATTTTCGCCCGGCACAGCCGACTTGGGAGGCTGGCGATGCGCGAGGGGCATGACGCTCACAAAAGCGGAGTACGACAATAAGAACGTCGGCAAAGAACAGGCGTGGTGACGTACGACATCGCCATGAACAGCGACAACTACGCTGGTCGATGCAGCGGGCAGTTCGCTGATGTCGGGTGACCGCAAGGCGCAGATCACGTCGGACAAGGGCCAGATCGACCGCCGCAAGGTGTTCGTCGGCCTCGGCAAGTCCGCGGACAAGGTCTATGACGGCAATCGCGTCGTGCGCGATGCGCTCGACGACTGAGCTTCACAGTACAACGGAGGACGGGCGTAGAATCGAAGAAAGGGTCTCGTTGGCGAGGCGCTGAATGGTGAAGGCGCTGCGCGTCGGCGTCTACACGGACGATGCGGACGCGCGCGAAAAACGAGTCAGAGGAATACAAGCATCACAAAGGTGCGCTATACCTTCGAGAAGGACGAGACGCGAGATCCCATCCTAGCGAACTATGAGATTACGACGAAGAATGGCAACAATACAATTGATGATACCAAGGGCATCATCCGCCGCCGCACGCTGAATGTCGTTCCGGATTCGCAGGCGACGTAGTCGGCAGACGGCGAGACGTGAACTTCACGGGGTCATATCGGGATGGCTCGGAAAGCGGCGAACAGGGAAGCGACCTGACGCGGGAAGTCAGAACGATCTGCAGCGCTTCAACAGCGTCTTCTCTACACGCGAAGGGATCGGTGGACTATGACAGCACCCGACTGGGCGAGCTGGCGGTAGCACGGGTGAGAACGGCGAAAGACGCTACGAGCGGCAAATACGACAGCAACTATACGCTCAATCCGGTGCCGAGCGACTTTTCGTCGCACCGCGCTCGACGGTCGCGCGTGGATCGCACGCTGCGCCCCGGACAGCGGTGTACGATCGTGGCTGCTGCGATGAAAGATACGTTCGGTGCATCGTGGCGGACGCCTCGCTCGCCATGCAGGAGCGGGGGTCAACACGGCAGCACGAAGCCGCAGGGCACGAGACGCGAATGCCAGCGATGCGGGTATCCGCCAGCAAGGAAAGGCAGCACGAACATCAGCAGCAGCGCGGGCGTTGGCAGCGCGGCAGTTACCGAACGGCAAGGTGCAGGCGCGACGGCGCGGTGAATGAAGCCAAGGGCTGCGGCGCACGTCTGCGCGGCAGTCAAAGCCGCAGCGACGGGCGGCAATGCCGTGCCGCGCGGCACAGCAGGCAGGCGGCTACTACCGCGAGCGCACAGCGGGCGCAAGGTTCCGCAGGGCGCACAGTCGGGTGCGGCAGTCAAGCCGCAGGGCACGACGGGCGGCAACGCCGCGCTTGCCGGCGGCACAGCAGGTCAGGTGGCTACTATCGCCCGAGCGCACAGCAGGGCGCAAGTGTTAAGCCGCAGGGCGCACAGTCTGGCGCGGCAGCTGAGCCGCAGAGCGCAGCGAGCGCTGTCGGTTCTGCAGGCAGAACTGGCGGTGCGGGCAGCGTCGTCGACAGCGGCCTTGCCGCAGCGGCGGGCGTGAGCGTCGGCTCTTCGAGCGACGCCCGCACAGGTGCGAGCGGCAGTCGGCGGAGCGCGGACTATTCGAGCGGTGCAGGCTCCTATGCGGACGGCTCTTCGAGAGCCGCTGACAGAGGCCTCGCCAATGCCTTGGGCAAGGGGTGTGGGCAGTGCCGGCTATTACAGCGGCAAGGGCTACAGCCATACCGACGATGACGAAGAGGAGGAAATCAAGAAGAAGACGAAGGCATCGGCATGATCGCCGCGCACGTCTGAGATAAACCACGCACAAACGTCCACTTTGGGACATTGTGCCGCCCTTACCAGAAACCTAACCATCGTCTGCGCCTTGGGCTTGACCTCTGGGGTTTCATGGAAGAAGGAGGCTCCGCCGTGGCGAGCCCTTCGCTATGCATGGGGGTGGTTTATGATATAATGGAAATCGAAGAAGGGAGTGTTCGACATGAATGCATTACGTCAAGAGGCATTTCGTATGATGGAATCCATGCCCGACGAGGGAATGGCGGATCTGATCCAATACATGAATGAATATCATCGCAAATTCGCCGCGCGGGAGCAACGGCAATATGATGCTCGTGAGAAGGCATTCACCGTCTTGGAGAGCATGAAGCGCAAGATTCCCGAGTTGGACTATCAGAGAACTTGCAGGGTACAGGAGAGAAATATCTTTTGATGCGAATCTTGCTGGATACGAACCTTTGCTTGATTATTTAACGGAGCGAGAACCATTTTATCAGGCGGCATATCGAATTGTGTTAGGATGCAAAAATCGCGACTATGAGGGGATGGTGGCGGCTCATTCCATTGTGGATATGTTTTATATCCTTCGAAAGCATTTTTACAAATTCGAACGGCGCAAGCTTCTGTTAGCTTTTGAAATTTTGTACAGAGGCTGTTGATGGAGAGAAGTTGCACAGCTTTGAAAAATGGGATGTTTGCTGACTTTGAGGATTGCTTGCAAAGTCGAGTGTGCCAAATCTGCAGGCTGCTGATTTCATCATAACACGCAATGCCAAAAGATTATGCTCTGAGTGATGTACCAATCTTGTCGCCAGAACAGTTCGTAGAGAAATTTGACGGATGAGAAGGCCTTTGAATCATGAGGGAAATAGGCAATAAAAATCCGACCGCGAGGCCGGATTTTTGTGTTATGTCAGCGAAGCAGAGCCAAGGCGGAGTAGTGGGATGCCATCGTGCTCATCTGCGCTTTCTGTGCGAAGAGGAAGAGCTTTCGCTGCATATCGTTGTTCTTGAACTCGCTCGCGGCCTTTGCCATGTCGGTGCCGTTGCTCGTCGTCGAGGCGGCCATGAGGTTTTCTTCCTGCGTGACGAAGTTCGCCGATTGGTAGTTGAGGCGTTGCTGCGCCGCGCCGATGGTCGTCGCTGGTCGAGTGTCTGGTGAGCGCCGTCGTGACCTTGTCGAGGGCATCGGCGATGCCGGCGCCTGTGCCGAGGTTCAGCGTGGACTTGCCGTTCGCGTCCGTCAGGCCGAGCGCGAAGAGCGCATGTCGCCGAGGTTCGTGATGCTCGTCGAGCCGTCGAGTGAGGCGACGTTCGCGGACTTCGAGCCGTCGAGGAGGTTCATGCCGTTGTACTGGATGCCGGCGTTGTCGTTGAGCGTGGCGATCGTCTGATCGACCATCTTGCCGAGATCGCGGCGGTCGGAGTCGCTGTTCGTGCCGTTGGCGGCGTTGAGGAGCGTCTGCTGCAGCTGGCCGAGCGCTTCGACGGAAGAGCTTACGCCGCCTTCCGCCGTCTTGAGCATGGCATTCGTGCGCTGCGAATTGGCATCCGACTGGCTGACAGCGGCGATGTTCGCATTCATGCGCATGTCGATGGCGTAGGCGGAAGGTCCGAATACGGCGGACGGGTGCTTCGTGCCGCTCGAAATCTGACGCGCGAGGTTGTTCGATGTATGGTTGATGCGGTTCAAGGTCGAGTGCTGGATGAGGTTGTTTCCCGAGTGTGATCGCCATGAGGCAGCTACATCCTTTCGTTGGTGACGATATATTATTGTACATCTGTCATTATAAAAAGAAAAATGAAGAAAAGAAAGACTTTTATCTAGAAAATCTTATGATGCAGCATATTCGATGGAAAAGCAAAAGTAGGCGCAGGCGGCAAAGTGTGGTATACTATAGGGCAGGAAAAGAACGCATTTCCGAGGCGCGAGGAGGGGTGTGCCATGGGCAAGCCAATGACGAGTGCAAGAAATGAGGAAAAGATGGAAAGAAAGACAGCCGGACGAGCCTCGAAGCGGCAAAGCTGATTCGGCAGGCTTCCATAGAGCTGATGAAGAAGAACGCGAAGCTCTACAAGGAGTTGGAGAACCGATGAGCAAGATTCAGTTGGTGGTGGACGATGTGCTCTATTTCCACGAGGAGATGGAGCGCACGTCCCGCATGGAGAAGGGCGTGCGCGACATGGGGCTGCTGGCCTCGGCGGTCAATGCGCCCTTCCAGAGTTTTCGGCGGCGTGGAGCTTTATCCGACGTTGACGGAGAAAGGCGGCGCGGCTGTGCTATGGCATTGCGAAGAACCACCCGTTTTTGACGGCAACAAGCGCACGGCGCTTCATTCGATGCTGGTGTTCCTCGCGGTCAATGGCTGTGCCTTGAGGAAGAGGACGCTGTGCTCGAAGAGGTCATCATCGACGTGGCAGCGGGCAATATGGCGTCCCGATGAGCTGGCAACATGGCTGAGCGAGAAGGTGCGGCGTCAGGAGATGGAAGGGATGTGGCATGGATGAAGGCATTGCGGCTGTACGGGGCGCGTGATCTGCGTCTGGAGGAAGTGGAGCGCCCCGAGCGCACGAAGGACGAGGTGCTGCTTGAGGTCAAGGCGTCGGGCATCAGCATGTCCGACGTCAAGAGCGTCTATGAGACTGGTGCGGCGGGGGACAATGCGCCGCAGATCCTCGGGCATGAGTTCGCGGGGCGCATCGTCGAGGCGGAGGATGTCGCTCTCGTCGGGCGCGCGGCGGCGTACCCGATGCTTTTTGCGGGCGCTGCATGGCGTGTCTTGACGGCAGGCCGCGCGACTGCGGCGAGATGCAGCTCTACGGCGCGGGGCGTGCGGGCGGCATGGCCGAGTTCGTAGCGGTGAAGAAGCAGAAATCTCGTGTTTTTGCCGCCCGACGTGAGCTTTCGTGCAGCGGCGCTGACGGGAGCGGCGGCGGTGGCCTGCATGCTTTCCGCAAGACGGGCGTAGGCCCCGGCTCGACGCTCGTGGTGTTCGGACTCGGCTCGATCGGTCTGGCGCTGGCGAGCTGGGCGCGCGAGGCCGACGTCCGAGACACGTTAGCTCGTGGCGCGAACGATGGAGAAGGCGGCGTTTGCTCGCTCGCTGGGCTTTTGCAGTCGGTCGACATCGAGGGCTCGGATGTCTACAACTACGTCATGCGCCCTGACGGGCGGGCGCGGCGCCGATGCGTGCATCGAGGGGCTCGGCGAGGGCGGTGCGACTGGAGACGGCGCTGCTGTCCGTGAAGCGCGGCGGGCGCGTCGTCGTCATGGGAAGGCGGAGAAGAGCCTTGAGATGACGGGCCTCATGTACGATCTCTTGCTGCAGAAGGAGGTCGAGTTGCACGGCGCATGGGAAGAGCAGCCTCAACACGCGCCCTGCCGAATGGCTCGACGCGATGAACGCGATGCGCAGCCATGCAGTCGATGCTGAGGCGCTCGTGACGCATACCTTTCCGTTTGAGAAAATACGAGGAGGCGTTCGCCTTGCTGCACGACAAGCAGGGAGATGTACTGCAAGGTGCTCTTCGTGAACGGGGAGGAAGCGCATGGCTAAGCGCGGCAAGCGTCAGAAGAGGGGCAGGGCGGCTCGGCGAAGAAGCCGTCTCGCGGCGTTTGCAGGCGGCTCGCCTGCCGAGTTGCTCGGCGAGGCGAGCCGCCTTTTGCCGCCGCGCGGTACACGGATGCGTGCGTTGGCGCACGTCTGCGTTTGCCTCTTGGACGGGGCTTCTGCCGGCGAGGCGGCGGCTTTTTCACGATCTCGTGGAGCTTCGCTATGTGTTGGCGGCGTCTCTCGTGCAGCTTGAGCGACTATGGGGCGGCGCGTGCGAGATCGCACGCATCCGCGAGAGCGCTCGCGCGCACCGGGCGCGGCGCTGCAGGAGATCTACATCGAGAAGGCCGAGGGCAGGACGCGCACGGAGCTTAAGCATCTCGCCGCGCTCATCTCGTATTTGGAGGAACGGCTGCGAGAAGCCGTCCGCGCCGCTCGCCGCCTACTATCGAAAGTTCCTCGCGGAAAGCTATAGCCTCAGGGGTTCTGCGCTGACGCTTGCGGGAAGCGCTGCAGAGGCGTCCGTTCCTTTTTCGCCGCGAGCCGCATGGAAGCGGATGAAGCGCAGGCCGTGCGGAATACAGCAACGCGCTCTTCGCGCTCAACTATGTCGCCGTGGAGGAGCGTGCGCCTTTTTGCAGGGCTGGCCGAGGGGCTTCGACGGCTTCTTTTCCGCATGCCAGAGCGCATGACGCATACGAGGGCGCAGCACGCTGCATGCGCGGCTTCGCATCGGCTATATCTCGCCCGACCTCCGCCATCACGCGGTCGCCTTCTTCCTGCTGCCGCTCTCCGCGCCTTTCGACCGCGAGCGCTTCGAGGTCTTCTGCTATGCGAACAACAGCGAGGACGCGGTGTCGCGCACGATGGCGCAGCAGCCGGGCGTTCACTGGAGAGTATCCTCGGGCTTTTGCCCGAGGAGCGGCGCAGCTCGTCGCGGCGGACGAGATCGACATCCTCTGCGACCTCTCGGGGCACTGAAGGACAACTGCCTCGCCGTCCTCGCGCGAAAGCCTGCGCCCGTGCAGATTACAGGGCTAGGCTACATGGGATCGACGGGGCTTTCGGCGATCGACTATGTGCTTGGGGATCGGGTGCTGGATATGGCGGCGGAAGCGGCGGAAGAGGCGGAAATGGCGGCAGAGCGCACGGCAGGAGGGAACTGCCGAGGCGCGGCGGAGGACGGCGCGTCGCAGGGCGCTCGGGAAAGAGCGGAGCGAGCGGCCGCTCTCCTGCCGCACAGCCACTTCTGCTACCCGCCGTTCGTCGCGATGCCGGACGTCGCGCCGCCGCCGTGCCTTTCGCGCGGGCATATCACCTTCGGCTGCTTCAACAACCACAGCAAGGTCACGGACGCGATGCTGCTCCTATGGCGGAAGATTTTGGCGGATGTGCCGGGCGCGCGGCTGCTCTTGAAAAGCCGGCTCTTCGGGAGCGAGGAGGGGCGCTCGCTCGCCGTCGAACGCTTCGGGCGGCTCGGTCTCGACGCGTCGCGCATTGAGCTGCGGCTTTCGTCGGATTACCTCGCTGAGTACGCCGACATGGACATCGCGCTCGATACCGCCCCTCTACGGGCGGGCTGACGACGTGCGAGGCGCTGCATGGGCGTGCCCGTCGTGACGCTCTAGCGCGGGACGCACGGCGCGAGGTTCGGCGCGAGCCTCTTGCAGAATGCAGGACTTGCTGAGCTTGTCGCCGAAGATGCAGCGCAGTACGTGGAAATCGCAAAAGCTCCTCGCCAGCTCGCGAAACGCTCCGAATGCTCCGAGAAAAACAGCGCGACATGCTCCTCGCCTCACCGCTGATGAACTTTCGCCAATATGTGCAGGAAGTCGAGGCGGCGTATGAGAAGTATGGCGTCGGTGGGAAGATGGGAGTGAAAGAAAAGAGCCGCCCTCGCCGCTGTCGCGGAAAGGGCGGCTCTTTCATCTACCGTGGAAATCTGCCTGTCCGATGTTTGCACACCAGGGTAATTCTTCAAAGAGTTCCCTGCAGCAGATGGGAGTAATTGATCTTTTTCGCTTGCGTGCGAGGATGTCGAGCCAGCGAGGAATCGTGACAGTCTTGCTCGTGGACTTGTTGAGCATCTTTTCACGAAAGCGGCGGCATCAGGCGCTCAATCATGGCGAGCTTTCCCCCTTCCGGCAGGAGAAGCGAGGCGAGGCGGCTTGAGTTCAGGGAATTTTCCGCATCCTCCTCCATGCCGTAGAGATGCAGCTGCAAGGCTTCTTTCGCGTTGCGGAAGGCTTCTTCCATTGTCTGCACACAGGGAAGGCAGCCGGAAGGTCAGGAAGAGTGAATCGAAATGCCGTCGGAAGCCTCGTGGAATATGGCGGGAAATGTATATGCGTCTTTCATAACAACCTCCTAAGGCTGATTCAGGGCAAGTCCGATGCCGGCTTGCTCGGACGTGCTCTATCACATATGAATAATACGATGTCTACGTGGAATGACGCGCCCATGCGCAAAATTTATGCAGTCGAAAAATATGTTCTGAAGGTGGTATAATGACTCTAGAGATACGGGTTATGGGATAGCGGTCTTTCAAAGAGAAGCTCACGCAGTATGCTTTGAATCGGCGAAAGACAAGCATAAAGGCGGAGGCATTCTATTCCGCCCTCGGGTATCGGATACAAGATGCAGAGGAATTGATGCGGAATGTTTCTCTGCATATCAATGATTTCGCAGCGGTGAGAAGCCGGACAACGGGTATGGCAAGCGATTTCAGATTCGGATGGCGCTGACAGGCAAGAATGGAAAAAAACCGCGAATGTGAAACGCTGATAAAAATGAAGTCGCCTAGATTTACACAGATGCGCTGTATCTATCGAGAGACAAACCGCAGGCGTAGCAGTGCTACGTCGAGTTTGTCGACGACGAGAGGACAGTGCAGATGTGAAGATGGGCGGCTGAATTTATCAGTGATTCCGCAATGACTGCATGGATTCAAGACAAGGATATAGAGGTCGTTCGATTGATTTCGATTTATGTGACGAGGTGATACTATGGAAATCAAATTGTGTGACAGAGTGCGTCTCAAGAGCGGTGAGACAGCCAGCATTGTGGAGTTTATGAAGCTGGCGTTGCCCTATGAAGCCGATATAGACCGATCGGATGGCAGAATTGAGACCGATACGATACAGCATGAGGATATTGCAGCTACGATTTCGGAAAGTGCAGCGTAAGAAAAGCGCGAAAACATGACATTTGGCTCCTCGAATATTTAAGCCGCCGCAAGGCAGATTTTCCTTTTCCTGCACCCTCCTCATTTGACACCTTTCCCTGTTCTATGCTAAACTGAATCACGATTGAGGCGGCTCGGCCGCTCTGGGGAAAGCGAGGCGGTTTCGTGCCGATCAAAATACCGAACAGCCTGCCGGCGGCGCATGTGCTGGAGAGCGAGAATATCTTCGTCATGGATGCGGAGCGTGCCTACAGCGGGACATCCGCCCGCTTAGGCTTCTGATCCTGAACCTCATGCCGAACAAGTCGGTGACGGAGACGCAGCTCCTGCGCCTTTTGGGCAATACGCCGCTGCAGGTCGAGGTCGACTTCATCTATACGGAGTCGTATGTGCCGCAGCATACGTCGCAGGACTATCTTGCGGAGTTCTACGGCACGTTTGCCGAGGTGCGCCACAGGAAGTATGACGGCTTCATCATCACGGGCGCGACCGTCGAGCAGATGGCCTTCGAGGAGGTCGCCTACTGGGACGAGGTCGCCGAGATCATGGAGTGGAGCAAGAAGCACTGCTATTCGTCGTTCCATATCTGCTGGGGCGCGCAGGCGGGGCTATACTACCACTACGGCATCGACAAGCAGGGATGCAGGGGCAGAAGGTCTTCGGCGTCTACAAGCATCACCTTTGCGTCGAGCACGAGCGCCTTTTTCCGCGGTTTTCGACGATGAGTTCTATGTGCCGCATTCCGCGCCATGACGGAGATGAAGAAGGCGGACATCGAGCGCGTGCCCGAGCTGACGATCCTCGCGGAGGTCAGAAGGCCGCGCGGGCGTCTATGCGATTGCCAATATCGAAAGAGGCGGTTCTTCATCACGGGTCATGCCGAGTACGATCCGCTTTCTCTGAAGCAGGAGTACGACCGCGATGTGGCGGCGGGGCTTCCGATTGAGATCCCGCAGAATTACTGCCCGGCGGACGATCCGACGCAAACGCCTGTCGTGCGTTGGCGCTCGGTGGCGAACCTCTTGTTCGCGAACTGGCTCAACTATTATGTGTATCAGGAGACGCCGTATGAGCTTGACGGGCTTTACCGTGCGGCGGACGATTGAGATTTTTCAGAATGGCTGGAAGAAAGGGTAAGAAAAAGATGAAGATGAAACGATGGCTGGCGGCCGCTTCCCCTTCGTTTTTCTCGCGGCGACGGCAGAAGCGGCGCCTCATGTGCCGCCGAATATCTACGAATGGTGCAGTCCTCGGCGCGTGCCAGTACTTCTTTCAACAAGAAACGCGTCATGCACTACGAGCTTCTTGCGGGCGGCGTGCTGAACCCGCGCGTGCTTATCGATGCCGACGCTGCAGACGTCCCGACGATGTGGCGTTGCCGACGTCGTCGCCAAGAGGCGCTGGCGCGGCGAATCGCTCGCGAGCTACGACGACCTCGTGGGCGAGGGCGGAATGCCTGCGTATCGACCTTGCGGCGGGAACTTCGACCCTGGGCATGCCGACGACCTCGACAGCACATGGTCGTCCATACGACGACGTTTCCGAAGAATGTGACGGTCATCAAAGGATCTGCCCGAAAGAGCTTTGGAGCGCAAAGTTCCTGAGGCGGTGCTCGGCCTACGAGCGCGGGCATCGCATGGAATTGCCGCACAGACGAAAGACGACTGACGGCGGACGATCTGAAACGGACTCGAAGAGCATGAGCGCGAGGATCTGACGGCATCGTACTGGGTGTTCGCATCAGGCATGGTGCAGCAAAGAGACGGATTCAGAGGATCATGGGGCGAGGCTGATCGAAAAGGCGGAGAAATGAGCATATCTTGTGCGAGGAGGGCTCGCCGAGCTTTTGACGTCTTCCGCTGCAGAAGAGCCTCTCGCTGCTGCTGCCGACCGCGTGCGGCGAAAGTATGTGGGCGACGGCGTGCATCTTCGCGGACTCATCGAGTTTCACGAATATCTGCCCGACGCAGCTGCTTTTTACTGCGGTCTGCGGCGCTGAAAATGAAAAGGGCGGGCGCTATCGCCTGCGCCCGCAGGAGATCGTGCGTCTGGCACGAAAATGCGCGACTACGGCTATCGGACGGTCGTGCTGCAGGGGGCGAGGACGGCTATTGGCATGTCGGGCAGCTCGCCCCGATCCTGCGCGAAACTACGGGCTTTGGGGCTGTCATCACGCTTTCCATCGGCGAGCGCACAGAAGAGGTATCGTGCGCTCAAGGAAGCGGGGGCAAGCCGTTTTTGCTTCGTATTGAGACGACGGATCGCGAGCTCTACGAAAGAGCTTTCGACCGGGCATGAGCTGGGAGGCGCGCCGCGCATGTCTCGCATCTCTGCGCGCGCTCGGCTACGAGGTCGGCACAGTTCGCTCGTGGGGACTGCCGGGCGGTCGGTCGAGTCTCTGGCGCGCGACATTCTCTTTTTCAGGAGATCGATGCGGACATGGTGGGCATCGGCCTTCATACCGAACGGCGATACGCCGCTCCGGCGAGCGCGCGGCGGGTGACATTCGCTTGACGCGGCGCATGGTTTCGCTCTTGCGGCTGCTCCTGCCGGGCGAACATTCCGGCGACGACGGCGATGGAGACCCGCGAGCGCGGCGCACGTTCGCTCATCCTGCGCTCGGGCGCGAGCATCGTCATGCCAGCGAAATGTGACGGAGGCGACTTTTCGCCGCAAGTACGCGCTCTATCCGGGCAAGGCATGCGTCAAGGATACGCCCGAGCATTGCCGCGCGTGCTTGGGTGCACAGCTTTCGGCCATCGGCCGCTTTCGTCGCCGAGGACGCGGGTTTTTCGGCGCAGGAGAAGTATAGATTTGTGAGGGTGTTTGCTTTGAAGATGAGATGGGGCGCAGGCGGTTTTGGAAAGCCTGCGCAGGAAGAGCGTGCGCGTTGTTTTTCGGCTATCCGGGCGGCGCAGTGCTCGACCTCTGCGATGCGATTTCACGGAGGTTTCCCGCTATCCTCGTGCGCCACGAGCGAGGGGCAACTCGTGCGGCGGACGGCTACGCCGCGTGCGACAGGGCGAGGTCGGCGTGTGCCTGGCGGCGTCCGGCCCGGCGTACGAACCTCGTGACGAGGCATCGCGACGGCGTATATGGACTCTGTCCCGCTCGTCTGTATCACGGGGCAGGGTCAGCAATCCTACATCGGCAAGTTCCTTTCAGGAGGCGGACATCTGCGGCATCACGACGCCGATCACGACAGCAGCTACCTCGTGAAGGCGGCGCAGGATTTGCCGCAGGTGCTGAAGAGCATTTTTCATCGCGCGCACGAGGGCGTCCGGGGCCGGTCACGGTCGACATCGCCAAGGATGTCTTCACGCGAGCTGGATTATGTCTATCCCGAGAAGGTGCGAGCGAAGGGCTATACGGCAGACTTCACGGGCGAGGCGGCGAGGTCGAGGCGGCGGCGGCGAATCGCCGAGGCGACAGCCGCTCCTCATCCTCGGCGGCGGCGTGACGCTCTCGGATCACGGCAAAGAATGTGCGCGAGATTCTGGATCTCGCGGGAATTCCCGTCGGTGACGACGCTCATGGGCATCGGCTGCGTGCCGGCCGCACGCGAACTTCCTCGGCATGGCGGGCATGCACGGCACATACGCGGCGAACATGGCGATCGGGAGTGCGATCTGCTCATCGCCAGTCGGCATGCGCTTTCGATGACCGCGTGACGAGCCGTGTTGCAGGATTTGCACCGCGCGCGAAGATCGTGCACTTCGAGGTCGATCCGTCGAGGTGAACAAGAACGTCGTCGCTGACTGCCGCGTGCTCGGCGACCTGCGCTGGTCGCTGCCGCTCCTCAAGGAGAGGCTTCGCAGCTCATGGCGATCTGCGCGCACGCTTTTCGGGTGGAGCCGCTACGGTCGAGATGAACAACGAGCAGCCGCTTTCCTACAAGAAGAAGGCTGCGTCATGCCGCAGCAGCTCATTGAGACGGTCAGCGAGCTTGCCGCTGACGATGCGATCATCGTGACCGACGTCGGACAGCATCAGATGTGGGCGGCACAGTACTACGATGCGAAGGACCCGCGCCGCTTCCTGACGTCGGGCGGTCTCGGCACGATGGGCTGCACCTGCCCGCCGCCATCGGCGCGAAGGTCGCGCGGCCCGGTCAGCAGGTCATCCTCTTCACGGGCGACAGCAGCATCGCGATGAACTGTCAGGGAGATGGCGACGGCGGCGGCGAACGGCGTTGCCGTGAAGATCATCGTCGTACACAACCGCGTGCTCGGCATGGTCACGCAGTGGCAGCGCATGTTCTACGATAAGCATTACTCCCAGACGCTCCTGCCGGGCAGCACGGACTTCGTGAAGCTCGCCGAGGGCGATGGGCGTGGGGCTGCCGCCTCAAGATCCGGCAAGTCTCAAAGGCGGATCTGGCAGCGGCCTTGACAAGCGATGCGCCGATGCTCATCGACGATCATCGTGCGGGCAACGTCGACGTCCTGCCAATGGTGCCGGGCGGCAAGAGTCTCGACGAGATGGTTTTGGAGAGCGAGTAAAGGGAGACAGTGGGATGAATGAGAAAAGGTGCAGCTGATCGGGCAGCTGCGGGACGCTAACTGCTACGGGAGAGGCGGAAGCGTTTCGGACAGCGGTTCTGGCGCTCATGGAAGCGTACAACCGTGCGCCCGATGAGGCTTTTCTCTTTGCTGCATGATCTGCTCTATGTGCCGAATGCCGATGCTATCGCGCGCGAACTATGAAAGGGCACGCGCAGCCTCACCGACAGGGGCGGTGAGATTGTCGGAAGTGGCATCATCTCCGCAGGAGTTTCCCTCGTGAGGAACTGTCGTACCGTCTGTTCCCCATCGATGCGGATGCTTCCGTGTTCTTTCTGGAATGATGAGAACCGCTTCTTGCTGCATAAAGGCGGCACACGTCTTTTGGATGCCGTGCAGAAAAATGCTGCTGACGCGCGGAGGCGAACTTCTTCCGTTCATGGCGGACGCTCTGCGCGAACAGCGCTGAATGCTCTCAGACAGCAGCTTTTTCTGGCTTTGAGACAACGCAGCTTTCCTCCTTCGACGAAAAGCTGCATTGACAGAATTTCGCTGCTTTGAGCCGTGATGAAGCGGAACCCCTTTTCATCGAGGCGGTTTTCGATTGCCGCAGGCGGTTGCCGGAGCGCGTGTGCTTGGCGGAGCGGTGCGTATGCGCTTCGCTCCGTTCATGTGGGATTGGCGGCTGCTCGTTGATATTTATGATGCACAGGGCGAAGAGGAGCTTGCTGCGCGCTTCAAGGGACTGTCACAGCATACAGGGAAATGCTGGGGACGTCTCTTCGCCTTGAGGACATGGGCTGTGCGGCGTGCTTTTCTGATGGGAAGGCTGACGGTCTTTCAGACGCCCTTTTACGAGGAAGTCAAGCTGCTTTCCCGAGGAGGGATGGAGATGCATCGGCACAGTTGTTCGGCAGGTTTCTCCTTTCACCGGAAAGAGAGGAGAAGGCTGTGGTGCAGCATCTACAATACTGATATCTTTTTCAATATGCGTGCTGTGCGCTTGGCTCATCTGGAGTATTCGGGCGAAGAAGATATGGAGCTTTTATTCGAGATATCACCTTCGACCTGCGCAGGGCGATGACTGCGACTTCTTTGAACGTTCATGTATCGCCGGATGTGCCTGTTCTTGTCGCCGCCACCATTGACCGTTCGAATCCCGGATGAAGGCTGCCATCACGCTCGATGATGGACAGACGCGCGGAGATTTCTATACGGGGATCGGGGAATTCGGTCTTTTGCGCATGGAGAGAGACACGCGCCTTGCCTTTTCGGAAGGGGTTTTCGTTGTGACGGAACCTGTGCAGCTCGTGCACAGTCCCAAGCAAAGCGCCTGATTTTGAATCTTCTGCTCGACGGCTTGTCACGGGCGGCGATGCGCCGCGATGGATTCCGTGCCATGCCGAATCTCATGCGCTTTTTTTCCAAGGGTGTGATCTTTGATCAAGCGTTTTCTGTCGCCGAGTACGTTTGCTTCTCTCGAGTACGATGGAAACAGGGAATGCATATGCACAGAAGCCAGGGTTTTCCATGGGGATGTGTGGATGAAATTCCTGCCGAAAACAAAGGTGCTTTCCGAGCGCATGAAGGACTTGGCTACCATTGCGTGCAGACCATGGGGAGACGCCACGAGGCAGACAATGGTCTCAAACGCGGTTATGACCGTATCGTCGCAGCTCCGTACATCACGCTTTCCGGCGTACGAGGGCGTCAAGCGGACGATCGATCATCTCGACGCTTTTGTGAGTGCGACAATTATGTATTCCTGCATGTATCGGACTCGCATCCGGTCGTTTCCTATGCCATTCCCGCCCCAGCCGAAAAACGCAGGCGAAGCTTCCTTGGCAGGAACGTGTCTATGAAGGGGTGCCGAGAGAGGGCATTCGATCTCAATGGAAAAACGGCGCAACGTGTACGACAACGTGACTGCCATCGAGCGCATGGACGGGGCGCTTGGCGAGCTTTTCCGCTATATCGAGGATCACTACAAGGACGATGAGTACATCATCAATGCCTATTCCGACCACGGGGTTTCCCGTTCACAGCAAAGATCCGTTCTTCTTCAGCGACGAGCGCTGCGGCATGGCATTCATGATGCGCGGTGCGGGCATTCCCGCCATCGGCATGACGGATGAGCTCGTGAGCCTTCTCGATCTCCATGCCGTCGTCATGCACGAGGCGGGGCTGCCCATGGATGAGACGCTCTGATGCGAACCTGCCCGCCGTGTTCGGCGGCAGGGCACGCAATATGTGATCTCAATTCCATCTTCCCGGGGCAGACGTACAAGCTCGCAATCCGCACGAAGAACATGAGTTTCGTTTGGAAACGAAGGAGTTTACGCGCATGGACGGTACGATCGACATGAGCGCCTTATACTATGGCATCTGTATGAGCGAGAGGGGCATCGAGGAGATCTGGAGCGACGCCTTGCGCGACAAGTTCCTCGCGATCGCGTGGCAGCATGTGGCGTCGTTCGCCCGTATGTGATATGATGAGAAGTGCCGCCTGAGACTTCTCAGAGGCGGGTAAGGAAAGCGGTTGAATCAAAGCATGATGCAGAAATTTTTCCTCGCGGCGCTCCTCGACAACAAGCGGGCGTCCTCACGCATATATCGGGGCTGATCAGCCGCCGCGCGTTCAACATCGAGGCTATTTCGGCAGGCTATAGCGGAAGAGCCGGACGTGACGCGCATCAACATTGTCGTGTCGGTCGAGGACGAGCGCGAACTCGCGCAGGTCACGACGCAGCTCGCGAAAAGCTCATCGACGTCATCAAGATCGTCAACCTCAGCGAGGTGGACTCGATCAAGCGCGAACTCGTCTTGATCAAGGTGCGGGCGACGAAAGGAGGCGCGCCGACATCATCAACGTCGTCAACATCTTCGCGCGCGCATCGTCGACGTGAGCAAGGAGAATGTCGTCATTGAGCTGACGGGCGAGGCGACAAGATCGACGCCCTGTCGAGGTGCTTTCGAGTACGGCATCATCGAGATCGCACGCACGGGCGCCATCGCGCTGTCGCGCGGCCCCGTGCGGTCAAGGAGATGTAAGGGGACGCTGGATTTATCGGCGTTTTTCGTAAGGGGCAGTTCTTTTGTTGGGATGTAAGGATTTCTTCTCTTTTTCGTGGTTTCAGGCCGGGCGGCGTGCGCCGTTTTTGGGACGTCGCGCTTTGCGCAGGGACTGCGGCGGCACTCGCGCTTTCGTATGCGCTGACGGGGGCGTGGCCCGCGCTCGCCGCGCACGCGCCCGTCGCGGTCGGCGAGCGTGCGCACGACGTCGGACAGACCGAGGTGCACGCGAGCCGCAGCATGCTGGCTCAGCGCGGCGCGATCGCCTTCGGAAAGCCGTCGCGGAGAAGCGCGAACGTCCGAGCCTGCGACAGCTGAGCCGCTGTGCCCGGCGCCGCCCCTGCCGCTCCTGCTCCGCCTGTGCCGCCTGCAGCACTCGCCGCGCCGCCCGCTTTCCGTGCGCTCGATGACGGCGGACGCGGCGATTCTCATGAACGCGCGTACGGGCGAGGTGCTCTACGGAAGAACGGCGACAAGCGCGGAGTACCCGCGAGCAGCTGACGAAGATGATGACGTGCATCCTCTCGGTCGAGGCGGCAGAGCCGACCTCGCCGTGACGATCACGCCGTTGCCGCCGACGCTCGAGACGACGCGCGTGCGCCCGACGAGCAGGCGCGGCTTCGAGATCTCACGCGCCAGATGATGCGATCTCCGACAACGGCGCGGCGCTCGCCTATCGCCGAGACGCTCGGCGGCTCGGAGGCGCAGTTCGCGGCGATGATGAATCGGAAGGCGGGAGATGGCGCTTCCATGCGCATTTCGTCAGCGAACGGCATGCCTGATGCGAACCACTATTCGACGGCGCTGACATCGCCCTCATTGCCGCCTATGGCCTTCGAAATCCTGAGTTCCGCAAGATCGTCGGCACGAAGGCGAGCTACTACCTGCAGCCCTGCAGGCTACAAGACGTACTGCGAGAACACGAAATGCGCTGCTCTACTCCTATCCGGGCTGCACGGGACTCAAGACGGGCTGGACGCGTGCGGCGGGGCTGCCTCGCAGCATCCGCCGTGCGCGGCGATGGAGCTGATCGCCGTCGTCATGCACTCGGACGACGAGAGACGCGTGCATCAGAGGCCGCCGCGCTCCTCGACTACGGCTTCAGCGCCTTGGCAGAAGGCGAGAGCGGGAAAGCGCTTGAGGATGTGAGGGGCATAAGCACGACAATGTACGATCCGAAGTCCGCGCGTGCCGAGGTTCATCAACCGTGAAAATCTCGCCTCGCTCGCGTGGGCGGAGGATAATAAAGGACAATCGCGCGCTTGGAGCACTTCTGTCGCGCGCACGCGACTGCAGGGGACTCACGCACCGGCGAGCGCTGCTGCTCGCCGTCGACGCGCCGATCTCGTCGAGCGGATGCTCGCGCTCGCCAAGGAGATCAGGAGGATCTTTACGGCAAGCGCATCGTGCTCTTTGCACCGCTCTGTTGTCGAATGTGCGTGAACGGCTGCGTCTACCGTCCCTACCATGCGAAGAACAAAGCGCATCCATCGCGAGAAGCTCACGCAGGACGGAGATCCGCCGCGAGGTCATTCGCACTGCAGGATATGGGGCACAAGCGCCTCGCGCTGGAGACGGGAGAAGACCCCGCTGCATAATCCGCTACGAATATGTGCTCGAAAGCATCAAGACGATATACTCGATCAAGCACAAAAACTGGCGCGATCCGCCGCGTGAACGTCAACATCGGCGACGACGGTCGAGGACTACCAGCTCAGGAAGCGGGCATCGGCGCACATCCTTTTTCGGGAGACGTATCACAAGAAAGCTACGAAAAGCTCCATCCGACAGGCTCGAAGCATGACTACGCATGGCACACGGGCGATGGACCGCTGCGATGGAGGGCGGCATCGACGACGTGGGCTGCGGCGTGCTCTTCGGTCTCAACATGTACCGCTACGACTTCGTCGGCCTGCTGATGCACGCCGAGCACTTGGAAGCGCGTTTCGGCGTCGGCCCGCATGCGATCAGCGTGCCGCGCATCCGGCCGGCGGACGACATCGACCGGGCGCGTTCTCCAGCGCCATCGACGACGATACCTTTCGCGAGATCGTCGCCGTCATCCACATCGCCGTGCCCTATACGGGCATGATCGTCTCGACGAGAGAATCCGAGGAGAGCCGCAGGCTGCGTCTCGATCTCGGCATCTCGCAGATTTCTGGCGCATCTTCGACGAGCGTCGGCGGCTGATGAGAAGCGGGAGAGTCCCGAGGAAAATTCGGCGCAGTTCGACGTCAACGACACGCGCACGCTGGACGAAGTCATCGAATGACTGCTTAGACCTCGGCTGTGTGCCGAGCTTCTGCACCGCGTGCTACCGCGCGGGACGCACGGGCGACCGCTTCGCGGAGCCTGTGTAGAGCGGGCAGATCGAGAACTGCTGTCTGCCGAACGCCCTGATGACCTTTGAAGGAATACTTGGAGGACTACGCGAAGAAGACGACGCAGGAAAAGAGACGAGCGCGTCATACAGGAGCAGTGGCAGCGATCCGAACCCCGCCGTCGAAGAGAAGCGGCGCTCTACCTCAAGGAACTCGGCGACGGCATGGGGACTTTCGTTTTTGAGGGGCGGAATGTATGTCTGCATGGCGCGTGAAAGCGGTGCATCTGTAAAATACGAAAAAGGAGCTGTCGCGTGTGTTTGACGACAGCCCTTTTCCGTGTTTGCATTTTGTGCGCTATGCCTGCCAGTGGTGGGCGTGCGACGACGATGAGCGGCGGAATCGCGCTCTTGATCTGCGCGTCCAACTGGCGCAGCTGCTGCCTGGCGCCTTCTCGATCGGGTGAGGCTGCTTCAGCGAGCTGCGCCTGCATCTCTTACTGTGGCCTTGAGTTCTGAGATCTCGTCGTCCACGTTCTTGTCGGAGGACATCGTCACCTCTTAGCCGTCCTCTGCGGCTTTCGCCGCAGGAGCACGCGCTCGTTGCATCGTGCGTCCTCGGCGGGGCGGGAGGCGTCGGATATCCAGGCACGTTGGCTCTTTGGACTCCGTACGCCTGCGGCTCGCATCTGGTTGATGCCGAGCTGCAGTGAAGCGAGTTCCTTCTACCTGTTTTGCCAGCCTCGGTTCGTCAGCCGAAGCGCTTCTATGGGATGGTTTGTCGCGGAGTCGAGCCGCGCTCCATGCGCTGTGCTGCAGACTGCGCCTTTGCGGCGAACGCGCCGCTCTTTTCGACTGCTGCAGCGATGCGCCTGCGAAAAGCAGATTGGCGAGACGTGCATCTTCGGCTCTTCTTGTCGCCCTTTTTGTCCTGCGCTCGCCGTGCCGAAGCGATCACGAGCGCTGCGGGCGCATCGCTTTCATCCTCGCTCTTCTTGTCCGCCGCGTCGCTTCGCCATTTGCTTCTGCAAATCGGCAAGCTGCTACATCATCGTTTTTCAGCGGGCGTCCTTTCGCCTCGGGCGCATCTCGTCGTTGCCCTTGACTTCTTCGATGCGCGTCTGCAAGCGTGAAATGTTTTTCCTGCAAAGGGATTGGCTTTTTCGAGCGGCGGGATTTGCGGCAAGGGCGCCGTTGGACGACTGCGCGAGATTTTCCGTCTTGTTCTGCATGGCTGCAGCAGTCATGCCGCCCGCAACACGGCGCTGCAGGACGGGCGACATCAGAAATCTGGATATCTGCGCGGTGACCCTCCTCATTAAAAGATTAGATTTCTTCCCTTAGTATATTCGTTTGTTGGGAGGAAAACTTAAGGGATTACTGTATAGAACACTTAAGTTTGACGGAATACGTTATATAACATATAATGAGTTACAAGGAGCGGTATGATGAGTTTTTGTGTCGTGTGTTATGAGATGGAAAAAGGGATAGCACCTGCTGAAAATTTTATTCTTGCACAGGATTCAAAGAAAATGCAGAGCAAAAATTTTCAGATTCTTGAGCTTTTGGAAGAGTATGGCAACCTGTTGCGCTTGCCGTATTCTGAGCATCTTGATGACGGCATTTTCGAACTTCGGACGAGAGTGGGGACGGGCATCACTCGGGTGTTGTACTTTTTGTGCAGGGAAACCGAATTGTCTTGACGAACGGCTTTTGTGAAAAGACGCAAGCTACCACCGGATGAAATTGCTTTAGCAAAAAGTATCGTGACGATTATTATAGGCAGAGGGATGCAGCGATGAGAAGTTTTCGTACGACCTTGCGCGGGCAGATTGAAGGATTCTGAGTTCAAGGCAGAGTATGGGGCATTAGAGCCTGAGTTTCAGCTGAGTTCGCTCACTGTGGAGAGCAGAAGAGGTTACAAAGCTCACGCAAAAGAATTGTCTGCAAGAACGGGCATTTTCACGCAGGCGGATATCAGTCGCATTGAGCGGGAGAGGCAAACGCTTCAATGCAGACGATGAAGAAGGCTGGCCGAGGGTTGGGTATGCAGCTTCGCGTGATGTTTTGGCCACCGCAAGACGCTGCGCAGCGGAGTCATGAAAAAGCAGATCGGCATCGGCGGGTACCTGCGCATTTTCCCACAACTGCGCTATAATGAATATTGCATGAGAGTCCACGAATGGGCTGAGAGGGCTTTTCGCTCACGACCGAAACCTGATTTGGATCCGGCCAACGTGAATAGAGTGATTTTGACCGTATACACCGCTGGCGGCTATGCGGTTTTCTTTTTGGGGAGGATTGAAGATGGTGAAGGTCAACGGCGAGGACGCTGCGGCGGACGGAAGGATGCTCTGGACTATCTGCGGGAAGCGGCTATGTGCACGCATCGCCGTCGAGAAACGGCGAGATCGTGCCGCGCAGGCGACGTATGAATCGGTGCGGCTGCGGCGGGCGGCGTCGTGGAGATCGTGAAGCTTCGTCGGTGGGGGCTGAGGCGATGCAGCGCGGGCGCGTCGATGCTTCTGCGTGGGTGCGCTGTCGATGGAGAAAGGCTTCTCCCAAAGGGGAGGGCGAAGAAATCGTATGGAAAAAGAAAAGCAAGGGGAAGACATGTTGAAGCTCGGCGGCAAAGCGTTCCGCTCGCGCTTCATCCTCGGCTCGAGCAAGTATTCGCTCGACTCATCCGCGCCGCCGTGGAAAATGCAGGCGCCGAGATGGTGACGCTCGCCGTGCGGCCTACGAATACGCGCGAAGGCGAGCATCCTCGACTCCCATTCCCGCGCATGTGACGCTCTGCCGGGCAGTCGGGCGCACGCACAGCAGGGCGGTGCGCATCCTGCACGCATAGCGCGGGAGCTTGGCTGCGCGATTTCGTCAAGGTGGAGATCATGCGACACTTGAAGTATCTGCTGCCGGACAACGAGGGAGACGATTCGCGCGACGAAACTGCTCGCCGCAGAGGGCTTCCGTTCTGCCGTACATGTTTCCGACCTCTATGCGGCACGTGCCTTTGAGGGCGGCGGGCGCGGCGGCGGTCATGCGCTCGCCCGCTCCCATCAGCTCGAATCAGGGACTGCAGGCGAAGGCTTTCATCAAGATTCTCGTCGAGGAGATCGACGTGCCGATCATCGTCGATGCGGGCATCGGCAGGCCGTCGGAAGCGTGCGAGGCGATGGAGCTCGGCGCCGCCGCCGTCATAGCGAACTACGGCGATCGCGACGGTGGGCGACGTGGCGCGGATGGCGGGGCGTTCAAGGCGGCGATCGAGGCGGACGCGCAGCGTATCTTGCGGGGCTAGCCGCGTCTTGGAGCGCAGCGCGTCTGTCGATCCGCTGACGGGATTTCTGCACGAGGAGGCGACGAGATGAGAGAAGATGCAAGCTACTTCGCCAGATTCGGCGCGTTTGAGCGGCGCGGCGTCGGGAAAGGAAGCACCGCCTCGAAAACGATCCGACAGAGCCGCACGGGCGTCATAGCGTATCGACGATATGGGCGGATTGATTCGATGTGCGCAAAAGGGTGCTTTCTGCGGCAGCGGGTACAGTCCTGCCGCTCACTAGCGCCGCCGGCGTCGAGCGTGCTCTCGCGCTGACAGGTGCAGCATCGAGGACTTTGCGGCGCTCCTTTCGCCCTGCCGCGCGCCCTTTTTGGAGCGCATGGCGAGGCGTGCCCAGCGGGAGACAGGCGTCACTTCAGCAGCACGGTCTACGTCTTCACGCCGCTTTACATCGCGAATGCTGCGATAATTACTGTATTACTGCGGCTAGCCGCTACAACGACATCGTGGGCGCAGGCTCACAGGCAGGGAGATCGCACGGAGATGGAGGTCATCGCGGCGTCGGGCATCGAGAGATCTGCTGCTGACAGGTGAAAAGCCTGCGATGAGCGACATCGCCTACCATCGGCAGGCGTGCCGTCTCGCGCGGCGCATTTTTCGCAATGTCGGACTCGAAATCTATCCCGTGAATACGGCGGATATCAATACTGCACGAGGTGCGGCGCGGACTATGTGACGGTGTTTCAGGAGACGTATGACGCCGTACGCTGAGGGACTTCACCTCGCGGGCAGAAGCGCGTCTTTCCCTATCGCTTCGAGGCGCGGAACGCGCGCCATCTTGGGCGGCATGAGGCAGTCGGCTTCTCGGCGCTTCTGGGACTCGCCGACTTTCGGCGCGGCGCCCTGGCGACGGCGCTGCACGTCTACTTCCTGCAGCGCAAGTATCCGCACGTCGAATACTCGCTCTCCTGTCCAGGGCTTCGTCCCATCGTCAACAACGCGGGAATCCAACCGCGCGACGTGCATGAAGGGAGCTGGGTGCTGTGCGCCTACGCATCTTCACTGCCTACGTCGGCATCACGGTTTCCTCGCGCGAGTCGGCGAGTTTTCGCGACGGCATCGCGAAGATCGCTGACGACGAAGGTGTCGGCAGGCGTCTCGACGGGCATCGGCGACCACGAGGAGAAGTACGAGGGAGCGGGCGGCGGGCGACGAGCGATTTGATCGCCGACGCACGCTCGCTCGCCGAGATGTGCGCAGGGTCTTTCGCGCGGCGGACTGCAGCGTGCTGAACGATTACGTCTATGTATGGGGGAAGAACCATCGCGTGCATCACCGAATCGCCGTCTCGTAAAGGCGATTTTCCTCGCGCAGATCGAGCGCGTCGCCGCGATGGAGATGGCGGACTGGCTCATCGTGCGCGAAAAAGGATTTGAGGCGATGGAGAGGTGTCGGATGCTTTTCTCGCAAGGTCACGCATCGTGCATAAGGGCGGCAAAGTGTCTCGCGCACGGTCAGTTGCGCTCGGCGTGATCGGAACTCGGCGCGGACGGCCTCCATCTGCCGCTCGATGTCCTGCGCAGATGGCGAGCGGCGAGCGGGCGGCGGTCAGCGCGGCAGGGCGCTGTGCAGCTCGTCGGCGCATCGGCGCCTCTGCCACCGAAATCGCCGAAGCTGCCGCCCGCAGCGCGAGACACGCGACCTCAGTCCCATCTTCGCTACCACCTGGGCGGTGCTGTTCCGCTCGGCACAGCCGCCCCTCGCCGCTGCCTGCCAAAGTCGCCGCTCCCTATATTCGCGCTCGGCGGCATCAGCGGGGACAAGCTCACGCCTGCATCGAAGCGGGCGCGGCGGGCTGCTGCATGATGTCGGAATTGATGCGGTGAGGGGATTGATGAAGCGGGCATGGATGAACAGAAAGCGATGTATGGTGTTGGCGATTCTACCAATCCGAGTGGATAAAGGCTCTGCGTATGACGTCGGCTGTCGCTGTCTTTTTCTAAATCGGCTTCGTTATCCGTGCTTCCTTTCAACTCAGGTTATATTTTGTACCGAGCTCTTTTTATTTTATATATAAAAGCTTTGATATTTGTGCAATCGTTTCAACAGGGGTTCCCGTTTAGCATTTCTAATATCATGATAAGCTTTCCCTGTTCGATGCCCTGTTCGATACCCTGCTTGATGCCCTCAGCGCGTCCACGTTCCAGAGCTTCCTCGCAGATACCTGTGCCAGATTACACGGTCATCAACTCCTCTTCCATGTCTGCGGTCGTCCATATCAAATTCGTGTTTGAGAACTTTTCGTTTCTCTGCGGTGATGTCGTGTCCCGCGAACAAAATTCGCAGGAAGCGTATAAGCAAAGATCTCTTTCGGCTCGGCTCTTCTCCTAGAGTAAATCGTGATGATGCTCAACAGATCGTAATCGATACGATTCTCTTTATAGCAATTTAAGACGCGATGCTCGTTTAAGTCGCAGCAGTTATAGCACTTTTTCCGGCTGAGCGCGCCATGATGGTCTTGGGAAAGCAGGCGCCCAGCATGCTGGTCGTAGATCGAGTTCTGGTCATCGGATTGTCTTTTTGCTGGCATGAAGTCATCCTTTGCCTTATGTCATTTAGCGCCGGGCTTTGCCAGAGAGTTTCGAAATAAAACGAAGTTGGTTTTTGTTGTCGTGATGAAAAAGACAGCTTTCGCTGTCTTTTCATGCAGCTGCATTTATCCGTGATTTCATTATGATTATAACAAACAATGGCGGAATCGTTGCCGCTGTGGCGATGGTTTTTCGGAATCTCGTTGAGTCTGATGGAGAAAACGAGGAAATGCGCGTGGTTGACGATGTCATCATTTTGGGTCATAGTTCAGGTGAATGAGCAGGTTCCCGTTTCTGAGGAGAACCAGCACGTCGAGAATGGTATCTGCCCTTCAAGATCCGCACGCATGGTAAGATGCCGAGCAGGATGCGCGTCCTGTACCGTCGACTCATTGCTGAGGATCTTCGGGATTCGTTGCACGGGAAGCTTTTCCTGATACGAGCCGATAAAATCGTCGATTGTATTCTTAAGGTCTTGTTCGGCGGAATCTGGGTATCAGCGCGAGAAGGGAATGCGAAGGATCAGTGCGGACATTGGCAGGGGAGAACCCATATTCAAGAAATGTGCATTGATGAATGTAGTGACTCGGTAGCGAGTTCATAGGGCAGCAGAATGGCTCACCGAGGGCGGCAGTTTCATGACAAGCGCTGCTCACCGTGGGCGCGCATGACGACAGGCTCGATTTCGAGCATCGATTCGGGTGGATGGTCTCCCCTCGGAAAGCGTGATAAATCCTTCGGCATTTGACAATCACCGGATGAGTGTTTTCGTTCATTCGTTCTGGCATGCCTCGATTGCTTTTTGCCAGAGCTGTATCGTCGCCTGCGAAGAGCAGCAGGGCAGAAAATGAGTATGTATGCACTGTATCTTAGAGTAAACATGACCAATCCCCCTTTATTTGCGGGTATACATTCTATCGAATACGGACGAAAAATGCAACGAGTGAGGGGGAATCGGTATGACACTGCCACCTCACGGAATTTGACGAAATATGTTATACGACGTATAACCAAGAAAAGGAGAAAACAGAGTATGCCCTGATGCGCGAGTTGGGCGTGAGTGAGGCATATGACGGAGGAGACATCTGCAAAGGGAGTGAAGCGGCTCTGACTTTTGCGATGCGCCGCGAGATTTATGGGGATTTTCTTATCGCAGGAATTAAGCTTTTTGCCGTCGTGTTTGTCGTTGTGCTTTGGCCGTATTGGCGCGCGGCTATGTGAAGGCTTCGCCGTCGACGGCACTCATTATTTCCGGCATCAGAAGCGCCCGCGCATCCTCATCGGGCGGGGCGGGCGCGCATCCCTTTCTTTGAGCGCATGGACAAGCTTTTCCTCGGGCAGATTTCTGTGGACATCAAGACGGAGACACCCGTGCCCGACGAACGATTAGCATCAATGTGAATGTCGATGCTGTCGCCAAGGTCAGCGGTCCGGACGCGATGAGGAAAGCGTGCAGCAGCGGCGCGGAACTTTCCTGAACTTCACGGGAGAACAGATCGCGAAGGATCTGCAGGATTCGCCAGGGCAACATGCGCGAGATCATCGGCACGTTGACGCTTGAAGCCATCAATACGGACCGTGATAGCTTCTCGATCGAGGTGGTCACAAGGCGGCGCAGGATATGAAGAAGCTCGGCATCGAGATCATTTCCGCAATATCAAAATGTCACGGACAACAACGGTCTCATCGTCGACCTCGGCGCGGACAACACAGCGCGAATCAAGAAAACGCGCGGCCATCTCGCACGATGCCGAGGCGGAGCGCGATGTCGCGTGGCCAAGGCGCGGGCGCAGAAGGAAGCGAACGATGCGCAGGTGAGGGCGGATCTTGAGATTGCCCAGAGGCAGACCGACCTCGCCATCCGACAGGCGGAGCAAGCGGGCATCGGACATCAAGCGTGCGGAGGCGGATGCAGCCTACGAGATTCAGGCGCAGGAGCAGCAGAAATCGTTCAGGGCCGCTACGGTCAACGCAGATTGCGAAGGCGGAGCGTGAGCAGGAGCTGAAGAAGCAGCAGGTGTCCGTGCGTGAGCAGGAGCTTGCGGCGCAGATTCAGAAGCAGGCGGATGCAGAAAAGTATGCCGTCGAGCAGAAGGCGGCGGCCGATCTTGCAAAGCGTCAGCGTGAGGCGGAAGCCGCGCTCTACGAAACGCAGCGCAAGGCGGAGGCGAAGAAGGCTGAGGCGGAGGCCTCGCGCTATGCGGCGGAGCAGGCGGCAGGAATCAAGGCGCAGGGCGAGGCTGAAGCTGCCGCAATCCGAGGCGAGGCGAGGCGGAAGCCGCTGCGATGGATCGCAAGGCAGAAGCGCTGAAGAAATACGGCAAGGCGGCTATGGCGGCAGATGATCGTTGAGTTCTGCCGCAGATCGCTTCGGAAGTGGCAAAGCCGCTTGAGCGCATCGGCAATGTATCCATCATCGGCGGCAGCAGCGCCTCTGCGGTCGAGCCGATGGCAGACAATGCCGCTCGTCATGGCGAAGACGTTTCAGACGGTCAAGGCGGCGACGGGCATCGACCTCGCGGACATGTGCGCGGCGAGAGCTACGAGGCGAAGGTCACGAAGAATGTCAACGTCACGGGGGCGGATGCTGAGGCTATAAAGGCGGCTGCCGTCAAGGCGGCGACGATTGCCAATGCGATTCGCGACTGAGGAGGAAAAGAGATGACAAGGTTTCGGCGGTGATTTTGCCGTCGATCTTGCCTAGTGCGCCGCTGCTCCGCTCCTAGCGATGGGTATGGGGACATCGCTGCGTGCATCGCGCAGGAGAGGCGCGTATTGTCGCGAAAACTACAGTGTCTTTGCTCGGACAGGTGCGTAACATGGTCAGGCATGGCTGTGATATGGAAAGCTCTGTCAGACAAGCCATTCAATATTGTATCGATCATGATTGGCTGAGAGAGTATTTCAAACAAAAACAGGAAGGGCGGTCAACGTCAATAATCGCGCTTCACCTTCGGTTCGCGTTCTTGGGACGTTTTCGCATACGACCGATTATCTAATCATCTGCGCACGGGGGCTTGCTTCTGGATAGGTCGGCGAGGTCTTCGATGGTAAACTTCGTATGGAATCAGGATCGAGCTTTGCAGATTCGCGCTGAAGAGGCTATGCAGGAGGATAGAAAAAGGGAGGGAAGAGATGCGATTTTTCTATCCGAAAGCTCATGAAAAATCAGGCATGGACAGCGGAAAAAGCGATGGAGGTATTGGAGATTCCTAAGTCTGGGCGAGTCAGGTATGGAAACGCTTGTTGTGAACAAAGCGGGACAGTTCACAATCGGCGAAAAAGGCTGTGACAAAATGCGAGAGCTTTTGTCACTGGCCTAATATGTGTTATGTTTTGCCGCTTTTTGTTTTCATGACTTTGCTTGTCGCGAGCATTTCGCAACAGACGAATTGGCGATGAAATCGCTTTGCGTGACATTGTAGATGCGCAGTTTTCATAATGCTCATCGACGCGGCAAAAGAGGGCGATGCTCGTAGATGCTGCAAAGGTTCGTCTGCTTGTCCAGATGCTTGCAGCTGCCGTCGGAGCGAGGCAGAAGTGATTTCCCAAAGCGCTGTTTCGCCGACTAAGGAGCGGCGGAGCGGCGCATCGTTGACGCATAGGAAGCGGTCGTCCGAAGTCATGCGTGATCGTCGCTGTCTGCGGCGGGCACTGCTTTGCAACGAGGTTGGGGCATCGGTTCAGGAGTTGTTTCCGCGAGGCGCTTCGTTTGTGGGTATAGCTGCGTCTGTAGGTGCGGCTTATCGGAGATGGTGTTATGTTAAGCGCTGTTGGCGGGAAAACCCTGTGCTGGGGCAGGTGCAGGGCGCGGCTGGTCCAACAGGTATTAGCTGCGAGGCGTTGGCTCGAGTCCGCAGGCGTTGGCTCGGGCGCAGAGCGTTGGCTCAGGCGCAGGCGTTGGCTCGGGTGCAGGTGCTCGGCTCGAGGCACGGTGGCAGTGCTGCTGGTGCTGGTGCTGGTGCTGGTGCGGCCTTTTCCTTCGGCAGGTCGATTTCAAGGAGAGTTTCGCGCTTCTCGCGTAAATTCCTGTACTGCACGCATGCGTCAGGTATTCAAAGCTCGCGTCGCCTGCGTGCTGCGCTGCACCCGCTTCTCGGCGAGCGTGCGGAAGTAGGAGGTCCGAGCTTCAGCAGGAAGGGTATGTTTTCGTCGATGTGCTGCAGCTTCGGTTGTCCGCCGACGCGAGAGAGATTGTTGTTCTTTTGTTCGTGCAGGATGATATCGTCGACACCTTGCGTGTAAAAGATTCGCGGCTCCCTCGATGTCGAGTTCGCGTGGATTCTTGTTTGGAGAAAAATCGTGAGATACTGTCGATCGCTCGTTGCCACGATAGAGTCTGTGTCAAAGGTGCTGGGATTTTCACTTCGCATCAGATGACCTCGCTATCGTGTTGTGTGCCGTCATCAGTTCCATCTCTTGCGCAAGATGCTGCTTGTTGTGCCATCTGCTGCTTCTTGCGAGATCTTTGCGCGGATATGCAGCGTCTTCGCTCGGTGACCTTGCGAACTGTTGTTTGCTCCATCCACCTGTCCGTCGTCTTGCTTCTTGGTAATAAGAACTTGTGGATGAAATTCGCTTAAGACGTTTGCCGCCATCCACGACCATATCATGCCTACAAACTGCATTTCGTATGGCAGAGTGCCGGACAGATCCTTTCGAAGCCGCCTCCAAGTTTCGGAACGAAATCGGTGTCAATCGACAATTTCATTTCCAGTGGGATACGACATAAGCACGTGCTGCCGAGGACCGAGCACCTAACCCTCCGGCGATTAAAGACTGAGGTATCATGATATTCACTCCTTGATGGTTACAGATTCTTAACGGCGTGGTCGCGCTTTACGCATTTTCTTTTTCGCTTTTATGCGCTTTCGTATATCGGCTGGCATCGCTTGCCGAGATTTTCCCGCACGACGGGTCGCCGGCGCATTCTGCGCCTGTGATGCGTTCCCGGCATTTCAGAGGAACATCCTCCTCTGAAATTGTTCTTGGAGAAGAATCTGCGTCAGATCATCTCTGAACGCTGTCGCGGGGAGTGCGCCAGCGCCTGCGCCCAGGCGCAGGCGCCCTATGACGGAAGAGTCATAGCGCATCCTCGCCTTGCCCCTTTGCGGCTGCTCGCGGCGTATTCTTCCGATACAGGGGCGGACGGTCGTCTCCGTCTATACGTGCGTCCTTGGTTTCCGCTTTCTTGCTGTGACAGGATGTCCTCGACGGCTTCGAAGAAATAAGCGCGGGGCACGCGAGTCTCGCTTTCTGGCAGCGCGGAGAGGCGGCGTTGAGTACACGTTGGAATGTCTGCGGTAACGCCATCGTCCTTCGCAGCGATTTCGGACGTATCGAGATCGTCGGCAAGGTCTCAGAGCAGGTACATCGCCCTAGAGTCGACGGCAATCTTTTGTCGGAGCAGCTCGAACTTGACGTGCATGGAGATGCGCCGCATGAAGGCGGGATCGAAGTTCTGAGAATAAGTTCGTGGCGAAGATGATGAAGTCTTGGTATTCGTTCATCGCCATCAGAGCATGACGGAGCGTGTCTGGTTCACACTGGCATCGGTGGCGCTCGTCATGTTGGTGACGCGGCGGCTCAAGATGGCGTCAGCCTCATCGAGAAGATGATGCTGCCCGTTTCTTTGCCTGCTTCAAAGACTTTTACGGATGTTCTTTGGCGTTTCGCCGACGTAGCCTGACTCGACATCGGCATAGTTGACGATGATGGTTCTACGTCCCAGATGTTTTGGCGATGGCGTGCGCCGCCATCGTTTTTCCTGTGCCCGGCTCGCCGTAGAGGTTGATGCCGATGCGCGGAATATTTGTGCGTCTTTCAGGTCATTGTTTCCGAACGATCTTGCTGTTTTTGAGGCATAGTCGGCGGCGTTCAAGTTTGTTCACGAACGCGCGGCAGCAGGATCATGTCATCAAACGTGTACTTCGGCTCTTCGGGCACAAAAGGTATCGGGCGCCTTTTTCCTCCGTTTCGTTTTCTTCGGCGGCAAAGGACGCCGCCTCTGCCTGCAGGTCGATGCGCTTTTCCCAAACCCATAAAAACACCTCCATGAAATCGTTTTGCCTCATTTTGTTTCATATGTAATATCATACTACAAATGCCCGCCCGACAAGACTTTTATGCAGAAAATTGAGTTCTCTTTTATTTTGCGGCCATTTTTGGAAAATTTGACGCAGTACGTCATATGACGTATAATCGAGGGAGCAAAGGAGAGGATGCGAATGCCGCTGACACCGAGGACATGATTCGGCTCCTCAAGCAAACTTTCAGGTTCATCATGTTCAGCCGTCATGCGAAACGGCGTGAGTTGCTTTTGCCCGTTTCCACCGTAATTTCATCAGGCAGTACACTGTACCATATATCCTCACGCCCTTACTGAAACCCTGTCAATCGGGTCTGCGCCTGACGGCGACCTCTTGGGGGCTTCATGGTAAAATGGGTTTGTCTATATCAAGGTAACAACAGCTCTCATCGAAGTATCGCAATGTGGAAAAAGAATATTGCGGTCAGTGTTCCCGTACGCAAAGGAGCTTAAGAAGGCATCGAGCAGCTACTAGAAGGAAGCGGGCTTGAAACGTCCCGAGCAGAGAATGGAGGTCAATGATGAAGCGAGATGAGAACGACTGTATTTTTATCCTGCTGTATTTCAAAGCGAGGCAGGGCTACTCCGTATTCATCCCTGACATTCCGGCTGCATGACGCGAGGGAGACGATGGAGGAGGCGCTTGCCATGGCGCAGGACGCCATCGGACTCATGCTGGAGGATGTCGCTCCTGCGAACTATCCTGCACCGTCCTTGCCGCAGGATCTGCTCGGCTCGAAAAAGACCAGTTTGTCCTCATGGTGCCGTTCGACAAGCTCGCCTGCTGACAGGGCGCCACAACGCGAAATCCGTCAGAAGGCGCTCTCCGTTCACCGCACGGCGATACGCTCGCTGCAGAGCACAATGTGAACTTTTCTAACGTCCTGCAGAACGCCCTGATGCGCGAGTTGGGTGTGAGCAAGGCGCCATGAGTCAGAGGAGGAAAGCGAATGACAAACTACACGCACAAACACCCGCTTTGTGGACATTGTGCGCCGCCGCCTACAGAAGCCTAGCCAATCGGTCTGCGTCTTCGGCTTGACCTCTTGGGGGTTCATGACCAAAAGATTTCTGCGGCAGTTTCTGCCGCTCTTCGTGCTGTCCTTTGCGCTGCTTCTGGCGGCGGGCACGGGGAGATCATTGACACGCGTATCGCGCAGGAAGTCGAGCAGGGGACGAAGGTGCGCATTCTGAGACTACCACATGGTCAGCGACGCGAGATCGTTCGCTCGCCGTCGCACCGGAAGGACTTTGACCGTCAGATGGCGTGGCTCAGAAGAACGGCTTCCAGTCGATCACGCCGAAAGAGCTTTACGGCGCATTTGACGGGGCGGGCGATTTGCCTGAAAAAGCCCGTGATGATCACGTTTGACGACAGCTATGTCGACAACTATGAAGGCGTATCCGATTCTCAAGCAGTACGGTTTCAAGGCGACGATCCTCGTCGTCACGGAGATGGTGGGGAAAGAAGAAGGGCTATCTGACGTGGGAACAGCTGCGCGAGATGGAACAGAACGGCTTTTCCATCGAGGGGCACGATGACGCACCGCGCCTGACGAGGCCTCGCGGATGATGAAGTCAAGGAGGAGCTTTCGCTTCAAGCGCATGATCGAGGAGAAGCTTGGCAAGACGGTACATGTTTCGCCTACCGGGGCGCGTACAACCTGCACATCGCGAATCTCGTGGAAGGACGCGGGCTACAAGATGGCGTTCACCGTGCGCTACGGCAACGCGGATCGCGCGAGCAATCTCTATGCGATCGACCGCGTGCCGATCTTCCATACGGAAAATACGGAAGGATCGTTTCAGAAGCGACTGCGCTATCTGCCGGTTTTCGAGCATTACGGCTGGCAGAAGCGGTAGAAGTGGGGATGTTGTAAAATCTATCGCATCAGGATTTCTGGCCATTGGCGAAGAAATCATGCAGATTGTTGAAAAATGGTTTCAGTGAGTCGATCGAGGGAGAGGGGTCTCGGCGAAAAATGGCGTCTGTGCGCAGCGCCCCTGCGGATGGGAACGCTGATGATGGCCGCCGCGCTTGCATTTACAGGAACGGCGTTCGCTATGCCGACGGGCGGCACACTCGTCAGGAAATGTCACCATCGATCGGGGAACACTGCGGATCCCCGCCAGCGGCGCGACGATTCGCACAACGGAGAACAGTGTCATCGACTGGACGGACTTTGACCTCGTAGCGGCGGAGGAACTGCATTTTGATACCACGGGCGGGGCGCTCGTGGTCATCGCTACCCGCCAGCAAGGTGGCGATAAAGTTGCGCGGCAAGATCAGTCAGACAGGCAGCCATCCGCTGCGATTATCGGCGACGCGGCTTGACATCGAGACGGCGCAAATCCACAGGACGAATGTGGAGCTTGCAGCGACAAAGATGGTGATGCAGGATAGCAGCCTCGTGGCAGATCGCGTGCAGGTCCGCGTCGGAGAAAATGGCTGACACAGCGGAGGATATGGAGGGTCACTCGCGTGCGCCGTTCTATCTTTCGAACAGCATCATTCGTAGCGAAGGACTTTCGGAGTATAGAGTGGCGCGGTCTACCTGCTGAACGACTGTGAAGTCAATGCGGATACGATAGATCTCAGCATCGGCGAGAGCATCCGCATTTTCGGGGAGCGGATGGCAAAAGAATTGCAGCGAAGAAATCTGTCACGCAGATAATACGCGCTGTCGCTGTGGGAGTCTGCCGTCAGCGGCGGCGATATTTCCTTCCGTACGGGAAATGTCCGAATCTGGCAGGACAGCGTACTTGAGGCAGCGGGAAAGATGATGCTCGATCGTAGAGAGTTCGAACAAAGGAAATCAAAAAGTACAGCCTTCGCGTGGTGGATGGTTCTACTCGAAACTGCTTTTGCGGCGATGAGTTCGACGGTTTGGCAAAAAGCGGCGGAGTAGAAGGATTTAGAGGCGACGTAGCACGAAACAGCCGCCGCCATCCCTGCCATAGAAATAGACAAACCGATATATAGCAGTATATTGCTGTTCGATACAAGTCATTCGTCGTTTTGCAGTTATGGTAAAGCGGTGCCCTTGCTCTTGTAAGGCTTTTTCTGCAAAAAGGGGCGCATGAGGATGAAAGCAAGAGGCAGGAAAAAGACGGGAAAGAAGAATTAAAACTAGACAATGAAGTGGCGAAAAGTGGGAAATGTGGTTTAATATAGAGAACACTGGTGAGGAGGTGGCAAGCGAGATGTTGATGGGCGAATACATGCATACGATCTGACGCGAAGGGCGCGTGATCCTGCCTGTGATTTCGCCCGGAGCTCGGCGGCTCGTTTGTCATCACGAAGGGCTTTGACAACTGCCTCTTTCTCTACGGCGAGGAGGAATGGGAGCGGCTGTCGGCGAAGCTCAGAGGCGCTGTCGATGTCGAAGCCCGAGGCTCGCGCTCTGCCCGCTTCTTCTTTGCGGGTGCGCAAGCTGGAATTGGACAGGCAGGGACGCTTCCTCGTGCCTGCGAACCTGCGCGCCTATGCGAGTCTCAGAAGGGCGTCGTCTGAACGGCGTCATGACGCGCGCCGAAATCTGGAGCCGCACGGCACGAGATGCTACAACGCCGAGGTGAATCCGATGGTCACGAAGATCGCGGAACGCTGACGGATCTCGGAGTTTGAGGTGAGTGCATGAGTTCGCCGACACGAGCGTAATGCCGGAGGAGACTCTGGCGGCTCTCGCCGTGAAGCCTGCGGGCACTTACGTCGACTGTACGCTGGGCGGCGCGGGTCACGCGCGGCGCATCGCTGACAGGCTTCTCCCGCAGGACGGCTCTATCGGACTCGATCAGGGACGAGGCGGCGATCCGCGCAGCGAAAAGAGCGGCTGCCAGCGTTTCGTGCCCGCGTCGACGTCGTGCGCTCGAATTTCCGTGCGCTCGATTCGGTCTCTTCAGACTCGGCGTCACATCTGTCGACGGCGTGCTCTTCGACCTCGGCGTGTCGTCGCATCAGATCGATACGGCAGAGCGCAGCTTTTCCATGCAGGACGCGCCCACTCGACATGCGCATGGACACGTCGCGTCTCCTGTCAGGCGCACGAGGTCGTCAACGAATATGACGAGGCGGAGCTTTGGCGCATCTCCCGCGACTACGGCGAGCGCTGGGCGAGCGCATCGCCGCATTCATCGTAGCGGCGCGGCGGGAAAAGCCCATCGAGACGACGGGCGAACTCGTTGACATCGTCTGCCGCCGCCGTGCCCAGGGCGTGCGCCGCGCGGCGGCGGCCATCCGGCGAAGCGCATCTTCCGGGCGATCCGCATCGAGGTGAACGACGAACTCGGCATCCTGCAGGCGAGTGTCGAGAATGCGGTGCAGCGCGCTCGCGCCGGCGGCAGGATCGCCGTCCTCACGTTCACTCGCTCGAAGACCGCATCGTCAAGCAGGCATTCAAGGAACTCGCACGCGGCTCGTATCTGCCCGCCGGGCTTCCCGTCTGCGTTTGCGGTCACGAGCCTGAGGTCAGGCTCTTGGGCAAGGCGCAGAAGCCGAGCGCCGCAGAAGCTGCAGAAAATCCACGCGCCAAGAGCGAAAATTCGCGTGGCTGAGAAATTATAGGGACGCTCTTCGGCGGAGGCGGCTGAGGAAGCAGGGCGAGGCCGCGAGGCGGCAGCACCGCTGTCAAGGAGGATCGACAGATGCTCGCAGACAAAGAGAGTATTATGAGGAGCTGCAGCCGCAGCGGATCGAGAAGCCCGCGCCGCCTCCTCAGAGGCGGCCGACGCTCAACACGCATCTGCGCTCCCGCTGTTTCTTGCTGCTCGCGCTGGTCTGTATCATGGCGATGGCGGTGACGATCCGAAGCGGCATCACGGCGAGCCGCGGCTACGATCTCGTGAAGATCCAGCGGCAGGCGGAAACGCTCGAAAAGGAAAATGAGCATCTGAAGATCGAGATCGCACAGATGAAATCGCTCGAGCGCGTGCGCCGCATCGCGACGGAAAAGCTCGGCATGAGCACGCCGAAGACGGTCTACTTTGCGACAGGTGCGAAGGAATAGGTCCGATAAATTTCATGGAGGGATGGCAATGAAGACGCTTGCCGAGTTGGCGGCGCTCGTCGAGAACGCTGAAATCAGGAGATGCAGCTGCGAAGATCGCGGACATCGTGCACGATTCGCGCGAGGTGACGGAGGGGACGCTCTTCGTCGCCATCGAGGGGCTGCATGTCGACGGCCATTCCTTCATCGCGCAGGCGGTCGAGAAGGGCGCGTGCGCGATTCTGACGGAGCGCGAGATCGAGATTCCCGAGGTGCGGCGGCGGTTCTTCGCGTGCCGAACCTTGCGGCGGCGCTTGAGGTCATCGTGCCGTTTTTCCATGATTACCCGTCGCGAAAGATGCGCATCATCGGCATCACGGGCACGAACGGCAAGACGACGACGAGCTACGCGACGCGTGCCATCCTGCGCGAGGCGGGGTGCAGGTCGGACTCATCGGCCGATTCAGATCCTCGTCGAGGATGAGGCTCTGCCGATTCACAATACGACGCCCGGCGTCGTCGTCCTGGAGCGAACGCTCGCCTATGTGGAGCGGCGCGGCATGGATTTCGTCGTCATGGAGTTTCTTCGCACGCGCTCGATCAGAACCGCGTGGCGGCATCGAGTTCGATACGGCGGTATTCACGAACCTCACGCAGGATCATCTCGACTACCATAAGACGCTCGAAAACTACAAGCGCGGCGAAAGCGCCTTTCGACCATTTGTAGCCGAGAGGGCGCGAAGGCGGGCAAGACGGCCGTCGTCAGCAGTGCATGACGATGCGGCGGGCGAGACGATGCTCGCCCATGCGAAGTGTGCGCATCTCACGTATGCCGTGGAAGGAAGCCGCTTCGCGCCGGAGACATCCGCGTCCATGCGCGGGGCATGGAGCTGACGCTTGCAGGGCGCTTTCGGCAGGATGGATCTTTCGCTCGGCGTCACGGGAATCTTCAACGTCTACAACGTCGCGAGCGCCGTCGGCGCGGCGCTCGCGGAAAGATCGGCCCGAGGCGATCAGAGGGCGCTCGAAGCTTTCAAGAGCGTGCCCGGGCGCTTCGAGCTCGTCGATGCAGGGGCAGGCGTTCTCCATCATCGTCGACTATGCGCACGCCTGACGGCTTGAGAACATCCTCAAGACGGCGCGTGAGATCGCGGCGGGACGCATCCTCACGGTGTTCGGCTGCGGCGGCGACCGCGACCGCACAGCGGCCGATCATGGGACGCATCGCGGCGGCGCTTTTCCGACGTCGTGCTCGTGACTTCGGACAATCCGCGCACGAAGATCCCGCGCGCATCCTCGATGAGGTCGAGGTCGGCGTGCTCGAGAAGATCGGCGACAAGCGCCATGAAAAATCGCCGACCGCCGCGACGATCGTGCGTGCCGTGGCGCTTCGCCGAAAAGGACGACATCGTCATCATCGCGGGCAAGGGGCACGAGAATTACCAGATCTTGAAGGACAAGACAGATCCACTTCGACGACAAGGAGTAGCACGCGAGGCCGTCGCCGCGCGGGAAAAAGCTATGCGATGCGCTTTCGCTCGCCGGCGTCGAGCGGTGCGGCGGAGGCGCAAGCCGTGCGCACGGCGGCGGACATCGCATTTTCCGACATCGTGACGGATACGCGAAGATTGCGGCGGGATCGCTCTTCGTCGCGCTTCAGAGACGAGCGCTTTGATGGCGCGGACTTCGCGGCGCAGGCGGTCGAAAAGGGCGCGGCGGGCGTACTCGTGGCGGCTGATACGCCCGAGGCGAAACTGCCGAAGACGGGCGTCGTGCTCAAGGCGAAGGATACCTGCTCGCCTATCAGCAGATCGCCGCTCGCGTGGCGCAGGAAGTTTTCCATCCCCGTCGTCGCCATCACGGGATCGAACGGCAAGACGACGACCAAAGACTCTGACGGCCGCTGTGCTCGGCGCACGCCTTCTGCTGCGAAGACGGCGGCGAACTACAACAACGAGATCGGCCTGCCGCTGACGCTCCTTAGCCTTCGCGCCGCGCACGAGGCAGCTGTCGTCGAGATCGCGCATGAGGGACTCGGGCAGATCGCCGCGCTTGCGCCGCTCGCCGCGCCGACCGTCGCCATCGTGACGAACGTCGGCGGAGGTGCATGGAGCTCTCGGCTCGATCGAGAACATCGCGAGGCGAAGGCGGAGCTTGTCGAAGCCGTGGAGCCGGGCGGCACGGTCATACTGAACGCCGATGATGCGCGCGTCCTCGCGATGCGCAGAAGGCGAGCGAGGCGTGCGCGTCGTGACCTTCGACCTTTCGCGCGATGCCGATGTGCGTGCCGTCGCCGTCAGCAAGGCGGAGGGCGGCATGAGATTCATGCTGGAATGGAAAAACGAGGCGCGGGCGGCTGGAACGGCACGAGCTCTTCCTGCCGATGCCCGGCCCGGCACAGGTGTCAGACTACGCTCGCCGCCATCGCTGCGGCTCGCGTGCTCGGCCTTTCGCTCGCGGATGTCCGGCGCGGACTCGCCGTGCCGCCTGCGCAGAAGATGCGCTTCGCCGTCGAAGAATGCGGCGCATGCACCTTCGTCAACGAGCGCCTGCAATGCGAGTCCGCATCGACACGCGCGTCCTCTGAAGACGCTCGCCGAGATGTTCGCGGGCAGGAAGATCGCCGTTCTCGGCGACATGCCGAGCTCAGGCAGCGCGTCGAAGAGCGGCCACGCGAGCGTGGGCGAGGAGGCGGCACATCTGGGCTGCCGCCGTCCTCTCGCGCGGCGAGGAGAACCGCTTCATCGCAGAGCGCCGCGAGGCGCGGCGGCGTGCCGCTCGTCGAGCGCATGGCATCGCACGAGGCAGGCGGCGGCAAGGCTCAGGAGATCCTGCAGCCGGGCGGCTGCCGTGCTCTTCAAAAGACTCGCGCGGCATGCAAGATGGATGAGATCGATCCCCCTGTTGAAGAAGGCGCTGGAGGCAGGCAAATGATGGATGATGAATACGACGGCGCTTTCTCTTGCAGGAGCAGCGGCGCTCGCCGCCGTCCTCGATGCTCGCTGCGGCCTTTCGTGATTCCCCAGGCTGCACAAGCTGAAGTTTCGGGCAGAGCATACGCGAGGAAGGGCCGAAAGAGCCATCGAGGCGAAGAGCGGCACGCCGACGATGGGCGGCATCGCGGTCATCGCCGCCATCACGCTGCGACGCTTGCCGCTGCTGCCATGACGGCGGGCGTATGGCTCGCGCTCTTCGTGATGCTCGAGGCACTTCGCGCTCGGCTTCCTCGATGACTACATCAAGGTCGTGAAGAAACGCAACCTGCGCGCAGAGGCGCGGCAGAAGCTCTTGGGGCAGATCGTCATCGCCGTCGTCGTCGTCGCACAGCACGAGCTCGGCATTGCGACGACGGTCTGAAAAGCTGCCGCTCGTGCGCGACCGGAAGCTTGACATCGGACTCTTCTACTATCCGCTCGTGCTCTTCGTGCTCGTCGGCACGAAACAACGCCGTGAACCTCACGGACGGCCTCGACGGGCCTCGCGGCGGGCACGGTCACGGTCGCCGCGCTCGCCTACTGGCGGTCGCGCTCGCCTTCAGCGCGACGGGGCACTGCCGTGTTCGCGGCGGCGTGCGGGCACTTCGTGCGCCTTTGCGCTTCAATCATCATCGGCCGCGTCTTCACTGGGCGATACGGGATCCTTGGCGCTCGGCGGCGCGATCGCCGCGCTCGGCATTCCTCACGCATGCGAATTTTACTCGCCGTCATCGGCATCGTCTTCGTCGCCGAGGCGCTTTCCGTCATCATCGAGGTCATCTCCTTCAAGACGACGGAAGCGCGTCTTCCTCATGACCCGATTCATCACCACTTCGAGACTCAAGGGGTGGCAGGAGACGCGCGTCGTCCATGCCGTTCCTGGCTCGTCGGCGCGGTCTGTGCGGCGCTCGGCGCATAAACGCATATTGACGCGGGCAGACGTTTGACATCTTGAAAAGCCTCCCTCGTCTGCAGGGAAAGCGAGGAGAAGCATATTGCATCTCGATACAGTTTCAAGGAAAGGTTCGTCATCAGCGCCGGGATCAGCGGCTTTGCGGCGGCGAAGGTTCTCAGGAGGCTCGGCGCAGGGTCACGCTTTCCGATGCGAGGACGAGGCGGCGCTCAAGAGGACGTCTCGGGCTTCGCGCACTCGGCATCGGGCTGATCTTCGGCGCACAGGAAGCCCGCGCTCCTGGACGGCTGCAGATCTTCTCGTGCTCTCGCCGCCGTTCCCGTCGCCATCCCGCTCGCCGAGGCGAAGCGGCGCGGCATCCGATCACGGGCGAAGTGGGTTGGCGGCGACGCTTGCCAAGTCGCCGATCTTCGCTGACGGGGACGAACGGCAAGACGACGACGACGACGCTCCTGGGGCTGCTGCTCGCCGAGAAGTTCGGCAGGGAAGACGCGCGTCGCGCAACATCGGCTATCCGCTGTCGGAGGCGGTGCTGGAGGCAGGCGAGGGCGGCGCGCGGTCGCCGCCGAGATTTCGAGCTGCCAGGGTCTGGAGCGACGGGAGCACTTCCGTCGAAGGTAGCCGCCGTCCTCGACGTGGCGGCCGACCACATCGAGCGGCACGGCTCGATGGAAGTCTATCAGGCGATGAAGGGCGGCGCGCGCGACGTGGCAGCAGGCGATTGGCTCGTCCTGAACTGACGACGACGAGGACGCGCTCGATGCGAAGCGGGCGTGCCGCGTGCCCGTATTTTCTTCAGCCGCGCCGCTCGAAAGGGGCGCTTTGCTCTTGGGCGACAAGCTCGTCCTGCGCGGGGCGGCGGCGGAGATCGCGCTCGTGACGACACGAGCTTGGCATCAGGGGGCGCTGCGTCGAGAACGCGCTCGCGGCGGCGATGTGCGCACTGCGGCGTCGAGGCTGCGCGATCCGCCGCGTGCTGCGCTCGCTTCAAGGCGTCGGGCACCATCGAACATTTCTCGATCTCGCGTCGCACGGTACAACGATTCAAGGCGACGAATATCGGACTCGGCGATCAAGGCGCTCGAATCCTTCTCCGGACGGCATCGTGCTCATTGCGGGCGGCGACGACAAGATGACGGATCTGACAGACTTCATGCATCTCGTTTCAGGAGCGCTGCACGGACTGATCCTCGTCGCGGCATGCCGTTCCTTCGCCGAAGCCGCGCGCGTGGCGCCGCCGCTTTCCATCCACGGCACGCGCGTACTCGATGGAAGACGGGCGGTCTACATCGCTGCGTCTTCTCATAAAGCCGCCGTCGTGTCTTGTCGCCCTGCGTGCTGAGCTTCGACGTATTCGACAGCTTCGAGGGAGCGCGGCGGGTGTTCAAGCGCTTCGGCACGCGAGCTGGCATAGGGTTTGCAGAAAAACGCAGAAATAGACGGGCAAAGGGAACAGGCGCCGAAAGATCATCGTTTCGGGCGGCGGCACGGGCGGCCACATATCCGACGCTGACGCTCGTGAGGCGCTCTCGCCAAGAAAGGGCGCAGCGGAATTTCTCTACGTTGGCACGCAGAAAGGCACTGGAAGCCGACATCATACCGAAGGAAGCATCGCTGAAACCGTTGATATCGAGGGGCTCAAGCGCAGTTTCTCGCCCACGCAGACATCCGTGCGCTCGGACGCGCCATGCAGGCGTTGCAGAGGCGGCGGCCATCGTGCGCCGCTTCCGCTCGACGTCGTGATCGGCACGGGCTGGCGACGTCTGCGGGCCGATCCTCATGAGCGGCAAAGCCTCGCGCAGTGTGCCGACGCTCATTCAGGAGCAGAACGTCGTGCCCGGCGTGACGAACAGATCTTGTCGAAGTTCGTGACGAGATCGCCGTCGGCACGGAAGGAGCTCTGTGCCGCTTCCCGCGCAAGGCGGTCTTTGCGAAATCCCATGCGCCGCGTGGTCGCGACGGCGAGCCGCGAAAAGGCGCTCGAAACGTTCGGCTTCGATGCGGCAAAGCGCACGTTGCTCGTCTCGGGCGCAACCGCGGCGCGAGCATCGACCGCGCGATGGTCGGCGTCCTGCAGGCGGCGCAGGAGTATCGGTGCAGTTCCTTCTCGTCACGGGAAGGGGGCGAGTATAGAGACGTCATGCGCCGCCTGGAGGAGGCGGGCGTGGATCTCGCCGCCGCGCCCTCACATCAAGGTCGAGCCTTACCTCTACAATATGCCCGAGGCGATGGCGATGGCGGATCTCGCTGTCTTCCGCTGCAGGTGCGACGGGGCTCGCGAAAGCTCACGGCGCGGCGATACCCGCGATCTTGAGTGCCGTAATCCGTTCGCGGCGGAGAACCATCAGGGTAAATGCACGACGCGCCTTGGAGCGGGCGGGCGCGGCGCGCGTGATCTTGGATCGCGATCTCACGGACTAAAGACGCTTTCGGCGCTGCTCAGCGGCTTTTTGTCGGAAGAAAGGCTCGCCGCATGGCGAAGCGGCCGTGCGCTCGGACGCCGGGCGGCCGTGGATGCCGATCTCGTGCTGGAGATTGCGAAGGATTAGGAGGAGAGAGTTGCTGAAGGACATCCTGGGAGATACATTTTGTCGGTATCGGCGGTGCGGGCATGAGTGCGCTCGCGCATTCTGCTGGAAAAAGGGCTGTGAGGTGACAGGGCTCCGACGTCGGCTCTTCCGCGCTGATCGAGCAGACTCAAGGAGTCTCGGTGCGCACATCCATCACGGGCATGGGGCAGAGAACGTGCACGGGACAGAAGCCATCGTTGTCTCCTGACGGCGATTACTGAGACAGATCCCGAAATCGTCGAGGCGGCGCGGCTCCGGCCTGCATCGCTTCCATCGCTCCGGACGCCAGTACGCAGCTCCTCAGCGCGGCGAGGGCGTCGCCGTGGCAGGGAGCGCACGGCAAGACGCGACGACGTCGATAGTCTCGGCGTCGCGCTCGGCCGTACGGGCATCTCGCCCGACGATCATCATCGACGGCGGCAGGGTCAGTAGTCCTCGGCGGCAGCGCGAAGCGTCGGCAGGGCAGTGTCTCGTCTCGAGAGAGCCGATGAGAGCGACGGCTCGTTCTAAAGCTCCGGCCGCACATCGCCGTCGTCACGAACATCGCGGACCGATCGTCTCGATCACTACGGCACGCTCGCGAACGTCTGCAAGGCATTCGCTGTGAATTTCTGGAAACTTATCAAAGCCGAAGCGGTCGCCGTCCTGCAGTGACGACGGGCGGAACTACGCAGACATCAGCTCGGATGCTCGGTCTGCAGGAGTCATCTCCTACGCCATTGACCATGGGAGCGACTACCGCGCGGGCAGATTGAGGATGCACGGCGCGGGCCTGATTTGGTGCGTGCTGCACGAAGGAAAGAATCTCGGCCGCGGTGCGTCTCAATCTGCGGCGGGCACGACGTCTCGACGCGCATCGACCACCGTCTGTCACGAAACTGTCATCGGTAGTTTGACGGTCGAGCGAGATTGGCGGCGGGACTCGCGCTCACCCGCGGCGCGAAAGCGCGCTGGGTTTCGAAGGGGCGCGTGCACCGGGAGACGTATGGGTCGTCGACGACCGCGCGCGCCATCACGACGACGCGACGGCGCTCCTCGCGGCCGCGTCAGCGGCCGCGCCGCATCATCTGCGCCTTTCGCCGCATCGCTACTCGCCGCACTGAGCTTCTTGCCGCTGAATTCGGCTGGCGCTTTCCGCAGGCGGACGTGCTATGCTGACGGATGATGTGTTCGGTACGAGAAACGCTGCCGATCCGAGAGCGATACTCGCGCACGATCCTCGACGCCGGTAAGCGGTGAGCGACGAGGACGGGGACGCGGTCTGCTGTTCCCACCAGCGGGGAAGATGTTGCCGCGCACGCTTGCCGCCATCGCGCGAGTCCGGGCGACATCGTCCTCGGTGGGCGCGGGCGATATGGAGAGAAGACGGGCGAAACTGGTCGCCCTTTGGAGAGTCATGTCGCATAGGCGAGGAAGATCGTCGTCGTCATGGGCGGGGCCGTCGGCGAGGCGGAATCTCGCGCGCACAGCGCCGCGCATCGCGTCAGCGCCTTGCGTCCGAAAGGGCTGCGCACGGTCGAGGGCATGGAACTCATCCGCCGCACTTCGTCCGAGAGCGATAAGAAAACGACTGCGCCATCACGTCTTCAACACGCTGCATGGCGGGTACGGCGAGGACGGCGGCGTGCTGCCGAGGGCACGCTCTGACTTGTGCTCGGCATCCCCTATAGGGTTCGGGCGTCCTCGCCGCATGCCGTCACACGATGGCGAGTGTCATGTCACGGCGCGTGTTCTCCCGGCGCCCGGCATCTCGACAGCCGCGCTCCGGGACGTTCATCGCTGAGGTTTGACGCGGAGCTTCCCTCGCGCATCCGAGGCTTTCTCGCGCTGCCCGTCGCTCGTCAAGAAAGCGTCGTCGCAGGGATCGAGGCATCGGCGTTGCCATCGTCAGCGAAAGGGAGGAGGAGCTTGAGGCGGCGGCGCTCAAGGCGCCTTCCGCTGACGACCGGTAGTGCGTCAGTCGAGGAGTGCATTCTTGTACGAGGCTGACGAGAATCGCAGTCTGGGGTGACGCAGGAGAGAAGCGAAAGGCTCCCGATCATCAGAGATCACGACCGTTTCAGGACGCTACGATTTCGCGAGCAAAGTACACGAAGGGGCTTCGACCGCACATCATTCACCGCATAACCCGCTTTGAGATGTGACGGAGCGCGTGCAGCAGCTCGCCGTCGACGCTGCGCCTGCGGCTGCGCTGCACGCGGCGCGTAACGCCGACTTGATGCTGCGGCGAGGACTGGCGCGGCGCCGTACGCAGTCGAGATCAACTCAACAGTGCCCGGCATGGTGACCGCCTCGCTCGTGCCCGATGCGGGACGCGCCATGGGCGTCGAGTTCCCAGGCTCTGAAGGATCTTGGAAATGGCGGGGTATGAAGTAAGAAATGAGCGAAGGTGCAGGAAGGAGGCGGGACGATGGCGGAAGGCAGGAGATCTCGGCTACCGAGCCCGGCATTGCGGAACGAGACGCATATCGTGCGCCGCCGCAGTCCGCACCACGCGTCCTCAAGACTTCCTGTTCCTCGTCGTCTCGGCGCTCTCCTCGCCGTCACCAAATCTCGCCGCTCTTTCCGTGCGCGATGTGCGCATCATCAGCCCACTACATGCTGACCGATGACATCCGCCGCGTCGCGGCGTCTATCCGGACGTGCCGCTCTTCGGTGAAGACGGCGGAGATGGCAGCTCCTGATGAAGGATCTGCGCGTCGAGCAGGCGGGGCGTGCGCCGCTCCTGCCCTCGACGGCGAGATTCGGATCGTCGAGCGCCGCCCGTCGCCACCGTCGACTGCGACTTTGGCTACGTCGATCGACCCGCGAAGGCACGGTCATCGGCATACAAGACTGCTGAAGAAGATGGCGATTCCCGTAATCACAGGCATCAAGCTCAAGGACATCTACATCGGCGACAAAACGACGGACGAAAATCTCAAGGCGGCGCTCGTCTATCTCAATGCCCTGAGCCTGAGACGAACGCGCAGATCTCCGAGTGTCGCTGAAGAAGCGGACGGCATCATAGCGTACGACGGGCGGCGTGCAGATCCGCCTCAGTGCGCTCGACCGCGGAAGAAAGGCGCATCGACGGACAGCTTCATTGTCGATCAGGAGGTCAAGCAGCGCCCCGTCGAGTCGTCGACTTCGCACCACGGCGCTGGGTCATCAGCTCAAGCAGTGATTCTTTCACACTCTCGAAACGCGGCAGTATAACAGCCTTTGAAGGCGTGTGGAATGGTACTTCGATGGGAAGCCTTTGCTGTCTGGACAGAAAGTGGCTGTCATGGCGACAAAGAGTTTCTTGAAGAAGCGTGAATATCAAAGAGGACAGGCAGATTCGGATATTTGCGAATGCCTTGGAAAAGGCGGAGCAATACCGTGCCAAGCAATCTGGGGCAGTCGCTGCGAGTGTCTCCACGAAGATGCACGTCTTGTTGTCGGCTATCGAAAGTGCGTAGGGAGCTTTCGCAATGCTCGGTACAATCGATCGTCAATTTGCTCGATTTGATCGAGGGCGGCGAAGAAGAGCGCTCAACAACATCGTCGGAATTTTCGTGCCTACAATAAAAGATGTGGAGAACTTTCTCAAGGAAAAAGGCGGTTGCTTTTCAAAGCAAGGAATAACCGCCACATATCTTGTCTTAAGCAACAGCAAAGGCGAAAGATGTTGGGTCGCTGTTACTTTTCACTGCACAGAAGTATTTTTCATATTGATTTGAAGCGAGGGCATTGAGCAAGACTTTGCGAAAAGGATCAACAAGTTTGCCGTATGATTGTATGATTTTCCGCATAGTAGAGCGGCAGATTCTGATTGGCAGATGGGATCTTTTGCGTTATAGTCCTTTATTATCTCATTTCAGCAACAGCTCGGGGAGGCATTTTATGATCAATTTTCAAGCCAGGGGCGGTGGTCCATCGTCGCTTTGTACTGCATGGTCTTGAGCTTCATGCTCGTCGTGCAGTTCCGTGCGACGATGAGGGACATGCGCCAGTCCGCATCGCAGCAGCGTGGAGGGAACTTGCCACGCGTCTTTTGGAGACGGAGAAGGAGCGCGACAAATGTCTGCAGGAAGAGCTGGAAGGATGCCGAAGGATGCAGCGGGCAGAAGGGCCGAGCAACGATTACCAGCATGAAGGGCGGCTTTACGGCGCTTGCGGGACCGGGCGTCATCGTCACGCTCGACGACAGCAAGGACGGCGTCGAAGGCGGGCGCGAGAGTCCGAATCTCTACCTGATTCACTGTATCGACGATCTCTGCGCGTCATCCAACGAGCTGCAGCGCCGCAGCAGGCGGGGGCCGTGTCCATCAATCGGGCAGAGGCCTCACGGGCACGTCGGAGGAGTCCGCTGCGCGGGGCCGACGCTCTCGTCAACAATGTGCGTTCACGCCGCCTGCTGCTGATCCGTGCCATCGGCGACCCCGACAGCTCTGGAGAAGTCGATCCAAGATGCGCGGCGGCGCCGAGGACGCGCTGAAGGTCTGTGCGCGCTACAGATCGGCGTGCAGCAGGAAGAGCGCATGTCGAGCCCGTGCGCCACAAGGCGCGGGCGCTCGTTCGCGCCGCGAAAGCCGTCGAAGCGCTTTCGGACGAAAAGCGGGTCGCGACGATCCGCCCGTTCTCAGACTCTGCGTGGCGCGCGTTGCCGTCGGCATGCTCTCGCCGATCACCGTGTGCCGCTCGCTTACGCGAAGCTCTCTTCGTCGCTCCTGCTCGCCGCCGCTCGATTCCGCTTCGGCGGCTGCGGCGGCGCGTCAGACGCTCACTTCGACTATGCCAGTATCATCTCGGGCTTCTTTATGAACGCCCCTCATGGCGGCGTTCTCGTTTACATCGGCGAACCGCCTCGGTATCGAACCTTCTACTATGTGGCGCTTCTGGCGTTTGGCTTGCGGGGTCTTCCAGAATCTGGCGATTCTGCCGTCATTTCTTTGAAAAGCACAATTAGAGCGGCAAAGAGAAGCAAGCATTTTCATAATATGGCGCACGCATTAAAACAATGATAGAATGGTAGATGAAACTTTTTGAAGACGACCGCCGTACTCCTCCAGTGGGACGAAAGGCCGGACCATGCCTCTACTTTGTTGCTTTCAGTGTTTGGATTGGATGACCTGGGTTTGGACCAGTTCGCCATAGGATCTGGGCGTCATTGGCGTGGGCGTATGCGGCGGCAGCACTGCTGTGAACCGTATGATTTGAGCGGGATTGCGCGTGGGTTCATCGCTGTCAACACGGACGCGCAGGCTGTTTGCGCGCGATGGCGCCCGAAACGCATCCAGATCGGCGAGAGCACTGCGCGGCCTTGAGCGCGGGTGCGTCCGGATCGGCGAGCAGGCGGGCGGAAGAGCGCTGCGATGACATCCTCGCAGTCGCTGCAGGGAATGCGGACATGGTCTCTCGTGACCCGCCGGCATGGGCGGCGGCGCACGGGCTACGGGAGCTGGCGCCCGTCTCGTCGCCGGTGCGCGTGAGATCGGCGCTCTGACCGTCGGCGGCGTCACGTCGCCCTTCACGTTTGAAGCGCGCCCTGCGCCAGAAGAAGGCGGAGGCAGGCATCGCGTTGCTACGGCAGCACGTCGACACGATCATCGACGATCTCGAACGACCGCCCGTTGCAGGTCGTCGACAGAAGAACTCTGATCACGGATGCGTTCAGCTTCGCCGACGATGTCCTGCGCCGTGTGGCGTCATGGGCATCTCCGACTCATCGCGCGCTGCGGGATCGAGTCAACCTCGACCTCGCCGGCGTCAAGTCCACTCTGCAAGGCACTGCAGGCTCGGCGCTCATGGGCATCGGCGAGGGCGACGGGCGAGGAAACGCTGCCGTCACCGCGCCGCCAGTACGCGATCGAGTCACCGCTCTTGGAGCACGAGCATCGAAGGGGCGCACGGCGTTTCTCCCAACATCTCCAGCTCAGCGGCGAGTCATCCGCATGTGTACGAGGTCAACGAAGCCTCGTCGACGATTCAGGAGGCCGTCAACGTCGATGCGAACATCATCTTCGGCGCGTCCTCTTCGACGAAACGCTCGGCGACACCGTGCGCGTGGACCGTCATCGCGACGGGCTTCGAGCAACGACACGCATGAGCATCCGGCGTCTAAACGTGCGACGGCTGCCGTGGGAAGCCGCGCAGCCCGGCGCAAAAGTCCGTCAGAGGACACGACTGCTGCCGCCGCCGAAGCGCCGAGCTAACCTTCGACATCCCCGAGCGGATGAACCGAGCGACGGGGGCGAGGCAGCAAATATTGTGAAAAACAACAGGCATCTTCCGATGATGGAAGGTGTCTGTTTACGTAGGTGCATGATCGCGCATGTTCTGCTCCTTCGTTAAAGGATTTTCAGTCGGGTATTTCTCCACCGATTGCAGCGGAATGCGTGCCATAATAATCTTTCACTCGATGGATTTTGAGGGGATGGCGAGAGTACGAGGAAGATGGCGCTGAGTCTGGCTCCTGGCTCTGGCGGTATTGGCAGGACGGATGCCGTTTTCGCTTTGCGGCATGCGCAGACGCAGGCTCGTGCTGGTGCGGCAGCAAGCGCGAGACTCTGACGGGCGTGCGCTTTGGCACGAACGATGAGCGTGGCGCGTCGTCTTCGACTTTGACGACGCTGCTCGCCTCACGAGGTCCATACGAAAACGACGGACGGAGGATGTGCTTTCGCTCGCGCGCACTGCGAGTCAGGCCGCACAGCCGGAGATTTCGCGGCATGGCCGAGCGCGTGCGCGTATCGGCCGTGCCGCAGGGCGCCAAGGTCATCATCGATCTTAGCGGCGCCCGGCATCTTATGAAGTCAAGACGCTGGCGAATCCGGACGCGCCTCTTCATCGATGTGCAGAAGGAGTATGAGGTCGCTTCCCGAGGAGACGCCCGCGCCCGGTTTCGACGCTCGATCGCTCCGGGCGGCTCGACGCTCGCGGCCGCCTGACGGGATGGGTGCTGGAGGCCGATCCCGCCCCGCTTGCTCGCGGCCGCTGCCTGTGACTCGCCAAAGGCTGTGCGGGACGCGCTCGGGTCAGTGCGACGTCCGGCTGGCGGCAGGGCCGACGGCGATCAATGCGTCCTACTTTGCGCGAACGGCGAGATCCTGGCCTTTTTGAAGCTGGACGGTCACGATCGTCGGCACGACGTACTTTCGCTGCTGCCGTGGGGTTTGCCATGACACGGCGGGCATACTTTCGGCCCTGTCGATGGCAAAGCGGAACGAGTGACAGCTTGGCAAGAAGGAGCTGGCCGCGGCGGCTGCCGATGCGGGAGCGCGGCGAGGACAGTCTCGCGATTTACAATCACATTACTGGCTTTCTGACGACGCGCACGAATGAATAGCGGGCAGGGTACATCGTCCGAGGCGGCGTGGTCGCTGCCGTCAACTTGTCGGATCAAAGCGCGCGATTCCGGAAAAGACTGCCTCGTCATCTCGGTGCACGGCAAAGCGGTGCCTTCTCCAGTGAAGGTCAGCGTGCTGGTAGGTAGCCAGCGGAGACGATTGGTGCGCCGGAGAGCCTGCCGACAGTCATCAACGGGCCCGTGCTCGTCAGACTGGCGCCGCTCATGTGACGGCGGAGGAGAATTCCTCCCGACATCGCACGCGGTCGTGCGCCGCGCACGACGTTCGGCGTGACGGAGGTCATTACCTGCTCGCCGTCGACGATCGCCAGTCGCACAGTGGCTACGCTGCAGGAGATAGCGGAGTTCATGCTGCAGTTCGGCGCCGTTGAGCGTCAACGCTGACGGCGGCGGTTCGAAGTGCGCTCGTCGTCGGCAGTGAACGAAAACTGAGTCCGTCCGACGGGCGAGGCGTGCCGTCGGCTCGGCGCTTGCCCTCTTGCCGCGCTGACGGCATTTTCCAGTTTCTGTTGGCATAGGAAAGAATCCGTTATAATGGAGGATGCGATAAGCACAGCGTTTGGCCTCGCGGCGTATGATATTTGCTGTCCATGCGCTGACAGCAGAGGCGGCAGTGGACGCGAAGTCCGGCGTGCGGTGTTATGGTCTATGGCAGGCTGAGCGGGAAGCGCGCTACGGCGGGTGCGGAAGTCGTGCGCGTGCGCATTGACAGGCGAGGTGCGGCGCGTGCCGAGAGGACTGCACTGTGAGCAGATGCTCGTCTCCGTCGGCGACGACATCACTGCAAGGACGAAACAGCGTAACCC
>BNJU01002884.1_pt1 | contig 67326 bp, 94 predicted proteins | sample 8539281 | NCBI WGS metagenome assembly BNJU01 (sample SAMD00202456, study PRJDB9452) | human saliva metagenome | isolation source: human saliva | place: Japan
GAAGTTTTTTCGATCACTCTGTCGCGGTATCCCCGCGCACTTAAAACGGCACGTCCTCCCAATACATATTTTCCTTATCTTACAGCCGCCGAACTTGACATTCCGTGGCTGTGTCGCTCGCAATTTTGGTCGCTTTCTCGATGTCATTGCTGGGCCCGGTTGTTACCGTTTCTAAAAGACCAGCTCTTCATGCTCTGCCTGCCAGACACTCCACAATCATGGAATGCAATTCGCTTGGTATTAAATACTTTTTCTTCTCCGGTACCTGCATAACATAAAATTAAGGTTCTATGGTAATGTGGTACACTGTGATTTTCAAAACGGCCTGAATTGTGCAAACCAGAGTAGTTACGACCAACTTGCCAGATAAGAAACAATTTTTCTCTCCTGAAAGAATTCTGTCCTTTTCTTTCTGTCGACCAAACCAATTTCTACAGCTCAAAAAGATCCTTGACTACCTTTCTCACCGAGCTTTAGAAAAAATTGAGAATACAATGAACAATTTCAAAAACTATGCAAGATAGAAAAACACAGGTAAGAGGAAAGCGAGAATTCCGTCTTTTCTTGACTTGGAGTATGAAAAAGAATTGAAGTTTTTCGGCCTGTACAACCAGGGATTTTGATTTACAGGATTTAAAAAGAGAAAAGGAATTTAGTTAAACTGCATCATCCGGATCAATTTACGGAGCTGAGTGAACAAAAATGAACACAGAATACTCTATAGATTTGACGATTCGATACTACAATACCATCGTGAAAAATAAGAAATTTTGATGTTGATTATATCGTTTTGGGAACTGATCTGAAGAGGAAAAGCACTATCCGGGTCGGAGATTGCTGTCATGCTTAACAGTGGCCAGCGCTGGACATCTTGTTCATAACGAGTATCGTGTCAAAGCGTGCGTTATCTCGTTTTATCTAATTATAAAAACCGAATAATACCACCCAGTAATGTTTCCAGGAATCAGCATAGTATCCTGCCGAAATCGAACGAAATCGTCCCCGCAGCATAAGCCGGTTAGTGAGGGGCTTTTGCCATGCTTGAAAGGCTTTAGAGGACTGTCTTGGTTTGACGCGAGAATTTCTCCGCAAACATCCGCTTCGTCAATGACTGAACCGCCCTGGCGGTGTGTGTGAGAAAACAAACGGAACATTCTCTCGCCCTTGTATCCGCAATAGAACTGAGACTTGCACTTTCCGAGAGAGCTTCAGACCGGAAGCGATTCGATGTCTGATTGATTCTTCCGAGAAGCTCCTTTTTATATTGTTGTTTTCGGAAGATACAGCTCTTGTTTGTACAACATTATTGACTGTCCATGCTCCATTTTGGTTTACGGTATAGCCGTCTGAAGTAACGGTATTTTCAGCCATCCAACCGTTATAGTCAAAGCGGTAGCATTCTGCAATCCCGTCACTGTTTCCGTCCAACCACTGCCAGAGGATTTGTAATAATTTCCATTTCCGAGATCATACCACCAGGCATTTTGGAAAGTCCTCTGCACCATCCTCTCGCAAATACCGGCATGGCGGATAGCAATGATAAAGAAGCTGCAAGCAGAAGCGTTTTTCAAATCTTGTCGAAACTTCTTTTGTCTTGATTACTTTTCTCTTTACTGAATCATTCTGTTTTTTACAATCATCTGTTTTCATTCTTCTTCTCCTTTATAGCATCATATTGCAAGATTTACAGGCTGAGCAAGTCAAAAAAGTGATATGTCACAAAACTGTAAAGGAAAAAGGAATAATCATTATGCACAAATCAATAAAAAGTTAAATAAATCGTTGCAACCATTATCAGAAAAATAGTCAAAATGCTTAATTCTGAAAAATTTATCTTTGTGTGATATTTAGCGACCAACTTAAAAATGGGTAAAGAAAAATAAGGCTGTTTTATACAGCGTTTTTCGGGAAAACAAACAGAACTCCTTCTCAAGATGGAATTGTTTAGAAGACGGAGTTGTTTCTGGAATTTTAACGAAATGGCTTATCACATGAATAGCACTAAAAATAAGCTATCTTCCTATTCAAACAGTATCATGCGATAGCGTCGTTTTATCGTTTTGCTGAGATTTTTGGCTTATAAAGTCCTTTGAGTCACAGAGTGCGGAGTTCGTAAAACGGACAGACCCACTGTTTGTGAGAAATTAGAAATTTCTCGGGAAGAAAAGCCATATGTTAAACACATGACCTTCCCGCTTGTCTATTCAGATTGAAATGTTCATACGATACTCTCTTCTCCAAGGCAAATTATATTAAAATAAAATTAATTAAGCAATACTTTGGTGAGAAAGCAAACAAATATAATAATATTAAAAATTTTTTATGAGAAAACATACGATCAGATTGCTTTTATGAGGGAGATTTAATGGAAGTGATTTGGTCAAGGAAAAAGAGAAAAGGTATTGAAAAAAAGAGTTTTTCAAGATGATAGATGGTTTGAAAATTCTTTTTCCTTTTTGTTATAATAAAAATATTGCAAATTTTGAAAAGCTTAGGGCTGGCAGAGGACGGTGAACTCATGCAAGAGGATTTTTGACAAGAATTCGTTCTTCCTACAATCAATTCACAAAGGCGGAAAGAGGGTGGCGGATTTTATTTTACAGAATCCGAACAGGGTTTTGCTTTATGTCCATTTCCGATCTGGCGAAACTGTAGTGGTGGGAGACACTCTGTTTTTCGTTTTTGTAAGACAATGAACCTGAAAGGATATCAGGAGTTTAAGATGACGCTTTCCTTTCCATGAGAGGAAATAAAAATGGAAGAGGGAAATACGGGAGAGATTACACTTGGAGATAAGATTACGGACCTTGCAGATAAGGTCTTTCACAGGATACCATTTCTTCCATCCGGGAAAGTTATTCACTTTTGACTTCTCACAGGTCAGTTGGCTATGGAAGCGCTTTCAGGGCGAAACGAATTCTGTTTTTCGGTGTAGGAGCCTCCATGCTCACTGCGATGAAGGCGATGAATAAGTTTCACCGGATTGAGCCAGAAGGTATATTGTTCCGAAATGGTCAGTCAGCAATTAATGAGTGCGGCAACCATGGAAGAGGGGAGATGTTGCCGTGATTTTCTCCTATTCCGGTGCAACCAGAGATATTGTGAGATCGCGAAGCTGGCAAAAGAAAGTAAGGCTACCGTCATTGCCACTAACGCGATTCCAGAAAGTCTGCATTAACGGAGTATACGGATATTGTTCTTCTTTGCGGAGCAAATGGGTTCCTTTGCAACGTGCTCTACCTCGGCGGAAATCAGTCAGCTCTTCCTTGTGGATGTTATGTATACGAGTACTACCGCAGGCATTTTTGAAACGTGCAGTCGTGTCTTTGGAAAAGACCAGCAGAGCCATATCGGATCGTAGTACACCGGGAAAAGGATAAAAGCAGGGTCTGTGCTATTTGTTTGAAACGATAAAGCCTTCCAATGAAAAATCATTTGGAAGGCTTTTTACAGTGGTTATTTTTCCAATCCCGCTCTTTAATTCGGCAATCTATCTCTGCATTTTGCGGCGTCTTCAAAGTTTAATCTGGCAGCACAAGCTCGCATTTTTACTCAGTTCACGGATCATCTTTTTCTATTTCGGCCCTGGACATGGATTCAATATCCTTTGTGATTTCTGCTCCTCGTCATCCAGTACTTTTGAAATGGCAATAAGGTCTCTGACGGCCTTTTAATGGTGGTAGGCGTGATGCCGTGTGCTCGTTATATTCCATCTGTAAGGCACGTCTTCGATTTGGTTTCGGAAATGGTACGTTCCATGGAATCAGTTATCGTGTCCGCATACGATGATACGTGCCCTTCCGCGTTTCTTGCTGCACGGCCGACGGTCTGAATCAGGAGGTTTCCGAACGAAGGAATCCTTCCTTTATCGGCGTCCAGGATGGCAACCAGGGTAATCTCCGAGATATCGAGCCCTCTTAAGAGGTTGATTCCCACAAGAACATCAAACTTGTCCAGTCGCATATCGCGGATAATGGCGGCACGCTCCAGGGTATCGATATCGGAGTGCAAATATTTTACCCGGACCCTGATTTCTCCTGCAAATATTTTGTCAAATCTTCCGCCATCTTTCTTGGTCAGTGTGGTGACGAGGATGTGCTTTTTCCGTTTCTTGTGAATTTCGGAAAGCAAATCATCAATTTGTCCTTTAGTGGGGTCGAACCTCACTTTCCGGATCCAGAAGGCCGGTAGGACGGATGATTTGTTCTGCATCGAAGCAGCTCATGCTCTTTTTCATATTCTCCGGAGTTGCGGAAACAAAAAGCATCTGGTTGATTTTTCCTCAAACTCGGAAAAAATTTCAGAGACGGTTATCGAGGGCGGAGGGAAGACGGGAAACCGAAGTCGACAAGAGTGGTCTTTCTGGAAAGATTTCCGTTATACATCCCTCGAATCTGGGGAAGACTGATGTGACTTTCATCCACAATAATCAGGAAGTCGTCCGGAAAGTAGTCAATCAAAGGTATAGGGGGGCTCTCCGGGCTCAGCAAAATTCAGATGACGGGTATAGTTTTCGATGCCGGAGCAGACACCGGTTTCTCGAATCATTTCCACATCGAAGTTTGTTCGCTCGGAAATGCGCTGTGCTTCCAGAAGCTTATCCTCTTCTTTAAAATACTTTACCCGCTCATCCAGTTCCGCTAAGAATATTCTTGCAGGCCAGACGGAGCTTATCCATGGGATAACATAGGGACTGGCCGGGAAAATCATGGTGTGTTCCAGCTTTTCGTGCCTTCCGGTGAGGACATCAATCAGTTGGATTTCTGATTTCATCGCCGAAGAAAATCACATGAACAGCCTGTTCTCCCTTCGGAGGCACGGAAAATGTCGACCGTATCACCCTTTACGCGAAAACATCCTCTTCGAAAATCCATATCGTTCCTCGTATATTGAATTTCAATGAGATTTCGAAGTAAGTCATCCCGATCCCGTGTCTGTCCGGGACGAAGGGAGAGTGCCATATTGAGATATTCCGTAGGCGCACTGAGTCCGTAGATACAGGACACGGAAGCAACCACGATGACATCTTTTTCGCTCGGAAAGAGCAGCCATTGCCGAGTTTCGAAGCTTGTCTATTTCATCGTTGATATCGGAATCCTTTTTTCAATATAGGTGTCCGTACTGGGAAACGATAGGCCTCCGGCTAGTAATAATCATAGTAGGAAACAAAAGTATTCCACTGCATTTTTCCGGGAAAAATTCCTTCATTTTCGAGTAAAGCTGTGCCGCAGAGAGTTTTGTTATGAGAAATAATCAGAGTGGGCTTTTGTATCTGCTCTATTACGTTAGCCATGGTAAAGGGTTTTTCCCTGAACCGGTAACGCCCAAGAGCGTTTCAAATTGATTTCCTTCCTGTAAAGCCCTTTACCAGCTTGGCAATCGCCTGAGGCTGGTCTCCTGTCGGGGCATAATCGGCATGCAGTTTAAAATCCATCTTTCCTCCCTTATATGATTTGATATCGGATGATAGGCAAGGCAGCTTTGCAGCATGGCTAGTATAGCAAAAAGAATTCGAAAAATAAAAGTCCTGTAAAATGGAGGAAACGAAGGAGGTGCAGAGATGGAATATAAAGTAACGGTTTTAAGCGGAGACGGTATCGGACCGGAGATTGTGAGAGAGGCTAAAAAAAGTACTGAAAAAGTGGCGGAACTGGAGGATTTCCTTTGCATTTTCAAGAGGAACTCTTTGCGGAGCGGCGATTGATGCGTGTAGGAACCGCTCCTGAAAAGACATTGGCGCCTGCAGAGAAAGTGATGCAGTTCTCATGGGGAGTATCGGCGGACAGGTAGGCGTATCTCCCTGGTATAAGCTTCCCGTGGAAAAAGCGTCCGGAAGCCGGACCTCTACGGCTTTAGAAAAGGAGCTGGGAGCTCTTCTGCAATCTTCGTCCCGGCAAAGCTTTATCCGGAATTGAGCGGCTCTCCTCAAAGGAGGAAATCATAGGGGAAGGCTTCGACATCATGATGATTCGTGAACTGACAGGCGGTCTGTATTTCGGGGAAAAATCTCTTCGCGTGGAAAAACGGAGAAGAGGTGGCCAGAGACGAGCTGATTTATCGCGCGCATGAAATAGAGCAGAATTGCCAAGGTTGCCTTTTCTCTTGCTAAAGAGCGAGGAGCGGATTTGGTTTCGGTGGATAAGGCAAAATGTGCTGGAAAGCTCCCTGTCTTTTGGAGGAAAATCTTCACGGAAGAGGGAGAAAAGAAAAGAGGTAGTAGCTTTCTCATGCTCTTGTGGATTCCATGGCGATGCAACTCGTCCGTAATCCCGGAAAGTTCTCCGTTATTGCTACGGAAAACATGTTCGGCGATATTCTTTCGGATGAAATGGCGGAGATTGCCGGTTCTCTCGGAATGCTTCCCTCTGCATCTTTGGGAGAAAAAGATTTTGGCCTTTATGAGCCTAGTGGCGGTTCGGCTCCCCGATATTGCAGGGCGAAAATGATGGCAATCCCTAGCTACCATCTTTATCCGCAGCGATGCTCTGCGTTTCTCTTTGCATGAAAAAGGCGCTGCGGACCGAGTGGAAAAAGCGGTGGAAAAGTGCTCCAAAAAGGGATTTCGAACGAAAGATATTTTCCCCAAAGCAGAGAGAAGAGGACATACGTTCTTCTTTCCTGCTCTGAAATGGGGGATGAACTTGTAAAAGTATTATAAAGAGTCCTGCTTCTCGGAATTTCAGCTTGCCTGTTTCCCCGGCCGTTCCGTATAATGATAGGCGTATAAAAACTGAAGGAGAGTGGAATGGATAATAAGGATTTTAAGGATGGGGATCATGGCGGCTTCTCCAATATGGGGCAAACCATCCTCATTATTTTAATAGCGGCTACGGTGACGTTCTTTATTTACACTTTGGCGCAACGATTTTACCGGAAAGGGGCTGAACCAGGAACTCAGCTATTCCGGATTTTTGTCCATGGTGGATCGGAATCTGGTCGAAAAAGGTCAGAGTGGGAGACGGACAGATTGTGGTTTATCCGAAGAGTGCCGCATCCAGTGCAGGCTCTGCAGGGACTTCCGGGGATTCTGTCACAAAAAGAGATGCGGAGGACAGTATCTCGGCCTGGGAAAAAGACCCAGGACCGCTTTTTGTAGTACCGGTCAATGCGGACGCGGAAAAGCTGGTTGAACGACTGTATCTCCATAACGTGACGATTATCCGAAAAAGACCGGATAATTCCGCCTTTATTTTTACAAATTGTACTGAGCGTTGTGCTTCCCTTTGTGCTCTGTTCTGGTTCATGAACAGGGATGGCCAAAAAGAGTGGGAGGTTCCGGCGGAGTAATGGGGGTCGGAAATCCAATGCCAAGATGTATATGCAAAAAGGAAACCGGTATCAGCTTTAAAAGATGTTGCAGGGAGAGGATGAGGCAAAGGAAAGTCTGGTGAAATTGTGGATTTTCTGCACAATCCACGAAGTATACGGCACCGGAGCAAAAGCTTCCGAAAGGGAGCTCTTTTGGTAGGTCCTCCGGGAACCGGTAAAACCTTACTGGCTAAGGCAGTGGCTGGCGAGGCTCATGTTCCTTCTATTCTCTTTTCAGATCTAGACTTTGTGGAGATGTTTGTGAGGTCGGCGCCAGTCGTGTAAGAGACTTGTTTAAGCAGGCCAATCAATCCGCCCCGTGTATTATTTTTTATCGATGAGATTGATGCCATCGGAAAAAGCAGAGATAACCGTTACGGCGGAAATGATGAGCGTGAGCAGACTTTGAACCAACTTCTTTCGGAAATGGACGGTTTTGATGCTGCTAAGGGAATCATGGTGATGGGAGCCACCAACTAGACCGGAAATCTTGGATCCGGCTTTGCTTCGTCCCAGGGCGTTTTGACAGAAGAATTATCGTGGAAAAGCCCGATTTAAAAGGCAGAGTCAATATTTTAAAGGTCATGCCAAGGATGTGAAGCTGGATCATACCGTGGATTTTGATGAAATCGCTTTGGCGACCAGCGGAGCAGTCGGAGCAGATCTTGCCAATATGATGAATGAAGCTGCCATCACGGCGGTAAAGCACGGTGAGAGAAGGTAAGTCAAAAGGATCTTTTTCGAGGCTGTAGAAGTGGTTTTGGTCGGCAAAGAGAAAAGGACAGAATTCTTTCCAAGGAGGAGAGAAGAATTGTTTCTTATCATGAAGTTGGTCATGCTCTGGTTGCCGCAATTCAAAAGCATTCGGAGCCGGTGCAGAAAATCACGATTGTACCGCGTACCATGGGAGCCTTGGGCTATGTTATGCAGGTACCGGAGGAAGAAAAGTATTTAAATACCGAAGCGGAATTGCATTCCATGATTGTGGAGTGTCTGGCGGGCAGAGCCGCTGAAGAGCTGGTCTTTGAAACGGTAACAACCGGGAGCCAGCAATGACATCGAGAAAAGCGACCAAAAATTGCGAGAGCCATGAGTGACACAATACGGAATGTCCAAGAAGTTCGACCTGATCGTCTGGCAAGACAGGAAAATATGTATTTGGGAGGGCGTGCTGTTTTTGGAGTGCGGGGATGATACCGCGACAGAGGTAGATGCGAAGTTTCCCGTATTTTGAAGGAATGTTACGAGGAAGCGAAGAAGATTTTAGAAGAGAACTCGTTTTGCAATGGATGAGATAGCCAAGTTCCTAATTGAGAAAGGAAACGATTACCGAAAAGAATTCATGAAGATTCTTTCTCGAGGTTAAGGAAAAAGCAATCCGATCTCGAATGTGAAAGACAAACATGGGAAGCCGGTGCGGAACCCAGGCAGAAGTTCATGAAAATCCGATTCAGTATCTGTGCAGAAGCTAAAACGGGAATCCGATTCGGAAACAAAAAGCAGAAGAAATGACAGTTTAGAGAAGAAAAAGGTCAGATAGAGTAAAGCTCTATCAGACCTTTTATCTTACTGAAAAATACTTGAATACACTGACAGAACCTCCTTGTTCTTTTCTCTCTTCTCCTTACAGCAGGAATTCCATAATGTCTCGATACATTGCAGGAGAAAATCAGACAGATTTGTCTGATGCTCTCCGTAGAAAACAGGCTGGTTGTTTCTCTGAGACGGTTCAGCACTCCGGCAGAAAGTTTTCCTTCCCGAATGAGACGGTATTGGCTCATCTTTCCTTTTCATCAGTTTTCAAAATGGGGCGTAGCTAATCATAAAAACTCCTAACTGTGTGGAGGCGATGATTCGCTTTCATTTCTATTTCAGAGTAGCATATCTGGCTTAAAAATTCGTAGAAAGGAGCAAAAATGTTAATTCTCTTAACATTTTTCAGTAATCGGAATCGGTTCACTTATCTATTCCTACTGGGAAAGAAATCAACTGAAAGTGGAGAACTATCGTATCGTTTCCGCTAAAATTAAAAAGAAAATGTCGTTTTATCTTTTTGACAGACTTTGCATGAAAAGAATTCGGGAAAGAGAAACTGCATTCTGCTGGAGAAGATTCGAAAAGCTGAGCCGGATTTTTATTCTGATTGGAGGAGATTTTCCCATCAGCCATTCCTCGGAGGAAACAGATGAAAAAGGGATGAGGTCGGAGTTGGGCAAAACTGCTCTACTTTAGCAAAGGGAATATCCGGTCTATTATTCATGTGGGAATCATGAGGTAAAGTTATTTTCCAAAAAGGAAAGAAAGGACAGAAAAACCCTCTTTCAGCAGGCTTTTACAGGGTAGAAGTGGTGGATGGAAAGGCGGTCTTTCCGGAAGAAGGGGATACTGGTGGCGGGTTTTTCCTCTGGATATTTCCTATTATAAACCCTTGTTTTTAAGAAAAAGAAAGACTTGGAAGACAAAAATAAGAGCTTCCTGGGAAAATGCTCTTTCTTCTGCTATCGGAAGATTCTCCGAGAACAAAGAAAGAGAAAGAATGCTTTTACCATAGCGATGCTTCACAGTCCTTTCTATAGAGAGGAGGCTCTTTCTTTACCTGTCGACCTTCTGCTTTCCGGCCATTTTCACGGCGGGGCGGTGGGCATTCCGCTTTTTGCCTTCATGACACCGCAGTTTCGTCTTTTTGTTCCGAAACCGCGCGGACTTTTTCAAAAAGGAGAACAACACTATTTTATCAGTAGAGGACTCGGGAACCCATACAATCAATATTCGAATAAATAACTTTCCTGAACTTTCTTGCTTTTGACTTGTGTCCCTAAGGAAGAGTAAAAATTAATGGGTTGTGTATAGGAAAGAACAAGTAGACGAGATACTGCACGCTGTACACCTGTCGTCCGTTTCATAGGAAAACAGAGAAGATTTTTCAGAAAGCGAAGTATTTTCAGGAGAAACGATGTTTCGAGAGAGGGAAAAATCATTTCTTATAAATTGGATGCCTTTGAGGGACCTTGGATCTCCTCCTACATTTGATTGAGAAAAATAAAATCGATATCTATGATATTCCCATTGCACAGATTACGGAGCAGTATCTGGAATACGTCAATCGCTTGGAAGAGGATGATTTGGAAATCATTTTCCGATTTCCTGATTATGGCCGTGACACTTTTGGAAATTAAGACAAAATGTTTGCTTCCATCAAAGAAGAGGAAGAGGAGGAAGGAGACGTTCAGGGAAGAGCTCGTTCAGCGACTTCTGGAATATAAGAAGTATAAGGAAATGGGAAAGCTTCTGCATAAAAAGGAAGAAGTGGCACTGATGAGCATACAGAAAGAGCCCAGTATTCGGAAGAAGTGGAGCGATACAGTCCTCCTCTAGATATAGACTATCTGTTAAAGGAATAGACCTTCTCAGGCTTCGGAAACCATGCGGGAAATTGTATGACGAAAAAGAAGACAGAAAAGATACGCTTCGTTCCAATTTTGGAAAGATCAAGCGGGAGAAAAATCAGTTTGCAGGGAAAAATCATGATGTACTTGCTCTATGCTCAAAGGCTCATGGGCGTTTCTCCTTTCCGTCAGATGCTTTCACAATGCTAAGGAAAGACGGAGACCGTGGTCAGTTTTTCTAGCTATCTTAGAGTTAATGAAGATGGGAAAATCAGCCTGACACAGGAGAAGGCGTTTTCCGACTTGCATATAGAGGTGAAGGAAGGCATTTCGGAAGAAGACCCGGAGAATTTAGATATTACCGGAATTGAAGGGGTTTGATTAGGAGGTTTCGGATTGGGAGAGTATGAACAGATTTCTCTGGTCTGGATTTAGGCAGGAGAAATTGAAGAAGAGGATAGAATCAGGAAAAGGGAAGAGAAAAACCTCGTGGAATCTCTGCTTTTTCTTTTGACGTTCCTGTTTCGTGGAGGAAATTGCCACTTGCTTAAACATGGGGAAGGATGGCGCTCTTTGACGGCGGAAAGGTTACGGGAAAGATACGAGAGAGGCAGGAAGGGCTTCTCATCAAAAAGCTGGAAGATCGCTATCAGATGGTGGGAGTCATCCCAAGACCTATGGAAGGCTTAATCAGGGTTGTGAAGAGACCGCAGAAGCCGGTGCTTTCCGATGTTGCCCTTGGAAGCCCTTTTCCATCATTGCCTATTGTCAGTCCGATCACCAAGGTGGAAGTGGAAAGAATTCTGGAGTCAAGTCGGATCATGCGGTGAAATCGTCTGGTGGAATTCGGGCTTATCGAGGAAGTGGGTCGTTTGGAGGCACCCGGAAGACCGATGCTTTTTGCACGACAGAGGAATTTCTGTACCGCTTCGGTATGAATCTTTTAAAGGATTTGCCCTGCTCTTCCGGAAGAAGGGAGAAACTCTTAAAGGAAGAGGTTATGAAGAATTAAAAAGACGGCTTCGGCTTTGGAGCCGGATGAGGCTGAGGCTACCGATGAAAAATACTGTGAGGAGAAGAGACTGAAGAAACAGTAGGAGAAGAGACTGAAGAAGCTGCAGAGAAGAGATGAGAGAGAGGGAGTTCTTGAAGAGACTTGAGGAAGAGTACTGAAGAGGAAGGCGGAGGAGGGAAGCCACGTGAAAGCCCGGAAACTTAGGCGGGTTCGATTCTGAGGAAGAGGAAAGCGATGCCTCTCATAGAGGCTTATTTACAGGAACTGGAAGCAGAGGCAGGAAGAGCCAAACGAGACAGGCGGAAGAGTCAAGCGAGGATTCGGAGAGCTTGCCCTTCTTTTCATCAGAACGGAACCCGCTGTACGAAAGCTTATAGGAAGAGATAGCAGACAAAAGAAATGCCTGGATTAGGGGGAGATGGAAGAATAAAGATAAAAATCAAGCTACCATGTGAAAGGAGCTGGAGAAAGCTATGCTATATTGACGGGAAAAAGTGACTGGATAGACCTTTCGCGTTGCGGAAGAGGTGAAGAGATGAAAGGCGGAGAGTTTCGTTTAATCAGCATGGAATTTCCGTAGAACTCCCGAAAGGCTATGAGATGTGGGTTCTTCCCAGAAGCTCGGCGTTTAAAAACTCGGAATATTGCAGACCAATGCTATGGGAGTCATTGATGAGTCTTTTTGCGGGACGACGACATTATTCATATGCCGATTTTGGCTATGCGAGATACGGAAATTCATGTAAAATGACTCGAATCGGACAGTTTCGGATTATGCCAGCATCAGCTGGAGGTGCACATTTTGTGGAAGTAGAGCACTTGAACAATATGAATCGCGGCGGATTCGGTACGACCGGAAAAGGCTTAGAACGATAAATCAACTAAAGAGAAGGACAAGAAAGAGGGACAAAACCATGATAAAAAGAAAGCTGGCAGGAATTGTTTTACTTGCGCTCATCAGCCTGTGAGTGCTTGTAAAATGAGGCAAAAGGCTATCGAGACGGAAGGAATTACTGCTCTGGAAAAAGGAGATGCACAAAAGCGCTGGAGAATTTTTGACCTTGCCTTAGAGAAAAAGTGAGCGATAAGGTAGAGCCTGCAGATTTGATATTTTGGCTTACAAGGTAGAAGGCGAGATTCATCTGGGAAACTGGATGAGGCGGAAGAAAACCTTTGCAGAATCTGGAGACCATTTCACCAAGAATATATGCGAAAATTACAGGATTTAATTGAGGCAAAAAGTATCGTATCCGCAGGAGAGGCTTTAAATCAGGATGACTTGGATTTGGCCAGAAAAGAATTGGATGAAGCAAAAAGAGAAGGGACTCAGTACGGACCAGGAATTGGAATACAGTGAAGCGATTTATCTGGAGAAGACGGAGAATGGCCAAAAATTCTATGATGCCTTTTTCCAAGTACTGCAGTCGCTATCCGGATGATGCGGAGGCTGCCAGAGAACTGCAATTTTTAGAGAGTCGTAAAAAGTCACTGAGGAAATACTCTCTTATCCGAGCGTGCCAAGAAGATCGGAAAAAGGCATCATAATATATGAGCAAGAAAGTATAGGCTGAAAAGAAGAATCCTCGAAACGACACTAAAAGGATGTGTACAAAGATGAAAAAGAATGCGGAAAAGAAAGTCAAAATGCAGTCAATGTGGAGGAGGCCGGTATGACGAGGTATCAGGATTTGTCGGTAGAGGAACTGGAAAGTTTACGGAAAGAATTAAAACAAAGCTATAGAGAGTATCAGAACATGGATCTTAATCTGGATATGAGTAGGGGCAAAGCTGAGTCTCGACCAGCTGGACTTGAGCAACGGGATGATGGATGCCTTAAACAGTGAAGCCGACATGTATTCCTCTGACGGATATGATGTTCGAAATTATGAGTGTTTTGGGCGGTATGTGGAGGCAAAGGAACTGCTCTCCGATATGATGGAAAATAATCCCGATAATATCATTATCTTCGGAAACTCTTCCCTGAATGTGATGTATGATTCCATTTCCCGTTCTTATACACATGGAGTCATGGGAAATACACCTGCGTAAGTTGGATAAAATCAGTGGCTTTGCCCGGTTCCTGGGTCATGACCGTCACTGCCATTACCGAGTATTTCGAATTGAAATGATTAATGCGCCGATGACGGAGAAGGGCCGGATATGGATATCGTGGAGAAACTTGTGTCTTCCGGATGAGGTATCAAGGAATCTGGTGTGACCAAAAGTACAGTAATCCCCAGGGCTACAGTTACTCCGATGAGACGGTGCGCTGTTTTGCAAGACTGAAACCTGCCGCAAAAGACTTTTCGATTTACTGGGACAATGCTCTACGGCATGCATCACCTCTACGACCATGACCAGGATTATCTGATTGAGATTTTGGCGGAGTGAGAGACGGGAAATCCTGACCTTGTTTTATAAGTTTGCGTCCACTTCGAAGATTTCCTTCCCGGTTCCCGGATTGCATCCATGGCAACCAGCTTAAATAACTTGGAAGACATCAAGAAACAGATGCAGTACCAGACCATTGGTCATGATAAGGTAAAACTCAACCCGTCACGTTCGTTTCTTTGAAGACATTCACGGTATGGTGAAGCATATGACGAAGCATGCCGATATCATTCGACCGAAGTTTGAGATGATTGAAAACTGTCTTTGAAAAGAACTTGAAGGTCTCTGATATCGGATCCTGGACAAAGCCGAAGGGGAGGCTATTTTATCAGCTTTTGAGACACTGCCGGCTGCGCAAAGGCGGTGGTGGATAAGTGCAAAAAGGCGGGTTAGCTTACTCCGGCAGGAGCTGACCTTCCCCATGGCATAGGATCCGGAAGATAGCAATATCTCGTATCGCACCGACTTATCCGCCGTTGAGGACCTAGTGTATTGCGACAGAGCTTTTCTGCCTGGTTGTGAAATTAGTCAGTGTGGAGAAATTGCTTAAGGAAAAGACAGAGGGACTCTCTTCTGTACGGTATAGAAGTGAAAGCGCAGGGGCCGCGCATTCCATGCACGCTCCCTCGTTTATACAGAAAGGACACCCGAACTTCGAGGGGGCCCCGAATAAGCCGGATGTTCAACGCCTATTTTTCTAAAAAGGGCAGAGAAGAGTAAGCAGTATAGTTTTCCGCTTTTTGCTTTCCATGCCTTACATACAGATTTTGCATTTTCTTCATTGGGGACGACAGTTTCAATTTGACAGAGTAGATTTTTACTTTCTCGAAGTTCTACCTGCAAAGGTGCTCCTCGCTTTCCGTTTGGGAATAGTCCGTATGTACGGCTGCTTCGTTTTTGCAGACGAAAATTTATTTTTCAAAAGAAATTGATTCATGTCTTCTTTAGCTATGGTGGAAATCATCTTCGGAAAAATTGTAGCGTTTGTTTTTCCTTCCGTAATTTCATAGCGGTTGTACTTTCGACTTTGATGTGAAACAATCCAGAGCGAGTCTTCAAGGTCGGAGATACATCTGCAAAGTAAAAGTAGGTTGTATATTCATTATCCAAAAAGAAACCGCTTAATTGGCTGTTGGTTAAAGGGATAATTTACGGATTGCAATAAATACAAAATCATGAGTTTATATTGGGTTAAAGCTTCTGTAGTCATAGTCTTCCTTTTTCTTGCACCTTTTTATCGAGACTATAGTGTAGCAGAAAGTTACGGTAATAAGCAAGTGCGGGAATGCAGGGAATGGAAAATCTGTCTTTTAGAAAGGTCTTCCATGCTAAAATAGAGCCCTATGGAGTGTTTGCTATGAGAGAAAGATTAATAAACTGGCTAGAGAATTGTGATCAGGAGAGACCGTCCACGCATTTTTCCGAAGAGAGAATCGAGGGGAAGATTTCTCTGTTGGAAAGTAAAACCTTTGAAATATTTATTCAATCCTGCAACGTGGCCTCTCATGCGGACTAGTTTATTGTGAGGCACCCTATATCAGCTTACATAAAAATGCATTCGGGGAGTTCGGACAAAGGTTAGTTTACGGTAAATACGGAGGGGATGGAAGAGGAAAGCGAGCTTAGAGGGAGCTGTCTTTTGTAGTATCTGGGTGGGAAAACAAATTCTATCATTTTATATTGGAGAAATCACCATTCATGAAGCAGTTAAAAGAGATTAGGCATTTTGAAGATTTGCAGAAGTTGATGGAAGCGGGATAAAAAGGCGCTGCAACCCGTATTTTTGACCATCGACTTCTTATCGGCACCTCATTATGCAAAGTGCAAGGCGTAAAGCTTTATGAACTTCTAAAAGCCGTGGAAATCGATAACTCAGCGCTGGAAGAGTTTTTATTTATTTTTCCTATCGTCTGAAAAACGGAATAAACCGAAAGGGCTTATTGTCTTCTCAAAAGAAAAGAAGAAAAACTGAGTTTTCCGGAGGATTGAGCTGAAGAGAAAATCAGTCTGTGCATCCGAAGAGGAGAACGCGGTAGTAGCGTTTGAACTCCATAAACGAGTTGTGGAGGAAAATATTAAAGCTGACGAATTTATGAAAATCTTCTATTCCCATGAAAAAGGGCTAGGGAAGAACTTCCCAGAGCGGTTTATCTCTTTATGAATATAGGGTGGAAGAAGGATTGGCGGCCTGTATTATAATATTTTACGAATTTTCCGAAAAATTCATGGAAATCTACCTTCGCTTTTGCAAGACAAATGCAGTGACTTTGCTGTAGAGTCCATGCTCGCCGGAAAGATGGACGAGAGAATTGGCTTTACTGTATCAAAAACTGATCCTCCCGGGTATGGTGGATGAGAAGATGGCGGAACTTCTTCCGAAGCCGCTTGTTCCTATAAGGTTGTTGCAGAAGATTCGGAAATGGAGAAGCTTTATTCTTTCTCACCCGGCATTAAAAGGAGAAGAGGTCTATTCTTAAAGAGGAGAGGCCTATATTCCTATGCCCTATAAGGATATGGACTTCTTCTTTCCCGGATGGGATGGGAAATCGTTATACGCGGTAAATCATCGAAAGACCAAAGTCTTTGAAGGAGAAGAACTGGAAAAGAGATGAGAACGCTTTTTCCGAATATACGCTGGTCTTCCTTTTACAGCCTTGCATGGAAAGAGTATAATAAGACGGAGGGAAGAGTTGAATGTATGGAGAGAGCCTTTGATAATTCCGCTTTTTCCAATTCTTTTCCATGAGATTTTAGCACAGATTCTGGCTTAATACAGGCGAAAAGTAGAGCTTGAATTCTCTGGAAGAGGCCTCGCTTTTCAGCATCACATTCCACAAAAGGAATGAAGAAAAGGAAAGAGTGACTATCTTGCGGCCCCTTCTTATCGTAAAGGAAATGATCGTGCTTATGTATGTTTATAGGAATATCCTTATTTGCATATTGAGAAGGAACTTTCCGCCTTTTCGGACAGTGATAGACCGAGAGGAAGAACTCAGTTTATATCTTTCTCATCTTGCTTTCAGAGCTGAAGAATTAGTGATAAAGGGCTCTTATCTCTGGAAGAATGGAATGGCAGCAAAAGAAATGTATGCGGTTTTAAAAGACGTGGAACAGAGAGAAGAGAAAGTGAGGAATGGATGCTTTCCTGCCTCTTTGAATATGGCGGAACATCTTTGGCAGCCAATGCCTCACGGATGATGAGGGCGGAAGAGGCCTTCCACTTATACAGGAAAATTCTCAGGACGAGAAAGTTTACTGATCCGTGCATTCTTAAGCAATTATGCTGCTTCGCATTTTCTCGTCAAAAAGCGGAGATTCCACGATTTTGCCACGCCCTGCTTTATATGAAGAGGGTGCGAGGAGAGCTTCTCGAGCACGGGTCCTGCCTGCATCTTCTGGCTTTGGGCTATTCTCTCCCAAAAGAGAGCTCTGACCGAGGATGAGGAACGACATGCAGACACCTGTCCAGTTCTTCTGGAGAGAAGAACCTTTGTCTTTTCCTATACGGTGAAGAGTCTCAGCATTTGTCCCGCTTCCGGGAGAGGTGCTGGAAGCACCGTGTGGAGGAGATATCTTTTAGAAGGGCGGAGGAAAAACCTTGTTTCGCAGTACTGTGCAGAGAGAGAAGGAATTTCTGAGAGAGAGACTGCCTTCCATAGTTATCATGGCATATGTCATGCTTCCTGCTGTTCCCCGGAGAAAAGATGGAATATCCCGTTTCACTTTGCAGTGAAAGACAAAGCTTCTTTATAGAGTCGGGTTTCAAGAAGAGAAAGGGCTGTGATGATGGAGGAGAGGATGTCTATGCAGTCACTTTGTAAGATGTCCCGTCTTCTTATGGGAAGAAAAGATAGAGTTGCTTTAGATGGAACTACGAGGAGAACTTAGTATGGCGAGGTCTGAAGGGATTAGGAAAAGAGGTTTGTGAAAGTCGATTGCTATGATGAATATACAGATGTTTCCCTTCAGAGAAGAATATATCTATCGTTTCCTACTAAGTCGGAAGAAAGGAGACTGCTTTTTATATCGGAGAAGAGAGCATGCAGAAAAATCTGATGGCGGAGTCATTCAGGACAAGTCTCCTAAGAAGAAGGAAGTGCATGATTTCGAGACCCTATATGATGCAGAAGGAACCTCGGAATCTTTTCAGAGAATCTGCTTGGAAGGAGAAGCGGCGTTCAGGGAAGGGAAATTCCGGAAGAGGAGGGAAAGGATGCACTGGTACTCTCTGTCTCGGATGCGGATGTGGAACTGATGAGCTCACTAACGAGCTGGTGAAGGAGAAGTTTTCCGCAGGGCAGTAGCATGTGCTGATTAGTCATGCGGAAAGCTCTTCTCACTATATTCTCAGGGCAGATAAAAGCTCACAATCGGCAGGTGGGAATGCTGGAGTCTCTTCCAGGTTTTACTTACTATGATGCAGGTCTCCAAAGGAACAAAAAAATACGCTATTTCCGTTTCGGAAGCACAACCGGATGCACTGTCCTTTGGGATTCTGGAAGATCCCAGGGGAAGGATGACGGATCAGGTACTATCCGGGCTTTGCGACCGTCTGACCAAATCCAAAGGTATACAGTGCCTTCTTTTGATCCGGAAAGGGCTTTTAGAAAATACGGAAACCTTTTTCCTGAATTTATGAAAGAAAATCGTCAGAGGCAGACGAGTCTGTGTGGAATCTTTTCTCTTCTCCATCGGAGCATTGTATTACGGAAGGCTTCTCCGAAAGGGGGAGGAAGAAGAGTATCTTCTCCTCTGCGATACCAGAATCGGTGCAGACATCAGCATCAAGGTGACTAGAAGGAAAGAGATTTTCCGCTTTATCTTGCTCATGCGTGAGATTCGTGGCACAAAAGGAAACGGAGGATATCTGTCTTTTGCTGGATAACCAGGACTATATTGACTTTCAGGTACAGGACGGAGTGCAACGAATCGGTGAGCAGCATATCGTATGAGCCTTAGTTCTTTCCGAAGAGAGAGAGGCGTTGCACGAGTATCCTAAGAACTCCTATCACGGAAATGCGGGTGATAGAAATCACGGATTTAGATTTCGAGATTTGTGGAAGGGAGTTTCTCAATCGATTAAAGAGAGACGATTCCACTGAGGGGAAAGGAGTAAAATGGCGCTGATTTTATGCGTGATAGAAGCCGAAATCCCATACTACTATGAGAGAATGGATCTTCCGTTTACTCTTTGGAAGAACTCGGCTATGCCCTGGGCACTACCTATCCTGGTGCCGGATCACTTCGTGAACTCTGAGCTTTGTAGATGGCTCAGTGATGCTGGGGAGAGAAAGAACTGGGAGAAAAGCTTCTGCAACTCTGGAGATGGGGGAGAAGGAGGAGATTGACTTTCGCCTGATTCGAGAAAGCAGCTACTATACTGAGAAAGAGAAGTGGAAGAGCTTTCCAGGAATGGAGGAGAGTCACGCCTAGCGAGGCGGAACCGAAGAGAAAAGATAGACAGCTTTTCTCTCGAGAAAATATAAAAGGCAGTGGATGCCCATCAGGACGCTTTACACTTTGAGGAAAACGGAAGAAGAATCTGAAAAATCGGAGAATGCTCTATTCAAACCAAGGAATTTCAGTGCGGCTGAGGAGCTATAGAAGGCTCTTATGAAAAATCGATAGATGGCTGCAGGAGGGCTGTATTTTCTGCAAAATGTGCTTTCCGAGGATAAGTACAAAGTGTTCAGGACCTGGAAGAAGGACTCATGGAAGTTTGGGAAAGGAATGGCAGGAAGGCTTTAAGCCTGCAAGGACAGCTCCGGGAAATGCATAAAAATAGAAGAGGCGTAGAGAAGGAAAGGAAGGTTTTTCCCTTTGCAAAGGAAAAGATTGCTTCCCTGGAAAAGGAAATTGAAGAGTGTAAGACAGGAGGAGTAGATGAGGAAATGGCAGAAAACAATATAATCCAAGAGGTAGAGACAGAATCTATGAGAAGTGGCTGAGGGAAATTATTTTCCATGAAAGTAAATCAGGCGAAGAAACCCTACCATTATGATGCTGCCCCCAACGTTACAGGCAGCTTACATGGGACATGTTTAGATAATGCTTTGCAGGATACCCTTGATTCGTTTTAAGAGACGTATGGGCTATGAAAGCACTCTGGCAGCCCGGAACAGATCATGACGTGATTTATCGAGTAAAGGTTATCAATATGTGAAGGAACAAGGCATGATGGCATGGATCTCGAAGAGAAGGCTTTTTGAAAGAGGCATGGAAGTGGAAGAGAAAGGAGAAGCGAATCGTGGATCAGTCACAAGATCGGTTCCTCCCGCGATTGGAATAGAATCTGTCACCATGGATGAGGGATGTTCTCATGCGCATCTGCAAAGCTTCATCCACCTCTATGAGAAGGGTTAGCATGATGCACAGTACCAAAATCATTAACTGGGTCCATCGTTAAACCTCTATCCGATGTAAAGTACTGCATGAAGAGAAGGAAGGTTCTTTCATATCCTTTATCCTATCGTAGGAGAAGAGGGCACTGTAGATTGCACAACCCGTCCGGAAACGCTTCTAGGATATGAGGATGCCAAAAACTTGATGACGAGGCGCTATAAGGAGTTTGGTAGAAAAGAACTAAGCCTTTCTACCGGATAGAACCATTCCGTTATTGCGGATGAATATGTAGGCGAGTTCGAACCGGTTGTGTAAAAGATTACCTGACATGATCCGAATGACTTTTGTTGTGGGGGAACGTCATCTCGTAAAGTGATGAATATCTTGATTGATGATGCAAAGATTGATTTACCGGGTTCAAAATATCACGGCATGGATCCGCATATGAGGCAAGAAAAAGCCATGGTTTCGGATCTTGAGGGATGCCTGGGCTGTGAAGAAGATAGTACCGTCATATCCACAATGTGGAATCCACGATCGCTGTGAGACGTACCGTTGAGCCCATGGGCGGTGAAACCCCAGTGGTTTTGTGAGGAGATGGAAGAGATAGAGCTGCGCCATTGAAGCTTTAAAGAGCGGAGAGCTGCAGTTTATTCCTGAAAACTGTGGGAAAGACCCACTCCACTGGTTGGAAAATATCAAGACTGGTGTATTTGCAGACAGTCTGGTGGGACACCGTATTCGGCTCAATACTGCGATGCTTGCGAAGCGTAGCCAGTGAGAAGATGCCTGAAACTTGTCCGCATTGCGGGAGGAAAGCATTACGCCCAGATGAGGATACTTTGATACCTGGTTCTCCAGTGCGCTTTGGCCCTTTGAGACACTGGCTGGAAGGGTACTGAGGATTATCGCATTTTACCCCACGGATGTTCTAGTTACCGGACATGACATTATCTTCTTCTGGGTTGTTCGCATGGTTTTTCCGAATTGAGCAGACCGGAAAGGTACCAGTTTAAAAGGTACTATTCACGGACTGGTTCGTGATGACCAGGGAAGAAAGATGAGTAAGTCTCGGAAACGGTATCGATCCTTTGGAAATCATTGCCGAATATGGAGCAGACGCGCTCGATGACGCTTCACCGGTAATGCACCGAAATGATATGCGTTCTATCATAGCAGGTGGAAGCCAGTCGTAACTTTATGAATAAGGTTTGAACGCTTCCGTTTCTTTTCATGAACTGTAATGAAGAGGAAAACGGCCTTTCGGCCTGTCTTCTCTGAAAAATCCGACTCTTTCGAACTCTTGAGAAAGTTCCGGAGAATCTTGAGATGGCGGATAAGTGGATTCTTTTCCAAGTTGAACGGTGTGAAGCGGGAAAGTGACGAGAAATCTGGAATCCTTTTGACCTCGGTATCGCCTTTGATAAAACGCAGAGCTTTATCTGGGAGGAGTTCTGTGACTGGTATATTGAGGATGCAGTGAAGCCAGCCTCTATAATGAGGGGGAGAAGCAAACACCTTGCATTATGGACTTTATTGAGTTCTTAAGACTTCCTTAAGCCTGCTCCATCCGTTCTGTCCTTTCATTACGGAAGAAATTTACGTACGGAGATATCTTTATTCAGAGAAGATGAGAAGCCTCTTATCATTTCCGATTTTTCCGAAATACACGGAAACACTGACCCCGGTGCCGAAGAGAAAGAGATTGCACCATTAAGGGAAGCGTCGTGCGATTCTGAAATATTCGTACTGAGAAATGAATGTGGCACCATCCAAAAAAGCTACGGTTTATCTTGTTTCCGAGGACGAAGCGTTAAGAAAAACGTTCCAACATAGTAAGGTTTTCTTTGCTACCCTTGCTTTTGCTTCCGATGTTATAATACAGGAGAATCGGGACGGAATTCTGAGAATGCCGTATCCGTTCTCATTCCGAAGGCAAATCTGTTTATCCCTTCAGTGATCTTGTGGATATTGAAAAAGAGCGAGAGAGACTGGAGAAGGAAGAAGCTCGCTCTGTGAATGAAATAAAACGTGCAGAAGGAATAGTTGAAAACGAGCGTTTCCTGCCAAAGTCTCAAAGAAAAAGTGGAGGAAGAGGAAGAGGAGGCGCAGGAGTACAGAGACATGTTAGAGCAAGTTAAAGAAAGAAAGAGTATGCTTTTCCTGAATTTCAACCTTCCTTTTTAAGACGGGAGGTTTTCATGAAGAAGTTTGTAACGTTGATTTTGGTGAGTTTTACATTGTTGTTTTGCTTTTCTTTGCCATATTGCCGCAGAAAGGGAAGCGACCGGGAAGAGATTTGCAAGAAATCCAAGAGTCGGGCGTACAGATGGGAAGACAGTGAAAATCATTGGAAACTTTTTGTATCTGGATACGAAGGAAAAGGCTTGAAGTATGCCAAAGCACCGTTGGTTCAAATCGGGCATCGGTTTTACTTTTGATGCGAATGAAGCGCAATGGAAGGCTGGTTTCATGGACGAGGCAAATGGTACTTTTGCAGAGTATGACAATCTGAAAAGAAACAATGATAATGCCGGTCTTAGTTCCTGATGGGACAGGGCACTCTTATTCCGACGAAAGGAAAGAATCAGACGTACTATACTACAGATGAAAGGAGGCCGAGCGGCATTTTGCAGAGACTGCCGGAAAAATATGATGCCTCTACGGTAGACACAAAAGTTTATTTCGACGAACTGGGACACGCGGATATGCGTTCCGTTTCGCTTCTTGGTACCGAAGTTTGCAGGGAAAGAGGACATAAATATGACCGTAAGAGTTTATTCGGTTGGAAAAATAAAGAAAAAGTTTTACAGAGAGCACTCTTTCCGAGTGACAGCGCCTCTAGCTATTGTAAGTTGGAAATGATTGAGATAGCTGACGAAAAGACGAAAGAAGGGAGCAGTCCTTCTGAAGACAGATTGGTTTTAGAGAGGGAAGGAAGGCGTCTTGGAAAAATACTGAACGTTCTTTTGTGGTAGCCCTGGCCATAAAGGGAAAAGGAACTGATTCCGTAGAGTTTGCCAAAGAAAATGGAGAAGCTCTTCCTGAAGGAGGATACTACTTTTGTGATTGGAGGCTCCCTGGGATTAAGTGAAGAAGTTTACAAAAGAGCGGATTATCTTCTCAGTTTTTCACCGATGACCTTTTCCTCACCAGCTGATGCGCGTTATCCTTTTAGACAAATCTCATAGAGGTTTAGAACCAGTCCAGGAGAGCTCTTATCATAAGTAACTGGATAAAAGCATAGAAAATATAGCGGGAATAAATAATATTTATTTAACTTAGACAAAGATTATGAATTCCGGGAAAATGCACTGGAGTGTGGAGAAATGCTAAAAATGTTATCCAGATATTTGTTCGTGATAGGGTTGTATTGTGCAACAGGAAGCAGAGTTTTGTGTTATTTTATTCATAACGAGTATCGCTCGTAAAGCGTGCGGTATCTCGTTTTCAGCATGTGGTCGTTCATCACAATACCTGTCTCAGAGATCAAGAAAAGGAGGTTAAAATGTTTCAGTCAGCACTTATGTGGTTTATGGCTGTAAGGGAGTTCATAGATTTTAGGGACGTCACGTCTGGACCCGGAAGGAATTCCCAGACAAGGAGTTTATGTAATGCAGGCAGTGAAGAAGCCGGATGGGGCAGTTTATGCCCGGTGGAAGCCAGCAGAACGAATATGGTGCTGGTGATGACCCGAGAGCAGGCGGGAAAGCTCTTTCTGCATACTGCTGAGCACATTCATGCATTGACTTGTAAGACTCAAAGCAGAGAGAAGAGATTGTAGAAGGATTAAGAGTTGCGCCCCGGATGCCTACTGCAGGTCATTAAACGGTATTGGAGCGAAGGAAGAAAGAGCAAGACAGGGGAAGTAGTTTACTCTTTCGGATTTACATTTCATGGAGCAGCTGAAGATATGTGGTGAAGAGCTTGTGATTTCTGAGTATTTCCAGAGTGGAAGTGGAAGAGAAGATTATGTGCGTGCATCATAATAAAGTTAAAATTGAAAATGAACCTCGACGATCATACAGGGATATTCCGGTATGGTCGTTTTCTTTTTCACTCTACCGTTGCCAGAGAAGAGTCTCTCGTATACTGTTCTGAGTACTTAAGGAAAGGAACTGTCTGATTGATGGCAAAAATATGGATGAGGGAATGACGCATATCCCTGTCGGTGCTTTTGACTACGCTGGTGAATTCTATTTTTGACGGCGGTTTTGATTTTCTTCCGAGAAAATAGGAGTAGCCTCCTGTGATTTCTATGTTTGCTTATGGAGTGGCTTTCGTGGCGGTGTGGTTTGCTTTTTCTACAATAAATATATGGTCTTCGAGAAGGGGAGAAGCTCAGAGATCTTGTCTTTTCTTCGGTCTGTGTATTTCCGGAATTGCAAGTTTTTCTGTTAGTCCTTGGTGTGGATGTATTGGGGTTACACACACAATGGGGTGGATTTAAGTTCAACCATAAACCTTATCGTGAATTATATCGGTAAATTTTTATCTTTTCGCTCATAGCGAGTATCGTCCACAACGCGCAAAATCTCGTTCTTATCCTAATCAATATTAGATTGAATTTTACAGATTAAGTAAATTATCCAAAGAGGTGAAAAATGAGTGGGGTTAGAAAAGAAGACTGTTAGCCTGCTGCTGCTTACGATGCTCATAGCGATTTTATAATCAAAGGAATTTTTCCGTTTGGAAGGAAAGCTGGACGGATTTATACCATCAATATGTCTGTTTCTTGAGAGTTTTCAGCAAAGTTACAAAGCTTTTCTCTTTCCTATAGCTTTTAATCTGGGATTAAGTAAACTTCAGTTCCCTGCTATCGTATTATCTTGCAGCCCTCTGAATTTTGTGATTTTCTTCCCCGAAGACGCACTTTATTGAGTACATTACCTATCTTTATGTACTGAAAATAGCGCTTTTCAGATGACTGTATCAATCTATCAGAGCTATTTTCAGAAACGATTATTTTCGACTCTTTTTGGAATGCTCTATGCTTTGTCCGTTATATTGCGGCTTACTTGAATGTGAATGTGGCTGGATTGTATTTTCTCTTCCCTTTCGATCCTCTAGGGCTGATATGCTGGAAAAGTGAAAGACCTGAACTCATACCGTGCAACGCTTGCCCTGTCTATTCTTTCTAATTATTACATCAGCATCAGTGATTTGTCTTTTTCCTGGTGTTTCATTTTTCTTTCCTACTTTTCTATTATGGCGCGGAAGAGATAAAGCCTCGTAGAAAAAGATTGCTTTTATTTTGCTTTCTATTCGATTTTTGTCGGCTCTCATTGCGGCGGCTTTTCTTTTACCGGCTATTTTTGCCTTTATGAGCTCACCGCGTCTTCCGGAATATCTTTCCCGGAAGACGATTACACAATATTTTACGATTATCGATATGGCGGCAAGACTTTTTCCTAGGAAACGGAGCAGGCCTGAAGCTATATTGGCCGAATATTTATGCCGGAGCCTTGAGTCTTTTATTCTCCCTCTGTATTTAAAAATCCGGCAATTCAAATGAAGAAGAAGTATCCTTCTTTTGTTCTTTTCTTCTTTTTGAGTTTTCTCCATTAATGCCTTGAATTTTATCTGGCACGGATTTCATTATCCGAACAGTTTTACCGGCAAGGCAAAAAGCTTTCTCTTTATTTTCCTTCTGCTTACTGCTGGAGCGGAGTAAGAGGAAAGAAAGCTGAGCAGCAGATGATCCTGTCTCTTTTGTTTTTGACATCCGCTTTTGTGATTCTTTTGTCAGAAGATGATTACGGAGGAGGCCTTTCACTTCGTCGGTTTTTATCTGACCCTCTTGTTTTCTCTTCCTATACTTTTACTTTTTGTATTTGAGCGATTGGACAGTTCGATTTTTCACCCTCTTGTTAATTGCGCTATGCTTTGTAGAGGCCAGCTTAACATGGCGGTGACTCTGTCCGACTATGGATCGAAATGCCTATCTTGAAGGACGGAAGGAGACGGAAAAACTGGTAAAAGAAGTGCGTCTGGAGGATGACGGCTTTTATCGCTTTTTGCGGGAGGATGCGAAGACAAAGGATGACGGTGCGCTTATGCGCTACAACAGTGCTTCGATATTCTCTTCAACGGCATATGGAACTGTATCGGATTGGTATACAAAGCTTGCAGTAGTGGAAGCGTCTACCAATGCTTATTCCATTAATGGCGCAACTCCTCTTATGAAGAGCCTTCTCGCACTGAAGTATGAGATAGTGAAAGAGGAGCCGAAGAACAGTAAGGCAATAGGCCTTTCGTATGTGAACGGTGAAGGGGTATCGCTTTGCAGCGAAAATCAATATGTTTCCTAGGATATTTCCTGACGAAAGAGGAATTGAGCTCAGTTTGATTTGCAGGCGGAACCCGGCTCTTGTACAAAAATTCTATTACAAAGGCACTGAAGAGAGGACATTTTAGAGCCCATTCTCGGTAAAATGGAGTTTCTGTTTATACTTTCACTGTGAAAAGAGCGGAGACATCTATGTTTATGTGAACAATGAGAAGGTAGGAAGTGAAAGCTACTTTACCGGATGGGGAAAAGAGCTTTGACCATGTTGACAGGGATATCTTCTTTCTTTGGGGTATCTCGGAAGAGGGGACTACGGTAGAATTAAAGAGCCAGACTGAAAATGAGAGCATGGATGCTACCGCTTATTCTTTTCTTTCTGACGTCCTTTCCGGAGTGAGGAAAAACCTTGAAGCTGTCTCCATGGAAGTAACAAAATGGAAGGATGGTTCCTGCAAAAGCCCACCCTATAGCAGCAGAAGACGGATTTCTTTCACCTCGATACTCAGATCCGGGTTGGAAAGTGAAGGTGACGGAAAAACAGGTAGCCTGAGAAATCTGAGTGGGAGCGCTGGGAAATTCTCTGAGGGAAGGAGAACATGAAATGGAAAATGCAGTTTACGGCAGAGGGTTCGATTCGGCCTTTTGCTCAGTGTGAACGACTTTACTCGTTTCTTGCCCTCTTCCTTTTTAAGAAAAAGAAACGATTTTGCAGAGGAAAGAGATGAGAGGTCAATATCTCTTACGAAAGACGGAAGGCAGGTCTACTGAGCATCCGGAACAAACGATAGCTTGATGACGGAATCGGAAAAGGGCGGTGCACGTAGGAGCAGAAAGAGGGGAAAATCGAATTTCATAGAGGAAAAATTACCGAATGCAAGGGACGAGTGCATCTAGGAAAAAGATGGATGTGAAAGAGTAAGTGGATTGTGAAGGAAATAGAATGGATGGAGAACCGACTCTAACAAAGAAGGAATCACCTCAGGAGAAAGGCCTTCCGGGAAAAGAAACAATAGCGGAGTTTTTAGATGCGCTTTCGTCTCAAAAATCCGGCACCATCAGGTGGAGGGCGACGGCTCTTGCCGCATCTCTGGCCTTTTCTCTTGCCCTCATGGTGGGGAATCTGACGCTTGGAAAGAAAAATATGCAGCATTGCTGAAGATAGACTGAAGATTCGTATGCAGGAATGGGAAGAGGGGAGAAAACAGTCCTTCGCCTTGCAAAAGAAGATGAAGAGGTTTTTGGCGCCGCTTGCAGCGTGCGTCTTCCGAAAGAGACGGAGGAGGAAAAAGAATCTGCCCGGGACAGGATGGAAGAATGTTTGGACCGGCATCTTATGTCTCCCTTACAGCTCCTTAAGCTCTGTGCAGAGACTCGCAAAAGTCTGAAAGAGCTTGCGGAAGAGGGCTCAAAGCTTGCAATATCCGACGTGGAATAGCGGCCGACCTTTTTCTGACCGCTATGCGTGGTTCCGCCTGACTGGAGAGTCAATACAAATCTGATGCAGAATGAGGAAAGAAAAAGGAAAGAGAAGAGCGGTAGAGGAAAGCCTTAGAACAATGCGAACTGTTGAAACAGACGGTCCGAGAGGTTGAAAAAGAATTTAGTTTTGACTGTTGGTAAAGTGGGAAAAGAAACAAAAACAATAAGTTAAAATGTGAGCAAGAAATTGAATGAGAACTATGAGATAAGGGGAAGAAAGATTATGAAGAATTGAGAGTGAAAAGAAGTCGCAGTAGCTCATCAGTCGGAGGCCTTAGCTTTGTGCAGAAAGAGGCTTGCCTTCCTACACTTGCGGTTTTAAGAGGGAGAAAAGGAGGCGACATGTCTCCCATGAGCGCTCAATCACAGTAGCGTTTGTCAGGACTTCGGCTGGGAGGTAAAGGATTATCATCTGGAAGAGAATTGTGCAATCAGGGAGTTTCAGGAGGTTTTTCGTTTTTGAATGAGGATCCGAGATTGACGATCCTGGTTTTTCCGTCCGCTCCCTCCGCAGACTGGGTACGAGGAGGAAACATGCTCTCCGTAATGAAAAAGGAGAAGGATGTGGACGGATGACAAGTTCGAATCTGCGGACTTCTTTTGCAGGATCCGATGCTCGCGCCTTGTACGGCGTGAAGCGGTGATGGAGCTTGCGATACTATAAGATTCGCTTTCGAAAGGAGGTCTGCATTATCGGTCGCCTTCTTAGGTGGGGAAACCGCTCTCATTCTCATGCTGAATGCCGATGCTACGGCAACCGTTTACGTTCCGAAGACGAAAAATAGTGCAAGGAGGCTGCGAAGCAGGGCTGATGCTGGTTGCGGCAATTGGAAAAGCCAAGGCAATCGGTTCGTCCGGTCTGTAAGTGAAGGGGCGACGGTGATTGATGGGGATCAACGCACGACGCGGGACGAAATCTTTGCGGTGATGTGGATTATGACACCATGAAAAGCGGTAAAGGAAAAGCTCAGCCCTGTCCGGGAGGCTGAGGCGTGATGACGACGGCGGTGCCGCCAGCACGTAGTGAAGGCGATCACTCACTGCATCACTGTAGTGCCTGGGGAAGCAGTGTCTTTCCTGGGCTTCATAGTATACTTCTACAGATAAAGTTGAGAGTTCATTTTGGGAGGTAAAAGATGGGTGTTTTCCACTTTTAGGGTGGTCCACTCAGTGATGGAAAAAGAATTGGCAATGGATATGCCATTGTTGATTTGCGTCCTGAGGGGCTGATGGTCTACGTCACAGCATATCACGGTGCTCCCTCAGAAAAGCCCTTGTGGGAAGGGAGACAGAGTACCGATGGGACAGAAAAATTGCGAAGCGGCAGGATTTTATTTCCGCCCGGTCATTTCCTCTGTTTCCGCACAGTAAAGAGTGGCTGAAAGAAACCGACTGGTGGCGGCAGTGTGTAGAGCCCATCGTAGAGAATGATCAGGAATATGAGACAATCCTCGGTTTTATGAGAAGAGGATTATACCAAACTCTCCAAAGAAGAAATTGTGCAACAAAGGATGCCGGAATCGATATTAGGCGGAGCGGGATTTCCATAGCGGTGAAACTTGCCCAGAAGGATCCGGATAAGATTGATTTCTTTTTAGCCAATGCCGTGAATGTGAGCCATATCTACGTCGGACCATCGGGATATGTTGGAACAATTCGAGAAGCTTTATCGGCGGTTTGAAAATCGATGCTTCTCTTTCCGAACGCTAAGGGAAAGATTTGTAGAAGACAATGCCGTGAAGCCATCCGGATTTGACAGAACTCACTGAAAACGAAGAAAGAATAGAAGTGGTTTTTACAGAACACGCTATCCGCAAGGATGAGAGCAGCAGTTAATTTATGCCGTTACAGGGAGAAAACTCAACTTTTCATCTCTTCCTGCCGATGCCGGTGTGTTTGTCAACAATACGGATACGCTGATTGCTATTTTCGAGGCGGTTTGCGAATCAAAACTCTCGTAAGAAGAATTTTACGGTTACAGGGAGAGTGCGCTACATCCCGGAAACTTCCGTGTTCCACTCGGAACCACTATCAACAGTTAATTGATGCTGCGGGAGGATTTACGGAAGATCCGGAAAAGGTGATTTCGGCGGTCCTATGATGGGAATGTCCTATTTACCTGGATGTACCGGTCACGAAAAATTCCAGCTCTATTTTGGCGTTTAAGGAGGATCAGGTTTCAAAGAACCCGTTACGCCCTGTGATTAACTGCGGACGATGTGCGGAGGCTTGTCCTACGAATCTTGCTGCCGGTTTTGATGATGAAAGCGGTTTTTACAGAAGGATATTGACTCGCTTCGAGCAGCATTGAACGGAACTGCATCGAGTGCGGATGCTGTGGCCTATGTTTGTCCGGCAAAGCGGCTCTCACGCAGGGCTTTAAAGAAAGTGAAGAGAAGAATCAGGGCGTGAACTGGCAAGGAAGGCGGAAGCGAGGAAAAGCAGAAGCCGAGAAGAAACGTGAAGCGGAAAGAAGGGGGAGAGTAAAACCATGAAACTATTACAAATTTATCCAGTCCCCATATCAGAGAGGATGAACTCTTCGTCATCATGCGGGATGGTGTGCCACAAGCTCCGACGGACGATTTACGGTAGTCTCGCAATGGGGCTTCCATGCCTTCTTCGTGGTATATAACAAACGCTGGCAGCTGTTTTGACGGAACTTGTGACCAGAAGGCAACGAAGCTTCCTGCAACGATAAACGATTGGTCTGCTGCGGTAACGGGATGATTCTTGCTTTTGAAATTGTCTCGCCCAATATTCCGTTCTGATTCCGATTGTCGGATCCGTTTTTGCCATCATTGTGGTGAAGCAGCTTACGGAGGGCTGGGAACAAACTTTATGAATCCTGCTCTGCAGCACGTTGCTTTCTCATTTCCTTTTGCGGAAAATGACGACTTCACATCAGTGGGAAGATGCGGTTTTCACCGCCACACCTGCTTGGTGATTTTAAAGGCAAGTCCAACTGCCACACGGATTTAATGAATATGTTTCTCGGGAGTAACACCAGAAACAATCGAGAAGTATCTAAGATTTGTCTTCTTTATCGGTGCACTTTACCCGATTATTCGAAGGGTGATTTCTCCGAGATGCCTCTTCATATCGGAACCGCTGCTCTTTTTACCTTACTTTTCGGAAAAGGAGGGCAAGTCGAGTATTTGCTTTCGGGAAATTCTCGGCGAGGTCTGATTTTCAGTGCTGCTTTTTATGCTGACGGATTGCGACTTTCCGATTACCCTATGCGGACAGGTGATTTTACGATTCTTGCCGGCCTTTTTAACCGCTTTTCCGTCTTTAGTACGGCGGATCGGGCAGAGGGGTATCCCTACGCGATTATTCTTTCCAACATTGTAGTCCTGATTATCAATCAGAGTACAATCCCGAAGGCTTTTTCGGAAGGAGGGTAAATAAGATGAAGAAGATTCCTTTATCAAAGATGCACTGGTTTTAACGGCTACTACTCTCATTTCTCGGCTTACTCGGGAGCGGTGTATGCGCGCAACAAGCGATACCATCATGGAAGCCATCAGAGAAAAACCAATGCGGCATATAAGGTGGTACTCTGATGCACATGACTACGATGCGGACAGCTTTGGAGGAGAAAGCTGAAAAGGCGACAGCGGACGGGAAGCTTTGCTGCGATAACGGCAATGCGAGTCTTTCCGAGGCCAATCCTCAAAGGACGAGCCGGGAAATACGGGTAGCGTCGCTGAAAGGACAGGGCTGCAGGTACGGCTGGAGCCGCTATGGTAGTAATCGGTGCAGCAGGCGATTCTGAAAAGTTACGGGCATTTCTTTCCCGGAAACGCTTCCGGAGACTGCGGTCTCGACAAAAGGCGACTCTTCCGGAGTTCTATGAGCAGTTCAAAGGGAAAAGGGACGAAGCTTTCCGTGCAAAAGGGCGGCGGAGCAGGAAGAAATGAAATCGATGCCGCATCTCCGAGCAACCATTACCGCAATACCACTGTAACCAATGTAGTCAATGCCGCCACGGAATTTGCTGAAGACTATGCGGAAAAAGTGAGGTGAGTATGAATAAATATTTAGAAAGAATTGCAAACGGAATATTCAGAAGAGAACTCGACCTTTATCATTATGCTGGGAACATGCCCGACTTTCTGGCGACCACAACCAGCGCGATGAACGGTCTCGGAATGGACTTCAACCCTGTGGTTCTGATAGCTTTTTCAAACCTTATGATTTCCGCCCAAGAAAAGGTAATCCGGAGAGAACTGAGATTACCTGGCTGAAATCGTGGTAGTGGCTTCCCTCGTAACCATCGTACAGCTCCCTATTCAGGCCTGTGCGTGCCATATATGAGGCGCTGGGAATCTATATTCCGCTTATCGTAGTAAACTGTATCATTTGGGAAGAGATGAGTCCCATGCACTTTAACGGACCGTTGCTTTCTCTTCTGCGACGGACTCCGGGATGGGACCTCGGCTCACCTTTTGCTGTAGTGATTATCGGTTCCGTGCGTGAACCGATCGGTTCCGGCAGTATTTTCAATTTCCAAATCATTCCCGTAGCGTATCATATCAGTATCTTTGTTTTTGGCACCGGGGCTTTCTTGTTTTAGCGATGCTGACCGCCATTCAAAACAAACTTCGTCTGCCTTCCGCAACGAATGGAGACGCAGTGCAGAGTGAGTAGCGTAGCGGAAACTGTATGGGCTGTTTCCGATTGTAAGACGGAGGCGTCAAAGCCTATCGCTAAGACTGGTGGCGCAGCGTCTGCAGCTGTAAATAGCCTGAAGTTGCTGGAGAAGAACTTAAGGTAGATCATAAGGAGAGGAGGAGACAGTATGAAAGACTTACTCTTAATTGCCATTAAGTACTTTAGTGAGCAACGTAGTACTTTCCCACTCTTAGATCTGTCCTTTCCTCAGGGTTTCCAAGAAGACTGAACTTCAAAGAGGTAGGAGGAGCTGTACATTTTCGTTATCGTGATTGCTTCTGTGATTGCCCATGGAATTTATGTGACTTTTTCTCGCGGCTTCCGGCCCGCTTTTTGTCAGGCTTTTGGGCTAGCGACGGTCTGGAGATTTAAACACCATCGTCTTTATTCGGTGATTGCCGCTCTGTGCAGTTTGTAGAGATGTTTTTAAAGTGAATATTCTCTCTGTGTGAGTCTTTAGGAGTATATCTCCTTGATTACCACGAACTGTGCTGCTACTCGGTGTAGCCTTAAACAATGTGTCCTATGGCTATATAATTTGGCGGAAAGCTTTGTCTATGACCTCGGAATTTCGGTGGATTTGTTTGGCACTCCTTCTATGGCGGGGATTCGGGAAAATATTATTGCGAAATGATCGATTCCTCATTCTTTCCAGGATCTCCTATTGTTCTCGTTACTGCTCGTCTTATGGCGATTGCTTTCTCGGCTTCGGCGGATTGATTGGCGAGGATTATGAGTTTAACGACTACCTGATTCTGGTTGCCGCAGGACCCCGTGGGAGCAACCGGATTGATTTCTGGGCTTATTTTTAGGTGTTGCCTCGGAAAGAGTCTGAAGTGAGTGGATGAGAGAGCGGAGGTTCGTGCCGCTCTCCGGGAAGTAACTGCGGTGCTGCGGATTTCCGGATGGACGGTCAGCAAAAGCAATTGCGAAGGGACAAGCTCCCGTGAACCAGTGTCCGGTAGGCGGAGCTCCGTTGCGTAGAAGATAGCCGCCATCATGCGGGAACGGGTTCTGCTTCCGTGATAATGCAGGTCGCACATGTGCACCGTCAGGAGACTGTGACAAGGGCAGCAGCAGGCGCATTACAGCGGAATTGCCGATTGCAATGATCTTGTGGTGGTTCCGGGCGGAAAGCGGAAAAAGGCTTAGTCCTTATTCTGCTGTGGCTACGGCCCTGTGTCAAGGTTTGCGCCTTCAATGCCATTCATGTGATTAACGGCGTCGCGGTAGTGGATATGAGTGCACCGCCTGCGGTGCCTGCGTAAAGGCCTGCCCGAAGTCCTTGATTGCCTTTAGTGCCTTATGCAGAAAAAGCACATTGTCTCTTGTAAAGAACCTTTTACAGGGAAAGCAGGGTGAAGGATGCCTGCTCCATCGGTTGCATTGCTTTGCGGAATCTGTGAGAGAGACCGTCCATTTGATGCGATCCACGTGTTGGACAACCTTGCGGTCATGCGAATGAGAAGGTACGGACTGCGGGTATCGCGCACAGAATGTCCGACTTCCGCCATTACCGGACAAAAGGGTGGAGAAGCCGGAAGTGAAACAGGAGGCATGCAAGCGAAGAGAAGAAGGCGGAAGGCAAGCGCTGCGTGATATTCTGATTGAAAAGCTATTTTTAATATTTTTTCCTTTTGAGATTTATTATTGCCGATAATAAAGTGTTGCTGAAAAGAAGACAATAGATTTGTTCGATTTAGCCGCAGATTCTACATTAAAACTTCCTATAGATTCTTGAATAATTCACTAGAGCTAGTAGAATCGTGCGAGATACTGTTTTATCAATCTTTACATATTGATTTATAGCGAGTACTGTGTAAAATACGGAGCCTCGTTTTAAAGGAGATGATAAATTTTGAGGGAAACCACGTAGTGAGCATACGGATAAATCAGGAGGAGAAGTGGCATGAAGGAATGGTCTATGCGTTAAAGAATCTGTCGATTCTGACACAGCTTGTGCGTCCCTTTATCATGCCACTTTACTGCCTATTTTTGGCATATCGCCTGGCGGGAAAGTTTTTCTCTGGGCTATGGATATACATCCCCGCTCTTTGGCTTCGGGTGGTTCATGCGTAACGGCGTATAAAGTCTACCTTCCGTTTGCAAAAAGGAAGAGAAGAAAAGAGAAGTAAGGATAAGGCATTTAACGAGAACAAGTCTTAAGAGAGGATGAGTCTGTCCCGTTGATTGCGAAAGTCTCTTTACCGATGGAAAGGAAGAAAAATGAGGGTTCAGGGAACCGTGAAGAAGCGAAACCGTGCAGATAGCCGTACAAAGTAGCATTGCGACTACTGTGATGTGGATATGCATTGTTCGTTCACCGCTTTTTCACCGGAAAAACGTGGCTTTGATTATCGAGTGATTTTATCCGGTCTGTTGGGGACAGCTGTTGCGTAACGAATCTTATGGGGTTACGGCACAGGGGGTTCTTAGTGAGAAAATCAGGAAGAGGCCTATCAGAGGATGCGGCTTTCTACTGAAATCGTACCATGTTACAGCTTGATGGATTATTCTGCTGCGAGCACCTTGTTTTCAGGCTGTGGCAGTGTATGTTCCTCTACTTTTTCCGAAGGGATCTCGTATAAGGGGAGAGTTCTGGAATGGAAAAAGGAAAAATCAAAAACAAGGAGGTGAAACTAGAGTATGAATTTTGATATTTCCGGTGCAAAGATATTCTTAAAAATTCCCTACGGAATCCTATTTTAGGGACATTTTGCTTTTCGAAACCCTAGTCGTCAGCTGGGTGGTTATGCTCATCATTACCGGTCTTTGTATTTTCCTGACAAGAAATCTGAAGGTGGAAAATATCGGTAAGAGGCAGGCCATAGCCGAGTTGATTGTGGAAAGTGCGAACAATCTTGTTCGAACCAATACGGGAGGCAATCGCTTTGATAAGATGATTCCTTTTTGTGGCGGCACTTCCGGAACAAGTATTGTTTCAACTTAATCAGCTTAACAGGCTTACGAAGCCCCACGGCGGATTTGTCGACTGAAGCGGCCTGGGCTGTTGTCGTATTCACCATGATTACGGCGAACAAAATCAAAGCAGGAGGATTCTTAGGCTACTTAAAGGGCTTTACTACCCCGATTTTCATTATGACACCCTTCAATATCCTTTTCGGAGACTAGCACCCCACAGTAGTATGCATGCGTCATTTTGGAAATATTTTATCCGGCATTGTTATCAACGGATTGATTTATGGCGCTCGCGCTTTGCGTCATCCGCGTTACTGGGATTGATTCCGGGGAGCTGTTGGGCATTCTTTATCCAATACTCCCATTTTTGAGTGTAGGCTTTACCGGCAACTTATCCTTTATTTTTGACTGGTTCTCCCGGGAGCTATGCAGTGCATTTATCTTTCACAATGCTCACGATTATGTATATCGTCACTGGTGCGGAAGGCTAGATGCAGCAGAAGGCGAAATATGCCGGAAGGCAAAATATAGCAAAAGGTCGCAGTTAGCAGAAGTAAAGAGCTTTATTTAAAATAAAACAGGACAAAAAGAGCCTGTTTAGTATAGGAAATGAATTTCTAGGAGGAAAACAATGAGTGATTTTTCACTTTTTGGCAAAAGGTATCGCATTAGCAGGTTGATGGAATCGGTGCAGGGCAGCACTGATCGCCGGTATCGGAATCCCGGTATCGGAGAAGGTAACGCCGCAGCAAAGGCTCTGGAAGCAATCGGAAGACAGCCGGAGGCAAGAGCGACGTTACTTCCACCATGCTCCTCGGTTGTGCCATCGCAGAGACCACAGGTATCTACGGTTTCGTTACCGGTCTTCTTTAATCTTCGTTGCAACCCTGAAATGTTCATGAACTTCCTGGCATACATAGGATTATTTTTCCTCAAAAAGAGATAGAAAGGAGAAAAAGGATGGAATCGCAACAGTCTGGTAACCATCATACTCAGTGGACCTCTCATTGCCCAGATTTTGAACCTTTATTCAAGCTATACCTGATTAAACGCTTCCTCTTTGAAAGCCAATCAATGAGGTTTACAGAAGAGACAGAAGCTGCGGATCAGAATATTCAAGAGGCAAAGAAAGCAAAGGAAGATGCGGAAGCCGTAAAGGCGGAATAGGAGAGTAGCATGTCCGATGCCAGAGGTGAGTAAGCTGCATATTGAAGACGCAGAAGGATGCAGGCATCCGTGCGGAGGAAATGATTAAAGAGGCACAGGCTGAAAGTAAGCTCTATCAAGTGCAAAAGTCGGAAGTGGATATTCGTCTGAAAGAAAGAAAGCTTTGAATGAAGTGAAGACGAAATCGGAAGCCTTTCGCTATGGACATTGCCGGCGAAGTCGTGGAGAAGGAAAATCCATGAAGATGAGCATAAGGCTTTTAATTGATGAATTCTTCACAAATGTAGAGTGAGGCATCGTGAATCAGTCGTCCGCTTTTGTATGGAAGAGCTTTTTATGACTTAGCAAAGGAAGAAAAGATTACGATGAAGTTTTGAGGAAATGGAGTCTAGAAGGCTCTTTCAGGAAAAACCCTGATTATATTCTGTCTTTGCTGGAGCCGTCTGGCTCTAAGAAGGAAAGACCCTCTTTTGATCAGGCTATTTTCGGAAGAACTGCAGCCCTATCTTTTAAACTTTTATAGGTTTTATTGAAAAAGGTTTACTCAGGAGCTATTCTGAGTGCTACAAACATACAAAAAGCGATATCAAGAGGATGAGGGAATTACTGATGTTTTGTGTGAGTGCTGTGGCTTGTAACGAAGAGCAAAAGAGAAATTTGTTAGCAAAGCTCGAAAAGCTTTTGTCAGAAAAGATTATCCTGTCGAGAAGATTGATCCTGCAGTAGGGAGGTCTTTAAGGTGGAAGTCGACGGAAAAACCTTAGACGGTACCGTTTCCGGAGATTAAAAAGAGATACGGAAAAATGTAAATGAAGTAGTCTTGTAAAAGATGGGCATAGAATGGAATATAAAAACCAGAAAATATCCGAGGTCATTCGAAGCCAGATAAAATATTACCAAAATGCTATACGTACAAAATGAAACCGGCACCGTTCTTACGGTTGGTGACGGCATCGCTCAGAGTTTCCGCCTTACAAAACCGTATGGCGGTGAGCTTCTGGAATTTAGAGACGGTACATTCTGGTGATGGCTCAGAACTTGAAGAAACCAGTGTTTCATGCCGTGCTCTTGGATCCGATGGTGGAATCAAAGAAGGGCTAGAGCGCAAAGCGTACAGAAGAGTTGTTTCGTACCGCATGGAGACTCGATGATTGGCAGAGTTGTCAACGCACCGGACAGCTCTATCGATGGAGCAGGACCATTGATGAGTATGGAGTCTGCGCTAAAGTTGAAAGTCCCGCACCGGCATCATTAAAGACAGCCGGTTAAAGAGCTTTTGTACAGACGGGAATCAAGGCCGATTGACCTCATGATTCCTATTGGAAGAGGACAAAGAGAGTTGATTATCGGCGACAGACAGACCGGTAAGACAACCATTGCTATTGATTACCATTATCAACCAGAAGGGGTAGGATGTAATCTGTACTCCATGTCGCTATTGGACAGAAGAGATTCAGTTACTCGCTCTTGTGAATGAATTGGAAGGATGCCGGCGCTATGGATTATTCCATCGTTGTTGCGGCTGACCGCGATCGAGCCAGCCCCCGCAGTCATATTGCACCGTGCATGGCTGCGCTATGGGTGAGTACTTTATGAATCAGGTAAGCATGTCCTGATCATCTATGATGATGTACGTAAGCATGCTGTGGCTTATCGTGCACTTCCTTCTGATCAGAAGACCGCCAGAAGAGAAGCTACCCCGAGATGTATTTCACTTACACTCCAGACTGCTTGAGAGAGCGGCAGCTGTCTCCGGAACTTGGCGGAGGATCTTTACGGCACCCTGATTATTGAGACACAGGCAGGTGACGTATCGGCGTATATCCTGACCAACGTTATTTCCGTACAGACGGACAGATCTTCCTCGAGACCGAACTTTTTCCACACAGCGGAATCATGCCGGCGGGTTAACGGGCATCTCCGTATCCCGTGCAGGAGGAAATGCAGATTAGCCATGAAGAAGGCTGCCGGTACCTTGGAAGCTCGTTTATTCACAGTATAGAGAGCTGCAGTCTTTTCGCCCAGTTCGGATCCGACCTGATCAGGATACCACAAAGACTTGCACAAGGTGAATGTATCGTGGGAAGTATTAGCGGGCAGGGCAGGGTGATCCCGTTCCAGAAAGGAAAAGCAGTAGCTATCCCTCACGCTCGTAGTACACGGTATTTTAAGCTAAAGGTGGAAGTGAAGGATACCAAGAAGTACGAAGAAGAGCTGTAGTCACTCTGACTCTGATGCAGAGGCTGTTAATGCTAGTGCAGGCATGGTCAGTACCGGAGCTGGAAGAGGATACGGAGAAGAAGTTAAATCTCTTCCTGGAGAGCGTTTTACAGAGGAATTTTAAAGAGACTGCAGGAAGTAGAGATAAAAGGAGAAAACATGGCTGCAAATATGAAGTCCGTGAACTCATGTTAAAAGCATCTCAGAACACAATGCAGATTACCAAGGATGCGAACCTGTAGCTTCTTCCAAATTAAGAAGAGCGAAGGAGAAGGTCGAGAATAGGAAGCCTTACTCAGACCTGAAGAAAACCTTGCTTTTGAAATCGTAATGGCAACACTGATTTTTCTCCCCTATGTGAAGAGTAATACATCGAAAAATGAAAAGCATGGTGCTGATTGCCGGAGACACTGCAGTATGGCGGAGGTTACAATGCAAACCTCTTTCCCGTGCCCTGGAGGAAGAGGTAAAAGGGAAAGGATTTTTAGCTTATTTCCCTTAGGGAAAGAAAGCCTTGAGTATGGAAGACAGAAACACTACAGCATTGTGAATGAAAACTATAGTTTGGTGGAGAACTCAATGTCTCCGATGCCTATGCTACAGGAAAAGAACTTGTCAAAGCCTACCGTGAAGGGAATTCGGACATATTGTTCTTTTTATATACAGACTTTATTTCACGCATGAGCCAGAAGGTAGGAAGCCTTTTCTCCTGCCCTTTCAGCCCTGAAAAGAGGAGAGTGAAGAAGAGGCGAAGGCAATCCGAAACTTGATTCTTTATGAACCGAGTGAGAGGATGTTTTTACTGCGATAGTGCCGGAGCATCTTGCCGGACTCTGCTTTTATGGGTGTTTGCACTTCTGCTGCTCAGCGAGCTTGCAGGCAAGAAGAACTGCAATGGAAGCGGCTATGGACAACGCCGAGAGATGATTGATAAATCGAGTCTGTTCTGATACAGGAGCCAGACAGGCAAGCATTACCCAGGAAATTACGGAAATTGTTGCGTGCGGAAGAGCAGGGATAGCTAAAGGAGAAATACATGACAGAGAAACATGTAGGAAAGGTCATGCGCCAGGTCATGGGTGCCGTTCCCGGATATTCGCTTCCAGGAAGGCGAACCGCCAGCCTCTAATGCCATTTCCATTCAGCTCGACGGAAAAGAGTTGATCGGTGAGGTAGCACAACAGCTGGGAGATGATACGGTTCGCTGCGGTGCCGCTATGAGCTCAACGGATGGCCTTAGTACGAGGAACAGAAGATCGACACGGGGAACCCCTATTACGGTCTCTGTCGAGACGGCTGCTTAGGAAGAATTTTAACATTTTGGGTGAGCCTGTGATGAAGCTGGCTCCCGAGACAGAGGAAGATGGCGATTCATCGTCCGGCTCCTTCTTTGAAGAGCAGACTCTCGCAACGGAAAATCCTGGAGACAGGAATCATAGTCAGACCTCATGTTGCCCCTGTGCAAAGGGGAGGTAAAATCGTCTCTTCGGCGGTGCTGGGTGTAGGAAAAACCGTTTTAATCATGGAGTTAATCCACAATGTCGCAACAGCACATGGCGGTATTTCCGCATTTACCGGTGTGAGAGCGCACCCGTGAGGGTAACGACCTTTACGGTGAAATGAAGGAAAAGTGGCGTTTTGGATAAGACAGCTTTTAGTTTAGCGGACGGATGAATGAGCCGCAGGAGCAAGAATGAGAGTCGGACTTTCCGGTCTCACTATGGCAGGAGTATTTCGTGACGTGAAGCATCAGGATGTACTGCTCTTCATTGACAATATCTTCCGGTTTTACCCAGGCAGGCTCGGAGGTTTCGCGTCTCGGAAGAATGCCCTGCCGTAGGATATCAGCCGACCCCGGCAACTCGACATGGGTGCTTTACGGAGCGTATCACTTCACAGCAGGGTCCATCACTTCCGTTCAGGCGGTTTATGCTGCCTGCGGATGACTATCTAACAGACTCACGCTCCCGCAACAACCTTACGCACCTGGATGCCACGACCGTACTTTCCAGAGATATCGCAAGGCGTATTTACCTCATGTGGATCCTCTGATTCCACCATGCCGATTCTGACTCCGGAGTTGTCGGAGAAGAGCACTACCAGGTAGGCAAGAGGCGCACAGCAGGGTTTTACAGCGTTATAAGGAATTACAGGATATCATCGCCATCATGGGTATGGATGAGCTCGAAGAGGATAAGATCACTGTTTACATAGGAGAAAGATTTCAGAACTTCCTGTCTCAGAGCTTTCTCCAGCGGAGCAGTTTACAGGACTCGAAGGAAAGTATGTTCCTTTTGAAGAGAACCATTCGCGCTTTTAAGATGATTCTGGACGGAGAATGTGATGAGCTTCCTGAGTTCGCATCTCCTCTGGTAGGAACGATTGAAGAAGTCTTTGAAAAGCAAAGAAACAGTAAGGAGGGACGCTGTGTAATGTTCCCGTTAGAGATTGTTTTATGCGACGAGCAAAAGTTCGCGAGAAGTGGAGATCTGTATTCCAGGATCACCGAGATTTGACACATATGGCACACCACATTAACTACTGCACCGCAGTGGGATGGAAACGCCAAGTCATTCTTCCCGGACGGTACCGAGGAAAAAGGGCGCCTGCATCGGCGGTATGCTTTCCATGATGGACAACCACCGAGATTGATTCCGACCACCTTTGAGTGGAGTGATGAAATCGATGGGAGCGTGCACAGCGTGCTAAAGCAAAAGCCGAAAAGCGCATCGAGGAGGAGAAACGAAGAAGCGAGGTTCGTGCACAGGCTGCTTTTATAGAGCTTTGATTCGTTTACAAACAGCAGAGAATAAATAAAGAACTGTGGAGGAGAGAACTGCATAGTTTTGTGAATAGTGAACAGGGGCACGCTCGCGCTAACCTCGCTCGACTGAGCACGGGATTAGAAGCCCATTGCTCACTTTGAGCAGCAGTTACAGATTCTTTTCAGAATCTGCTTTCGACAGTGACAACTTTTCTGATGAAAAAGTTTGTCTCTTTAGCAGCACCAAGCCTGCGCTCGACACGCTGGCTTTTCAGCAAGTGCTGACGGGCCCAGATTACCCCTTATTTCACTATTCGCAAAAATTATGCAAAATAATCTTTCTACTCCGCAGTTCTTTTTATTGCATACACTTACTATATTCTAAACTCATATTGAGTCTTTATCAGTGCAGTGCAGAACAACGAGGGGCGTACTTGAATCATGCTAAATGCAATCCGCTGAGCCGGAATTTTTAGAAATAATAGCTTGAATTTGTTTATGGCGGTGCTTGGAACCAGTGTTTTATCTTTGGTGATTCTTTCGGTACCGCAGCTTTTTCAGATTCTGATTGATTACTTATCGGGAAGTAGGAATATTCTTTAAAGGGAATTATTCTTCTGACTGCCGGTATGATGGAGTTCTTTTTCCGCCGTGGCGACTTATTTTTCAGAACAAAATTCAGTACCAGGGCGGTCTTACAGTACCGGAACTTGCCGCGATTATTTACTGAAAAAGAAGGTTGCGGATTTATGCTCGAACAGTTCAGTGTATCTTTCCGCATTAAGTAATGACCTCATGAAGATAAAGAGCAGTTTCTGGATCAGATTCCGATTATCACGCAGATTATTTTCTGCGGTATCGGCGCGATTATCGTGATGCTTCGTTACAATGTCTTTTTGGCCTGTATGTCCTGCGTTCTTTCTCTCTATTCCTTTTTTGCGGCGCTGTATTCCCGGCATATGAGAGCTGAGGAACGTTTATCGACGAAGAATGTGGAGTATCTGCTTTTTAAAAGACTTTCTTCCATCGGTTTTACAATTATCGAAAAGCTAAGGTGGAAGCTATCTTTCAAAATTGCATGGCGCGGTAAACGAAAAACGGAAGAGACGATGTTGAAACGGGAAAGGTGCGTCGAAAAAGGTAAATTACTTTGCGGCCATTTCCGGTTATGTCACAAGGCTTTTCCATCCTCTTTCTATCTGCTTATCATCGCCTTTACCAGGCATAGCATTTCCATCGGAACGGTCATTGCTCTCTCACAGCTGATTCATTATCTGATTGATCCTTTAAGTTCACTCCTTCCATGCTTACGGAAGCGAAGGCGCGTACAGGCTTACGGATAGTTTTGGGATGCCAATCAAAGAGAGGAAGTGCCGCAAAACACGCCGGAGAACAATAGAGTAAAAGAAGACAAATAGCGGAGATGCAAACTGCTATAGAAGATAAAATAGTAGAAGAACAAGAGATAAGAGTGCAAAAAGCAAAGTCCCGGATGAATCGATACCTTCCCTTCGCGGAGAGATTCTCTTAATCAGGATTTGCTTTCTATTCGGAGGGAAAAAGAAGTTCTGGAAAGAGTTAAACTTGCAGTAAAAGAAGGAGAGAAGGTGGTTCTTCTCGGGACTTCCCGGGAAGCGGAAAGTCCACCATTTTGAAAATCCTGTGAGCATGGAAAGAGCACAGTCCGGGACAATACGCGTTAGGTGGGCAGGACACTATGGATTTGGGAGAAGACAGTATTAAGGAAAATTCCTCACATTCAGCAGGAGGTCTTTTATCTTTGACGGCACGATTCGAGAGAATATTAGCCTTTTTCAGAATTACCGGAAGATGAACTACAGTCCGTGATAGAGCGGGCAGGACTTCTGGAATCTCAAAGGAAAAAGGGCTTAGACTCATCTATGTGGAGAAAACGGGGTAGCCTCTGTCCGGCGGAGAGGCAGAGAATCAGGTATTGCGCGGAGCTGCTGCGAAAAACTCCCATTTTTACTTGCGGACGAAATCACCTGCGTCTTTGGACAAGGAAAGATAGTTATCTGGTCTTGGATACCTTGCTAAATATTGAAAATACGACGGAAATTCTGGTTCTCATGACCCGGATAGCCGGATTTTAAGCCGTGGATAGAATATGCTATTAAAGAACGGAAATGTTGAGGAAGAAGGGAACTTTACGGAACTAGTTGGAGAAAAAGGGCTATTTCTATGCCTTGTATCATGTGGAGGCGGGAATAAGGCTACAGCTTAGGAATTAAAAATAGAAAACACTTAAGATAGTTAGAGAATGGCGTTTGGAATGGCGTTTGGAATGGAGTTAGGGGAGTTTGTTTGATATCAGCTACTTGACTAAAGTGCTACTAACTTTGAACTTTGCTTTTTATATTCCTGTGGTGCTGAATATTTTTAAGCATGAAGCAGGATAAAATACTTAGGATTTCAAGCATGCTATCGGGATAACATAAACTCCATCGTCTCGTTTATAAGCATATTCCGTTGCTGTTATACTGAGTTTTAAGATCAGGCAATCCTAAAGGAACTTGCTTTTCCGTTTTCGTTATATACAGATATTCGTTGTTCTATTTCACACAGATGCTCTTGCACCCATATCATTTACTCTTTACTTCCCAAGCTTTAAACTCACTTAAAGGTAACGACCATCTTTAAGATGAAGAAACGGCATCAGCTTCCAGTCCATAGCGGTCATGATAGTATGAGACTCCCCATTCAATCCGGATGAGTATATTTTAAATCTCGAATACACAATGATTCAAATAGAAAGCCTAATGTTTTAAAAATCGCTATTAAAAGTAATCCGGACCCTAAACCTAAAAGCGGCAACAGCTATAGAGAGGTCAACAAGGTTACGTTTGTTGCCGCTGCCTGATTGCATCCCCTAGACCTTATGAGCAGGACACCAAGCGAATTTCTGTCTATAATGTAGAGATCTTCCAAATCATGAAAAATAGTCATAGAATGTTGGTTTTGATATTTCTGTAGTGGATGTGAGATCCGCATAGATTGTTTTTGTCCTGCCAAGGTGATGCTTTGAGAGTATGATCGAAGTAAACGCTCTGCCCAAAGTGGATTTCTTTTTGTTTGGCTTATAGTTGAGATATCACTATGGCATGTTTGATAAAATAAATCTGATGCGATAGAAAGCTGAAACTCTTTATTTTCTACATCGATACTTTGAGGCCATCCTCCTCGACAAATGGCATAAATCAAATCATCAATATTTATTTTTGACTCCTCCCACTCAATGGATTTTCCATTGAAGAGATCCAAGAGAGATACATTTCTGGACGATTCTCCACTTTCATAAAGGCTCATGAAACATCTCAGCGTGGATATCTTAATGTCCCCTGTATGGGGTGTATCCACCTCTGAGAAGAGGAACCGGTAGGGATGTATTGACCCCTGGGCTCGGTGTCATCAATATCTTTCGTATTGCCCCTCACTTAGGGGGCGTTTGCCATTCGTCAAAAAGCCTCGGCCTCTCCAAGCAATACTTTAGAGGGAACTATTTTCTGCACACCAGGGTATTTTTTCTCTGTTATCTCGTCTTGAAACTCAATATAGCTCTTAGAAAAATGCTTTCCCTAGTAAGTCGTTTTTCCGCAAACCTTTAGGACCTACTATAAGAGTGGCACCAAAGGGCCCTTGAGTTTTAGCTGTAGTGGCTTCATCCGTTATTCTGTCTCGATATGTTTTTCTTCTTTTTCATAGTTGGTCTCTCAAGTCTCAATTATAGTTTACTTGAAGTTAATATCAAATCACCATTACACATTTGTAGAAATATTATTTAACACATTTTGTGTATTTATAATTAACACATTTGTGAAATATTATAACATATTTGTGAAATTTGAGTTAACAGATTCGTGCTAAAGTCCTACTTTTTCCTCTCTTCTTTTCTGCTATAATAAATTGATTATGCCATTTTTCTTTATAGACGGCTATCGTGCGTGTGTATGGCGGTATCTCGTTTATAATGCGTTTTATGCAGAGAAAGCACGCGCATCTGTTTTCCAATCATCAAAAACAGAAAAGAGCGGTATATGGACAAGAACAATTTATTCCGAAGAATCTGAAGGTGGACATCCTTTTGGAAGAGGGAAAGTACTCGATTTAATTCAAGACTGCTGGTCTTTCCTATGTGACCGATAAGGTGAGAGAAGCGGTCGAGGAGATACGGAAGAAATCAAACTACTGTCTCCCCTCCGAAGAAAATAGAGAGACGAAATTTTTGCAGCAGAATGACCATATTGAGGATGCGATAGCGGAGCACGGGAGCGGGGAATCGAACTGAAACTTCGTCCGGTTTTCAAAATGGAACGGAACGATATTACATACGAATCTCGGCAGAGCACCGCTAAAGTCACAAGATTTCACCGAGCTTACATGTTGCTTTCCTATTCTGAACCTCGAGTATAACCTCGAAGAGGGAAAGAGGGCGAGCGCTATTCTCATATGAAAGAGATGCTTTGTAAAATCACCGCGGAGGATGCTACGGTGGTCATAACAATGCGTCTTCCGTGCGCTTTATTCTTTCCACTCTGGCAAAGCGGGCGGGAAGTTATTGTCTCCCCGTGGAGAGTTAATTGAAATAGGGAAGTTCCGGATTCTGACGTCTGCGCGCAGTCCGATGCGGAGATGGTGGAGATGGAACGACGAATAAGACCCATTTGTCCGATTATCAAGAGGCAATTACGGAAAAATGAAGCGCCTTTTTTAAAAAGTGCATACCAGTAACTCACCGCATCATGGGATTCACCGAGTCGGTAGAGGCAAAGGACTTAAAGGCTCTTTCCCTAGAGCACAATATCCCGATTATTGAAGACCTGGGTTCGGGTGTCCTTCTACCGCTGGAAAAGTACGGGATTCGCCATGAGCCGATGGTGCAGGAGGCAATCGAGTCCGGAGTGGACGTTGTCTCGTTTTGAGCGGAGATAAGCTCTGGCGGACCGCAGGCGGGTATCATCATCGGAAAGAAAAAGTATATCGATGCCATGAAGAAAAATCCGCTGACAAGAGCTCTTCGAATTGATAAGTTTACCGTAGCGGCACTTTCCATGACCCTTCGGGAGTATCTGCATATGGAGGGGATTGAAGAGCGGATTCCGGTTTTGGAAAAATGCTTTTCCGAACCGCTTTCTTCATAAAGAGGAGAGCAGAGCGCTATGCAACTTGTTCCGGGACAATCGGTCACCGGGAGACTGTACAGTTCGTGCCTGTACCTCACAGGTGAGGCGGCTCTTTCCGGATACTTATATGGACAGCTTTTTGCCGTATCCTTCCATCCGCATAAAATCAGCGTGCCGGAGCTGGAGAAGCGACTGCATTTTACCAAGGAACCCTTAATTGGGAGAGTTATGGAGGATGATTTGGATTGATCTTCGCACGATTCGGGAAGAAGAATTAGAAAGAGTAGAGAGAGTTTGTCAGGAGGCTTTGGGAGTGAAACACATTATCATCGGCTGCGGCGGGACACATGATCACGGAAAACGACACTGATACGGGCGCTGACCGGTAGGAATACGGACCGCCCAAAGGAAGAGCAAGATAGAGGGATTACCATTGAGCTGGGCTTTACCTGGTTTGATCTCGGGAAGAAGGCTTACGCTGCGGAATCATTGATGTACCCGGACATGAGAAGTTTATTCAGCAAATGGTCTCCGGCGTGGTGGGGATGGACATGGTACTTATGGTTGGGCTGCCGATGAAGGAATCATGCTGCAGACAAGAGAGCATCTGGATATCCTGGAAGCTCCTCGGTATTGAAAAATGTATATTGGTGCTGACAAAGTGTGATACCGTGGATCCGGAATGGATCTCCATGATGGAAGAGGATATTCGGAAGGAACTGAAGGATACCATCCTGGAGGATGCACCGGTTGTCCGTGTTTCTTCCGTTACAGGGAAGGAATAGAGACTTTTGAAAAGAAAGAAATTGAAAAATGGTTTCTTCTCCCTGAGCGGGATACCAAAGGAATTCCGCGCTCCGATTGACCGCGTGTATCATCCTGCAGGGCTTTGGAACCATCATTACGGGAACCCTTATCTCGGGAACGCTCCATAGGGGGATGCGCTGAGATTTATCCGGAGGGACCGCGTAGAATACGAAATATTCAGGTCATGAGCAGGACTCCGAAATTGTGAGGCTGGACAGCGCGTGGCGCTGAATTTGAACCGGTGTAAAGCAGGAAGAGCTCCATAAGGGCCCGTTATTTCTGCGGAAAACAGCATGGAGAATTCCACCTTATGGATGAAAGTGACCATGCTTCCCGATACGAAGAGAAGCCTGAAAAACAGGGAAAGACTGTGATTTCCTGTCCGGGACGAAAGAAGTGCTGTCGCGGTGCTTTTTGGATAGGAAGAAATCGGTCCCAGTGAAGAGGGGCTTGTGAGTTTATTTTTGGAAGAGGAAACGGTATTTAAGCAGGGCGACCGTTTTATTCTCCGCTTTTGTTGAGTCTGGTGGAAAACCATTGGAGGCGGCGTGGTACTTGAACCCAATGCTAGAAAGAAGAAACGCTCTCGACGATGCCATTCAGGAGCTTTTTAAGTAAGGACAAGGGCTCTTTAGAGGATGTGTTGAGACTCTTCGAGAGGAGCTGGAAACCTTGTATACGATTCCGAGCCTTGCTGAAACGAATTTTCTACTGAAGGAAGAAATCGAGCCAGCCATGGAGAATCTGATTCGGGAAGAGCGCGTTTTCCTGTTTTTGTGCAGAAGGAACGCTATTTTTCTGCACAAGGAAAATGCGTATATCCTCGGCACGGAAATGGAGCATGTATTGGAAGCTTTTTTATAAAAAGCACCTCTATCGAATCGGCATTCTGAAGGTGGAGATGAGCGAAAAGCTCTTAGAAGAACAGTAGCAAAAACCTCTTTGATGCCTGCATGCCCTTTATTTCCGGCGTGCGTTTGGAAGGAGAATACCTTCTCTCAATGACAGAACGGATTTTAAGGACGAAGCTTACCAATCGAAAAATATCTTGTCCCAGCTCCGAGGCCGGATTTATGCTTCCCGTGTAGAGGAGCTCGATCGGAAGAAGGCGAAAGAGGAAGACTTCCTCGACATTCTGCAAAATCTGGTAGTGGAAGGGCAGTTTCGTAAAGGTGGGAGAGGATCCGGAGCTTGATCTAGGAGAATCTGGATAATGGAAGACTATCTTAGAGCTTTATTTTTCGGAAAATGAGGTACTGGCATTGTGGACCTTTGAAGGATCAGTTTGAACGAGCAGAAAGTGCGCTAAAGCATTGATTCAGTACTTGATAAGGGTGAAGATGACGAAGAGTTGCGGAGAGGCGGAGCGAGTAACCGGGCCCGGAACTTAAAGCATCAATAAGCTGTTTATCTTTCTTCTATCCTTTTGTAAAGTCGTCTCTGCTCGGCTACGACATAGTGGTACCTAAATTCGCACATCGCTTTGCTTGTGCTCATTAAGTGCCGATGTCTTCGCACGCTTTACAAAAGGATAGGGGAGAATAAGAATCAAAATAAAATTACAATTCAGATTCGATAAAAACAAATACAAATTGAAAATGCATATTCTTAACGAGTACCGTTCACATAGTGTGCGGTATCTCTTTTATAGAAATATCGAATCTGTAAGGAGGGGGAATGTCAGTGAAGGAAGTGAACTGAAAGAAAAACGCTCTTGTCTGATTTACGGGGACTTTTAACTTACGGCTATCTTCCGAATGAGGAGCATCAGGATTTGAGGCTCCCTGGTGGAGGAACGCTACACGACGCTACTGGAACAAGCCTCTTCCGAACTTCGCTTTTCCATCCATGCCAAGGTAGGGCGTTGTATTCTATCTTCCTTTTGAGTGGGAAGACTTCAAGGAAGCTCTGCAAGGGATTTACAAAAAGAGGACTTTTTAATTGTGTTTTTAGGAGTGAATGATTTCCTAAGCTACGGAAGGCTGGATATTCCAAGAGTGGTCAATCGTCTTAAAAAGAATTTTTAGAAGACTTTCCTAAGGGAAGGAATTCCTTTTATTGCTTCTCACATTCTGTATATTTGCCCACCCTACTCTGGATTTTAGAGGGATAAACCTATGAGCCCTTTACCACAATGGACGGAAAATTGAATGAGGCTCTATGGAATTCTGTAAGGAAGCGGAGATTTCTGTTTTAATACGGGAGAGCTTTCCCTGGAGAAATTTCTGACGGAGTGCATCTACAGGAGCGCACAAATACAGTTGGGAAAGGCTACTGGCTCAATTTATACGGAAAGAAAATTTCTTTTCTTTTTCTTAAACAAAAGACTAAAAATAAAGGGGTTATGAAAAAGCAAGATGTTCAATCGTTTTTCATAGCCCCTTTATCAAACAGATTTTTAATTCGAAACGAGAACTGTGCAAAAGAGTGTAGCCGCATCTCGTTTTTGAATGAGCACTTTTATGAAGTATGCGAAAATCTCGGATTTGAAGGTTTGCAAGTAAGGGTGAAAAAGATTAAAAATTCATAAAAATATGATTTTCTTTATGAGAATTTACTATAGACTATCCCTATAAATAAAGTACTTTTTGTTGAAAAAGACCAGTTGTTTGGATAAAAATATTAACAAACTAATTGTACTGGCAGAGTGCTTTAAAAACATTTGCCAAACAACTTATCAAGAAGAGGAGAGGAAAAATATGGATGCATTAAATGCAATCATCAACAAAGGGAATGATTTCTTATGGGGCTTTTTTGCTCATCTTCCTTTGTGCGGAACAGGAATTTATTACACATTTCGGCTGAAGTTTATCCAGCTGCGCCGTTTTGGAGAGGGCTTTAAGCTGGTATTCGGACATTTCAGTCTGAATGGTGAAAAGCATGATACCGGAGAGATGTCTCCGTTCCAGGCTATTGCAACGGCGATTGCGGCACAGGTTGGTACAGGAAACCTTGCCGGAGCGGCAACCGCTATCGTAAGCGGCGGTCCGGGAGCCATTTTCTGGATGTGGGTTTCGCATTCTTTTGGAATGGCTACCATCTACGGAGAGGCCGTTCTTGCGCAGACCCTATAAAGAGGGAGAAGGATGGACAGGTAACCGGCGGACCGGTTTACTATATCAAGGCCGCTTTTAAGGGAACACTCGGAAAAGCGATGGCAGTTGCCTTTGCTGTTTTCATTACCCTTGCACTCGGCTTCATGGGAAACATGGTGCAGTCCAATTCCATCGGTGCGGCGTTTAAGGAAGTGTTTGCCGTAACTGCATGTCAATGTTCCAAGCGTAGCTATTGGTATATTTGTAGCAGCCATCGGTGCCTTTATCTTCTTCGGCGGGAACAAAGAGACTGGCTGCCGTATTGGAAAAGGTTGTTCCGCTTATGGCCGGCGTTTTATATCGTAGGTAAAGCTTTTCGGTTTTTCATCGTAATGCACATTTCCGCACTTCCCGGTGCAATCAGCTCCATCTTTATCGGCGCATTTTAATCCGCAGGCGGTAGTCGGAGCTGCGTAGGTATCACCATTCGTCAGGCAATCTGTCTCTGGTGTAGCTAGAGGACTGTTCTTCAACGAAGCAGGTATGGGTTCTACCTCGCTCATGCAAGAGCAAAAAGGCTGAGTGCCCGGATGCACAGGGACTTGTGCTATGGTTTCCGTATTTATCGATACCTTTTGTAGTATTGAATTTAACCGTATTTGTTATCTTAACGAGCGGAGTTCTCGGAACCCTGATCCGACAACGGGACAGGTCTTTATCGGTATCGTCTGACACAGCAGGCTGTAAAGTCCGGCTTCGGTAACTTCGGTCATTTCTTCGTTCCTTCGTCTTTTCTTCTTTGCGCTTCTCTACAGTACTTGGATGGCACTTCTTCGGTGCGGTAAATGTTCAGTATCTGTTTGGTAAAGGAGCAGTAAAACTATACTCCGCAATCGTTGTGGTTTGCATCATCATCGGTACAATGCTTAAGGTGAATCTGGTTTGGGATATGTCCGACTTCTTTAATGCTTTGATGGTTATCCTCGAACGTACTTGCACTGCTGGCTCTTCTTTAATGTGGTAAAAGATACGAAGAAGAGAAGCAAGTCACAGAAACTGAATAAGTAATGGAAACTGAATAGAAAGTATAGGATTATTTCGGTCGCTGTGCCTTTTCTGTGTTATGCGGAGGAAGCACAGCGATTTTTTGTAACAAGTGGCACGGGCGTAGCCTCGAGGCATCTTGCCCATAACGGGTATCGTATGCGTGAGCGTGCGATATCTCACTTGTACAGAGAAAAACTCAAAAAGAAGAAAGAGCTTTTTCTATTGAGCTCTTTCTTCTTTTTCATCGACTATTTTAGACTTTTCGTCCGGGTTATCTTTAGGATATAAAAATAGGAGCAGAATGTAAAATTGTTTTTTAGACATAGGGAACCCTGATTGATTAGACTAAAACTATAAATAGAGAGGAAGATATCGCTAACAATGCGGAGAAGTCAGTATAGAAGCAAAGTAAAGGGAAAATGCAAATATCCTCCGCTGTATTGGAGTTATAATGTATAATTTGCTTATAGCGACTAGCTATAACTGACATTGATTAGTTGATTTTATTGTTTGAGATCGTTAAAATAAAGTCAAACCAAAAACAGTGCATACTCAGAGAGAGTGTAAACCACCGAAGAGGCAAGTTGTTGAGAAAACAATGAATCTTTCAGGTAAAAGGATGAGTATGCAGGGGACTCTGAATCAATGATGAAAACAGGGGAACGGAAAAGATTTTCTCCGCCCCTGTTTTTGTTCCACTAAAAGAAAGGAGCAAAAATCTATGAAGACCCTTGTTATTTTGACAAACAATCCGCTGGTTAAGGAGAATTTCTGAAGAAATATCCGGATGTCAAAGTAGAGATTGATTTTCGTGAAATATCTTTGATGGATGTTTTACGGGAGTGCGTGACATGGTTCACTCGGGAGCAAAGATTCTGACCCATCCTTTGGACGGACTCGATTAAGCTCCAATGAGACTCCGCTATGAATCGGTCACTTTTTAGATAAGACGCCGGAGGAAGGCTTTTCGACATGAAGTTTTGGATTTGATTGAATACGCATTGAATACCCGCGAGAAATTCGAGGAGAAGGATCGTATTCACTATTGAAGAAGTACAAAAGGACTTCCAAACTCTGGATTGGACGCTTCTGACAGTGGCTTGGAATCCGCTTATGTTACATTAATTAACATAAACTTATTTAAAGGAGGTACAAAAAGGAAACTGGAATTAGGTAAGATTTTTCATCAAGCGACATCCAGTTCGCAGACACAACCGAGATTAAGGATCATGTTCTCTATGTGTCGAAGATAGGAACTTACGGAGGTCTTCCTCATGGAAGAAAAAGATTAAGGAAGTAGAATTCGACATCGCTAAACCCGGCGAGTCAGTTCGTATCACTCCGGTTAAGGATGTTATTGAGCCAAGAGTAAAGGTTGAAGCGAAAGGGCGGCGTTTTTCCCGGGAGTGATTTCTTCCGTAGATACAGTCGGATCCGGAAAGACCTATTGCTTAAAGGAATGGCAGTGATTACTGCAGGACCGATCGTTGGTTTCCAGGAGGTATCATCGATGATGACAGGTCTTGATGCAGAGTATACCTGTTCTCGAAGACCCTTAAACCTGACTTGCGTATGTAAGCTGGTTGAAGGAACAGAGTCCCATGCATGTAAGCAGGCTGTTCGTAGTGGCAGGACTCAAGACCGCTACCTTTATTGCTGAGAAGGCAAAAAGGAATTGGACACCGGATGAGACAAAGGTATATGAGACCTTAGACCTATTGAGGGTGCAAATGCATATCCGAATCTTCCAAGAGTTGGTTATGTTCAGATGTTACAGTCTCAGGACTTCTGCATGACACCTATGTATACGGCGTAGATGCGAAGAAGATTCTTCCGACAATTCTTATCCGACAGAGGATAGTGGATGGCGCTATCATTTCCGAAACTGCGTGTCTGCTTGTGATAAGAACCCGACCTATGTTCATGAGAACAACCCGGTTATTGAGGACCTGTTCGAAGAGCACGGTAAGACCATCAACTTTGTGGCACATATCATTACCAACGAGAACGTTTACCTCGCTGATAAAGAGCGTTCCTCCAACCAGACTGCTAAGCTTTTAAAGATGCTTCACTGGATGCGGTAATCATTACCGAGGAAGGATTCGAAACCCGGATACAGACCTTATCATGAACGCAAGAAGATCGAGGCAGAGGGCATCAAGATCGTTATCGTAACCGACGAGTATGCAGGAAGAGATGGAAAGTCTCAGTCCCTCGCCGATGCGGACGTGGCTGCAAATGCGCTGGTAACTGCAGGAAATGCCAACCAGTTAATTACTCTTCCGAAGCTCGATAAGCTGATCGGCACACCTGGACTCATGTAACTAAGATTGCAGGAGCAAGTGATACAACACTTAAGCCGGACGGATCTTTGGAAGTAGAGTTACAGGTTATACCGGTGCTACTTGAGGTAGGATCTCAATAAGCTTTAGTGCAAGATAAGGAGAAAGTAGTGGGAAAATTAAGAGTTGTTCAATATATTAACCAGTTCTTCGCTCAGGTAGGTGGAGAGGATAAGGCTGATTATCCAATGGAGTACCATGAGGCCCATGCGACCGGGACCTGCGTTCCAGCAGGCTTTTTCGGTGACGAGGCTGAAATCGTTGGCACTATCGTTTGCGGAGACAGCTATTTTGGTGAGAATACTGATAAGGTAAAGCTGGAAATCTTAAAGAAGGTTGCTGAGCTTAAGCCGTGGATTTATTTATCGCAGGACCTGCATTTAATGCCGGCTGTTATGGATTTGTCTGACGCCACTATTGCTGCAGCAGTACAGGATGAACTGCATATTCCTGTTATCACAGGTAGTGTATGTTGAGAACCCGGGTGCTGATGAAGTGAAGAGCAAGATTTATATCGTGGCAACAAAGAACAGTGCTGCAGGTATGAGAGGATGCCGTAAGAAGATGGCTCTCTTAGGTTTGAAGATTGCTCGCGGAGAGAAGATCACTGTTCTTCCAAGGAAGAGGGATATATCCCGCAGGGAATTCGTGTAAAACTTCTTTCGAGGACGAGAGAGGTTCCAAGCGCGGTTAAGATGCTTCTTGCAAAAATCGCAGGTAAGGAATTCACCACAGAGCATCCGATGCCGTCCTTCGACCGTGTGACCTCCGATGCCTGCCGTAAAGGATCTTTCCAGGCAACCATCGCACTGGTTACCTCCGGCGGTATTGTTCCGAAGGGAAACCGATCACATCGAGCTCTTCCAACGCTACTCGTGTATGGCGAGCACAGCATTGCTGAGGAATGATCTTACTGCAGAGACTTATGAGACTGCTCACGGCGGATATGATCCCAGCTACGCTAACCAGGATGCAGACCGTGTTCTTCCGGTTGATGTGAGAGACCTTGAGAAGGAAGGAAAGATCGGAGCTTTTACGACTACTTCATACCACTGTAGGTAACGGAAGCAGCCGTTGCTTCCCGCCAAGAAGTTCTCCGAGGAAATCGGCAAAGCTGAAGATGATCATGTAGATGCGGTCATTCTGACCAGTACGTGAGGAATTCCAGCACGTTGCGGTGCAACGATGGTAAAGGGTATCGAAGCTACAGGAATTCCTGTTGTTCACATTGTGCACAGTTACACCCATCTCCGATCAGTGCAGGTGCTAACCGTATCGTTCGGCTATTGCTATTCCTCACCCGCTTGGCAATCCTTCTTTTGGAAGCCTGAAGAAGAGAAGGCATTAAGAAGAAAGATTGTGAGAATGCTCTGCATGCTCTTACAGTGGATGTTGATAAGCAGACAATCTTCAAGTAAGAATTGTTTTCGGACAATATTACGGAAATTACCGTGAATTGTGTTTGATAACGAGGGCAATGCGCGGAATGCGCCATCTCGTTGACGGGATTTTTGAGGGGCAGGGCTCCTGCCCTTTAGATCGCAGCAACGAGTATCACTCATGAAGCGTGCGGTATTTCGTTTGTAAAGGGCGTTGTGCGTACGGCACGAAAAGGATTTCTATGGAAACGATTTTTGGTTTTTCATGGAATTGGCTATTACTGGATTTTTGCGATAACGATATCGAGCTATTATAGAATAAGAGAAATGGGGCATTCGGAAAATTTATTTTAATGACCATAACTTATAGTGTATAATAGATTTGTTATTTTAATTCGGGTTATTCACTGCAGTGCAGTAAAAATATACATTTAAGCAAAAAGGAAGGAGATTCAGAAGACATGTGTCAAAGCTGATGATGTTTTTGATTTTAGGAGCCGAGTCCCGGAGGACTTGCAGCAGGTTTGTGCAGTGAAGAGCAAAGACTTTTCCACCTGTATCATTGGAAAAGGACAAGATGGCGGACAGATTGCGATTACTGATTCTATTGAAAAACTATCCCGGACAGATTGTAGGTGAGTCAGTCCTCTCTTTATTAAGAGAATGACAGAGCAGGCTGAGCGCTTTCGGATGCGATCGTGTACATGATCAATCAACCGTCGGTTGAATTGGAAGGCGATGTAAAGAAGGTTGTCGGCGTTAACGGAACCTATGAGGGCAAGACCTTGATTATCGCTACCGGTGCGAACTCTCCGTCCCTATCGGATGCAAGTGAGAGCAGGAATTCTGGAAAAGGTGTTTTATTGCGCAACCTGTGATGCCAACTTTGAAGGGCTCTCAGTATTCTAGTGGGTGGAGGAGACTCGCTGCTAGAAGAAGCAATGTACCTGACTAAGTTTGTAGAGCTCCTGTTACACTCATTCATAGAAGACATGAGTTAAGAGCTGCAAAGTCCATTCAGGAAAAGGTTTTCAAGAACGAGAAGCTTCACATTATGTGGGATACATGGTTGTTGAGGAACTTTCCGGAGATGACATCTTACAGAAAATCAAGGTGAAGAATGTCGTTACCGGTGAAGAGCAGGTACTTGAGGCCAGTGAAGAAGACGGTATGTCTCGGTATTTTCGGTTTCACTCGGAAGAATCCTGACTACAGAGCTTCTTTCCAGGGCACGAACCTGAAGATGGACGAGAGAGGATATATTCTCACGGACGAAGATATGCACACCAATATTCCCTGGTGTATTCACCGTCGGCGATGTTCGTGAAGAGCTTAAGACAGGTTGTGACCGCAGCGGCAGACGGTGCGATTGTAGCTACGCGCAAAGCTGAGAAGTATCTCAACGAGATGGAGTACCTCATTTGTTTAGAGTTTCTCGAATACCTTTGTGTAAATCTAAAATCAGATAGTTTATGTTGATATGATGAATTATGTTAGAAGTTAATAGGATAATTTTGAAGAGGAAGCATTAAGGCTGAAGGTTACAGTGTGTTTGTAGACTCTTCGGAGACGGCTGTGTACCTTGTGCTGCACTGATGCCTTTTGTACACTCCTAAGCTGATCAGTCATGACGGAAAGCTGAAGTTTACTCCTCAACACTACAAGGCAAGAAGACTGGCTACTCGGTCAGAAGATTCTCGGACTTCCGGTTATGGCTATTTATAAAGACGGACAGAAAGTCGAAGAATTAGTAAAGGATGCTGCGAAACAGAAGAGTCCATTAAGGCAAATGGATTGAGAAGTACGCTGTATTAAATGCCTAAATTTATTACGCGTATTTGCGCGTCATTACGATATAAACTTTCTCGAGAAAGGAGAGAAGAGATGGCTATTTAAAGTGGTAAAAAGTAATCATCATCGGAGACCGTGACGGTGTTCCAGGACCAGCTATTCAGGCTTGTGTTGAGACTGCCGGCGGAAAGTAGTCTCGCTTCCACCGAGATGCTTCGGTTTGAACGAGCGCAGGGCAATGGATTTGGAAAACTCGAAGAGAGTAAGGATTTTGCTGAGAAGTTCGGACCGAGAATCTAGTTGTAGTTCTGGCGCTGCTGAGGGAGAGGCTGCAGGACTTGCAGCAGAGACCGTTGCCAGCAGGTGATCCTACCCTTCGCAGGTCCATTGACAGGGTCCAGCTTGGACTCACAGTTTATCACGTTTGCGAACCGGAGTTGAAAGCAGAGTTTGACGAGGCCGTTTTATGACGACCAGGTCAGCATGATGGAAATGGTTTTAGATGTTGATGACATCGTGAATGAAAACGACAATATTCGTTCTGAGTATTGCAAGTACCTTTGTAAAATAGGGAGCTTTGGCCCCTTTTTCTCAAAGCTTTACATAGCTAAATCATAGCACATCATCATCTCTTTTCATTGTTCAGGATAACAAGAAGCGAAAGCCAAATTTTTATATTTTATTTATAAAGAGTGTTGCATGAACGGTTGTAATGACTCATTTTAGGATCGAAAGCCCGTGCGCTCTTTCATCTCCGTCACGAAATGGCAAGTTTATGATTTTCTTTAAAGAGGGAATTACATAGAATCAGTATTATTAAAGACGTTGATATTGCTTAAATTACACTCGGACTGATGTTGCAGCATGGTTCCACCATTGCAACGGGAGAGAGTAGTAAATCCGGATGGAGAGTTCTGAGAGATGGAAAGCATGTTCGTTCCTTTGAGGATTGCGTGGCGTATTGGCTGAATCAGGTTTATATCGGAAACAAGACTCTGAAGAGTTAAAAGGAGTGGAGTTTCCTTACTATGATAAAAAGCAGAGGGCGCGAGCTGTTACGGTAAGTTCAGGAGATTATGCGCGGAGGCGGAGTTCCTGCTTCTGCACAGCTTATGACTGTTTCGAAGTTGGCATATCTTGAGAAAGGGCTTAAGCAAAGCATAAGCCTGAGCTTGCAAAGGATCCTGTTATTACCGAAGAAATCTTAAATCGTGTGACAGAGGGTGCTGAGCTTTCTGAAATTCAGGGGCTTTTGTAGACAGACATGAGGCTGAGCCTTTTATTTTACGAAGGCGCATCATCGGTTGTGCAAAAGAGGACACGATATCGACGTAAAACTTATCTGCGGAAGTAATGCTTGAGAACATCATGAACAAAGCGCAAGTTCTGTGCTATTTTACATTCCTTTAAAGCACTCCGTGGTAAAATGCTAATGAAATCGAGTATGTTATCGATTGTTCCGAGGAAGCCTGCGGGTGACGTAAACCAGCGTGATGGCGGAAACTTTGCTGAAGGCAGCTGCTGAAATTGCAGGACTCCAGAATGCAAACTCGATCCGATGCAAGAGGCTTGTGCAGGACCGTCCCATGCCATGATTGAGGCTGCTGCTCGTAGCTAAAAGCAAAAAGCATTCCATACGTTGCCGTAATCGGCGGCGTTGCGGCACCGAAGCTTGCCATAGAACGGTAAAGATCGCGTGAAGAAGGAACTCCCGATGCTGGAGGATTGCTCTTGGCTTCTCTCTGTAGTATCGTTTTCCGGAAAATGACGGCAAGTCCGCTGAAATCAATCTGGATATCGTTGGTCGTCACACAGTAGAACCGGTGCCGCTCCGCAGAACGTCACCGGTTCTCAGCAGCCGATCCGCTTGAGCGGTAGGACTGACTGTAAAGCGACATCGACAAATTTCTCTCGGAGATGCCGATATTGTCAAAAGCCGGCAGGGTGCAGGAGATGTGCGATGGCAAACTACAAGACGATTGCCGCACTTGCTGCAAAGAAGGGATGGCTTGATAAGGCAGATCTTGCTAGATTTCACTGAAGAGAAGCGCCTCATCGGTTAGTGCTCCGACACAGGGTCATATTCGTCCGGTGTACCGTTCGTAGGATTCGCTAAGGGAAGATACTCGAAGCCGGAAAGATGAACAAGGCTAGTGATTATCGGTAAGGGATCACTCTTCCAGGAAGAATGACAAACCTTGACGGTGTTTCCTTCATTATTCAGAAGAATACCGGAAAGGAACAGGAGCAGTTTCAGAGGAGAAGTTCGCTCTATGATTGCTAAGTCCATGAAGGATTTTGCTAAGCTCCATTTTGGGAAATCAGGAATAAGAAAAGGAAGGTAGAATGGCTAAGGAAATTAAAAGCGAACTGATTGCCGATACCTTTTTAGCCATGGCAGAGGGCTTAGAAACCGGTTCTTTTCGGGAAAAGCCGCGTATTGCTTTTTAACAGGTATGGGTTCCGAGCATGGAGAGAAAAACCCATGCATGCAGTAGCTGCGGCAAGAGACGGTGGATGTGGTTTTATATCGGTTCCTAAAAAGCACGAACTGGTAGAAACCGTTGAAGTTCCGGATGAAGCAGGTCGCGATCAAGATGGACGAGCTTCTAGTGTGAAGAAGATTGACGGCAGCGGTAACCATGCACTCATCCGTTCCTATCGGGGTATCTACTGCAGGACGTGCTGCAACGCCGGAATCGTAAGAAATGTTTATTGCCAACACCACCGGTACTTCAGTCACGGACCGTATCGAAGGTATGGTTAAAACGCGATTACGGTATCATTACCGCAAAGGCTTGCGGTCTACACTGAGCCGACTATCGGAATCTGTAAACGTGTAGACGGTGCAAGACAGACAGAGAAGGCTTTAAAGAATTTCAAGCGAACGGTGATCCTATTCATTTTGCAGTAGCTCTTCCCGTTCTGATGGCGGATGTGTTATGAGAGGAAACGATGTTCTTCGCGGTACACCGGACATCCTGGTAACGGATTCTTTAACCGGAAATGTGCTTTTCCGATGTTATCTCTATAAACAGGCGGTTCCTATGAAGCACAGGGCTGATATGGCCCCGGTATTGGAGAAAACTACGAGAAGCTGGGTTAGCGATTATCTCCGTAGCTCTGAGCTCCTGTTATAGCAATGCACTGCGTTTCTGCCGAGACTTGATTATGTGAAAAGTTTCTCGAAGTGCATAAAGAAGAGTTTGGAGATGTGAAGAGAGCCGGCTTAGGCGATATTCTCAGCTGAGATTCGTGAGGCAAACAAGCTCGAAAGATAACAGTGAGGATGTGAAGGAGCCCAAAGCAAAATTAAAACTGCTGCAGTTTACGGCATTGAAGTACAGACTTGGATGATGCTGTTCGGTGCCTCTGAAGCTTGGAATTTGCATGAATCTGGAATGGGTGTAGCAGGACCGATTATCTCGTGTATCCAGAGGCAAACCCTTGAAAGTCTGAAGCAGAGTTGAAGGCTATGGCTATATCTCTTAACTGGACATGAATGAAGTATTACTCGCTTTGTAAGCAAGAGGTAATCAGTGAGAATAAGATAAGTTGCTGCAGGTTTGGTAGCATTCTTTGCAGCACACTTATTTTTGTGCCCAAAATTCGGGAGAAGCTAAGGGAGTATAGCGGTCCTTTGTACCGGTAAGTAAGCAATTGAAAAAGTAGATAAGGAGTGTAATGAATGGAAAATAAGAGTGTATGATTTGCAAAGATGCTGAGTTTGCAGGAGCCTGCATTGCATTCTATATCGGGGCCGGCTTTGCCACCCGTGCAGGAAAATTATCCAGTATGTAGCATCTGCGGATCACAGTGGATCGTTATTGCGGTATAATGCAGCAATTTATATTTATACGGGATTTATCTTTTGCAACAAACGGAAGCAGATTAAAGCTGGAAAGAGGAGGAGATATTTATGAGCACTATTGTGAAAATATATCGGTATTTCTTTGACTACTTCTCGCACTCTTTTGCTATGCCTGCTTTATCGTAATGTGCGGTAGAGCCAATGCTGCGCACAGCAACAGTGGGGACTTCCAGAACGGTGCGGGACAAACCATTCTACCGTATTTGTTATTGCGACAGTGATTTTTCGGATTGGACGGAGTCATTCAGACCCTGGGAAAAGTTGAACCAATCATTGTTAGTGTTCATTTTTGATTGTATCGGCTATCAGTATTTTTAACGGTGCAGCAAATATATCGGAGAATATTAAAGCAGTAGATGATAATCTGCAATAAAATTACGCAGGTCGGAAATGGCAATCCTTTTTCCTCTCCGGTGCTCCTATGCAGGCTTTTATGCTCCTGGTTTGCCAGTTTCCTCGCGTGAAATCGGGGCGAAAAACCGGCAGAAAGAAGTAAACATCGGGATGCTTTTTCTCTGCGATTTTTTATTATGGGCACCATGGTAATTGCCGTGTAGCATTGCTGCCCATATTGACATTAGCGCAAGGCAGATACTCCGGCTTTGATTTTAGCAAACAAAATTTCCCCGGCTCTGAGCAGGATAGCAGTCATCATTTTTCGCGGAATTTATATCGACATCTGCACTCCTTTCGGACCAGTATCGAAGAATTGAAAAAGAGGAACCAAGAAAATATGAGATTTGACACTGTGGTACTTGGGATTACTCGGTTGTGTGATTGCCTGCTTCTTACCGTATATGATTTGGTTAATGTAGCTCATGGTCTTAACGGCTACTTTGGGCTTTTGCACTGGTTGCTTTTTATGCTGTCTTCTACGATGTTCGTACCAAGATGAGTAAAACCGTGGTGAAGGAAGACGAAGAACAGAATTTAAGAAAATTCAGCTGTTTTTAAAAATGATTTAAGTGCAAATAGTTTTATGAAAAAGCTGTTGTGCTATAGTACTAAAACACAACTTAGCTTACAGGAGTAGGAATAGAATGAAAAAGTTGGAATCGTTCCTCATCGAGTTTACTGGAAACGGAGTGAATCCATACCATGATTGTTCAAGTCTACAGAACTTTATACCAGGCGTATCACGAAAAATGGAGGACTCCCGCTGGAATCTTAAAACTGGCGGATTTCTTTTTCGAAGAGGCATACTGGAAGTCTGTGACAGCTTCCTGATCTGGTGGAGGAAAACGTATTTTTCCCGTATCACTCTGCAGGTCATCGATTATGCACTCAAGGAAAGCGGAAAAAGGCTCCTGTATGCCAGCACGCAGGGCAATACACAGTTATTTTATTGCGAAAAGAGAGCAGAAAAACCTGACCGGAAAGACTATTTTCGGAAGTCTATACGAAATGAAGAAGGAAAATATGCTTTTGTAGGGTATATTGAAGAGCACTGGAAATTGAATCCGAATCTGGGGTGGAGAAGACTGAAACAAAATCACGATTTTCGGAGATCTGGGTTCTGCGGAAGTATTTTCCGGAAAAGAGATTAAAAGTCGTAGCACGCATAGTTATCGGATTACGGAGTTTCGGAAGAGTTGAAAGTCGGTAGGGTACAGTGGACGGGACGATTGAAGCGATAGAGTGACGGGAGAAGGTACTGGGGATCAGTTTCACCGAAATTGACGGAAGCTCCTGAATTTTTCTGATTTTTAACCCGTAGAGTAAAAGATTTTAGTGTTGATAAAATGAAATAGGAGCCACATTTTGCTGTGATACTAGGTGCTATAATTGAGAAAAACAAAGCAAGGAGGAAACGTATGAAGGCAAAATCTGTGTGCGGGTCAATTATCGCTTTTACTATCTATCCACTTTTTATCCATGATATTTGAGCAGTTACGGAGCATATCCGGCACCGGGCTTTTCTCCATTCGATTGGCGTTCCTCGAACCTATTTTATCCGGTATGATGTCTCGTATCGTGTACTGGTGGTCTTTGGCCGATTGCCGGAGCGGCTGCAGAAACCAAGAGTCGGTAAAAGAGCTGGGAAAATCATGATGGTTACTCATTATCAGCTTTGTACTCATTGAGCGGTTTTCGGCCGCCACTCGTTTATTTTCTGCTGTAACAAATATCTCCGCCCGTGACCGCTGCTCTGCGGCCAATCACCCAAAGGAGCAGTCGGAGAGCACGCCACCATGACGGACGAGCTGAATTTTTACGGTGGAAGACCTCTTCCATGCAGGCTCTGCAAGGCGATGCTTCCTCTGATTATCCTGCTTTTCGGTTTTTCCGTGAACCTGAGTGGAGAAGCGAAAGTTAGGCTGGCAAGGAGTGGACAGTCTTGTCAGCGGTGATGATGCTGAAGTTTGCGGTGACTGCAACTCATTGTGTCTGATTGCCTCTTTTTGCCATCTTTGCAGATTTGGGTTGCGGACTCACGGATCTCAGGATTACGAGCTACGCGAGGGCTTTGCTTCTTTACCATCCGGTCTGCTTTGCCCACATTTTCACGTGCTCTCTCCTCTTATGGCGGTATTATCGGTGCTGTGGAACGGATGGGGTGGAGATGATGTTCCCGCCACATTTTAAAAGTCACTAGTCGTTGTACTTTGGAACCCGGTTTTCCGTGTCCGTGGCTACCTATTCCGGACCAATATGGATAGGTGGCTGTGGCGAAAGTGGCATTTGCAAAGATGCTTCTGGATATTGCTGGATTCCTTAGGAGCGAACCATGCACATGACCTGGCTCCATTTCTGTGTTTCATAAAGATTGAGCTTTTTGTATTGGAAAAGGCTCGGAACACCGGTGCATTTTTCCGAGCCTGCGGCTCATTGTTCTTTGTTGCAGCACTGTCCTCAGCCTGTCTGGAGTGGTGTTCCTTGGGAGCGATGAGATAGGAGAATACATTATTGCTTCGATGCCTCCTCCAGTACAACAGCGGAACTGCATTTCCTGTTTTGTGGCTATAGGGAATCCGAGCCGACCCTCCGGCAAACACGCGATCACGTGCAGCCGGAGATTATGTGGGTGTCCTTCATGGCTTTTCGTTGCGTGGATGGAAAATAAAAGAATTGGACGAGATGAGCGCTGGTGAGGCAAGTTGATAGTTTACGGTTTGCTTGTTTCATGGTTGGAGAGGATTTGGGATTTACGGGAAGAGAACCGAGCTACAGCAAAGGGAGTACGGAGACCTTTGCGTACTGATGTGAAAGAGAATGTGCCCTGCTTTTTGGAAGCGGCAACGAAGAGAGCTTTCAGAGAGAGATCAAAGTTCTACTGGAAATCGCTTTTCTCTCGGTACAGTTGAGATCAGCCCATTTCCTCAGTGACTGTGTCATAAATGAAGGAAGCGTGAATTTGACTGACTTGATCAAAGAGGACGCATCGCATGAAGGATGAGTGGGAAGCTGGCAGACGTGATTTTTCGGGAGTGAATACGGTTCCTGCATCATCAGCGAGGAGGATTGTTTTCGAAGATGCTTTACGAAGAGTTCATCTTCGAATGGCAAAAGAAGAGAGGAAGAGAGGGATCCGTTTCCACCTCTGTAAGAAAGAAAGTATCCCTTTTACACACGACCCGGTCTTGGAAGGACTCTCCGACCTCGGCGGCCACGGGAAACGCAGAGCGAGTATCAGATGCGCTCCGTTTAAGGCATGAAGAAATTTACTATTTCATTCCCTATAAAAAATTTCTTTAATGAATGTATGCATATTAAAGGACATATTGTATCTAATTTTGTACAAAGAGTTCAACGATTTCATGTTTTATGAAATGACAGAGTAGTGCTGGCGGCAAAGTGGCTGTTTATAGAAATGCATCTGTTAAGCAAAAAGACAACAGTAAAGGAAGAATAAGGATGACGAAAATATATTAAGCCTGGGAATTTGATTCCGTTCAGGTACGATTCTGGTTCAGCCTGCGTGTATTTTTTGAAAGGAACAGATACAGGGAGAAACACCTGATTCTCCTGGATATAGAGAAGGTTTAACGGGAATGCAGGGGTAATGTTGCGGCATCCACTGGTGTTACCATCTGGTGATGTGAAGAGGAGCAGTGTCTTGACGACCGCTTTTTCTTCCAGCGGTGTTATCGGTTTGGATTGAACGCCTTTTTCTCAAGCGAGATAACCATTCTCGCATCTCATTCCGCGTGGCGCGGAGGGCCGAGGAGTTCTTTCAGCGTACGACCATGATGTTCTTTGGCGGTAACGATCACATTATTCCCGGAAGGAATAATAGGTGGTCTGCGCCGGAATGTTACTGGGAGATGGCGGACTTTCCTTGCGCGGCGCTTGCGCTTCACTGGTACACAAGGTTCAAATTTTCCGAAGGGCGATATTGCGCCCCGCACGCAAAAATGGCTGTAGAATAAACATGGGTTGCCGTGAATGCGGTTTTCCGGCGTGGTCGTGGTTGCAGCCGTTCTATGCCCTTCCGGAGTATTTTCTCCGCTTTATGCCTCATTTTCTCTTTGCGGCAGTGAGCGATGATCTGCGCTGTAGTCGAGGGAGTTGATTCTGGAAACTGGCGGAAGGAGAGCACCCAACTGGGGAGCACCGCCTTGCCGCAGACTTACCGTCATGATGCCCGGATGTGGTGCTGGGGTAGCAGGCCTTTAGCTGCCATATTCCTTTTGAAGCCGAAGAAAGCAGGAACCAGGAGAGTAAAGCAGCCTTTATTTTTGCGAGTTCACCAAAAGAGCCAAACGATTAGCTTTCCGTGATGCAACAAAAAACCCATCATATCTTTTGATAAGCACTATTTAAACGATGTGTACACGAAGGTTTGTGGTATCGGCATGTCCAAATAAATGCACACTTTGTCCGCCGTTTTTTCATCTTAATGCGGAACTGGCCTCATCCATGAGTAAAAGACGCCTTGGCAGTGCTCAGCATGAAAATGGTGCAAGCGTTTTTTCCTCCGGAGAGTTTATTTCCGCTCATGCTCAGCAAGAAAGTTCTTCCTTTTGCTGAATATGGGAGAAGTCTGATTTTTCAACTGCTATAGTCAAATTTTCGCTATGTTTTGTTACAGACAAATATTGTTATAGGTGTTAAGGCTGAAAACAAAACATTTCTGCGCCCAGAAATACTTTGAAAGGGAGGACAAGTACATGCTCATTCCACAAATGAATATTGCCGCCTGCCACTAATAATAGCTTTAACAGTGTGTGATTTCTGGAACCAGAAGCGACAATGGCTATTCCGGCATGAAGTGTCAAAGAGATGTCCTGGAGTCAGGTTTATATCTCATAAGAAAAAAAGAAAGATTTGAATTTCACGTTTGATTTTAGAGAATCCAATTCAATGCTTTCTCACCGATTTTACAAGAAGTTTGCAGTTTGTGTGTCTCAGAGAGGTGTCAATGATTCGCAATACAGAGGTATTTATTGGGAGTGGATAACAAAAGTAAATTAGCTGAAGGAAGGCAAGCACAATGCCTGGGGCAATATGTGGATTCTATGCGATGGCCATGCCCCAGCAGCACTAGTCTCATCACTACGTTTGTCATGGAAAGAAGATTGATATTTCTTCAAACCAAGAAACTGTTTTTCAATTTTGACATTTTCCGCGAACATTTCAGTTCGGATTCATTGAAAATCTTTGATTACGAAGAACTGTGGAGAGTGGTATCTCTCATAATTCCAGGTAATCCGCATTTTCTGAAAAGATTTTGGTTTTAAATTTTAAATGGAATATTATATATAGAGGCAATATGATAATGCAATAGCTACTATGGTAAGTACAGGGTCAGCACAACGATGGCCTGACGAGAAACTGACTCGAGATTGATCAGAGTAATATAAAATCAAATAATGTTTTCTGATCGGATTTCAAATCGTTGCTGAGTTTTTAGCAGTCTGTCCGGCCTGATTTTGAAACCATTCTCACTATTATTTCAAGGAATTTTTGCAAACAGCAAGTCTCTTTGTAAGAAGTGGTGACACGTCTGAAAATT